>Ga0335397_10001977_pt1 | contig 27858 bp, 23 predicted proteins | sample MAT04_FD_205740 | JGI IMG/M metagenome (GOLD analysis project Ga0335397, IMG submission 205740) | Freshwater microbial communities from Lake Fryxell liftoff mats and glacier meltwater in Antarctica - MAT-04 (spades assembly) (version 2) ... | reverse complement strand
TGGCAGCACCTAACGGAGCCACACCATCGAAGGTAGGAGTATTATCACTGGTGATGTTATCTGTTTTGGAAGTGCCTGTATCGCTGCTGTCAATTAAGTTAGGGGCAGTAGTAGGAGCAGCAGGAGCAGCGCTATCGATGGTGATGTTGAGCAGTGTTGAAGCAGTTCCCAAGTTCCCTGCGCCATCTTTTTGTCTGGCAGTGAATGGATGAACGCCATCTGCAAGGGAAGTAGGGGTAAATGTCCAATCACCAGAGGCATTAGCAGTTACTTGACCCAGGTTAGTCGGTCCGTCAAACACCACGACGACAGTATTAGGATCAGCCTTTCCAGTCAGTGTAGGCGTGGTGTCTTGCGTCAGATTGTCAGTGTTAGAGGCTCCAGTGTCGCTGGCATCTACCAGATCTAGATTGAAAGGAGTTCCAGGAGGAGCCGTGATGGTGAGAGGCAAGGGTGCTGAGACTGCACTTGTATTACCTGCTGCATCAGTAGCTTTTGCCGTAACAGAGTAGGTGCCTACTAAAAGCGAGCTGGAAGGAGTGAACGTCCAGGAGCCTGAACCGTATGTTGTTGTGGTTCCTAGAGAAGCTGCTCCATTAAGCAGTTCAACTTTGCTGTTGGGTTCAGCGGTACCAGTAATGGTGGGGGTGTTGTCGCCAGTAATGTTGTCGGTATCAGAAGTGCCGTCGTCACTGGCAGCGATAAGGTCTAAGCTTCCAGGTGCAGCAGGTACTGTGGTGTCGATGGTTACAGTTAGTTGACTGGAAGCTGTGCCCAAGTTACCCGCCCCGTCTTTAGCTTTGACCGTAATGGGATGTGTGCCTTCACCAAGTGGGGTGCTGGGGGTAAATGTCCAGTCGCCAGATGGATCTGTTATCGCTGTGCCTATTAAGCTTCCACCGTCGAAGAGAGAGACTTCGACACCTGGATCTGCCTTGCCGACGATGGTGGGCGTGTTGTGGCTGGTGAGGTCGTCGGTGGTGGAGACTCCTGTGTCGCTAGGTGTGACTAAGTCGAGGTTGGAGGGAACTGTTGGAGTCGCAACGATGGTGATGGGCAGCGATGCAGAAGCAGGGCTGACATTTCCGGCTGCGTCGGTGGCAGTGGCAGTGATGGGATGCGTGCCAGGAATTAAGGGAATGGTGGGCGTAAACGTCCAGTTACCACTTCCATCTGTTGTTACAGTGTCGAGCAATGTTCCATTATCAAACAGTTCAACTGCGCTGTTGGGTTCAGCCGTTCCTGTAATGGTAGGGGTGGTGTCACTAGTGATGTCATCGGTGTCGGAAATTCCTGAATCGCTTAGGGCAGACAAGTCTAGACTGCTGGGTGCAATAGGTTTCGATGTATCGATCGTGACGTTTAGTCCAGGAGATTGAGAACCTTCGATACCCTGCGTTGTGAAAGTTGCAGTAATGATGCGAACACCTTCTTGCAAGGTAGAAGTAGTGACTTGCCAAGAGCCATCAGGATTGACTGTTGCTGTACCAACTGCATTACCATCTGCATAGATCTTGACAGTGTCACCTGCCTGACCGCTACCAGGAGCACCAGAAAAGGTCGGTGTCGTGACTGTAGTAATGTCGTCATCGCTGAGTAAGCCTGTATCACTGCTAGCAACTAAGTCAGGAGGAGTTTCTAGAGGAAGACCGAGAACATTTGAGCCTGCTGTGTATCCATAGGATACGTTTGCTCCATCTCCATAGAGGGTGGCCCCAAATGCCGAGGTACCAGTCAGGACATGGTCTCCAGTGGAGACGGGGATTAGTGTCCAGGAGTATGCACTTGTACCAATCTGATTCCAGGTAGTCGCAACCGCCGCTCCATCTAGCTTTATACCAGCCAAATCAGCCGTTTTAGAGATGACTGTGACAGAGTGTCGAGTAAATTGAGCGCCAGTTGGTGTTGTGAAAGCTACTTTTTTTAAGAAGTTTTGAGGCGTTTGGGCATAGATCAGTGAGGGGTCGCCAGCATTAGCCGCACCTCCAGTCGCACCGCCTTCAATCAACTGAGCGACTAGAATCGCCTTAGACCCTGTAAATTCAAAAGCTCCGTTTGCCGTGTGTTCATAGAACTCCCCCTTGTTTAGAGTTGCAACAGTTGCCCCATTGACTTGGATGACAGTATTGTCGGCAGAAGCAAGCACACGGAAGCGATCCGGTGCTAGCGTTGGCGCAACGAGGTATTGAGTTCCCCACCCCGAAATAGGTGTAACCTGCTCTACTACAAAGTCAGCAGCACCAGCACCAATGTTAACAATCTGGGTACCCGCAAATACAGACACTGGAGCAGAAGCTGTCACAGTGGTGCCTGTTAGGTCAGCCGGATCTTCAAACTGATAAACTTCACCCTGGTTTAGGGTGACGGTAGTGGGACTACCCCCTTTAGGTGTAATTGTGACAGAGGTATTGTTTTGTGTGCCAACGACGGTCACCTGGCTGCCATAGCCTGCAATAGTTGGTGAAGGCGTAAGAACCATATAATCCATTCCCAGCGCATCTACCGGGAAGGCTACATAAGCGTCAGTCGAAGCAGTGACATCGTTGATTCCATAGACACCAACCTCAGCACTGGTTGTGACGTGAACGCCCTTGTTCTCTTTTACAGTGCCATCTGACAACTGAGCAGCAACGGGAACAGTTATTGTTGCGACTCCGCCAGCAGGAATGGTGAAATTTTGGGAGCTAGCAATACCAGGGACATTAACGGTTCCCGTGGTTCCAGCTTGTCCAGAAATAAATAACTGTAAGGTAGAGGCACTACTGTAGTTACGCGGAAATGCAACCCAGAAGTCAGTACCAAAACTGTCTCCAGCAGCAAGTACACCAACCCAATTTTCCTGAGTTGCAGCATTAAATGCCAATGCAGGTTGAGTATTAGAAGTGCTGTACTCTAACTGCCAAGTTCCGCCTAAAGACTGGTGTCCGGTGAGAGTTTTAGACGCAGCGATTTTAGCCCCTGTTAATCGGTGCAGCTTAGTGATGAATTCAGAACCTGCATCTCCAGCAGCAACGTGACAGCCATAGAGAAAGAGTTCAGCTTCTTGGCTCGTCCCAAACCACTGTTTAACCTGTTGGGTGTAGCGATCGAGCGTATCCAAACTCAGTTCAGTATTGCCCAAATACAAGCAACCTGGCGCTCCGTGGGAAACAATGTGAAGGATGTTTGCCCCAAAACGCTGCTGTGCCTCGGTAATTTGTTGAATCCCATCCCGATCGCCATCTAAAACCAAGAGTGCTGCGCCATTCATGACGTTCTCAGCAAGTAATTGAAAATCTGCGACCCCTGAGTCAATAACAACTAAGACTTCAGCAGCAGTGGTGGTAAAACGAGAAACATCTGACATCGGATAGGCTCCTATCGTAAGCAATTAGTTATGAGCGAGTTAAAAATCAAGGAAATAGGGTAAGGCAAGGCAAGAGGTCATAGGCTAAAACCCTTAGCGCTAAACCTCTTGGCAGATTGCCAACGCACTGAAGACTCTACATAACTTGCCCAGAGCGATCGCGCAAATATCATTAATGAGATGAATTTCTGATGAAGCGCAAGTTTTATTTTCTGGCTTGAGTTTTTAATTGCGATCGTTCAGCTCAAATGACAGCAGCGTGAGTTCCGCTGTAGATAAATTGAGCTGGGCGATCGTTTGCAACAATAGAAATAGCTGCTACGAATTTCCAACAAAAAAATGGATGGGTTTTTCCCATCCAGAGATTAATATTTATGGTCTAATCTGCGGACAACATTCCACAAAAAATTAAATCTAGTCCTCAGCCATTTCTGAATCTACTTGTTTGAGACGAATGTGCTTACGACCCAAGGAAATTTCAAATTCATCTCCTGGCTGTAATTCCATTTTCTTCGTGTAAGCAGCCCCAATCAACAAATTACCGTTTGCTTGAACACTAATGCGGTAGCTAGCACTGCGCCCACCTCGACCATTACCCGATTGCTGACCATCTATTTCAATTTCTTTTGCTTCTAGAAGGGCATTTAAAAACTTCATCATGTTGACTCGTACCACATCATTTTTGGTGATGGTGTAGTAGCCACATTCCTTTGCCTTCTGTTCCTTGCTGTAAAGCTCCAGCTCCTTGACCTTGTCGAGAAGCGCTTCTCCGGTCAAAGGCTCGTTCTTTTTTTTCCTAATCATTAGTCTGCATCTCAATTAACTGCGAGAACTCGATATAATGCTACGCTAGCTGATAGATGCAGCGACATTTTACCTTCAGCTTTATATCAGCTTGCCCAATTATATACCTCGGTTACACCACTTTATTCTTTGAGTTGAAGTTCTTGCTTAAGTTTGTGATTGGGAATTAATTAGATAGAATTCAATCAGTAAATCGGGGAAAAAGGATTGGGCTTGAATGCGTTAGCAACGGGACGAGTTTGTAAAGTTGATAACTCGGTCATCAATCTTTTTAAAATTTATGAAGCTAACCACCCGTGGACACTACAGTGTTAAAGCCCTACTCGACCTGAGTTTGCAGCCTAAGCACCAACCCACTTCGGTGAAGGCGATCGCCCAACGTCAAAACTTACCCGCTCCCTATCTCGAAAAGCTGCTGATTGAATTACGCCGCGCCGGATTGGTCGAATCAGTGCGGGGTGCCCAAGGCGGCTACCGATTAGCGCGATCGCCAGCCCAGATTTCCCTGGGTCAAATCTTAGAAGCAGTGGGCGAAACCCTCGACCCTTTGCCCAAACACTCCCTAGAGGCAGAGCAATCTGAAGATTGGGTGACCTTGACCCTGTGGCATCGTCTCCATCAAAAAGTCAAAGAGTCGTTGTACAAAATCACCTTAGAAGACCTTTATTATGATGCGCGGAGCTGGAAGGCAGCGCAGGGTGAATCGACCAATTTTGTTGTTTAAGTCGCCGGATTAGTTGACAGACATCCTCTCTATTCGCCACAATAATAGACTGATTATTAAATTGCTCGGATCAGGTTTGTGCAAAATGCAGACAATGCCTGCTACCTGTACGGCGTCATTAGAGGAACCTTCATGACTTACGCGATTATTGAGACGGGCGGCAAGCAGATTCGGGTTGAACCCGGTCGCTTTTATGACATTGAGCGCCTTGCTGTCGAAGTCGATGAAACAGTGACCATTGAGCACGTTTTATTCGTAGATTTTGACGGAGAAGCTTCAGTGGGTCAGCCCATTGTGACTGGAGCAACGGTACAAGGAACGGTGTTGCGCCACTTCCGCGATCGCAAGATCATTGTTTATAAAATGCAACCCAAAAAGAAGACCCGCAAAAAGCAAGGTCACCGTCAAGAACTGACTCGGCTGATGATTGACTCTATCAACCTGGATGGCAAATCCTCATTAGCTCCCGATACGGTAGAGGCTCCTATTCTTGCTGATCCGGCTGTGTCTGCGGCAGAGTAGTGCGTTAAAGTAATTTACAGAGAAAGGCAGAGGAAACTATGGCTCACAAGAAAGGTACAGGTAGTACTCGTAACGGTCGGGATTCAAATGCTCAACGCTTAGGCGTTAAGCGCTACGGTGGGCAAACTGTGCGGGCAGGAAATATTCTTGTTCGTCAACGGGGCACCAAAATTCATCCTGGGCCCAATGTCGGTCGCGGCAGCGATGACACGCTGTTTGCTTTGGTCGATGGCGTTGTCACTTTTGAAAGAAAAGGCAAAGGACGCAAGAGAATCTGTGTGTATGCCCCTGTGGCTGTCGTCGCAGATGTTGAAGCCGTTGCCGTTGCTGCATAGGCGATCGCTGAACGGTCAAACGAAACTTGCAAAAAGGGCTACAGTCGAAAGGCTATAGCCCTTTTTGCTTAGTCCCCTTTTTGGGCTGAACTGTCGCCCACGAGTCGGAGAAATTCATCGAGATCGGCAAAAGTTCCGGCGTAGGTGCAGGTCGGCGTATCGTATCCTTTCAGGTTGACGGTGTACTGCTTGAACAGACTAAATTCAGACTCTGCCAAATATTCGTAGGTGGTTTTACCAAAGGCAATGTCTAAGCCGATTTGCTTCGTGGAAGATTCTAGACGAAAAGCGGCGTTGACCGTGTCGCCTAGAGCCGTGTAGTCAGGGCGATCGCCCGACCCCGTATTGCCGACCATCGCATAACCCGTATTTAACCCCGCCCCAATTCGCACCGGAGCAGGCAAGGGATATTTTTCATGGAGCTGACTCGTCATCTTATGAAGGGCATTGAGGGCATTAGCAATGCGCACCATTTCCTGATGCTCAACTGCCTTAGCGCCATGAATCCAGACTGCCATCACCGCATCGCCAATATATTTATCAACCCAGCTCCCGTACTCCCGAATAATTTCCCCAGCACAGCGAAACCAGGTGCCAATCACTTCCGACAGCACTTTTTCGTCTAGCTGCCGAGTCATTCCGGTAAAGTTGCGAATATCGACCACCAGCACCGAAATATAGCGTCGCACGTGCAGCGTGGCGGTGGCAGAAATTTCGGGCATTTCCATGCCGACTGGGGTGGCAAACAAATGGGCAATATCAGGGCAATAGAAATCTAGTTCGGTTTGCCCAAAGGTGAGGTGATCGCCATTTTGTAGCGTTACAGGCACGCTCACTCGTCGTCCATTCACAAACGATCCGTTCCGACTGCCCAAATCAATCAGGTAGAATTCTCCATTCTCCATCTGCTGAAACATGGCGTGATTGCGCGAAATCCAGCGATCGGGTAGCACAAAATTGTTGTCGTCTCCACGTCCTACCGTCCAGCAGGTGGTTCCGACCAATGACAGGTAACGATTACCTGACTCGGTTTGCAGTATTAAGTGAGGGATGGGTTGTACAGTCATCAGCAGCGAAAAGTCCTGATTTAATCAGGGTTCATGCTTATTTTTCCCTGTTTCAACCCGCAACTATCCGCTGAATGGGTTTAGGAAAAATCCAATCATAGCCCTATTCCTGCCTCTCGTTTCGTTAAAAGCTAACAGCAACAATCCAGAACAATCCATCTACCAATAATGTACTCAAAACAGCTCCAGCAAAGACCCAATGGTGTAGCTGCTGAGAGCGGAGGGGAATGCAGCCAACCACGAGCAGCGTCGCAATCAGCACGATCGCCCAGCCCACCCCTTCAAGCGTTTGAATTTGAGCCACAGCATTTTGAAAAATGGGTTGCAGACTGTCCAGGCTGTCGGGTTCGACCTGCATGACTTGCCGCCACGAGGGCATTAAGTTCATTAAGTAAAAGTAGGCATCGGTCATGGCAGTGCCAAACAGCGACCCCAGGTAAAACCAGTTGCCGACCTTGCCCCAGCCTTTGGATAAGCAGACCAGTGTGAACGGCAGGGCGATCGCCTCAATAGGCAAATGCCATAAGGGTTCCCAGCGCAACCAGCCCCAGTAGATTGAACCCGCCAACCAAGTCAGGCTAAAGCCTAGTAACAAATCTCCTACTAAATAAGTAGAAGGTCGATTTCTGAGAGAAAAACTGAGCCAGAGCCAGCCCGCAGTTGCGACTAAGCTAAATCCTGGAAAGACCCTAACTAAAGGAGCTTGAAAAAACACTGGAACAGAGACGAGAAAAGCTGCCGCCGCAAAAAACAGCCACTTTTGGGACACCCACTTTTCTAAGGAAGAAAATCTGTCGCCCAAGCTGGGAAACGAGTCTGGGTAATTTTTTGTAGAAGGAGGCGTGTAGGAAGACAAAGGTTTTCTGATAGATTAGTTTATTTTTCTTAACATATCATATTTGTATCCCTAGGGGGGGGATATGCTTTCCTATCATAGTAAGATTCTTCCGGTTGTGCAGATCATTCCAAGGTAAAGTTAATGGGGCATTTTGCGCCAAAAAATAACTCAATCAAACTTTGTAGCTCACAACCAGGATTTACTGTGGATCTCTTTCAACATCTATTTCAGGCAGTGGTTTTAGGGATTGTCCAGGGCATCACAGAGTTCCTGCCGATTAGCAGTACAGCCCATCTTTTAGTATTTACTAAAGCGCTGGGCTGGGAAGATGTAGGGCAAAAGTATTTTGTAGACGCCATTCAGTTTGGCAGTGTGATTGCCGTAGTGCTGTACTTCTGGTCTGATATTCGTCAAATTCTTTCGGGGGGGATGGCTGCTGCTCGCCAGAAAGATTGGAACCGGGAGGAGTGGAAACTCCTGGTGGGGATTGCAATAGGAACGCTGCCCGCTTTAATTGCCGGGTTCTTGGTCAAAAAACTATTGCCGGAAAATGCTTTAGACAATGTCACGATGATTGCGATCGCCTCCATTATTATGGCGTTGCTCTTGGGCTTGGCTGAAAAAGTGGGCAGCCGTAAGCGCGGGTTTGAGTCGTTGCAAATTCAAGATGGAATTTTGGTGGGATTGGGGCAAATGCTGGCGATCGTTCCGGGTGTTTCTCGCTCAGGTTCTACCTTGACAACTGCACTATTCCTGGGTTTGGAGCGTCAGACTGCGGCTCGGTTTTCTTTTTTACTAGGAATTCCAACTCTGACGATCGCCACTCTTTACCAATCTATTAAAGCTTTTAGCAATATTGACACGTCTATCGCATTGCTCGTGGGAATTGTCTCGACGTTCATTTTCTCTTACTTGTCGATCGCCTTCCTGCTGCGATTTCTACAACGCAATACTAACTGGGTCTTTGTCTGGTATCGCCTGGCATTTGGGGCTTCGCTGTTGGTGGCGATCGCCAATGGAGCGTTGAAATAAAAGAGTTAGGGGCGAAGCATTTAGGTCATAATCTCTTGCATGATTGCAAAGGTCACAGATCGAATTCTTCACCCCTAACTTTTAGACAATCAGATCTTAGACAGTCAGAACTACGGCTTCACGATGTACTCAGATTGAATGCTCTCTGCCTTGCCCGAAGCCACCAACGCTTGATAAATTAAAGCCGCCACCTCAGCCCGAGTCGTGGGTTGGTCGGGTTTGAGCTGATCTCGTGACGGATAGTTGACTACGATATTTGACTCAGCCGCAGTTCCCGCCGCCGGGACTGCCCACGGGGGAATCTGGTCACTATCTCGAAACAATGTGATGACATCTTCTGGCCGATCAGGACGAGGTAACCCTAAACCATTTACCAAGGAGAGAAGAACTTGAAGCCGAGAGATCTGTTTATTAGGTTGGAAGCCGCCGTTGGGATAGCCTTTCAAGAACCCCTGCTTCACAGCCGTATCAATTGCCGGAGTTGCCCAAAAATCTGAGGGTACATCGGTAAAGGCGATCGCACTCTGATTTTCTTGCTGATCAAAAGCTTTTTGTACTAAAACAGCGTACTCGGCGCGAGTCACTGACTGCTCTGGACGAAAGGTGCCATCAGCAGAACCCACAGTAATGCCGCGCTTTGCTAACCCTTCAACAAACGGACGCGCCCAATAATCAGGCGGCACATCTGGAAAACTGGTAACTACCGCGATCGGGGCAGCAGGGACAGACGCACCCGGCACAGGAGACGCAGGCGCAGTACCCGCCCCGATTACAGCAGCAGCAGGCACAACCGCAGGAAGAACAGCGCCAATGAAATTGCCATTATTTACCCGATTCGGCTGCGCTGACGGAACAGTTGTCGGAACAGTTGACGGAACAGGCGTTGGAACAGTCGCTGAAACCTTTCCTTGAGCGATAACAGAGGGATTAACTGGAGGATTAGTTGCTGTAGCAACTGGCGAAACTGCTGTAAAGACTGAGCCTTGGGGCGATGGTAGCCCCTCACCAGGTGATGCGACAATGGGATTAAATTGTCTCTCTAAATTCAGTGCCGACTCTCCGGTTTGACGAGTTAACCCCCAAAAGAGAATGGAGCCGATCGCCCCAAACGCCACTAAGATGGCAATCAGTTCGTCAAAACCAAGGGGCTTTTTACGTGGGGGCTGAGTAGAAGCTTGATTCGGTTGTTCTGACATGGTGACCATCCTGCGGTGAAACTATAAATCCTGAATAATTTGAGCGGTCAAATTAAATTGCCTAAATTATCCCATAGGTTCAGAAAAATCATGAATCGTCAGAGAAAATTTGATTTTAGGGTTGATACCGAACAACTCTCTTTGGGATCATTCAGAGCAAAATACCCAACATCCGACCTATGGCGAGTTCTCAAACGTTCATTCTGAAGTGATGCTAGGGCAAGAGTTCGTCAAGATTGCTCAAAGGGAACTCTACCGCTAGGACAAATCTTTGAACTTTGAGGAAATATGTATGGGTAGCGATCGCCAGAATCAAGCACCAGCGGCTCACACGCCTGCGACCCTAACGCCTCAATTTATACAAACTCGACCCTTTGCTCCTCAAATCCAGCCTGATCTAGAAAATGACCAAGAGCAAATTCCTGATACCCAAGAACAGGTAGAATCTAGCGAAAAATTTAGTCTGGGCAAGAGATCACTCTTTCCTGAGGGCACAACCTCACCTCTACCGCCTATCAGTCAAAATTGCTTGCAAGCAAAGCTCACCTTGGGGCAACCTGGCGATCGCTATGAACAAGAAGCCGATCAGATGGCAAGCCAGGTTGTGCAGCGCATAAGTACCCTAAAGGCTCGTCCGCTTACACCAGTCGTTCAGCGTCAAAATTTGCTAGAGGAAGAGGATGAAGCCCTGCAACTGAAGTCAATAGTGCAACAGCCAATGGTACAACGTCAGGAGGATGGCGCAGTATCGGCAGACTTAGAAACGAGTATTCAAGGAGCAAAAGGCAGTGGACAGTCTATGAGTGACAGTGTCCGGCAGCCTATGGAGCAGGCATTTGGGGCAGACTTTAGCGGCGTAAAAATCCATACCGATTCTCAGTCAGATCAATTAAATCGCTCGATTCAGGCAAAAGCGTTTACGACTGGGAAGGATGTGTTTTTTCGCCAGGGAACCTACGATCCAGGGAGCCAAGGTGGACAGGAACTATTGGCTCATGAACTAACCCATGTTGTTCAGCAGACCGGGGGGCAAGTTGCACCTATCCAAAAGAAAGGACAACCCTCTAAGTTGAGCCATCAAGCTCCGATTGTGCAAGCGTGGTCACTTTTTGGAGAAAGTGAGACTCCAGCTCAAAAAGCTCAGAAGCAACAAGAATGGGCTAATGTGCTAGAAAACGATAAGAATGCCTTTGCCGAACAGCTTTCTACTGAGTTTACTAATAAGCTCAAAGGTGAGTTGGCGCTAGCTTTCGTTGAGGGTTTCAAAGGAAACAGTAGTAAGTGGGATGCAGCTACTTTTAAACTCATCTCTTCTCAGGTGCAAGCAGCAGCAGAAGCACAAGTCATTCAAAATATGCAACGCCAAGGCACTGACAAAAGCCTGAGCAGCAACATAGTCCAAGATGCTCAAAAATATGCGAAGCAGTACATTGGTTCAGGAACCTTTGACGCAGTCTTCTCTGACTATGCGCAAAAAACTGTCAACAATGAACAACGTCTGAACTTAGATACCAAAAGCCGAGTTTTCAGAAATATTGCGCTTCACAAATTAGATGCGGCAAAAGCTAAGATTGGCAACCTGGAGAGCGTTCATAAAGATGCTAAGGAACTGGTTACTGTCCAATACACTGCTGATCGAAAAAATTTGAAGATTCTCATTGCAGAACTTGTGCAGGGCAATGCAAGTTCTGTGGCTCAAGAATTAACGGAACTAGTGAGTACCAAGATAGGCACGACAGCAGGTGCAGAAGAAGTAGATAAACGCCAACAAGCCGATAGTTCTCTGCTTGGAGCCGATAGTGCAACCTGGCTAGGAAATATTTATAACCAGGATATTTTCAAGCCCCTGCAAGTTTACTTGGAACAAAAATTTGGAGGTAATGGGATGGATTTTTGGAGCTTTCGTTCTGACGAAGCTCACAGGTTTAGGGAGGCAATGAAAAAGGCAGGTCGTGACCAGGCTTACCAAGAAATTGGAGAGAAAATTCACACCGTAGATCAAACGAAAGATAAAACTGTCGCAGGGAAAGATTACTACGAAACTAAAGCGAAAGACTACGCCTATAGTCTTGCTAAGGTGTCGGTTAATGATCAGATGAAAGCTCTGGCAGAAGCGGAGGTGAGAGATCTGCTAGAAGAAGCGACGCAAGGTAAGGCGAAAACTCTGACGCAATTAGAAGTGGCAGCTAAGTCTTCTGCTTATGATACACAAAGGAGTGGTGCAAAAAGCTTTGCCAAAGTGGGGCAAACTGCTGCCAAAATGGAAGCTCTAAAAATCTTTGCTGAGAAAAAGGATTTAGCTCAAAAGCGCAAAAACGAGTACTTTGCAAAGGGGGCTGTTCCTCTAAGAGATACCACTCAGATTAAGGAAGCAGTTACCCAAAAAGTGACGGCTGATGAAGTTTCAACAAAATCGATCAAACAGGTCGTTGAAGCAGATACGCTTTCGCAAGGTTTGACCAAGATTGGCAGACTGATTGATATGTCGGCAGCAAATCCTGGCGATCGCTGCTCTACCAAAATTCAAATTAAGATCCCAGTTTACGACTCTGGAGCAGGTCAGACCGTCTACGTCATCATTGAATTTAATGGAGAAGCGGAACGTGAACAAGATGAACTGACAGTGAGTGCAGAACTCTCACTCGGAGCCGGGTTTGAAACCTGGGGATTGGATGCCAATGTCCAAGGTGGTGTTGCCCTCAAAGCTAAGGGAAAAAGCACCCCAGAAGTGACCAATCTGCTCTCCTATGGTGCATTTCGTGAGTTGAAATCTAAGTCAGAATCCCTGGTCTACAAACTCTGGGGTGGGACTTCTAAGCGACAAGATAAAGCTCAGGATCAAAATGCTGCCAAGAACAATGCAGAGCAATGGGCAAGCATGATTGAAGAAGGAAATCTTAAGGATGTAGGCTCCTTTGATAACTCTACAGAAGTGCCAGTTAAGCCAGAAAATGTGAATACAGTTGTCTATTTTGAAGATAGTCAAGACACAATAGTCACAACAGAACCGATAGACAGTAGCCAAGCCACTCCCAAGGATCGGAAGGTTGCAGGAAAAGTCCAAGCCATTGACACGAAACACTATTCTGGTAAGCCTAGAGTTTTGGTTAATAAGGGTGCGAAAGAAGCATACGTTGAGTCTGGATATTTAGCAAAAGTAGGGGGTGAGTTCAACGCGGGTGTAGCTAAAGGTAAAGGCGAAGCTAAATTCTCAGCACTGAGCCGCTGGACAGGCAATGGAGAAGAAAAGCGGAAAGCCGTCAAGCTAGGAGGTGAGGCAGAACTTGCTCTTGCGGGACAAAAAGCAACTCTAGGATTGGAACTGTCTGCTGCTTGGACTTCTGAAGGCATCAAAGCATTTGAACTGGCAGCTAAAGGAAAAGTTACTGCTGCTGCGGGAGAAGATCTGACTAAGCTTGAGGAAATTGGGGTTCAGTATGGCACATCTGCGGCGGCTGGCTTAAGAAACCTGATTCAGACCTATAAGCGGGCTACAGACAAAGAAGAAAAAGCAAAGGGCAGTAAAACAGCTTCTAACGTTGGTAGTGTTCTGAGTGATGCATCAGGACCTTTATCGCAGCTCGAAAAAGGACAAGAACTCACCAAAGCCTTTACTTCCGCTTTAGGAACGAAAGAAGAAACCGTCAACGATACGTTGGCTTCTAAGTTTTCGGGCGAGGAAATAAAAGCCTCTAAAGTCGATGAAGTCAACAAAATCAGCTCTGAAAGTGCCTTAGAGGTCGCTGTGAAAATTAGTTATGACGATAGTAAATGGGAATTTGATATCTCTGTTGCTCAGGTCAAAACCAAGCAGGTGGATTTAGGGGTATTTAAGGCTGAGGTGGAAAAATCTCAAAGGCTGGCAAGGCTCAATGTTGGGAAAGAAGGAGTTAAGGGTGGACTCTTAGGAATTGAAAAAGCCTAAAGGAGTTTACCCCGATCGCCACGACAAGTACTTTAACAGGAAATTAAGATGATGTCTCAACGCCAAGAACGCATAAAACTTCAGCAAAATTTAGTATTCCACAGCATTTCACAGTTAGAAGTGTTGATTCAGATTACGGAATTAGTTTTACTAATCGATGATGAAGCCCATGAAGCATTGTTTCGGATAACATTTGAAGTGGATTTTCCGACCTATCAACAGATTGAAAAGCAGCAGTTGTTTAACTTATTTCCCCAGATTTGTCATGCTCATGATCATCAGTTTCTGGTCGATCAGAATGTTGAAATAGAAGCTTGTTTACGTCAGACTTTACTGGCTGAATCGGCAGATCCTGAGCTTGCAATAGAACCGATCGCCCAATCAATGTTTGACCCAACTCAGCTAGCCCATGCAAATTGTTATCGGTTGACCGAAAGCTGGTTAATTCAGGCAGTCAGACAAACCGTGCCGCTACCAGAAGATTTAGAGGGCACAGGCACGCTTAAATCGGGTTACACCACCCTCTGGAACGAGACTTACTTTTCAGATTAGGATTCATAGGTCATCCCCTACTTTTCATTACCAACTCTCCCTTCGGAATCGGTGGGTCGATCGCCAATTCTGCCGTGATCAACATCTGAGCCACATTTTTACTACAAGCCGCTTCAGGGGCAGACCAAGTGGCGATCGGCTGGGCATCAAACTCGCCGCAATAGGTGGGCTGGGTTGCGTTCGCCGCGATCGCCCACAACCGATAGACTTTCCCTTTGGGTAACGGCGGTAAGTCATTGACCATGGTTACCTGATTTTGAGCCGGGACAACGACAAGGCTACCCGATGTTTTTTCAGTTCCGGCTAAGGCGTAAAGCTGGGCATTGGGTTGTTGTAGTGCAGTCGCTAAGGCTGCATTGGTGTTAACTGTCTGTTGTAATTGTCCGATTGTCAGTTGATTTTGTTGCGTTTGTTGGCGCAACCGATAGTTATCGACGGCAAGAGTGATTAGGACAAGAGCCGCGATCGCCCCACCGATGGTTTTCCAAGGAACATTTTTCCTGGGTTTCTGAGAAGGCGATCGCTGCTCTCTAAAAATTCCCACAGGCTTTTGGTCTGCCTGTGCTTGGCTCAAAATAGTATCCCGCAAACGAGGCGGCGGCTCCGGTTCTGGCAAAGCATAAGGCATTAGCGCTAATACCTCCTGAAATTGGTCAACTTCTGAGGTCAGGTCAGGGTTTTCGGTCAGCAGCCGTTGTAATAATTCAGCTTCCTCAGAGCTAAGGTCACCGAGGGCGTATCCTGCCATCAGTTCTTGCCAGTTTTCAGGAAGTGGAGAGTAAGTCATGGTAGAGCATTAGAAAGGTAAAAGAGGGTAGCTAGTAGGAATAGCCATAGTAGAAGGATCTCAAAGGGGCATTTTTTAAACTTGATGTTGCAGGGTTTGACGCAGTTTTAATAGTCCTTGACGAGAGCGGGTTTTAACCGTCCCGAGGGGAATATTGAGTCGTTTGGCAATTTCAGATTGACTCAACCCTTCGTAATAGGCAATTTCTAGGATCAGTCGTTCCGATTCATGCAGTTGCGACAGGGCATCTCTGACGAGTTGCGATCGCTCTCCCATTGAAGCTTGCTCTAATGGAGTTGCTACCGCCTCATTTTTGGCAATACCCTGCCATCGTTGAATAAATCGCAGCTTAGTGCCACGCGATCGTAATTTGTCAATAGACCGGGAACGAGTCATGGTCGTTAAAAAACTACTTAACGAACCCCGGCTAGGGTTGTAAGCATCTCGTCGCCAAAGCGTTAGAAAAACTTCCTGAGTAATATCTTCAGCCTCTTCTGAATTGCCTAAGATTTTGTGAGCCAGACCATACACTAGCCTGGAATAGCGGTCATAAAGGCTTCCCAGAGCGTTCACCTGTCCATCTCGCAGGACAAGCAGAAGATCGAGATCTGAGAGTGAGTGAGTGGGTTTAATTGCAGACGGGTCTGAATCCATAAGTTTTAGAAAATCGCACTCAGACAGAACTAGCGCTTTTAATGCTGCCCTGCCCCCTAAGCGACTCTATATAGTACGAGAAGTTGGGCAAATTGGATGTATCGCTCATTCTCCTCGTTCTGCCTGCTCCATTTCTTCTACCATTTGAGGGTTGCGCCGCAAATAGGTAAAAAATAGCAAGATAGAGAAACCAATAATCAAAGGTCCTGGAATTCCTCCAGCAAAAGTATTGTAGAGGCCGTGGAGCGTGGCGGCGATCGCAATTCCTAGGGTCAAAATAATGCCTTGACGCGATCGATTAATGGCAGCCAAGCCCATGAAATAGCCGACAATGCCTGCCAAGACGGCATGAAACAAGGGCAACGAGACAAACCGAATTGTATTTGCCGCCACGTATGAGCCAAATCCTAGATTGCCAGACGTTAAACCAAAGGCGTAGCGAATGGAATAAGCGGCTCCTTCGGCGATCGCAAACCCCAACCCCGACATTGCCCCATAAAAAGCCGCACTATGAGGATCACTCAGCTTCTGTTGACGCAACAGTAGAAAGTAGACAGGTAGAGCCTTACAAGCTTCTTCTAACAGCCCTACTCCAAAAATGCTGCCCAGCAATCGGTGGACAAACCCTAACTTAGAGGCTTCGTAAAGCTCAGTAAAAGGCGGGATACGTTGAAACAGCAGCAAAATAGGAATGCCAATAAAAGCAGTAAAGAGTAAGCATTTTAACGTGTCGCCCCAAGAAAACTGGGGTGGCTGAATCAGGTGATGCAGCACTACCCCTAAAATTGAGGCGTAATAAATTCCTAGCAGCCACGTCGTTTGCGTCAAGGTCGCTTTTTCTGAAACCAAGTTAATGACTAGCGGAAATAGCACAAAAAAAAGCAGCAGCCGAATATTTGGGCTTTGGTAAAGTTCTGGCTTAAAGACGTCCTGATAGGGTAGAAACGAAGCCCATTGAAGCTGGCGAAGTTTTTCCCACCAGCCTCGCGCTGGTTTGAACTGAACGATCGCCCCCAAATTCTTCTCTTTCGGCACTAGAACCAGCGCCACCGAAGGGTTACTGGTTTCAGTGTGGGGCTGTTCAAGCGCTGGAAGAATGAACTCCTGCGACCAGGTTGGAGCCTCCTCGCCAATCTGCTGACTATAGACTCTCACCAGTTTGATTGAAGGAATTCTGAGGCTAGTGATTTGCTTTTGAATAAACTGGACGAATGCAGGTTGCGATAAAGGACGGGAAGAAGCAAGCAAGATCTTGAGGCACTGATCTCGGAGCAAAATTTTTGCCGTGATGCCTCTAGGTTGGAAGTGGCGATTCAGAACTTGCGCGATCGCCCCCAGATCACCTTGCTCAGCGAGTTTGACCAAATCCGGCTGAACCATTCCTGTCCTCACTAGCAACCCGGCGAAAGAGCACCATTTAGAATCCTTACAATAGCCTGAATCGTATAGCGAAATAGAAAACAGAGGTTAAAGATGGCTTACTCTTTTTAAGAGGATGTTTGAAAAGTAGCAAATCACGAGACTTTTACGCTCGATCCCCCCAACCCCCCTTAAGAAAGGGGGCTTCGGAACTCAAAGTCCCCCTTTCTTAAGGGGGATTTAGGGGGATCTCCAGAATTGAGGTGCTTGATCAGACTTTTCAAACATCCTCTAAGGCAACACATTAATCTGCCCTTGAACCCAAAGCTTCCCCAGCTCTACCCGAAACTCCTGAAGTTCCACATCGGTTCCCAACTCCAATTCGTAATCCTGAAGTTGTGTTGATGAAATCTTGTCAGCCACACAAGTGAAGAGCTGGGGTTGCTCTAACTTCAATCGGCTTCCCGAAACAAGGCTAAGCCCCGTCCGCAGCGTTGTAGAAATGGGCGGAGTCGATCGCCACTCTACCTTAAGCGTCGCTTGGTTGTCATGAAGCACTGCTTGAGCCTCTTGTAACGTCATGGGATCTTTTATCGCTTGGGCGAGATCTTCAGGCAGCAGATCAGAAAATTCTTTGAGCCAAGTTAAAAAGAACTCTGCCAGGGCGTTCGTAAGTAACGGTGATTTGAGAGAAGCGTTGAGGTCAGTTTCGTCCCACAACAAGCTGCCGTGAATGGGCACAACAGCTAAGAGCTTTAAGGGTTTCCCCTGCACAATTTGTCTCAAGTTAACCCGAATCATTTCCCCAGTTAAGTCGATCTGGCTGAGATGCAGACCCTGGTAAACCGCTCTAAGAGCCGCGATCGCTACCTTTGGAATGCAGCCCCCCAAAATTTGGCGATCGCCACCTTCAATCTGAAAATCTAGTTGTTCAACCGATTCAACCTGCGATCGCAGCCAAAGCCGCACGGCTGAAGAAAGCACTTTACTAACAAGGGAAATGGCGGGGCGATCGGGCTGGGGAGACATGAACAATGAGAGGAATGACTGATTGCTGCCTATGGTAAGGCAGATAAAGAGCCAAATTAGCCAATGTCAGCAAGTCATGACAAAACCTCGTTCTTTCTCGATCCCGACTCTGATTAAATGTGATGATGTCATGACATCATGATCCCCATTCTTGCCGAAAACTCGTTAAAGCTTGTGAAATCTAGCCTCCCAGCCTCTTGCATCTTTAGATGATTTTCTGCATGATTGCGAGATGAAAGTGATCCCCATGATCCCAAAGACAGTTTACGAACTCTGTACTTTCTCGCCTTAGTGCAGAAAATCAGAAGCGAGGGTGAGGATAAGGGCAGATCTTTCGACTCAGCAGTGCTTCAAAATCAGTCAATTGTCTTCTGTTAGGGATCTGCATTGAAATAAATTCCCAGTGGGAGGCGCTAGCTTGCTAGCCCCCTAAATCCCCCAATTTTGAGGGACTTCCGAGCCTTTCAAAGTCCCCCAAAATTGGGGGATCTAGGGGGCAGATCGGGACATTATTTCATTGCTACTCCCTTATTGAATTAAGTTCTTCGTACTTGAAAATCTAAGAATCTATTATTTTTGGCGGAAATCTTCAGATTGATGCGTTGGCATTAATCTGATCGCCTCGATCAACATCCAGAGGTTAATCTTATGTCAACAGAACGTCCCTTTTTAGAAGAAATGACCCTTCGGCAACTCCGCCGAGTCGCCAGTGAATATGGCGTTTCTCGTTACAGTCGAATGCGTAAAGATCAACTCCTGACTTCGATTCAGGAGGCTCAGCGTTATCGGTTCTCCAGTCCATCTCGTCCTGTAGCGGCGCAGGCAGAAGTAGAAGCCGCAAAATTTGATGTGGGTCAAGGCGATCGCATTGAGGTTTCTTTAACCGCCGTGGATGAAGGATTAGCGGAATTGCCCCAGGGCTATGATGAGAGCCGCATCGTCCTCATGCCGCGTGATCCACAGTGGGCGTACACCTACTGGGATATCTCTAACGACCAGAAGCAAGAGCTACGTCATCAAGGTGGATTGCATCTAGCGCTACGGTTCTACGATGTTACCGACATTAACATTGCTAGCCAAAAGCCCCACAGTCTTCAGCAGTACGAGTGCGATGAGATGTCGCGGGAATGGTATTTGCCAGTGCCAGTCAGCGATCGGGAGTACATGGTCGAAATTGGCTACCTCACTGGCGACGGTCGCTGGCTGCTATTGGCTCGTTCTGCCCCAGCCCGAATTCCTCCTGTTTATCCCTCCGACTGGATTGATGACCAATTCATCGACGTTTCCTGGGATGAAGATCTGCGCAGCAAGACCTTCCTACAACTGGCTAGTCCCACAGCAACTAAGCGCCGCGAAAGCAGCCCTCCCAATTATGAGAAAGTGTTCAGTATGGCTCAATCTGCTGAAGAGCAGCGAGTTGCAGGTTCTGTCTTTAGTTCTGTGCAACAAGTTCCTGAGCAAGCTGTTAGCTCCTATGTCTTTCCTTCAGGATCAGGCATGTGGGCAGGCGCAGTCCCTACTACATCAGGTATTGGCATGACCACATCAGGCATTGGCATGACCACATCAGGCATTGGCATGTCGGGTGCAGGGCTTACGGCAAGTTTTGCAGGGGTAGGCGCAGCAGGAATGACGTCTGGAATCGGCATGTCTGGAATCGGCATGTCTGGAATCGGCATGTCCGGGATTGGGATGTCCGGGATTGGGATGTCTGGGATTGGGATGTCCGGGATTGGCATGTCTGGAATCGGCATGTCTGGAATCGGCATGTCTGGGATTGGCATGTCTGCTTCTGCTCCCCCAAATCGTTCTCGCCAGTTCTGGTTAGTGGCTGATGCTGAACTGATTGTCTATGGAGCAACAGAGCCCGATGCAAAGGTCACAATTGGCGGTCATCCGGTTCAACTTAACTCAGATGGAACGTTTCGCTTCCAAATGTCCTTCCAAGACGGCATGATTGATTTCCCCATCTTTGCGGTTGCCGCAGATGGTGAGCAGAATCGAGCGGTTCATTTGAAGTTTGAGCGTGAAACGCCCGAGCGTCGAACTAACACAAAGGAAGAAGCGGTTCCTGAGTGGATAATGGGTTAAGCCTTAGCAATTAGTAAAAGCCCCCGAAGTCCTAAAAAATCGGGGGCTTTTGCTCAGACAAGAGTAACTGTACGGTTGTTATAGAGGCTCATTGCCTTGGGAATTCCTTGCTTAAGGCTCATTTCTACAGCATCCCTAATTAGATTGAGGACTTCGGGTAAAAGGCGGTCTTCGCTCGACGAAAAGCGTCCAAGGACATGAGAAATGACCTGTTTGTCAGGCTCTCCCTCTTTGGGAGCACCTATGCCAATACGGAGACGAGGAAAATTTTGACTTCCGAGATGGGCGATCGCCGATTTCATGCCATTGTGCCCTCCCGCCGAACCAGATTGGCGCAGCCGAATCTTACCTAACGGTAAATCCATGTCGTCATAAATGATCAGCACCGCCTCAGCCGGCAGCTTATACCAATCCATCACTGCCCGAATAGACTGCCCTGACAGATTCATATAGGTCGTCGGTTTCAGCAATCGCATCTTGCCCGAAGCCGCCTGCCCTTCGCCAAAAATTCCTTGAAACTTACGATGCTCCGACAGATTGATCTGCCAGGTACGCGCTAGAGAATCGATCGCCACAAAACCAATATTGTGGCGGGTTTGGTCGTACTTAGTACCAGGGTTACCTAATCCCACAATCAATTGAGGGATAACGACAGGAGAATTGCTTTCAGTCATAGCTTTTATAGACAGAAACTAACTCTGCTGGGGCTGATTAACTGGATCTGCACTTTCAGAAGCTGCTTCTGAAACTTCCTGAGTCGCTTCCTGAGTCGCTTCCTGAGCCGCTTCTTCAATCACCTCAGTCGATTCAGCATGGGTAGCAGACTCAGAGAGCGCTTTTGGCTCCAGGGTTGCCTTCATTGGCTCGTTAATGGTTTTCTCAATTTGTTCTGCTTCTCGCTTAAACTCACTCTCGAATTCTTTAGAAGCATCTTGAAAGCTCCGAATGGTTTTGCCGAGGCTACGTCCAATTTCTGGCAGCTTTTTGGGCCCAAACACTAGCAGCGCTAGAACCATAATCAAAGCCATTTCGGGTAAACCAATGCCGAAGACATTCATCTCAACTTCCTCTTGCAATACATGCTAATCACTACTAACACAAAAAGCCCCGGACATGCCGGGGACATTTGATCAAAGCTAGTTCAATTTCGGCAAAGCCTGATACAGCAAAGCTGACCAAGCTCTACCAATCGACTTTGACGTTCTCCAAAATTAAAGAGGAATTATAGATCTGCAAGATAATTAACAAGAAGACCAAAAATAATCCCATGAAAACGCCCATTACTGGAGTAGTTCCCCAACCGGGGGAAACTTTTCCATACTCAGCATTAAGGGGCTTAAGGATATCTCCTAACCGAGTCCGCTGTGCCATGAGTGACCTTTTATAATTCTGATAGGTTTTAACAATCCGTCATATTATAAGAATACTACTATTGAGAATACTTCAACATATGGAGACCGCAACAGTTATTGGCATTACTATCGGGGCGTTCCTGGTGGGCATCACGGGCTTATCGGTCTACACTGCTTTTGGTCCACCCTCCAAAAGCCTGGATGATCCGTTTGAAGATCATGAAGACTAGGTTAGGGATCTGCATTGAAATAAAGTCCCAATGGGATGCATTAGCTTTCTAGCCCCCTAAATCCCCCAATTCTGGGGGACTTCCGAGCCTTTCAAAGTCCCCCAGAATTGGGGGATTTATGGGCGGATCGGGACGTTATTTCATTGCTACTCCCTTAGCTTAGCCTTTTGAGCGTTTCAGGTCTATTAATAAAACAAAGCGATCGCCCCCAATAGGAGGCGATCGCTTTCTTCTAAACAAGCTTTAGACCGAGACTTAACTGAGAGTTTGTGAGTTACGCTTGCTTAGCAACCGCTCCTTGACGACGGCGACGCAGCAACACACCTGCAATACCTACACCCATCAAGCCTAAACTCACAGTAGGCTCAGGCACAGGCTTAATCAAGTTCTGAACGTTGTCTTTACCAATGTCCAATACAAAGACAGCATCGTTGAAGTCGCGGTCAGAGTTTTGGTTTTTGCCACCCTGAGCACCTTTCTCGCCCCACAAATCTTCAAAACCTAACATGATGTAGTTCTCGTAGGCATAAGCGACTACATGCTGAAGCCCATCACCATTAGACTCGGTCTTGGTTCCAAAGATGTTTTGACCGCCGTTCTTGCCGTTGGATTTTAGCCAGAAGTCAAGCTGGGTGCCAGCAGCGACGTTGCCGATCTTAACGCTGTCACCTTTTTTCAGTGGACCATCGTTTTCTTTCAGGATGGACTCAGTTGAGGCAATGTCGTTAAAAAGCAAGTTGGAAGTTTTTTCACCAGTCTTGGAAGTGGCTTCGTAAGCGAGTTGGTTTCTAAAACCAGCACCTTCGTTAATGAAGTAAGCAGAAACGTTGTGAGCATATTTCAGGAGAAGCTTGCTGGGGTCAAGCATCACTTGATGAGCGCTAGTGAGTTCCAGTCTTTCCTTTTGGACAGATGACTGGAAAGGGACATCATTGAACCCAGTTTGAGACTTGCTATAGACAGTGGACTGTGTCCAAGAGTTATTCCAAGAAAAAGCCGATGCAGGGGCTACAGTTGCCACCATGCCCACGACGGTAGCAGTAGCGGTCAGCAAGCCAGTCAAAAGTGCAGTTTTCATAGGTCAAGTTAATCAGGATCAATTCAGGATAATGGGTACACATCAAACTACGGAGAGTTGCATGTGTCTTCTTACACTTTGTAGCAAATCAATTTACTGGGTGGCTGTTTTTTCAAGAAGCCTTATTTTATTCTTCAAAAAGCATCGAAATACTTAGCTTTTAGATTTTTGTACGGTCAGTAAAAACCTAGAACGTTAAGGGGCTGACTTTGCAAATACTTAGAAAGCTTGTGTAAAAAAGACGAGCAAAGAATGAAAATGTCATCATTCCCAACTCGCCCTAAGTAATTCGCCCAAAATACTACGTCTTTTTCTACGGAACTGCTGGAGGTGGAACTGCTGGAGACGGAATTGCTGGAGATGGAACTGCTGGAGACGGAATTGCTGGAGTTTGACTGTTAACACAATTGAGCATTCTCAGGGTTGCTGCCGCTGCATAGTTGCGCTGGGCTGCGCTGTCGGGGGCAAAGTTGTTGCCTTGTTCGTTGAGGGGCGATGCCACACCGCAGTAGGTAGACATTTGTTGAATTAGGGTATTTGCCCAGTGGATATTGGTGTCGGCAAAGTTCTGAACGGGTTGGTTGCCCTGAAGTTCTCCAGGCTGTCCTTGCAGGATTTTGGCATATTCTGCTGCTCGACGCATGACCGCCATTAGCTCAGCACGGGTGACGGGTTGGGCTGGGCTGAAACTACCGTCTTGGTAACCGCTAACGATGTTGTTGAGTTTGGCAAACTGAATTTTGGCTGCACTCCAGCGAATAGATGCAACATCGCTGTAAGGATTGCCTGTAGCCGGGACAATGTTGAGATTGACGTTGGGTAGGCTGTCGAGTGCGCCCAACACCATTGAGACAAGTTGTTCGCGGGTGAGAGAAGCTTGTGGGCGGAAGGTACTGTCTTCGGAGAAGCCGGAGATAAAGCCAATGTCAACAGCTTGATTAATTTCTTCAAGATAGAGATCGTTGACGGTGTCATTAAAGCGACTACCTACAGATCCGTCGTTGTTGCCTGCGTCGGGGTCAGGAGGGGCGCTGCTATCGGTGGTGATGTAGACGTGACCCAGGGTGCGATCGCCTAAAGTTCGCTTTGTAAAGCGCCAGCCCTCATTAAGCGTAATTTTGGCAAAGTCATTGGTCATGCCAGATGTCTGACCAATGATGATTGATTCGCTACCGCGATCGCGGGGGGCACCCACCAGAACTAAGTCTCCGCCTTGGTGAAGAACCCGCAAGCTGTAGCGGAGGGCAATGTCTTCTCCGCCCATGCGAATTGAGTAGCCGTTGCCATCGGTGCTGCGACCGCAGATGCCTGTGAAGTCGAACTGGAGAAGGAGGGGGGCTATGAGGGTAGGGGCAAAGCCAGACTCTGACCAGCAGGGGCGAGCATCGGTGATTTGTTCGACCACCAAGAGTTGGTGGGCTTCGCCATTTCGGTAGGGAGAGGCGATCGCTATAAATTTGCTTTGGTCAACTTCTTTTTGCCCAAATTGGCTAACGGCTAGGCTGGGAAGAATAGCAACTGTGCTAGCTATCACGGCGAGGGTTGTGATGCAACGGATGGTCGGCTTCATAATCTAGTTCTCGAAAATGATTCTGGAATGGATTCTGTCATGAAACAGAAAGCCGGAGGGAGTCAACCTATCACTCTACTTTAGTCTGTTAAAACTAATGAATTTATACTGCCCAATCTTTAAATAATTAGTCATGGAAAGCAACAACTAACGCATTCTTGAAAACCGGTTGAATAGAATGCTTGAAAAACATCGCCAATTGCCTGTAGAGGCGTGGTGTTGAGCAAAAAATGAGGTAGATATCCTGCTTCTATTGCTTGAGCTTGTTGCTCCCGATCGCGCATTGTTGATAACAGCAGGTTTTAAGTAAGACGCATCACCTAAAATATTTGAGCCATTTTTTACAACCAAACTCAGGAGAGAACGCATCTGGTTATATTTAAGTATTGTTAAAAAATTCACTGAACAACAGGACAACATCATTAAAGTTTCTAGTGCTCTGGAACACATGACTTTTTTGTCTGGTATTTGTTTTTTAAAGCTCTCAATCGTTGCCAAAACCTGTAATGCTCAAGGAAAGACTAGCAAAAAAAATAACGAATAATAAATTAATTTTCTCCCCATAGTATTACTGAGGTATAGGTGATAAATAAGACAATAAATATTTATTTACCCTATGAGGGCACCAGTGACCTCATAGGGTAAACGTTTTGATTAGCCTTAAAATGCATTCTTAGAGGTGTTGTATTGGAATAGCGTGTTTGAGAACGATCCCTTTGCAGACTTATACATAGAAAAAGTTATGAGTAAACTCGTTGTAATCTGCATTGACGATGAACCCGCAATTTTGGAAAGCCTAAAAGCTGAGCTAAGGAGAGTTTTGGGAGACGACTGCTCTATTGAAACAGTAGAAGGCGGGGCAGAAACGATAGAGCTTTTGGCAGAATTGCAGCGAGGTGAATGTGAGGTCGCGTTGGTGCTTGCCGACTATGTTCTGCCGGATATTAAGGAGGCTGAGCTGCTAGAGCAGATCCATATGCGATCGCCATACACGTTAAAAATCACTCTGACTGGGCAAACTGACAGGGTGGCATTAGGCAACGCCATTCGCCCTGCTAAGCTGTATCACCATATTGCCCAACCGTGGAATTCTGAAGATTTAAAATTTACGGTTGTGGAAGCAATTCGTAATTATTTGCAAGACCGAAAGCTAGAATCTCAGAACGCTAAGCTCAAAGAAACAAATCAAGCTCTAGAAGAAACGGTTAAGCATCTCCGACAACTAGAGGTAGAGTTACAACAGTCTGAGGCAAAGCTAAACGTTCAGCTTCAAACTGCTTATGACTCTGAAGCAACGTTGAAACAAATCACTGAAAAGGTGCGGGATTCTTTAGACGAAAATCAGATTCTGCAAGGGGCAGTAGAGGCACTGGCGCAGGCTTTGAAGGTTGGTTGCTGCAATGCGGCATTATTTGATTTGGGGCAGCAAACTTCGACCATTCGCTATGAGGCTGCTACCTCAATTCCGCCTTCTCAGGGGCGTGTTTCGCAAATGGCTGATTTCCCTGAGATTTACGATCAGCTTTTGCAAGGATTGTATTTTCAGTTCTGTTCTTTATTGCCTCACCCATTGCGCGGACAAGTGTCGATGCTGGTATGCCCCATTTCTGATGACAAGGGCGTTTTGGGTGACTTGTGGCTGGTTAATCAGGTGGGCGAAGGGTTTGATGAGCGAGAAATTAATTTGGTGCAGCATGTGGCGACCCAGTGTGCGATCGCCCTTCGACAAGCGTTACTGTTCCAAAAATCTCAAGCGCAAGTGGCAGAATTAGAGCGTCTGAGCAATCTTAAAGATGACTTTTTAAGTACGGTTTCCCATGAGCTGCGATCGCCGCTTTCTAATATTAAAATGGCCATTCAGATGTTGGAGTTGACCTTAGAAAAAGAGTCCTACTCTTCAACTAATGAAAACTTTGACCTACCCATTGCTAAATCAACGTTTAACTTGCTCACCTCTAACAACAGGGCCCGTTATCTGCAAATTTTGAAAGACGAGTGCCAACGAGAAATTAGCCTTGTTAATGATTTGCTCGACCTGGCTCGGTTAGATGCGGGCACTGAATCTTTAAACCCTATTACGATTGAGTTAAAGCCTTGGCTTGTCCGAATTTCACAGCCTTATTATGAGCGATCGATCGCCCAACAGCAGCAGTTAGAAATTTTGGTGATTGAAGAAAATCTTGTTTTGACCACTGATATATCCTACTTGGAACGAATTGTCGGGGAGCTGTTAAATAATGCCTGTAAGTACACGCCGGCGGAAGGATTAATTACGGTGGAAGGGACGGAAGATGGCAGAGGACGTGTCATCCGGGTAACTAATTCTGGGGTAGAAATATCGAGCAATGAGCGCGATCGCATTTTTGATAAGTTTTACCGTGTCCCCAAAAATGATCCTTGGAAGCATGGGGGAACCGGACTAGGGCTTGCTTTAGTGAAAAGACTTACAGAGCGAATTGACGCAACTATTGAGGTTGAGAGTGCCAACAATCAAACTATTTTTACGGTAAGATTTGCCTAATTAAGATTTGTCTACTTAAGAAATAAAACAAAGAATCGAGCGAATGTACGGTCGTAGCAGACTCGGCAACGCTTATAAAATTGACATTGCTTGCACAATGTTCTTGTACAAACAGAGGCTCAACGGGTGTCTTACGTAGACTTTGTCATTGGGGTAACAGTTTTTGATCTAAGCGGTTTACCCAAAGAATATTTCGTGACGGTTGAGAGCAATGATATTAGTTGGATACAAACAATTTTTCAGGGGTTAGGTCTACAGGCATTGCTAACCTCTTGTCTGCAATTGGGGGCAGGGCAGCATACTGTTATTCATAGCAAAGAGTATCGGGCAGTAGTGGTTAAACAACGGGTGCGCTATGTGGCATTTTTGCTCTGTTATACCAATGCTGGAATCTCAGAAGAGTTTGTCCGTTGGGCACAAAACTTTGAACCCACCCAACTCCGCACCCACGATCGCTTTAGTTCGGTGTAGTATATGAGTGTCAAGTTTTGTAAAGGCAATCATGACTCAAGCTCCCGCTAATTCTCCTAAAGTGACCGAACCCAAGTTTGGTTTCAATAGCTACGCTGAACGGTTGAATGGACGTGCTGCAATGATTGGATTTGTCAGCACATTAGCGATTGAATATTTTACGGGTCAAGGGCTATTGAGCTGGCTAGGTCTCCAATAATTCTTCCTGCACCAAGATTTTAGAGCCTCTGATTTTGGTGCGGGAGTTTCTCTTTCTCTCTAAAGCAAGAACCGAATCAAGATATATAGTGCTGCCGCAATGAGCTGCATCATCATCACAGGCAAGCCATAGTGCAAGAAAGTTTTGAACGAAATGCGGCGATTGTGCTGCTCAGC
>Ga0335397_10001976_pt1 | contig 27863 bp, 20 predicted proteins | sample MAT04_FD_205740 | JGI IMG/M metagenome (GOLD analysis project Ga0335397, IMG submission 205740) | Freshwater microbial communities from Lake Fryxell liftoff mats and glacier meltwater in Antarctica - MAT-04 (spades assembly) (version 2) ... | reverse complement strand
TGGACGATACGGCTGCATCTGCGGCTCCATTTTATGGTGTTATCGATTCGTTCAGAAGTGTACCTGTTTCTAACCTTAAAGAAAACCTGAAATGCGCTTCAGACAGTTATAGAATCCGCGTTACTTAGCTACCTTTTAGCAAGGTTATATGTTAAATATATTCAAGAATCTCATTAATATTTAAAGCCAAATTCATAGAATTTTTAATCCTCCACTCCCGTCATAGAGCAGATTTTAATGAATTTAAAGCTTCTTTATCGTAATACGTATCAGAAAAATCCTGGGATTTGAAATACGTTCGGTCGAGATCAATAGTGCTTCCACGGATCTCTCCTGGGGAGCCAATAAAAATGGAATAATCTGGAACATCTCTATTCACCAGTGTGTTAGCGCCGATCAGGCAGCCTTTACCAATGGTCACTCCCGGCAAAACGATTGAGGCTGTGCCAATGAAGGAATATTTGCCGATTTTTACTGCTCCTCTTGTATAGCCTTGGCGGTCTTTGTGAGAAATGTGCACGAATTGATTCCCTAATAACCTTATCGAATTTTGACTGCCATGCGTAAAAATACTTGCACGGGAAGCTATTTGAACTCCTTCTTCAATAAACAATCCTTCAGTAGCGTCTAAGATGCAATATTGACCCACCCAAACGTGATCACCGATAGTGAGTGAATGCTGGTTCATGATTATTGCTGTACTGCTGATACGAGTGTATTTTTGAAAGGTTTTTGAAGCCTGGTCAAAATATCCATACACCATAAATGGTTTATACAGGCTGGCGTAAGTCCGAGCGAAGAACGACATGATTCGACCCAGAGGCGAACGGTAGCATGCTTCAAAAAAATGTTTCATGTTTCGCTTTCCCAAAGTGCAAACAATTTTGATCCAAGAAGAATGATGTACTTTATTAAGTTTTTTTCAGCGCCAGCATAAACAATTCTTCAAATGCTTTGGCAGCGGATTGTGGTGAATGGTTTTTTGCGACGTAATTGCGGCCATTTTTGCCGTAGATTTCGCGTTGTTTTTCGTTGTCTTTTAAAGATCGGATGGCATTTGCCAGTTTTTCAGGTGATTCAGGCTCAATACATAAACCTGCTTGAGCGCGTTCAACCAGGTCCCAGGTTTCGCTCCCAGGATCAATGTTAGCGATGATCGGTCGGCCGCTTGCCAGGATTGATAAGGTTTTAGAGGGGAGAGAATTAAACCCCATTCCTTTTCGTAATGTTACCAGGGATATATCCGCTGTTCCCAGAACATCCGGCAGTTTTTCGCGTGGTTGGAAAGGTAGAAATTGAACATACTCCAATTTCTTTTCCCGGCACAATTTTTCTAATTCATTTTTTTTAGCCCCTTCGCCTATAATTAAAAAATGAATTCCATCATTACGTAGTAATTCGGCGGTTTTGATTAAATACTCAAGCCCCTGTGAAAAACTGATATTTCCTGCATATTCAATAATAAATTTATCCTGTAAATTATTTTCTACTGAAAAATCATTTTTTTTCGAAACCGGTTTTATCAAAGTTGTATCTACCCAATCATAGATTAAATGCTGTTTGGTTTTTGAGATACCTAATTTAGAAACCGGATCTACGTACGAGGGGGATAGGATGCGAATGAAATTTGAACGATGCGCAGTGAATTTCTCCAACCCGGTAACAAGCCGAATGAAAAAAGGATGTTTAAAAATTCCCAGCCTTATACCCGAGTCTGGATATACATCATGAACACTATAAATATAAGGAATTTTTCGGATTAAATAGAAGTAAACGACGGGAAGTAACACCATAAATGCAGGAGTTGCAGTCAAGAAAATATCAGCTTTTAAATTCCATCCAGCTATCAGGCAAGCGAATTGATAGATAAGGAATTGGAGGAACCGCTGCCACAAAATGGTGCGATTAACTGATGGCAAAGGAACGCGGATTACCTGTACACCATTTTCATTTGTCCGTCGGATACGGCTTCCTTGGTAGGCCTTCTCTACCTTGCCGGTGGGGTAGTGTGGAACGGCGGCAAGAACGATCACTTCATGATTCATACGAACCAATTCTTCGCACAGCATCGTGTACAGGGGAGCTGCTGGTCCTCTGTCTGGGAAATAGTAAGGCTCAATAAAAAGGATTCGCATACTTATTTTCCGTTTAGTTTTCGTAGAGCAAAAAATAAAAAATCATTGCCTGTCCTGTTGAAAAACAACATTGTAAAAATTAAAGACTTGTTCTGCCACGTGTTCCATATTAAATTCTTGTTCGGCTCGCTTCCTTCCTGTCAACCCGAGTTGATTTGCCTGACGAGGGTTTTTGATGAGCGATCCTAAAGCGTTCGCTAACTTGACGGGGTGCTTTGAATCAACCAGGTAGCCTGTGTTCCCATCCAGAACCATGTCTGGGATTCCACCAACATTGGTGGCTATTATAGGCAGCCCGGCTGCCATCGCCTCTATCAATGAAATAGGCATGCCTTCATGATGAGAAGGCAAAATGAAAATATCGGCTTCTGTAAAAGCGGAAATTTTGTCTTGTCCGTATTTCGGTGAGGTTATTTCAAACCAATCATTCAGATTATTGTTCGAGATTGATTCTTGTATAAGTTGAAGTTCGCCGGGAATACTCTCTTCACCAGCCATGATAACTTTAAATTTTTTACCAAATTCTGTCGATAAAATCTTAACAGCTTTGATTAAATCGTGCGACCCTTTATCCGTACTTATGTGTCCCAGGTACAACACGGTAAGTACCTTTTCATTATCTGGGAGTTCTGAAGGTCTGGGAATTGAAAGGTATGACTGTAAATTAATACCGTTGGGAATGTAAATAACAGGGCAAGACACTGATTCTTCTAAAACAAGCCACTCCCTGGAAAGAACAATTATTCCATCGCAATGTCGAAAAACAAAAAAGACAAATTTTCGCCAAAAAGGGGCATTTTCTGGAAGGATTTTTTTTATGGAGCAGCGGGGATGAATGATTGTTTTCATCCCCATCGACCTTGCAATGAGAGACATAAATCCATGTTTAAGAAAAGAAGGGCCAAATGCAGTAATGATGTGAATAATTTCCGGTCGTATGGCTCGGAGCTTTTGATAAAAGCGCCATGTATTTTTTAACGCATCCAGTAAATTACTGAGATTCCATAAACCTCTCTCTGAGAATTTACGGCTTGCGCCAGAAGTTTCCACAAAAGACAGATCCACTTTTTTAATTATATTGGATTGTAGGAAATCCTCACAGTAAATCGCGATTCCTCCTACAGGTTCTCCTGTATGCCCGGCAACAAGAATTTTCATATTGTCACGTAGTCATCCTTTCGATTTTGATTTCAATTGATAAGTTCCCCAAAAAGTTGCTCATACTGATCAACATAGCTTTCCAGGGATAAGTTCTGCTCTGCAAATTTGCGTGCATGCTTACTCATTTCTCGTTTATCATATTCTTTCAATAGATGAAATTTTTCAATCGCCCGGGCTAGAGAATCCGAAGATGTCCAATCGAATAAATAGCCAGTGATACCGTCTTCAACCAGGTAGGGATGATCAAGCGTGTTGCTCAAGATTACTGGTCGGCCGCAGGCCAACGCTTCACAAACTGCATTTGGCAATCCCTCTCCATATGATGGGTGAATTAGCACGTCATGCGAGTGTAGGAGTTCAGGAATGTCACTACGCTCGCCAAGCCATTTCCATTGGGATGCCACACCAAGGTTTTCAATTTCGGCATTCATTTTTTTTCGATAAGCGAGGCGTTCACCAACCATATCCTGTCGCCCCACCCAGGATACTTCAACGGGAATGCCGCGCTGCTTTAATGCTTGTAATGCGCGCACCAGGCAAAGACCATTTTTGATGGTTGAGATGCTTGCTATTACCAGGGCTTTCAAAGGCTTTTCTTTATCACTTTCATTGTTCCCTGGCGAAAAACGACCCAGATCGTAACCGTTGTAAATTGTACTGATCCGCTTTTTCAGCCAGGGGTAATTACGCTTTAAATTCTCAGTTTGGTGCCTGGAATTGACAGTAATATGATCTGCAAAAATATAAAAAATGCGAATAAATTTGTTGATCGTGGTCGCGCCGGTGGGAGGATCGTAAGAACGTTCTGAAACGATAACACGCGGCTTTTGCATGAGGAATTGTGCCGCAGAGATTGCATAAAAATTGGGGGTTGGCAGAAAAGATAAAATCAGGTCAAACTTATCGGCACGTAAAAATTTTCGCAATTTCAGAATGATTTCCAACGAGAAGCGAGATTTTTTTTGTTGGAAATGGATCGGTATGTTCGCAAGCATTACTTCATCTGCAAGAAGTGAGCCTGTTGCGTAGCAAAAAAATGCCACATCCAACCCGCGTTTGTGCAGTCCTAGTGCAAGATTAACAAGCTGGCGTTGAGCGCCGCCTGTTCCAAAATTATCTATAAGGAGAAGGATCTTCATGTTATCCGAATATTTACGTTACTGTTGTGCGAGATCTTCCAACGCAAACCGATCGCGGAGAATATACGCAAATTCCATGGCGGCCGGGCCTATCACTCCGAAGATCAATAACATCCAGCCAGAAAAGGATCCTGGTGCGGTCTTTAAATAACGTACAGAATAGTTCAGCCCTTTCATTTTTCTCCCAGATAAAAAAGAATAAAAAGCTGCGAAGCGCAGCGCTCTTTTAAATTGCCAGGGACCATATTTTCGAAGTGCTTCGCCGTGTTTTGATAGAAGTAGCTCGAGATAATCTGCCTGGGCATGCGCCCATTTTGTGCGCATTTTCCAGCGCAGTTTTGCAGGAGAACGTAAAATACTGGGGCTGTCAGAATATTCCATCGCAATTTCATCTGGATACATCTGGGTTAAAAACATCGAGGCTTGATCAAGCTGCATAAGGCTGTTCGTATCCATACACTCAAACCAGCGCATTCTTTGGAATACCCTGCGCCTTGAGCAGGAGACATAGTCGTGTCCACCTTCCGCTTCTGCCCACCTGATGCGCGCTGGATAGTCGAGCGGCTGTTCAGGAACGGAATAAGGGGTGATCTGGCCAGTATCCCAGCGATAGCGGGCGCCGATATTATCTATTTCATGAGGAATAGCAAGGCATTTTTGGTGCAAGTTTTCCAGAGCGCCTGAAAGCAATGCATGATCGCTATCCAGGCGGATCAGCCAATCGCCTTTGGCAGCTGCTACTCCGTTGTTGCGAGCCGCTCCCTGTCCTTTGTTGACCGAATGCCGAATTAGCTTTACGCGTGGGTCAGTGATTTTCTCAAGCTCGGCATAAGTGCGATCTGTGGAGCAATCATCTACAACAATTACCTCGAAATCCCCAAAGGATTGTTCCAGGCAGCTTTGAACGCAGCGCTTAATTTCTTCTGGTCTGTTATAGACAGATACAAAAATACTGAAAAATGGGGATTCATTCATCTGGATTTTTCCAGTACTGAATTTTTTCCGAAGCCTATACTGACTACTATGCCGATCCAAAACCAGATCAGATTTATGATCAATCCATTCCCAAATGATATCGAAAGCAAGATTTGCAGCAGGAAAAGCATTGCAAACGCGGGAATAAAATCTTGTTCCAATGCCGGTGTCTGGCGCATTGTTTTGCGGTATAAATCAGCCGCTATAACACCTAAAAAAATACCAAGTCCTACCAGGCCAAACAAACCGGTTTCCACTGCAACGGAGGCAAATGAATTGTGTGCGCGGAATTCTTCGCGTGAAGAGATTAAATCATTTCCAGGCTGGGCTGGAATTACATATTCATAAGAGCCTGGCCCGTAACCAAGCAAGGGACGCTGAATAAACGCAGTAATGGATCTGCGCAGCGCCAGAGTTCGGAGGTCATTTTGGTTTTGAACCGTTAACGTGGTTTCTGTGAATAAGCGTCGCTGCCATTCGGGCGAAGTCAGCAAAACTGAGGATAATATAACCATCATAGCAAGGCCGATGAATGCGCCCTGTTTTCTCATCTGGATTGGCTTATAGAAAACGATGAATACAATGCCGATGATAATATCGATAATGTACTCTCTACGTAAGCTCAACATGGAAACCCCAACCAACCAGATTGCGATTCCCGCCCAGATAGTTTTTTTGATGTTTTGATTGTCGTTTTGCTTAAAAAACAGCAGAGCTATCCAAATCGCCATCATATCGCCTGAACCTGCTCTGGCGATGCCAAACAGCAAGCCTTCAGACAGGCTCTCGCCCGAGAGGAAATTGGCATTCCGGATGATGTTCATAGTGTCAGAGCGAAAAAATAGAAATACAGTGAAGATGGATGCGATAAAACTGGTGATTACGTAAACATTCAATGCTTTTATCAGTGTGTTTCTTTCAGAAAGCGCCAGAAAGACGAACCAGCAAAAAAATAGCTTTTGTAAAAAAGCGAATATAACAAACCAATCACTACCCTGATTAAATATTCCTGAGACCAGGGAAGATACTAACCATAAAAATATAGGTGCCAATATCTTTTTTGGTAGGCTCGGCAGTTTTCTATTTCTATTAAAAATAAAGCCAAAAAAAATAAAAGCGCAGATGATCAGTACAAATCGTTCCAGCGATATGGATATTTCCTCTATCACGATAGGGTATTGGCCAATAGGATGCAATATGGGATAGAGGATGCCTAGTACGAAAGTAGGGCCGCCCATGGCTGAAACAATGGCGACAATCAGACCAGCGAGAATTAAAAAGGTAGGTTTGAGAAAACCTGAACCAATAAAAAAACCAGTAAGCAGAATAACACTCAATGATATGATAATTACCACTGGATAATTATTTGCGCGAAATATCGTGGTGTTATTCAACCTTACCTCGTGTCTGGTATAGACCCAGATGCCTGAGCCGGTTGGCAATCTTACGGCGGACTTTCCAGGGGAACATGGCGATTGTTTTTCCAAATAAACTTATAATACTACGAATGAGTGTCTCTCCTTGGGTCATAACTGGTCGTGATATCAGATCCAGTGCGACTCCTTCTCGATCGCAAAGGCGGATTGCGGAGATTCTCCACTTACCCCTGGTTACAGCAGCTGTATAAACAAGCAGGGGCTGCCAGGCGCAATAAAACTTATTCGCAAGGCTGCTTGCGCGCAGAGAACCTTTTATTTCCATATCCCACGCTGTCTCATTTTCCTTTAACAAGGCGAGAAAGATATCCTTTTCCCATATGGCTGCCTGCAGCGCGACCATGTACGGGGCTCCAGGTTCTATCTGCCCAAAGATATTCTGAGCGGGTACAGGCTGATCTGGTGGTGGAAATGGCCGGAGCCTTAAGTAGCTACCTCCCAGTTCAATAAACTCCTGGCTGCTCTTGATGATTTTTTCAGTATCGACTTTTTTATAGATCAAGAAATCTTCAAGCAGCAATAGAACGTATTTCGTGGGAATACTTTCCAAGGCTTTTTTCGCACCTCTTGCCCATCCCTGGTCTGGTCCAAGATAAATCGAGGTAACCCGCTCATCAGGGAAAGCTTTTTGGTTTGAAGCCATGTAAACCGGGTAAGGACAGTCGGGCCAATATTTCCAGAAAAAAGAAAAGAAAGCAGGCCAAAGGTCGGCATAACTGTCACAACTCAATATCAGGATAGAGATTTGATTCATAATCTTATGGGGCGGCGCAAAAGATACAATCCGCAAGCGTATTCTTCCTGCGTAAAATGTTCCGGGGATGTTTTCTCTATAAACTTACCGCTTGTTGTGACAATGGAGAACTCTTCCAGTATTAGGCCAGGCAAAAGAGCAGGGAATTTGACGGGGTCAAATATACGGTGGGCATTGAACAGCGTTGTCGCTTTTCCAACAGGCACGGAGATTAGTAAAAGCCCGCCAGGAGCTAGAATCCGTCCAAGTTCTTTAAGAGCAAAGATGTGCCCCGATGGGTTTACCGGATCGCCATACCTCCCCAGACCAATATGTTCTATGACATGCAAACAGGATAAAGAATAAATGGATTGATCTGAAAAAGGGAGGCTGTGGATGGTCCCTTCAATAGTAGTTAAATTTGTTAAAGCTATACCTGGGGCGCGATATTCAAGATAAATGACAGGTAAAAACGCAGAAATTTGTGTTACAAAACGCAGATCTGAGGCAATATCAAGATGTTTTTCGGGTTTTACACTCAGCAGGCGTCGCGCAGCCCAGGCAGATTGATAGGTGTAATGGTAATCGAAAGATATCTTTTTATGCTGGAATAGTATTGGATAAATCCGGAAATTTTCTTGATTATTTCCATTCATTTTTTTATATAGATAAAATGATTTCCAGAATTGATATACCTCAAATGGGACAGCCGGCCATCTAAAAGGCAGTTGCCCAATTGTTTGAGCATACCAATTGGTAATATTCAATAAAGCGATTTTGATTCTATGATGATTTCTAATAAACCTGAGTATCATACCGGAATCCAGGAAATAGGTGAATTTACGTAATTGCTGATACTAGTCTCGTATCATAAACGGATGGCTGAATATTCTACTAGACATTGCCAAGTGTCTTATTATAAAAGTTTGGATGAAAATGCTAACCCAAATATTGTTCATGGATAATTTCCATTTTCAGAGTAAGGTGGTGCGATTTCAATAAATATAAAAAAAAGCCGTGTATTTCCTCTTATCCCTTTGGTGTAACTCTTATACTGTCATCCTCAATAAATATTTCCACATCGGGTCTCTTATCCTTTATATAGATGCTTAATTCATCCAGACTGGGGTAGGCCAGATTTGATCCAAAGAGGCGCGCATCGTCAATGATGATGACATGATTGGAATGTGGAGCATCCAATATACAGTCCAATTCTTCAAGTATGGGGGTATCTTTAATTCCTTTTGCAGTATTCCCGGCTGAGTAGTGCCCATCCAGCCAAAAAAGAGCAGGTTCAGAAATCTTATTCAGTACATTCCGTAGTTCCACACCGCTATCTCCCTTAATGATCTCTACGTTTTTAGCTTTGTAAAATCTTTTTACTGCTTGTTTGTATAATTCGTTGCTTAGCTCAATGGAATAGATTTTTTCAAAATCATACTGCATTACCTCAACCATATCTCCATAAAAAGTTCCTGTTTCAACGAGTATCCGTAACCCGTATAAATTTGCATATTTTCGCAATGTTTGTTGTTTGGCTTTATGCGGCGGCAGGCCAGATTTTCCTGCCGACTCCCATATTTCGAAGTCCTTTTGCGCTTTGCGTAACGAAAACCAATTGTAAATTGGATAGTAGAGTGGTAAATTCTTAATTATTCTTTTAATTGTCTTTTTCATAGCAGTCCTATTGATTCTGGCAATTAAGCCGTTTTTTTATGTTGGCTAAACCAGGTAAATAATGAGGGGGATCAGGCGCGTGGATACATTCGACCGCTTTTTAACACTGCTACGCCAAAGAGAATATACAATAATCCAAACAAAATTTGAATAATTATCTGTGTGATGCCGGTTGAGAGCAATCCTGGTAAACCCATGCAGAACAAACCTATCAAGGCGTATGAAGAAGTGATCATTGCGACTGGTTTAAGAAAATTACCTCGCATGATTAACCGGTTTGTAAAAAATAGATAGTAGAGCAGCATTGCTGAATTAAATAAGAGGAAAATGATTGCGGCACCGGGCAATCCGTAAACCGGGATGATCAAAATTTGGGCAGGAATAAAAATTATTGCTGCTGCAACATTAAAAAACAGGGTTACTTTTGTATGTCCCTGTGCCACCAGCAGCGTGTAAGGAACACTCGTAATTGCATTCACCATGTTCGCAAGAGCCAGGAATACAACCGGCAGATTGGCATTTAAAACTACTTCGTTAGAGGCTGTCCATATTTGTAGCAGCTCGCGCGAATAAAATACTACGAACAAAGCCAACCCAATTGAGATGAAACAGCATAGTTCAAAGGTGAACCAAAAAGATTTGTTGAGCAGTCTGTTATCTTTCTCAACGGATGCGCTAACAAATTTTGGAAAGAATGCGGTCATTAATGCCGTGCTGACCATTGGCATTGCACCTGCGGCGGTGGATGCAACCGAATAATAGCCCAGCTGGCTGAGCGGCAGCACTTTGCTAATGACAATGCGATCTGCGGAGGCGATCAAAACCCCGATGACGCCTGTTAGGTTGAATGAAAGGGCGAATTTCCAGGTTCGTTGAATGACGGACCAATCAAATAATGCGATTGAAGAGAGTGAAATCCGGTTAAGTTGTCCCCAGGCTGCCAGCGATACCAGGGTAATTTCGAAGACGCAAGCAAAGGCATACCATGTTACGTACACACGTATGGTTGGCGCTAACAGGTTGAGCGCCAGAATACCACCCGCAACTTTGACTGTGGCACTGACAACTAAAATAACATTCTGTATAACCTGGGTCTGAAGCCCGCGCAATACGCCGGTGTATAAAGAAACCGGCCAGCGCGCCCAAAAAGCCACCGAAATTACCATAAGCGCTGTTCTTACATCGCTAATAGAGAGATTGTCAATTTTTACCCAGTTCGCGGCGATCCAGCCTGAACTTGCCAGCATACAGAGTAAAATAAAGATGCCTATACTCCAGTAAATGGTCTCAAAAGTACGTAAGATGGATTTGTTTTTTCCAGGATCGCCCCCCTGTGCCATATTTCGCGCAATTTCTCGGTTAATTGTTGTGGACAGGCCAAAATCGAGAAAATTAAAAAGAACATCAAATGTGGAAAAAAAACCGATTAAACCAAATGACTCTGCCCCCAGCATGCTGATGAATATGGGTACTGACCATAGACTGAGCAGCGATGACCAGAAACGCCCGGAAAGATTCGCCAGTATGTTAAATGCAGCAGACCCTGGTTGATTGTAAAAGGACTTCAATATCTTCATTTCAGTAGTCGCTAAATGGGCAATTCTAAATTTTATATGTTGAAGAGTATATGCGGTGATGATTTATACCGATTTTACGATTACACCAAGTTTTTCTTCTTCGATTCTCATCGGATAAGAAATCTCTGCTAAAAATTCTTTATATGCCTGATCAGACCCATCCCAGCGAGTATTTTTTTCATTGCAATCATCGACAACCATCATCCCTTTCGGCGAAAGGGCATCAAACAGCTGGGGTAGTGAGTTTTTCATCGGGCGGTATAGGTCAACATCTAACAGGCAAAAAGAAATTTTCCCTAAGGAAGAAAAGTCAAACTTATTGGCATCTGCTTGAATGGAATGCACTCGCTTGATACCGTTCATTTTCATGGTTCCATCAAACCACTTTTTCTTATTTACCTTAAATGACTTCTTGTAAAGGTCTTTCGTTTTTCCCCGCTCAGATACCTCATATTCAATATCCTCAGAAATAAAGCCCGAGAATGTGTCGATGCAAACAAATTTCTTTTCAATTTTGCGCGCGTCCATGAATTTATTAAGGAAGATGGTGGTTGAGCCCCCTGCACAGCCAACTTCAACGATTGCACCTGGCACATCGCGAGTAGTATTCAAACATTCACACAAAAAACATAACTGCGGTACTGTGAAATTGTAACTGTGCCTTGAGAAAAAATAGCGCATTAATGGGGATAAATATTCCAATTCTTTTATTAGCTTATGCAGGAATACATTCATTATTAAATGTTCCTTTTTGTATGTTATTTTGATGCACAATGCTGAAACTGACCCATGATGGATATCATTTTCGCCAGTTATTTATTCTATCCACCAGCATGGTTAAAGAAGGCGGATATTTGTTAATGGGTGTTATCGCGCGAATGGTTATATAAAAAAACATTGCACCGAAGAATGAAAAACCGAACCATACTCGTGGATAGCCTGAAATTATATCAGTCGGTTTGTGTAAAAAAATATTTTGCCTTCACTTGCTGAAAAAGCACACATATTTGTAAAAAAGAGCCTGCCAGGTTTTTCAATCCGACAGGCTCTTTTGTTACAGATTACATCTTATGGGAGCGTGCGGAAGTTCCACCAGGCATTGCTATTTGCGTAATAGTAAGCGCCTGCGTAGAGCGAACGCACCTGCCAGTAGTACCTCGTGTTGTTGGCGAGGGGTGTGCTCAAGGTGACAGCCTGCGCTGAACCATTTGTGACCCAACCACTTGGGCAGCTTGTGCCAGTGGTTTGTGCTTCGGTGGTCACACAATACTCATAAGCGGTGGCGCCAGTGCTGAAGCCCCAGGAAAGATTGGGTGTCAACGAGATACCGATGGCGTTATTTGTAGGACCGCTCTTGACGAAGGAGCCCGCGATTGTGGAGAATGACCACCAGGTGCCGGCGTTGGCAAGAGTTGTGCCTCCGGCGGAATTTGCGCGAACCTGCCAGTAATAGGTCTGCCCGCGGGTAAGCCCGGTGGCTGAGTAAGACCTTGTGGTGCCGCGATTGATCCAGGTCGTGCAGGCATTATCGTTGGTCGTATCGAAACAGACTTCGTACGATGCGGCTCCGCTGCTGGCTGCCCAGGAGAGTGAGACTGTTGTACCAAGACCAGCGGCTGCGTTGGCCGGGGTGCTCTTGCTGAAGGCGCCCGGAGCGGTCATGAAGGACCACCAGGTTCCAACATCTGCGACAGTGACTCCATCCGGATTAACTGCGCGAACCTGCCAGTAATATGTAGTGCTGGCGGATAGGCCGCTAAGTGCCTTGGTGGTAGATGCGCCGTTGGTTACCCAGGTGGTATCACAGACGGTGTTGAATACGGTATCCACGCAGTATTCATAGGATACAGCGCCGGTGCTGCTGTTCCAGGTGATAGTGGGAGCGGAAGTAAGGTTATTTGAAGCGTTAGCAGGAGTGGCTTTGGTGAAGTCGCCAGGAGGATTATTCGCGACCGTGAAGTTCCACCAGATGTTGGAGCTGCCGTAGTAATACGCTCCCGCAAAGAATGACCGCACCTGCCAATAATACATCTGGTTGGGCGTCAGGTTGGTCAGGTTGACGCTCAGGGCAGTGCCGTTCGGAACCCAGGTGGTATCGCAAGTGGTGCCGAGGGTCTGCGGAGTAGTGGTGAGACAATACTCAAAGTATGTCGCGCCAGCGCTCGAGTTCCAGGTGAGAGTCAGGTTTTTCGAAACTCCGAGAGCACCGTTTGCCGGGCTGGTTTTGGCAAACGATCCGGCCAGGGTAGAGAATGACCACCAGGTGTCTTTATCTGCATAAGTGTAGATAGTACCGGTGACGGCCCTTACCTGCCAGTAATAAGACTGACCGCGGACAATGCTGACGGATGCGGTAGTAGCTGTTCCGGTGCTCACCCAGCCAGTATCGCAAACCTTGTCATTGCTGTTATCGATGCAGTATTCAAAGGCTGTTGCGCCAGTAGCAGCGCCCCACGACAGTGTGCGGGTTGAGCCAGTGATACCGTTGGTCAGGTTTGTTGGGGAAATCTTGGCAAAGGATGTTTCAAATGTGTACCAGGCGCCGCCGTTGGCATAGACCGGGAAGGTAGCGGCTTCTGCACGCACCTGCCAGTAATAGGTCTTTCCACGGATGAGATTGGAGATCTTGGCGCTGGTAGCAGTACCCGCGCGGACCCACGGGTTATCGCAGGTGGCGTTGTTGGTCATATCGTAACAGTACCAATATGCCGTGGCGCCAGCGCTGGGAGCCCAGGTGATGGTGGTGCTTACGCCTGCAACTGCACTGGCATTGACCGGGGTCAGTTTGCTGAAGGCGCCGGACTGGGTGGTGAATGTCCACCAGTTGCCGCCATCGGCTTCGATAGCGCCGTTGGCGCGAGCCTGCCAATAGTAGCTGGTGCCGTTGAGCAAACCGGCGGCCACTGCGCTCAGGTTGGTGGTGGCGTTGACCCAGGCGGTATTGCAGGTATCGTTGTTGCTGGTATCCACGCAGTATTCATAACCGGTTGCGCCGGCATTCGACCAGGCCAGGGTGGGGGCAACTACAGAGCCGATCATGCCGCTTACAGGGGCGATCTTGCTGAAAGTGCTGTAGTTCTCACCCGCAACGCTGGCGGCCAGGGCTGCATAGGTTCGGTTCAAAGGAATGAAGCTATTTCCAGCCTTAGAGGGTGTGACTACACCGTTCCAGCCAGCAGGGACGGTGATGCTGTAATTGCCAGCCGCGTCCGAGACAACCGTCTTGGCAGTTACATCTGTGTAGCTCAGGGTCACGTTGCCGGTGCCGGTGTTACCGGTGATGGCTACTTGCGGGGCCAGGCTGGCTACAAACAGCATGTTGGAAACTGAGCTGGAGGTCATAGTTGGGAAGCCAACCGTGCCAGCACCGTAATTTGTGCCATCACCGATCGTGTTATCGGCAAACAGGCGGTAATAGTAAGCCACACTGGTATTGTAGGTCAGGTCGGTGAAGGTGAAGACATCCTTGCCGATTGGGAATGTGGATAGATTCTGTGAGAACCCTGCATCTGTGGCCCTTTGCAGCCTGAAACCGGTTTCTGCGATCGAGTTATCTGTCCATGTCAGTACACCGGGGGTGTTCATAGCCAGGTTAGTGGGCGCCCATGGTGCGGTGGTGAAGGCCAACGGGTGCATCATGTCCATTTCTTCATGGCTCAGGATGTGGCAGTGCCAGACGTATTCCCAACCGTAGTTGACCAGGCGGTTGGTAACCGTGATCTTGTTGAGGCCGGGATCAATAAAGCCACCAGGAGGACCCATCAGAATCGCGCCTTCGGGCATGGCCGGTTCGATCAGGCGGATGCTGTCGGGCAGTTCAAAGGGCTGTGTGGGGGCTACTGGGCGCATGGCTACGATGGTGCTTTCCAGCGGGTTGATGCGCAGGGTTTCCTTCCAACCAAGTTCGTTGGCATCTGGAACCAGCAGCAATCCGTCCCAACCCACACGGTTAATCACCTGTACATTGACCAGGTGGAAGTGTATCGGGTGGGTATCTACGCCGTTGTGCGTGATCTTCCAGAGCTGCGTGCCGTCACCCAGGGTGCCGATCTGCGCAAGTCCAGAATCGCTCATCACATCCACAGGAGGCACGGCATAGCCGTACAGGATGATGTTCTGGTTCAGGTTGTTTGTGCCAGGGATTTCCAGACCGAGCATGCCGCCCATGTGACCGTAATTCGGGTCGTAGGTGGCGCCCATTTCATCGTGAATGGCCTTCTCCTGGAAGGTGATAGTGACAGGCTGTGTCTGTCCATAGGGAGTAAAGGTCATACCCCGGTCGGTGATCTTCACATACTGAGAAGCGTCATCAGGGGTGTTTGTGCCATAAGCGCTGTTGTAAGCGGCCTGCGGCACGATAATCTGTTCTGAGCCGCGTTCAAAGACGCCGCGTTTTTCGGGGGCAGGGCCTTTGGCAAACGCGCTTTCGAGCAGAGCCAGGTAGGCAGGATTGTAGGCGTTGTTCGGGAAAGTGCCTGCAGCTGTGCCAGAAACGCGGAACTGCATGATGGTGCGGGTATTTGGGCCGTAGCCAGCCAGCGTGGTCGGCGCTCCGCCGGAATCCATCTGGTTGGGGCTGCCAGTGTAGTAATCATAGCGCGGGTCGAGCGCCGGGAAGGCGGTCGGAGCGTCATTGTAGAGAATGATGGTCTTACCAGCATACTGGCTGAAGTCTACGAGTACGTCGGCGCGTTCGGCGTTGCCGATCAGCAGCGAGTGATCGAGCACGTTGCCTACGTTGAACAGACCGGGGTTCGTTTGCCAGGTAATGGCCTGGTTTTCAATCACTACCGGCGCGGGCAGGAAGCCGCCTTCGGTACCGATCTGGATCCATGCCGGGCCGGCCATAAGGGGATCCGGGGCGCCGCCAACGCGGCCGTCGCCCGGGAAGGTGGCAGGGTAGAGCGGGTTGGCCACCGCGTCCACCATCTTGACTTCGGTCATGCCCGCGTAGGGGTTGGACTGAGTCGGGTCTGCCACGTACATCTGCAGGTTGACGAAGCGGTCGTTAGCGCCGTTCAAAACGCGGAAGCGGTAGATCTTCGGGTCCACGTTCATGAACGGGTAGGCTGTGCCGTTCACCAGCATAGTATCGTTGTAGGCCTCCATACCCATGGACGGGGTTGAACTGGCGGGACGCATGGGCGGTTCACACCATCCGGCTGATGCATCACAGTTCGGGTCGTAATATTCATTCGCTACTGGCGGATGAGTCACATTTTCTGTGGGCGGCCAGAACCATGGGCCGTACTGCCAGCGGCCAAATGCATTGGCGCCGCCAATGGTATCCCACGGGTTCTGAACGGGCATATAAACGCTGGAAACCCACAGGTCGCCGGTTTTGGGAGCGCGGCGTCCGGTTAACGGGTCTTTTGCGCCCGTGCCCCAACGCCAGGTGGGGTCCTGAGTACTGATAGTGGTTTCATCAACGAAGCTCTTATCCTGGATGATGAGCGGAACGCCCACACCAGGCAGCACATTGTCCAGACCAGGGTTGACGCCGGTCACATTCGTGCCATTGATCAGGTCCTGTTCAATCTCGTCAGTTACCAGGTAACCAGCTACTTCACCGGCATATACGTTCAGGCGGGTGATGCCGTAGGCATGGTCATGGTAGAAATGTAAGCGGGCGCTCTGCTGGTTGTTGTAGTAGAAGGTTAGAGAGCCATCGCCGGGGTTGTTGGTTGCGCCGGGGGTACCTGCAGGCACAACAACACCGTTCAGGTACCACATATCTGGCACGTAGCGCACACTAACCCCCTTTGGATAAGGGGTCGTCTCGCCAGCCGGGGTGACCCACTGGTGCGGGGTGCCGTCGCTGATCCACGGGACCAGGCCGCCGTGCATGTGCAGGGTGGCGCGGTTATCAGTGTAAGGAGCGCAAATATTAGCGCCAGTCTGGGGTTCTTCAGGGTTGCAGAGTGCGCCAGCAGCGGTACGCCCGCCAAGGCCTGCGCCCATTACGTTGGTGTCGACCGGCAGGAACAGATCGCCAGCTTCGCCAGTAGGCAGGCTGTTGGTGAACTTGATGCGCACCGGGGTATTGCGGCTGGCAATGATCAATGGTCCCAGGTATTTGATGGGATCGGGAGCCAGCGTATTGGCGCCAAGGCCATCCGTGCCCAGGTTGGTCTGGCGGTAGCCGCGCAGTGTGGTGGGGGGCAGGTTGCTGTGCAGCTTCTGGCTGAACTCGATCAGTTCAATTTCATAATAATCGCTGCCGGGGAAGCTGATGGTATCCGGCTTGGCGATTGAAAGATACTGGCCGAGCAAGTTCATGCCTGAGGGGCCTAACTGGGGCAGGGCATCAATGAACTTGAGCAACCCGCCCGAAAGAACTGCAGGATTTAGGTTGGGGGTGGCTGCCGCACCCGAACCACTTACATCGGTGATAACAGCTATTGGGGCGGTGTAATCAACGCCAGGATCAACCACTGTAATACCCGCAATCACGCCGTTAACATCCACAATAGCACTGGCAACTGCGCCAGAGCCGGTGCCATATGCATCCACAATTTCAACATTTGTGTCTTGTGAATAACCAGCGCCGCCAGCATCCAGGGTCACATCCAGAATAGGACCGCGGGGCATTGGGCTGTTCGCATAGTTGGCAAAAGGGCCAAAGAAATGCGGCACCACAGTCTCGTCAATTGGCGAAATCTGTGGCTGCGGGGCCATTGAGCCGGTTGATTTGCCGCTGGCTTGCAGTTGGCTTTGCAGTTGTTTGCCAGCCACACCGGGCAGGAAGCCCTTGGATGTGTTGGCATCTGCGGCAGCTTGCCGCTCAGCAGGTGTGATTTTTTTTGTTGGTTGGGAGGGTCCACTCTCTGCCGGTGAAGGCGTGGGGAGTGGCTTTGCTCCAACACTGCTGGCGGTTGGCGCATTCGCGCCAGGTGCCAGTGGGGTTTTCGCCTGGACTGAACCCGCCGCGCTAAAGATCAGCGAAGCGATCATCAAGTACGAAAAAAGTCGATCTAAAAACTTTTGAAGTGCCATAGTCATTCTCCTGTTTGGTCTGGTGATAAAAAAATAAAATGAGAGTAATGGGGCAGCGTTTTTTTTGTTTTCTCCTTGTAAATTACCCGATTTACTCGATCGGGCAGGGCAGGCGCGGGCAGCCTTCAACGATCGAAAGAAGGTCAGTCCCTTCGTTTATAACAACTTTTTGCTTGCTGAATACTTCCACTGAATTATTTTCCAGGTTTACCTGGATCACCTTTAGGCGCGCCTGATTTTGTAGCAAGCGCATAGGCAATTCTGCATTGCTGGAACAATTCAGCTGATAAATCACCACCACATCGGGGTGAATTTTTTCCACCTGTTTCAATAAAAAAACCACGCCCAGGCTGTCAGAAATCTTTATCAAATCCAGGCCTTTGCGGGTATTAAGCAGCAACTCAACCGAATATCCCAACAAATTTTCGTGTCCCCATAACACGACTGTCTTTGTTGTAGCGGCTTCCTGTTGTGCCGGTGGCAATTCGCATATATATACAGCCACACCACTCTCCATTGAAACAGAATAATATCTCCACTAGCATACATCAGCCTTCTCCCTATTACCATCCATCCACCTTCATCTTCAGGGATTAAAGATGATTACCCCAGGGATGGTCTTTTAGGGGTCTCTATTAATCCTTGCTTAATCCTTTTTTGTCAAATTCGATGTAAAAATACTAACAAATCGCAAATTTGGCTTATAATATTATCTTTACGTATACGTACAAATACGGATGCCCTGAGAAGACATTAATAATTTAGAAATATCACCCAGTATCCTAATAGTTCATTCAATATTGAATTTTGGTCTGACCGCGGAATCAAAAACATGCATATTCCCGACTTGTTTTCTGCAAAGAAGAAAACCCAACAGCCAACTCGCGACCCCTTTGTTGTTCCTGCGGAAGAAAAATTAAATTCAGCGGTCAACTTTTTTTCCCGTTATTACGGTTGGATTCTACTTCTGACGGGCGTCTTCATAATTGTAGAGCAAACCAGGGAACATATTTCAACTACAAATTATAAATATGATGGATTTTTCATATTTTATGGAGAAATCTTTGGAATTATTGTGCTGCTGGGTCTGATCGGGTTACTCATCCGTATTTTGCTCACCACGCTGTCAGAAAAAACCCGCGCACTTAAAATTCTCAATGTAAAACATAATTTTATTCAGCAGCTTTCTGCCAGTCAGGATATTGCCGAAGTATCAAAATCGCTGGCTCAGCAGATTGCCCTCATAGTTCCCAGCGCCAATATCGAGCTTTTCATCCACGAGAATGCCAAGGATTGGTTTATTCGTGTCAATCATCTGGTTGCTGAATCCCAGGTAGATAAAAATCCATACTCCCCAGCTAACCTGGTTGCCTATCCTTGCCAGCAATGTATCTTGAAAAATAATCACACCCTTCATTCGCTGGACTTCTGCAACCGCAAAGCGAATTTTTTATCAGACTATGAAGAGCAGACGGGCTTTTGTTTGCCCCTGCTCTATAGAGCAAACCCGGTCGGGCTGTTATTGCTTTATCCGTCAAATGGTCAGCTGGTTGACGCGGAGCAATCTGATATGCTCGCCAACCTTTCCGGCGAAATGGCCCAGGCCATTGGGTTGATGGTCGAGAAAAAAGCCCACGAGGAAGCCAGGCTGACTGAAAAAATCCACACAATGCAGTTGGATATTGCCCGCGATTTGCATGATACAGTTGGGCAAAATATCAGTTACCTTCGCATGAAGCTCGATCATTTGTCCGAAGGTGACCAGAGCGTAAATTCCGACTTGATCATGGAGATCAGGTCCATGTCAAAGGTGGCAAACGAGTCTTATGATCTCGTGCGCGGAACACTTGCTGTTCTCCAGGCGGAAGATTCTGCTGATCTCCTTTACCTGTATTCTCGCTACGCAAAGCAGGTTGCCGAACGTTCCTCATTTACGATTGACTTTTCTACTTGTGGTGTGCCTCGCAATCTTTCCGCCGCTCGTTTGCGCCACATGTTTTACATCTTCCGTGAAGCCCTGAACAATATTGAAAAACATGCGCATGCCACCCTTGTTATTGTCAAGCTCACTTGGGACCCAACCACGCTGGCGCTTGAGATCGTAGACAATGGCAAAGGCTATGACCCTGCCCGTACCCAAAAAATGGACCTTCATTATGGCCAGAAATTTATGCGCGAGCGGGCGACTTTGCTAAATGGCACATTAACTGTAAAATCTGCCTTAGATGTTGGTACTACAATATCTGTTAACATCCCATGCGATTAACTCGATATCATTTTATCTGGCCGTGCACAGTCATAGGAATTTGAATGATTAGAATAATTATTGTCGATGATCATATTCTATTTCGTGAAGGCCTCAAAGCCATAATTGGTTCCGAACCAGAGATTGAGATTGTTGGTTTGGCCGGCTCTGTGGAAGAAACAGTCGAATTGATCCGCGAGAATCCACCAGATATCGTTTTAATGGATTTCTCATTGCCAGACGGCACAGGGGCAGATGCCACCCGCCGCATTCTTTCTGAATTCCCAAATATAAAAGTCTTGTTTCTTACCATGTCTGAAGAAGACAATGATCTGTTTGCGGCGGTTCGCAGCGGTGCAAAAGGCTACCTTTCTAAAAATCTGCGCCCCTCCAAACTGGTTGAATCGATACGCGCAGTTCACAATGGAGAGAGTGCTCTCTCAACGACCCTAACCATGCGCCTGATGGATGAGCTTTCTCGCACAAAACCTATTCAGCAGCCAGTTGATCCCCGCCTGTCAAAGTTAACCGACCGCGAATTGGACGTACTCCGTGTGCTGGCAACCGGCCAGTCAAACCAGCAGATAGCAGACCTGCTATTCCTTGCAGAAAATACGGTCAAATATCATGTCCACTCGCTTCTCGGAAAATTAAACCTTCAAGACCGAAAGGCTGCCGCTGCTTTTGCGCGCGAAAACGGCCTCACAAAAGTAAACGGGTAAGCACTCGCCCGAACCTGAAATTTAATGCAATTAAATTTACCGTAGAGATGCCCTGAGATCGCAACTACCGCCATAAAGGTGCGGTTTTGCTGGCTTACACAACAAAGAGTTTCGCCCCACCTGTTCTACAAACTGCCTGGAGCTGTACCCAGGCAGTTTGTCTTTAACGATCCAGAACCCTGCAACCAGGTACCAAGGCCATAACGCGTTACCTGGTTGCAGGGTGGCCGGTGATCTACTTTGTGTAACTCCTCCCAGTTCACTCCAACTACACAAATAGTATGTATATTATCCATACATTGTCACGCATTATGTATGACACATGACACTATTGCGCTTTTTGTCACAAAGTTATTATCAGAGAGCGTATATGCGCTTAAACGAATATAAGGATATTCAATGATCTCACAAAATCTAGCTCAGGAAATTGTCCATCTTCAGGCCGACTTCTGTTCCGCTTTATCCGACCCGACCCGACTGCTCATTTTATATACCCTCTCCGAGCGGCCTTGCAGCGTTAATGAACTCACCTCAGAGTTAACCCTGACCCAGTCCACCACATCCCGTCATCTTAAGGTATTGCGCGAGCGTGGGTTGGTGGAAACACAGCGCTCTCGCACAACTATCACATATTCCATCAGCGATGCACGCCTGATCGATGCCATTGACCTGCTGCGTGCCGTCATGCGTGATCGTATTACCCATCACGCCAACTTGATGGAAGAAATTGTCGCGGAATAATTTTCTCATCCATTTTTTGAGGAGAACCTAATGAAGAAACAACCATACTGGATTTTAGGCCTGATCGGTATTTTGGCAGTCATTCTTGTGCCGCTGATCATTTTCTGGCCCAGGGTCGCCCCATCTACCAAAGACCCCTGGGCGGGCATCCCTGAACACCCGGTTCATACCAGTCATGCAGATATCATCAAAGGCCCCTTTACCACCGGACAGGAAGTGACTCGCAATTGTCTCACATGCCATCCGTTGGCCGCTGCGGATATTATGATGACCACCCACTGGACCTGGGAATCAAAGCCTTTCACCATGCCCGGACACGATAAGCCGGTAACCATTGGCAAGGCAAACCAGATCAACAACTTCTGTATCAGCGCGCAGGGCAACCAGAAAAGCTGCACTGCCTGCCACATTGGCTATGGTTGGAAGGAAGTCACCGCTACTACCCCCGCTTTTGACTTCACAAAATCCGAAAATGTGGACTGCCTGATGTGCCATGCTCAATCGGGTTATTCCAAAGGCAAGTACGGCAACCCTGCCGATACGGTGGATTTGTTGGCTGCAGCGCGCAGCGTAGCTGCTCCCAACCGCGCCACCTGCGGCAAGTGTCATTTTGACGGCGGCGGTGGCAACGGCGTAAAACACGGCGATCTCGATGAAAGCCTCAAGTTCCCGTCCGAATCCCTGGATGTGCACATGGGCCGCAATAACTTTCTTTGCACCGACTGCCATGTCACCAAAGATCACGTGATTAAGGGCCGCCTGGTAGTCGATAATTTCACGGTTGACCCGGCCGAGCAGGTCTCCTGCACCCAGTGTCACGCCGAAAATCTCCATAAGGATGAGCGTCTCAATAAACATGTCAGCTCACTGGCTTGCCAGACCTGCCATATCCCCGCCTTTGCGCTCAAAGATCCCACCAAGGTTTCCTGGGACTGGTCAACCTCCGGTCAGGACATTGGTGATGACCATTTCACCTATCTCAAGATCAAAGGCTCATTCGCATACGAAAAGAATGTCCAACCCACCTACCTGTGGTTTAACGGCAACCTTTCAGAGCGCTACATTCTCGGCGATAAGATCGACCCCACGAAACCAACCTACATCAACAAGCCTGCGGGCGATATTGCAGATAAAACCGCCAAAATCTTCCCGTTCAAGCTTCATGCAGCCAAACAACCCTACGATACTGGCTATAACTATCTTCTTGCGCCAGTGACTGCCGGTCCGGATGGATATTGGACCAATTTTAATTGGGATAATGCCTTCATACTTGCCCAGGAGCGATTTGGACTGGCTTACAGCGGCGGCTATGGATTTGCCGAGACCTATATGTATTGGCCAACGACCCACATGGTGCAGCCGAAAGAAAACGCGCTGCAGTGCGATGATTGCCATACAGATAATGGCCGTATGGATTGGAAAGCCCTCGGCTATCCCGGTGACCCCATTCGTTGGGGCGGGCGCGTTGATACCAAATAAACAGGCATATTGGATGAAATCATGAAAACACGAATCCTATCAATTTTCCACAATGCTCGCCTGAGAAAATGGCTGTTTGGCCTGGGGGTTCTCTCCCTTTCCTTGCTTGCTTTTGGACTTCAGCAGGCCTGGGCGCAGCGTAGCGCGCTTCCCGCGACTTTGCCCTCACCCATTCACCCGGTCTTTGCCATGCTGGATGTCAGCGGCGCAAACGTGCTCAAGAGCGGGCTGCCCGTTTCCACCATGAAAACCTGCGGCGCATGCCACGACACCGCCTACATAGAAACCCACAGTTTTCATTCTGATCTTGGCCTTAGCACCTACAAACCCACCAAAGACAGTTGGAATGCAAGTGAAGGTGTCTTTGGCAAGTGGGACCCGCTTACCTATCGTTATCTCAGCCAGGAAGGCGACCGGCTCCTGGATTTGAGCACCCCCGAATGGTTGATGAAATACGGCGAACGCATTCCCGGCGGCGGTCCTGCCACCAGGTCACGCGGCGGTACGGCGCTTACCGACCTGGTGGTAAATGCTGCCGACCCAGAAACCTCCATTCTGGACCCGCAAACGGGCCAACCCGTAGCCTGGGATTGGCAAATATCGGGCAGCATGGAAATGGACTGCTTCCTGTGTCACCTGCCGCAACCAGACGTTGCCGCCCGCGCTGCTGAAATTAAAGCTGGCAAGTTTGGGCTGGCCAATACTGCCACCCTGCTGGGCAATGGGTTTGTTGATAAAACCGCCCAGGGGGATTACCAGTGGAACCCCGCCTCCTTTGATGCGAGCGGCAACCTCAAACCGGAATTTGTCCAGATTCAGGACCCCACCAACGAAAATTGCGCTGCCTGTCATGGCGAAGTGCATCCCAATGGGCAGGACCCTCTGACTATTTCAGCTTGTGACCAGAGCTATCCGCAGACAGCCACCACTGGTCAGGTAATCGCCTCGCAAAAGATCTCCGAGTCAGGCGTGAACATCAGCGGCAAGTCCGGTCTGGCGCGCTCCTGGGATATCCACGCCGAGCGCGCACTTAAATGCACCGATTGCCACTTCTCCCTCAATAACCCGGTGCATTCACAGAAGACTCCCGGCACTAGCCCGGCGCATCTCACGTATGACCCCCGCAAGCTCTCCATTGGTGAATATCTGAAGATGCCCAATCACGACTTTGCGCGTGGACAAAGCGCACAGTTCACGATTTCACCAGAGAACAAGGCTACCATGCGCCGCTGCGAATCCTGTCACGATGCGCAGCAATCTCACGGCGATTGGCTGCCCTACAGCGAACAGCACATGACGGTTTTGGCCTGTGAATCCTGCCATATCCCGCAGCTCTATGCCCCCGCGATCGAGTCTTATGACTGGACCGTTGTTAAAGCCGATGGTACGCCCACCAACCTGTGTCGAGGCATCCAGAGTGGCAGTAATACCGTTACCGATCTGGTTACTGGTTACAAACCGGTTCTCATGCAGCGCACCAATATCGATGGACAGACCCTGCTCACCCCTTACAACCTGATCACCTCCTGGTTTTGGGTCTATGATGATGCCAGCGGAGCACCTCGCCCTGTGCGCGAACTGGACTTGCAATCCGCCTATTTGAGCAAGGGTATTTACGCTCCTGAGATTATCAAAGCGTTCGACGCCAATGGCGATGGACAAATTGACAGCACCGAACTAAAAATTACCACCCTTGAGCAGAGTGCGGTTGTTTCTAGTCGCCTGGCTGCGCTCGGTTTGGAAAATCCGCGCATTCAAGGCCAGGTGCAGCCCTACAGCATCAACCACAACGTCGCGCGCGGCGAATACGCTACCCGTGAATGCAAGACCTGCCACAATAGTGATTCGCGCGTTTCTCAACCTATCCAGCTTGCCGCTTATGCTCCTGCGGATACCGCCCCCAAATTTGTTACCGATAGCAACGTCAATTTTACTGGCGAGATTGTCACTCACGCAGATGGCGCTCTGTATTACCAGCCTGCCACCATGAAGGATGGTCTCTACGTCTTTGGCAGCGACCGCATCAACTGGATCGACTGGCTGGGTGCGCTGGCTTTTGCTGGTACTTTGCTGGCAGTTGCCGTGCATGGCACCCTGCGTTATACCGCCTCGCTCAGGCTGCCAAAAAATGAAGTCGCCACCGAAAAGACGTATATGTACGAGAGCTATGAGCGCTTCTGGCACTGGCTTCAAACCTTCTCGATCATCTTCCTGCTCTTCACCGGTCTAATTATCCACCGCCCGGATGTGTTCGGTGCATTCTCCTTCCCGCACATGGTCACCATTCACAATGTGCTGGCGGCCATCCTGGTGATCAACGCCCTGCTTTCCCTCTTCTGGCACCTGACCACTGGTGAGATCAAACAGTACATCCCGCGTCCGCGTGGTTTCTTCGATGATGCCATCGTACAGGCGCGCTTCTACATCAGTGGCATTTTCAAGGGCGAGGCTCATCCTTTTGCGAAACGCAAGGATAAAAAGCTAAACCCCCTGCAGCAGGTAACGTATTTTGGCTTATTGAACGTGCTCCTCCCACTGCAAATCATCACCGGTGCGCTGATGTGGAGCGTGCAAAAGTGGCCGCAGTTGACCGGCTGGTTTGGCGGGCTGCCCGTTCTGGCGCCTTTCCACAGCCTTGTGGCCTGGCTGCTCGCCGCTTTTGTGGTGGCACATGTATATCTCACTACCACCGGCGCCACTCCGTTGGAGGCCATGCGCGGCATGGTCACCGGCTGGGAAGAACTTGAGCCACACCAACACAGCAGCTCTTCCAAATCGCACCACCATTCACACAGGCACTAATCAACGCTCACCATTGCTGCCTCTCTGCGAGAGCGGAGAGGCAGCCAGGAGAATTAAATGACAACTTCTGTTTCCCCCGCAACCAAAGGCTTAAAAGCCCTGTTTAATCGCCCTGCCAAAGATTATGTGCACCCTTATTTTGGCGGCGCTGTGCTGGGATTGGTGCTCTTCCTGGCGATTTTCTTTACTGGCAACGGCCTGGGCGCTTCCGGCGCAGTCAGCCGCATCGATGCTTTCCTGGTAGACGCCGTTGCTCCGCAGCACGTCGATCAAACCTCTTACTTGCTCAAGATGGCTGGCGGTGATAAAAACCCGCTGGATGATTGGATTATTCCAGTCTTTTTCGGCTCCATCCTGGGCGGGTTTACCTCTGGCGTGATCAATGGCCGTTTCAAATTCGAGACCAACAAAGGTCCGCAAATTTCCAATCGCATGCGCTGGTCAATGGCTTTCCTTGGTGGCGTGATCTTTGTCTACGGTGCGCGTATGGCGCGTGGCTGCACCTCCGGTCAGGCGCTCACCGGCGGCGCGACGCTTTCGGCCGGTTCGTGGGCGTTGATGTTCGCCATCTTTGCTGGTGCTTACATGATGGCCTATTTTGTGCGTAAGTTGTGGATCTAGGAGCTCGCCATGAACTTTCCTCTCCCCATTCTCCAAACTGTTAGCGCCGCCGTGCCCTGGACCTACCTGGTCTTTGCGCTGATAGGCTTTTCATTTGGCTTTGCGCTCGAGATCTCAGGCTTTGGTAACTCCAAAAAGCTGGCTGCGCAGTTCTACTTCACCGATCTGACCGTGCTCAAGGTCATGTTTACCGCCATCGTGGTTGCGATGGTCTTTATTTTTGGCATGACCGGTCTGGGTATTTTAGATTTCAACCTGGTCTGGGTCAACCTCACCTATCTGTCTTCAGGTATCCTCGGCGGGCTCATTATGGGTGTTGGCTTTGTCATCGGCGGGTTCTGCCCCGGCACCTCGGTTGTTTCAGCGGCTACCGGCAAAATTGACGGCATGATCTTCCTTGTGGGCGGCTTCTTCGGCGCCTTCCTGTTTGGTGAAACCGAACAATATTTCAGTAACTGGTGGAATAATGCCGGTTATTACGGTCGTGTCACCCTGATGGATGTATTCAAGCTGCCCACCGGCGTGGTTGTTCTGCTGGTGGTATTCATGGCGCTCTTCATGTTCTGGGGCGGCGAGCAGTTGGAACGCCTCATTGGCAAGAAAGACTTGAGCAAAGAGCCCAAACAGCGTATCTACGGTGCGGCTGCTCTGGTAGTGCTGGCTCTGGCTGTGGTTTTCATTGGCAAGCCCTCCACTGAAACCAAGTACGCTCGTGTGCAGATTAACCGCACAATTAACGAACAGGCAGTCAAGATGGGTGCTGATCAGGCTTTGGCTGAGCACCAGGTTCAGATCGTCCCCGCCGAATTGTTCAAAAGCATGAATGATGATACCCTCAAACTGACCATGCTGGATGTGCGCTCTGAGGCAGATTTCAACCTGTTTCACATTCGCCGCACAACCAATATTCCGGTGGCACAGTTAAGTATGCATGTTCCCCAGCTTTTGGCTGGTTCGGCCCCGAATGCGGTTTATGTGGTCATGAGCAATGACGAACAGCTTTCTACCCAGGCCTGGAGATTGCTGGTGGCTGAATCCATTCCGAATGTCTACATTCTCGAAGGTGGCGTCAATAATTGGATCTCCTTCTTTGGCAAGGATGACCCTGAAATTATGCGCGCCAGCCAGCCGGCCGCGGTCGAACAGCTTCAATTCGCTTTCCCGTCCGCGTTGGGCGATCGCTACAATTGCTCCGATCCCAGCCCGATCGAATACGAAACCCTCAAGTTTGACCCCCGTATTCAGCTACAACTCAAGCGTGATAAAAGCGGCGGTGGTTGCGGGTAAGTCTGTCCCGCCAAAAACATACAAACAAACAGCGTTCACAAGCCGCAAGGCAAATGAACGCTGTTTCTATGGTGGAAGATCTTCTCGCGATGTTGTTATTCACAACTGCAAATATTTTCCAAACCCTTTACTTCAAC
>Ga0335397_10001971_pt1 | contig 27881 bp, 25 predicted proteins | sample MAT04_FD_205740 | JGI IMG/M metagenome (GOLD analysis project Ga0335397, IMG submission 205740) | Freshwater microbial communities from Lake Fryxell liftoff mats and glacier meltwater in Antarctica - MAT-04 (spades assembly) (version 2) ... | reverse complement strand
CTCCCCGCACACGAGTTGATTTCCTCGTCGATCCCGCTCGTGCAGGATATCGTCGAGTTCTGGATGACGGAATACGCCCTGACGCCGGAATCACTCGCCCCGCCAGCGAAGGCCGCGAAGGCTCGGACCGACCAGACGCCACCGAAGGAAGCCGGCACGAAGAGGAAGAGCCGCACGAAGGTGACGTTCACGCCCCGACAGGGGCAGTTCCTCGCGTTCATCCACCTGTACCGAAAACTGCACCGCCGCGGTCCGGCCGAAACCGACCTCGTTCAATTCTTCCGCGTCACGCCGCCGTAGGTCCACGGCATGGTGGCGAAACTGGAAGAACTTGGCCTCATCACCAGGGAAGCGGGCGTGGCCCGCTCGATGCGGGTCGTGGTCGCCGCGGAACACCTTCCAGAACTGGAGGACACCGCCGGGCCGCCGTGGTAGCGTCGGGTCACCGGCGACATTCCGCTGTGGCACCACCAGCCCACCCTCAATCACCAGGAACCGGCCAGACGTAGCCGAGTTTGCGGACGGCCTTCCGCACGGCGTCGAGGTCGGCATCGCGAACCACGACGAAGCGATCGCCCGCCCGCAGGCACTTCCCCTTCAACTGTCGGTCGGCCGCCAGTTCGGCCGCCACGTGCTCGTCGGCACACGCGATCAGTCGGGCCGAACCCGCGTCGGTCAATCGTCCCGCCTTCGCCCGCAGGTCGGCCAGGAACGCGGCAACAGTTCCCGGCAAGATCCCGGTCGTTCGTGACAACAGGAACTGTTCCAGTTCATCGACATTCCCACCCTGCTCGACAACCCCGAGGACCTTCCCGGACGACAGCTTCCACACGCCCTCGGATGCCGCCGCCGCGAACCGTTCCAGCACGAGACGGTCGGAGGGCGGGAGGTCGCGGGCAGCGACCACGTCCAGATTCGCCAACACGCGAAGCGTCTCCATTCGGGTGGGAACCGGCGGCCGGTACTCGTTGGCTTGCCCGAGCAACCAGGCTCCGAGTGGGTTCACCCGCAAGAAGAGCAGTCCGTCGTAACGCGACAGACATTCGTAATCATCCGTTCCCCAGCGGCCGCGGAAGTCGCTGCGAACCCCCTGCGGCGGAATGTACGCGACATCGATCACGCCGAGGGTCGCGGCGGACTCGAACAGGAACGCCAGCACGAATCGGCCCTGAAGCTGCTCCCAGGCGTGTTCATCGCCGTAGCCCAGGCTCCCGTAGTTGTGTTCCGCGATGTACAGTTCGTGCTCCGAGTGGGCCACGACGAACGAGCGGTCGGTCGCTCGCAGGAAACGGAAGAAGTCATCGACCGCGATCCATCGCCCGGCCGGGCACGCGGCCAGTGCCTCGACCAGAACGGCCCGGCGGGCCGCGGCGGCACTCATCTTCGCCCGGCCCTGGCCCTTGATCGCCTCCACGCGAGCGAACTCGTCGAACAGCCGCGTCTTCAGCCACGACGCCCACACCTTGCGGAGGACCTCCGACGGAGCCGCCGTCAGGGCCCGCTTCCCGGCCGTGGTGAGCTTGAGAACCTCCCCACCCTTCTCGGCCAGTCCACCGGCCTGCACCAACACGGGCCACGCGAACGAGCGGATGCCGATGTCGAAGGCCGGTTCCCATTTCGACTCGCTGGCGTCGCTCGGGGCGTAGAAGTCGCCGCCGGCCAGGACCCCCGCGACCGTTTGCCGGGTGGCATCCGTCGGCACCAACTTCTTGTCGGTCACGCGGACCTTCCCGGCCTCGATCAGCCGCAACACGGTTCGGATGTCGGCTTCGGCCGCCAGGGCGGTTTCCCGCACGCGAACCGGCTCCTCCCACTCTCTCCGCTCGCGTTCGCGGCCGGACCAGATGGTCTCGTCGAGCGTGTGGGTTTCGGGCGGCGTGTCGCGGGTCGGAACGGCGAACGCTTCGGGCGGCGGCACGAACCTCCGAAGGAGTTCGCGTGTGTCGGTCGGGAGGTGGTCGAACCGGGGAAAGAAGAGCCGCAACAGCGTGGGCTTGATCTTTCGCCGGTCGGCGTAGCCGGACGACTGGCGAGCCGGGTCGGCGTCGTCGAACGGCGGCACCTCGCCGAACCAGGCCCGGAACTTCTTCCGATCGAGCCTCCCGGCGGGGTCGAACGCGGCGACCCGGACGGCACGCTGCGACTGCGGATCGAGCCGGCCGTACAGGTCGCGGACCCGCTCCGGGTTCGACATGACACCGGCCAGAAGCGGAACCAGTTCGGTCTTTCGCTGGGACGAATTGGCCGCGACCAGTGCCGCCAGCGGCCGCAGGTCGTCGAGGGTGAGCCTCTCGAACGCCTCGCGTGCGGTCAGGGCCTCGTCGATCGGTCTATTCCCCCAGTTCATGACATCCCCTATCTGTCCGTGCGGCTGGTCGCCATTCTACCGACGTGTGATGGTGAGACGTAGTTCACGACGGCCGACCGGGATACCATTGCGGCAATGGGAGGAATGACGGCCGCAACGAACGTGTGTCAGGCGGCAACCGCTACTTCTTCTTGCCGGGACCGCGTGACCTGCGAAGCCCTCCCGTGCCGGGTGCCGCCCGCTCGGCGGACGTGGTGTCAGTGTAGTCGCTGCCCCGGTGACTCGATCTGCCCCGACCGTCATCGCTCCCACGACGGCAGCGGCGTCTCGATCCCGGCGGTCGCCAGCTGCGGGCCGGCTGTGCCGATTAGCCACCGATCCGCGAACCGCGGGCCGTGGACCTGCACCCCGACCGGCATCCCGCCCTCCCCGAGCCCGGCCGGCAGCACCAGCGAAGGCGTGCCCACTGTCGCGGTCGGGCACAGGTACTGGCCGAGGTAGCGGGAGTACGGCACCGCCCCGCTGGCGGCACGGATCGGGAGCCCCGGCCGCTGCCGGCGGATCGCGACGCCCGGCGACGCCGGCAGCACCCACAGGTCGTGCCGGCCGAAGAACGCATCGACCACCCGCACCAACTCGTCCCGTCGGGCCAGCCCATCCCGGTACTCGGCGTCGGACGCCAGCAGGCCGCGGCGGAAGTGCGTCGTCAGCGGGCCGCTCCCGAGCCGGTACTGGAGGAACCATGCCGCGAACGCCCGCATGGCCAGCCGGCCCCGCATCACCGTAGGAAACTGCTGCTTCATCTCGAAGCCGCCCAGCAATCCCCAGAGGGAGTACGCTTCCTCGAAGTCGAACGGCGGCCGGTCGAGAGTCGCGACCTCGTGGCCGGCGTCGCGGAGCCGGGCGACGAACCCGGCGGCTGCGGCCGACGATGATTCATCCGGCCGGCACCCCTCGACCGCGGGCGTGACGGCGATCCGCAAGCGTGACCCGGCCGGTTGCGACACCTCGCGGGCGTCGCGGTCGGGCAGCAGGGCGTCGAGCAGCAGGCCGAGGTCCTCGATCGACCGGGCCATCGGGCCGACGGAAATGACAGATGGCAACATCGGCTTGCCGGGCGGCGGGCCGATGTCGTCGGACGGCACCAGGCCGACGGTCGTTCGCAATCCGAACACACCGCAGCAGTGGGCCGGGTAGCGGATCGAGCCCGCCACATCGGTGCCCAGTTCCAGCGGCGTGAACCGGGCCGCAAGGGCGGCCGCGGCCCCGCCGGACGACCCGCCGGGCGTGCGAGTGGGATCAAGCGGGTTCAGGCATTCGCGTGCCAGCGGCGGCCGGCACTGCCAGTCAAAACAGGCGAACGGTACTGCCGTGCGGCCGAGCAGCACGGCCCCGGCCCTCCGCAGCCGGGCAACGACCTCGCAGTCGGTTCCGGGGCGGTAGAACCGGAGGTGCGGGAGGCCGAAACTGGACCGCAGACCGGCAACCCTGAACCCGTCCTTCAGCGTCATCGGCAGGCCGTGGAGCGGGCCGAGCGGGTGGCCCGCCTCGACCGCACGGTCGGCGGCTCGTGCCTGACGAAGGGCACCCGCCGCGTCGAGGTCCGCGATGGCCCGGACGCGGTTGTCATACTTGGCGATGCGGTCGAGGAACGCGGCGACAACATCAACTGATCGCAGCCTCCCGGCCTTGATCTCGGCGGCCAGGCGGGTGGCGGAGAGGAACGGGATGTCGGCCGGTCGAGTCACGCGAGCATTCCCGTGCCTGGGGCGTGGTTGAGGACGAATGTCACCAACATACGGAGAGTGCCGCTGCCAGACGTAGATACGACATGCAGACCTTCATCGAGTACATCAGCTACCGCGAGAGTCTTGGCGACGGGTGGATTCCGTTTGTGCAGAGGCCATCTTCAAAGATTCCTTCATGCAAGGACCTCACGCGGCGTCTGGTCCGAAAGTTCAAGCCGCGGATCACCCGGACGGCCCCGGTGGCGATCCAGCGGCCACGAGTTCAGCCGATGGCATGGTCGGCGGTGAGGTAGCGGAACATGCTGTCAGTTGGGCTGTCACCGACACCGGGGTCAGGCGACGCCCCGCCCGCTCATTGCCTTCCCAGCACCCGATCGACGGCCCAACAGCCCCGCCCGTGCGGTCCCGGCCCGCGACAGTGGCCGAGCAGTTCCAGGTCCTCGCACCCGGCGTCCTGCAACGCGTCGGCCAGGATCGGGAGGCGGTCGAACGCCCGCTCGGCGTCGATCCCCTCCGCGAGCGACCGGGCAGTCGATGTGAGCAACTTCGGATCGAGCGTGGCAGGGCGAAAGGGGTTGCCGCACACACAGCGGAAGAGGCGGCACAGGTCGGCACCCTCGGACTCGACCGCCCGCCGCACCCACTCGTCCGCCCCGACCGCCGTCGGATACCCGCCCGTGTAGGCGAGGAACGCACGGGCTTCGATGACCGACTCCGCCAGCCGGAGGATCGACCGCGGGTCGGTCTGGTGGAGGTGCATCAGAACGCCGAACGTGGCCCCGCCGGCCCCGTCGCGGGCCGCCTCGTTACCCAGGTACGGGTCGAGCGTTTCGGCCACCGCCCGGAGCCAGTCCGGGTCCGCGAGAGTCGCGTCGGCACGCTGCTCGGCCAGATCGACGAGCCGGCGGGCGTGGTCGTCCGGCATCAGGGCCGCGACCCGGCGGGCACACGCGGCGTTGAACAGACGCAGCCGGCGGTCGCCCTCGGCAAGACCGCAGCCTTCGATCAACTCTTCCAGCGAGGTCGATGCGTCCCACTGGTCAGCGGCCATGTGATTTCTCGCCGCCGGAGCGGTTCAGGTGCGGCGAGATTCGGATCACTTCAGTGCGTCCTTGAGCGATTTCGCCGGGCGGATTTTGACCTGATTGTAGGCCGGCTTGGGCTTCGTGATGTACTCCGCACCCGTGAGGCGGTTGATCTTCTTCTCGCCGCCCTTGACCGCGTCCCGGCGGACGACGGTGATGCGGCACAGGTTCGGCAAGATGAACTTGCCGGCCCCCTTGGTCGAAACCTGGCCCTTGACGACCTCGAAGATCTCGTCGAGAACCGCATCGACCTGCTTCTTGGTGATCTCGACCTTGGTGGCGAGATGAGCCACGAACTGCGATTTGGTCATCGCCTTCTTCGGGGCTGCGGCTTTCTTCGGGGCCGCGGCTTTCTTCGGGGCCGGCTTGGGTGCGGACTTGGCCATGGTTGAAAACTCCTGCCCGAGTGGTATGAGGTCGCGGCCCCGAACAGTGGGGCCGCCTGGAACGGCCGAAACTTAGGTGTTTCGAGGGGTCTTGTCAACGCGGCAATGCGAAACCGCTTGAAACGCGAGGTTTTCCTCGTGCCCGACCTCTTGGCAGGCTATTTCTTCAACGGTTCCCCGAGGTTCCGCCCGGAAACGCCTGCGACGATTGCTGCCCATGTATCGGTCGAGGGTTCACTTCACTGATTCCGCTGAACGGATCGCGGACACGAGTTCCACGTGCTGGAGAAACGCCTCCAGGCCGCCGCACGCCTGGACGGCCGCTGCGGCCCGGCGAGCGTTCTCGACGCCGCCGCACAGCCCGACGACCGTGTTGACCAGGGCCACGTTGCCGAGCACACCGGCGAGATCGGGGGCTACGGGGGTCATCGCCGCGGGTGCCGACACGGCCGGAGCGGTCATCGGCGGGGCCGTTTCGCGGGCCGCCATCGGGGCGACCTTCATGGCCGCAACCTTCGCTCGGATCGGGTTCCGCTGGTTGTGGACGGACTTCCGGATCTGCTCGTCGGTCGCTCGCAGCCCGGTCACCTTGGCCCGACGGATCACCTCGTCGGACGGCATCTCGGGATCGCCGGTCAAGACCTCGCGGACGACGCCACTGACGGATAGTTCGGCCATGAAGAACTCCAGGTGTGGGATCGTGTAGTGGGCGTCAAGGTGTTGTTACCGCCATGGCAAACCGCGACAACACAGGATCTGACGATTCTGCGGGTTTCGTCAGTTGTGCCGGTCGGGTCGTGCGGGACGTATGGACTGCGAGGGGCGACGAGGACGGGGATGGAGACGTAACTGGCCCCAAGACCACTCGAAGCCGCGATGAACCTCAACCGCTCAAGTAGCGGCGGTACAACTCGTCGTGTAACTTGTCCGGAGACGACTTCTCCTTCGGGTAGCGGAGGCCCCACGGAAGTGGTGCGGATGAGCCCTCGCTCGTGAACCGTCAACCGAGATCGGGTGGGGAATGGGAGCGATCAGCAAGAAGCTGGCGGTACGGTTTCGGCGAGCCCGGAAGCAGACGGGCGATCTGCGTCGAGCCGCCGCGGAGTTCGCTCCGCTTCCCCCGGACGTGAAGAGCGTGGAGAGCCTGCTCCGTTCGGGCCACGACCCGCTCCACGCCGCCTACGTCTCGGCCCAGAACTTCACGTCACTCTTCGCCGAAGCCGTATCGCAGTTCCCCGAAGTTGCCCCGTACTGCCAGATCGTCGGTGACGCCGAAGAAGAGTACATGCCGGGCAGTCCGCCGATGAGCCCGCTGACGGGCAGTTACTTCACCACCTGGGCGTTCTTCGACGTGCGGTTCGGCCCGGATCACGAAACGATCGGCACCTGTCTGCTCGACCTGGCCTACGCACTGGAGATGTCCCCCGTGCTCGCTGAGACGGTCCGCCGGTTTCAGGGCTCCCGGATGGGCATCTACCAGTGGTGCGGGGCCGACGGGCGTCGCGTGCGTCTCAAGGAACTGGTGACGGGCGACGAGTTCCAGTGCCACGTTCCGGCCGGCTACCTCGGCAAGCCGGGCGAACTCTGGTACGTCCGGCTCTGTCCGCCGCTGCCGCCGCTCGACTATCACGTCGCGTTCACGACGCCGTACGTCCTGATCGGGTTCGGTGAGGCCGACTGGACGGCCTACCTGAACAAGTCGCTGCTGGGGACGAGCGACCCGCGGAAGGCCCTGCACCAGTTCATGAAGTTCGGGCGGGCGGCACGGTCCCGGAAGCCGGACGAGTCGTGGAGCGAGTTCGTCTTCGAGGCGTACCACCACCACCAGCCCGATGCGATCTTTCTGGCGGGACTGCCGGACGTGAAGGGGAGCCTACCCCACGGGGGGTGACGGGTCGCGAGACCGTATTCCTCGCCGTAGAAGAACATCGTCGAGGACACGAAGACCGCGGGCAGTTCGGTGGGACCCCTTCGGACCTCCAGGTACGGTATACCGCTGATCGAATTGCGACCTGATCCGGGAGTGATCCATGAAAGTCGGACGCAACGATGCCTGCCCGTGTGGCAGCGGCAAGAAGTACAAGAAGTGTTGCCTTGCGAAGGACCAGGAGGCGTCGACGAGTCGAGCGACTGCGGTTCCGCCGCCCTCTTCATCTGCCGCACCACGTCGCTCAGTTCCCTCCCCCACGGGGCACCCGAAGCCGGCCGAACCGACCGTCCCGACACGCGGTACGGAACCTCTCGCACCTCCCCCGCCAACGGACCCCATCGCCGAGAGAGCGAGTAGCCGCTGGCGTGAGTTCAAGGCCCAGAACGGTGAAGGCCGGAGCGTGGTCTTCCTCGAGACCCTGGAAGACGCCGAGGTGATGGACGACGACCTGGCCTTCGAGATGCTCGACCTCCTTCACACGGACGCCGTGGCGAGCGGCAGTCGCGGTCGCTTCGCGGAGTGCGTCAACGGGCTGCGGGATCGCCGGCCCGAGGCGTTCGATAAGGGGGCTCACTACTATTTGTCCTGGTGCCTGGTGGACGCCCTTGCGGAGGGCCGGCAGGAGGTCGTCCCCTCCCTCGCACGGGATCTGGCTCCACGGGCCGAGCGTCAGATCGACGACTTCAACCGCACCCTGGACGCCCTCGAATACCACGGCCAACTGCCCGTTCTCGTCGAGGCCCTGCGGGTCGCTTGGCCGGGCGTGAAATCCTCCAAAGACATCCTTCCCTGGGGCATCCATGAGTTCGCGGGAAAGGGAGGCGATTACGAGATCTACGACTACCTGGAACGCACCGCCTCTCCCGATCCGGCCGATCCGGTCCTGCTCGAACGCCTCAAGTTCTTTGTCGAGGAGCCGAGCGAGGATGCCCTGGTCACATTCATCGGCGACCTGACGGGGAGGTCCGGTCGGGAGTGGCAGGTGGATAACTTCGCCCTGCGGCCGCCACGCAAACGAAGCCGCGGCGAATGGGACGACGAGCCAGGGGACGAGAAGACCCCGGACCCGGGGGCGATCAACCTGTCCCGGCTGATCAGCGGGTTCGTCGGCTACCTTCGCCGCGAGGAAGGCGTGCCCTTCCCGGTGGGTGAACTGGTCAGGCACGAGTTGTATCGTTACTTCGTGCGGCGGCACGTGGGGGAACTCGATCCTCGCCCGAGCATGCTGGACCAGGCACTGAAACCCAACGTGAAGTTGCCGAAGCCGCCCCGTCCGGCCCACCCACTCTGCCCCGAGCGGGTCACGCTCGACGTTCACCTCGGCGGGATGATGGGCATGATGAACAGCCTGTACCACTCCGCGGCCGCCCTGTTCCAGGTCGTGCCCGCCTGGCTGCGGTTCCTGGAGTCCCGAAGGCTAATCGACGCCGGGACTCGCAAAACCGTGGCGGCCGACTTGCTCCCGTTGCAGGCCACGCTGATGCGGATCTGGGAGAAGCACACCGACGATCCGACCCTGTATCGCCGAGGACAGGTGTGGCCGGCCGACGCGGCGAAAGAGCTCCCGGGGTCCGCACTCTGAGCACGCTCCGTTCTCCGATCATTCGCGGCTGGCTACGTGTGGCGATCCGGAGCGTCCCACTGCACCGCTTACGCCCACGCCCACGCCCCCGGCTAACCGGCGACGAAAGGCGATAATATCGGGTTTCGTATCGTATCGACGATCTCGAAGGTGCAATGAGGCCCTTGCTCCGTAATGTCCCGAGAACGAGGAGGAATGAACCGATGATCCTTCGGCTCACTCGGACGTTGAACACCCAGCTGAAGGGCGGCACCTTGGCCGCGTTGCAGTTACACGAGAACCCGCTCCTCGACTGGTCGGTTCGGCTGTTCGTGGTCGAGGCCGACGAATACTTCCTCCTCTGCAACACGCCATCGCTCTACTGTGTGGTGTTGGATCACGCCGAGATCGTGAACGCGAACCAGTTCAGCGAGCGAGTAGGCGGTGTTTTCCAGGCGGTACTCGCGGGAGCCGGCCGTGGGGCAGACGATCACGAGGTCGGTTCGGTGCGGTTCGCGAAGTATCTCGACCGATCCGTCACGGGTTCGATGAACGAACTGGCCGCTCACGCGACCGCATTTCTGGCCGACGGCGGCCTGTCGGTCCACGAGGTCGGCGTGCGACTGAACGACATTTTGCTCTCGGCCCTGGCGAGCGGATCGAGCAAGTACGGCAGGCCGCGGGACGAGTTCGCGGCACTCGTAGCCCGTGCGGGCGGGTGACGCATCGCCGTCTCCCGCAGGAGGGACGACATGCAGGTGCGGGTTCAGATTCAGTACGTGTCGCCGGACGATGCCGACGTGGCCTCGCTCGTGTCGCTGGGCCGGGGTCTGACGAACGACCCGCGGAGCGTGGTGGTCAGCCGAGAGGAGGCGGATCGGCTGGTCGTTGAGTTCACGATGCCGACCGAGGCCCAGTATCTGGCCGTCCCGAAGATCGACCGGGCGGTGCGGCACCACGCGGGGAACCGCCTGGATTCGACCATTGCGTTCCCGAGGTCAGCAGCAGACCGAGAACGGAATAAACGCAAGACAGAACGCCGCCGGAAGCGGCGGTGACGGTGGAACCCTCGGCGTGTCGAGGGGATTGATCCTGCTGGCGGAAGGTCACGTCGTCAGCCCCCTGTACGAGGGGCCGGTGTCACTCTGGATCGACGCCGAGTACCAGGGCAACTTGGATTTGCAAGTCTGGCATGACGATCTGCCGGATTTCGACCCGCGTGGGAACCTTCTGGTCGATGACCCGCAGTTCGGGTTGGAGGTCGTTCGCGTCCTTCAGGAGGCCGGCAAGCTGCCGCCGGGCGACGAGTTCGAGCTCATCCGGGCGGAACGCGGCATGCAGCGACCGTACCTCGCGATCTTCGAGTGCCTCTTCTGGGCCGGGCATGATGTCGGCTGGGAGGCTGCAATCGCCTGGGGAGCGGCCGATCAGGAGATGGCCGAGGAGCAGCGGCGGTTCTTCAGTCGCGGCCGTATCGGGTGGCGGACTGACTGAGTGGCCGGAGGTTCCCGTCGTGGTTGAACTTGAAGCAGACCGATCCCGCCGGATGGGCACGGGCGGTCGAGATCGACAACGCCCTGCGGGACCCGCAGAGTATCTGCACGCGGGGGTTCCGACAGGAGCTTTTCGTTCACAGGTCCTGCGTTCCGCTCGAAACGATCAACTTCGAGCGGCTGGCCCGAGTACGCTGGACCCGATGGCGGTGGGCGAGTGTCATGGCATGTGCGGTGTGTGAGCGACCGTGAACTCGTAGCCTCAGCCCTTCTTCAACTCGAACCCGTTGTTGTCGGCGGCCTCGGCGGCGGCCTTCAGGGTGAGCGGGAGCGGCCCGCCGGCCGCCTTGTTCCCCTTCACCACGTTCTTCTCGGACGGGTCGCCGCTCAGCAGGATGCCGCCGCCCGCGACCGTGTTCTTCAGGATGCTCACCCGCCGGCACGGGAACCGGCCGCTGTTGCGGTCGGCGTTCACGTAGATCGCCGCCCCGGACGCGATCGCCTGCTTCCCGTCGCCCAGGCGGATCGTGTTCCCCTCCACCAGGAGCCCGTCGATCCCAGCCGTCTTGTAGATGGACAGGTAGGTGTTGCCGCAGTTGTTGGTCAGCACCGAGTCGAGGACGGTGCTGTTGGCGTGGTCCTCGTGCATCAGCCCCTCGCCGTCGTTGATCCGGTACTTCCTGTCGAACGCCCAGTTGCTGTGGACCGTGTACTCGTTGCCGTCCACCACCCACCGCCAGCCCCGCATCTCGACCGCCCGGTTGTCGTTCGTCGAGGCACCCGTCGTCACCTGCTGCCCGGTCGCCGTCGGCCGCCACACGTCCTCCGCGAACCGGACGACGTTGTTCAGGCACCGCACCCCGTCGCCGCAGAACCCGATCCCCATCCGCCCGGTGTTGAACACGAAGTTGTCGCGGATCACGGTGCCCTTGCGGAACCCCCACGCGTGCGTGTCCGGTGTGCCGTCCGGCCCCATCCCGCCGGCCCCGCCGACGGCGTAGTGGTTGACGTATAGGCCGGGCCGGTTGTCGAAGTCGAACACCACCCCGTCGATCGCGGCCTCCTTCTTCTTCTGGTCGAGCAGGACGTACCCGTGCATGGTGAAGTTGTCGTCGCCCGACTTCGGCAGCCGGTTGTTGGCCACCAGCAGGTTCTCGGCCGCCTTCACGTCGATGGCCGCGTGGTGCCGGGCGGTGAACCGCTGCCACGCCTTCTGGTTGGTCTTCACGTTCGGCACCGCCGGGTCCGGGACGGCCGCATTCCGCAGCACGCACCCGACCACGAAGCGGTTGCGGCCGGCGGCGTGCTTGCCCGTGCCGTCGTCGTCGAAGTGGACGTGCCCGCGGTTGATGGCGACGTTCACGACCCCGACGTTCGACGCGGCCTTCGGGTCGGCGAGGTAGATCCCCTTGAACGCCCGCAGCACCGGCGTGCCCTCGCCCTCGGCGGCGAACTCGTACTTCGGGAACTCGAACCGCGTCGGCGGGGCGTACTTCTCGTTGTGGGCGGACGAAACCGGCGAGGGCTCGGCCCCGCGGAGCACGACGCCGTCGAGCAGCTTGACGGAGTCCTTGAAGCGGTAGACGCCGGCCGGGAAGTACACGACCCCGCCACCCTTCACGGCGAGGACCGCCTGGGCCGCGGCCAGTTGCTCGTCGGCGGTGTCGCCCTTCATCCGGGTCGCGTCCACGACGCTGGCCCACTTCACCTGCTTCGTCCACTCCAGCTTGTACCCGGCGAGCGGGTCGTCGGCCGGTGCGTCCGCGGAGCGTAGGCCCGCGGGGAGCAGGAGCACGCCGGCGGACGCGAGGAAGTCGCGGCGGGTCGGGTCGAACACTCGCATCACAAGTCCCCCGGTCCGGTTATTCGAACACCCACACGCCCCACTCGGCCGGGTGCAGTTCGGCCTCGGTCGGGGTGTCGCTGACCACCGCGGCGGCAGGCCCACGATTGAACAGGTATGCCCGCCGCTCGGTCGTCAGTCCGGCCTCGTTCCCCCACAGCACCCCCACGTCGCCCCGCAGCCGTAGTCCGGGGGCCGCGTCCCGCAGGTCGATCCGGTCGCACGGCACCCGCACCTCGACGACGTACCCCGTCTTCGTCGGCCTCACCCCGACCTGCACGTCCGGCACCACGGCCACCGACTGGAACGTGTGCTTCTTCACCGGCGACTCGAACGCGAACGCCTCGTCCGCCTTCGCCTCCGGCTTGACGGGCCGGTAGGCGGTCACGACCGGCGGCTTGCCCTTCGGGCCGTGGGCGATCAGCACCCGCAGGTCGCCCACGCCGGGGGCCGTGCGGCCCGCCTTCGGCTTCGGGTGGTCGCCCTTCGGGACGTGGGTCAGGTGCCCCGGTGCCCGCGGGTCGCGGTCGGTGCCCAGGCACAGGTCGAGGGCGTCCCCGGTCTTGAAGATCAGTTTGGGATCGGCCCCGGCGTTCGTCCACGGCGACGGATCCTCGACCTCGGCCAGCACCCACAGGTGCTGCCGGGTGTGGGCCATCGCCACCCTCGCCACCACCTCGTCCCCGACCTTGATCTCGCGGCGGGCGATGCCCTTCCACTCGGCCGGGTCGCCGTCCGCCTTGAACGCCGGGAACCGCCCGGTCGCGTCCGGCACCCGCAGCACCCGGTCCGGGGCGTCCTCCTTCGGGGCCGCGACCCCGCCGGCCGTCGGCCCCTTCAGTTCGACCGTGCCGGCGTCGAACCGCCGCACCGCGTCGAGCCCCTCGACCCGCACCACCTGGCACCCGTTGCGGCCGAACAGGTATCGGACCTTGCCGTCGTCCTGCCGGCACACCATCCCGCCGAAGCACTCGCCGTACATGCTCGCGTCGGTCCAGTCGGCCCCGAACTCCTCCTTCGCCCCCCACCCCTTCGGGTTCTGCCGGCTGTCCTTGAACAGGGGCGTGACGAACAGCCCGTCCCCGGTCCAGACGAACGACTGGCCGTAGTTCCCCTGCATCGCGATGACGTGCCCGATGTCGCCCTTCGCGTCCACCACGCCGGCGTAGTGCAACTCGCCGACGCTCCGGCCCGTCTGGCCGGGCGTGTAGCCGGGCGTCGAACTCCACGAGGCGTGGACCGCCGGCCAGTTCGAGCGGTACTTCGCCACCACCTTCCCGTCGCGGTCGGTGAACAGGTGGTGGCCGGCCGCGTACACCCCGTCACGCGGGCTGTTGAACGTCCCGCCCACGCCCGTCACGAGGTCGTTCCCGACCGGCAGGTAGTGCTGCGGGACCGGCAGCCGCCTCGCACCCGACACGTCGTACACCGGGACGCCCCCCGGCGTGAACCTCGTCGGCTTCAACTCGATCCCCTCGACGTACCAGAGCAGTTCCCGCGACGGCGGGTAGCCGCAGCCGAGGTCGGCCTTGTACGTCGTGCCGGGCAGCCGCTGGAACTCGCCCGCCTGGGGCTTCGCGTCGCCGTTCAGGTCCGTCCACAGGAACAGGGCCTTCGGCTCGTCCTTGACCTGCGGGAACGCCTTGTTGTGCTCGTGGGACCCGACCGCCACGATCGGCCGGTACTCCCCGGTCTTGTCGGCCTGGAACAGGATCGGGAAGCCGTTCGCCTGGAGCAGGTACTCCCGCGTCGTGCCGCTTACGTCCGAGCGGAACAGCCGGGCCGACCCGAACAGCGTCCACGGTGCCCCGGTCCACAGCCACAGCGGGGCGTCGGCCGGCTGCGGGGCGGTGGCGTACCGCAGCGGGCGGTAGCCCGGCTTCTGGCCCGGCTCCAGCTTGTAGACGACGCCGTACCCGTAGGCGAGCGTCGGATCCTGCTCGTGCAGGCAGGTGTTGTTCGCCGCGTACCACGTCGTGCCGACGAAGTCCTTGAGGAACGTGCCGTCGGTTTTCCACACGGCGATGCGGCGGACGAACCCGACCCCCGGCCTCTTGTCCGTCTCGCCCTGTTCGGCGGCCCACAGGTTGCCGTCGTCGTCCACCGAGATGGCCTCGACGCCGTGCAGGGCGGCCGCGTCCCACTCCCGCCGGTCGCCCTGGCCGCCCTTCACACCCACCTCTCGGAGCTTCTTGCCGTCCGGGGCGAACACCTTCACCCGGTAGTCGGTCCCGCGGTCGAGGACGTACAGGTTGCCGTCCTTGTCCGTTGCCAGCGGGCCGGGCTTCTCGACCCCGTCGAACGCCACCGCCTTCGGCGTCGGCCTGGCCTCCCCGGTGGCGAGCGACACCATCCCGGCGTCCGTGCTGACGAGGAGCGTGATGCCGTCCGCCGCGAAGGCCAGCCCGTTCCGCCGGCCGGGGGTCGCGAGCGGCACCTCGATCCGGTTGTCGCCCGTGTCCTTGTCGAAGACGACGACCCGGTCCTTCTTCGGCTGCTTCTCGTCGTGCAGCAGGACTGCCGCCCGCGTCTTGCCGACCGCGATCCCCCACGGGTCCACGTCGAACTTGAGCGTCGGGGTCGGCCCGGCCTTCGCCTTGAACCCGACCTGCTTGCTGTCGTGATAGGTGACCCGGTACAGGTACTTGCTGCCGCTCTCGCACACCCACAGCATGCCGTCGGCTGCGGCGAGGGCCTTCGACCCGTTCCACCCGTTGTTCAGGCCCTTGCACTTGCGGTCGTCGGCGTCGAGCACGAACGAGGCCGTACCGCCCTCGCCGACGGTCCCGCCGACGGCGACCCGCCACGCCCCGCCGCCGTGCCCGCGGAGGCAGGCGATGGCGTGCGGGAACCCGTGGTCGCCGCCCCACCCGCTGTTCGGGTAGTGCTCCCACGGCGGGGTGCCGGGGTTCAGGAAGCTGTACTCGTACACCAGTTTCACGCCGGGGTGCGAGCACCCGCGGACTCGGTAGGTGCCGTCCGGCATCGGGCGGCCGTCGTCGTCCAGCCCGTTCCACTGGACCGCCAGCACCTGCGGCCCCTTCGCGTCGGGGTCGCCGCCGAGCTTCGCCACCTCGACGGCATCGAGCAGGTTTCGGACCCGCACCCCCCTCGCGTCGTCCACCACCACCGTGACGTACTTGTGCCCCGGCGGGACGGTGACGGCGAAGGTCACCGGGCGGGTGACGGCCGGGTCCACCGGCTGCCACTTGAACTTGTCCCACTGCCACGAACTGACGAGTTGCTCGTCCTTCAGTTTCGGCGGGTGTGGGGCCGGGGCCGCCGGCTTCGGCGGGTCGGTTCGGGCCGGATCGGCCTTCGCCTTGTCGGCGGGCGGCGAATCCGGTCGGGCCGGAACGCCGGTCGGAGCGAGCGGTGCGTCACCGCCGGCCGCGGCGAGTGGCGGCTCGGTCGGCCTGTCCCGGCCGGCCTCCCCGAACAGGCCCCAGCCGGCGAGGCCGCACAGGGCCGCCAGGACGAGCACCGCGGCGGCCAGTTTCCCGAGGCCGAAGCCCGCGGTCGTGAAGCCGCTCGCCAGGGCGGCGGCCGCCGGGCTCGCCCCGGCCGCACCGGGCGAGGTCACCGCGGCGACCGCGGCGGCCGGCGGTTCGGCTGCCGAAGCCGCCCCCTCGAGCACGGCCAACAGGGCCGCCGCGGGGACAGCCACGCCGAGCCGTTCGAGCCGCCGCCGGAGCCGTTCCCGGCCCTCCGTCAGCCGCCGGGTCAGGGTGCTACGCGAGCAGCCGAGTTCGGCCGCGGCCTCGTCCCCCGTCCTTCCCTCCAGGTAGCAAAGGGTGAGCGGTAGCCGCAGTGCGTCGGGCAAGCCGGCGAGAGCCTCGTCGAGGTCGGCCGCCCAGTGCGGGTCGTGCTGTGGGGCGGGCGGGTCGGCGGTCACGGCGGCCTCGCGTTCGAGCAGGGAGCGGACCGCCCGATGCTTGCGGGTCCTGAGGGCGAGTCGGGTGGCGACGGTGTGTAGCCAGCCGGGCAGGTTATCCCCGCGGCGGAACGACCCGGCCTTCCGCATCAGGACCAGGAAGGTGGCCTGGAAGGCGTCGCCGGCGTCGGCCTCGTTCCGGAGGACCCGGAGGCAGGCCCCGTACACCAGCCGGCCGTGCCGGGCGACGAGGTCGGCGAACGCGGCGTCATCCCGCCCGGCGGCGTAGCGGGCGAGGAGGGCGTGGTCCGGGGCGGTCTGCGGTTCGGTCGTCGGCACGGCGGTTCCCGTGTAAGGGGCGGGCTTTACTACATTAAGGCCTGATCCCCGGCGGCTGGCTCAGAAAAATGGTCCGTCCGGGAACGCATGGGAACAGTTCCCGTCGTGGCCGACGGCCGAAAGGATCAGCACCCGCTCGCCAAGCCGGAGTCGCGGACGCTGCCGGGGTGAGTGCCGGCCGCAACGAGGAACACGATCATGCCCGCCGACGCCACGGCACCGACCGCCGACTTCCGCCGGGCCGCCCTCCTGTGGAGCGGCGGCAAGGACTCGGCCCTGGCCCTGCACCACGCCCGCGAGGATCACCCGGATCTGCGGATCGACCGCCTCGTCACCTGCCTGAGCGAGGCGTTCGACCGCGTGTCGATGCACGGCGTCCGACGCCAACTGATCGAGGATCAAGCCGCTGCACTCGGGCTGCCGGTCGAGTTCGTCGCGATCCCGAGTCCGCCCGACACCACCGTCACCGGACCCGGAACCAGCTTCCCGCCCAACGACGTGTACGCGGCAGCCATGCTGGCCGCGTTGAATCGGCTCAAATCCGAAGGCGTGGAAGTCGTTGTGTTCGGCGACATCTTCCTCGAAGACCTGCGGGCGTACCGGGAGACGCTCCTGGCTGCCGCTGGGTTGCAAGGCCGCTACCCGCTCTGGGGCCGCGACACGGCCGACCTGTACGACGAGTTCGTCGCCCTCGGGTTCCGGGCCGTCACGGTCTGCGTGGATGCTTCTCGGCTGACCGAACGGCACCTCGGCCGGGACCTCGACGGGGCGTTCCGCGACTCGCTGCCACCCGGCGTGGATGTCTGCGGCGAGCGGGGCGAGTACCACTCGTTCGCGTTCGCCGGCCCGCCGTTCAGCCGCCCGGTCGCCTTCACCCGAGGCGGCGTTCACCGCCAGCCGCCGTTCGCGTTCCTGGAACTGCTCCCCGTCGAACCGCCCGCGTGAGGCCGCCGATGGTCCGCACCGTGTCGATGCTCCCCGCTGCCACCGAGATCGTCGGGGCACTCGGGCTGATGGACCAGCTGGTCGCCGTCTCGCACGAGTGCGACTTCCCGGCGGAGGCGAACAACCGCCCGCGTGTAACCCGCTGCGAAATCCACGGCAAGGGTCTGCCGTCCGCCGAGATCGACCGCTGGGTGTCGGAGACGCTGCGGGCCGGCGGGTCGCTCTACAGTATCGACGAGCCGCTGCTCCGCGAACTGGCCCCGCAGCTGATCCTGACCCAGAAGCTGTGCGATGTCTGTGCCCCGGCGTATGGCTCGGTCGCGGCCCTGGCGTCGGCCCTCCCGTCCCGCCCGCGGGTGCTGAACCTGGAGCCGCGATGCCTCGCGGATGTGCTGGGGAACATCCGTGAGGTGGCGGCCGCGATGGGACACCCGGAGCGGGCCGATGGTGTTGTCGCCGCACTGGAGCAGAAGATCGCCGGCGTGGCTAATCGAGTGAAGGGCCGGGACAGCCCGACGGTGTTCGTCGTGGAGTGGTGCGAGCCGATCTTCAACGCCGGGCACTGGACGCCGGAACTCGTGCGACTGGCCGGCGGCACCCCGGTGCTGGCCGCCGAGGGGAAGGACTCGGTCCGTGTCCCGTGGGAGGACCTGCGGGCGGCCGACCCCGAGGTGGTCGTGATCGCCTGCTGCGGGCACACGGTCGAGCGGACCCGGCGGGACGTGCCGCTCCTGGAATCGCTCCCCGGCTGGTCCGGCCTGCGGGCCGTCCGCGGTCGTCGGGTGTTCCTGGCCGACGGGTCCGCGTACTTCAGTCGGCCGGGTCCGCGGGTGGTCGATACCCTGGAACTGCTGGCCGCCGTGCTGCACCCCGACGCCTGTCGCGATCCGTATCCTGATCGCGGTGTCGTGAAGGCTTACTGAAGTGATCGAAGCAAACTTCAGCAAGAATCGACTGTTGTCATGTCAGACGCCGACGCGACAGGGGAACGGAAGGGCTGACAGGTCGGGAGGAAATCCTGAAGGTGGCGTGCGGTAATGCCTCAATCCACCGCGTAGTCGGCATCTGGGTCGTAGCCCTTCGCCACCAGCCACTTCGCCAACTTCCGGACCACGACCGGGGCCGCCTTCTCGGTCCCGGTGCCGCACATCACCTTCTGCGGCATGAAGTAATCGAGGAACATGCCGAAAGCTCCCGCGATGTCCTCCGGGCCGTAGGTTCCGCAGTACGTCCCGCCGCCCTTCGTGACCTTCTCGTACTCGCCGTCGTGTCCTGGGAAGTAGCTCTCCATGTATCGCTTGAGGAGATCGACGACGGTCTCGTGCTTGCGGTAGGTGGCGGGACTCCACCGGGCTTCCTGTTCGGCCAGGAACTCGACCAGAACCTCGTCGATGGTCTTCTTCACCTTCTCGGCCATGATGTCTGCCCCGTCGTCGTCATCCCCTCGTGCCTGCCGGTGCCCGGCACGTTCCCTCAAGCCCCGCCAGCACACGCTCTGCGGCCAGATCAACACGCCGCAGACCAGGCTCAGATGAGATCATCGGTCCCAGAACACGGCGATTCTACCGCTCACGCCGTCAGTAGCCATCGAGGTCCAGGCCGATCCGCATGGAATGTCCTCACCAGAAATGACGGTGACTGTCGTGAGGCGAAGTGATCACGATCGCCTCCCTGGGTTCACCCGACACCGACACGGTGTCGGGGCCGGGCGGTCGAATCGTCGCGGTCAGCCGCCGACGAGCTTCGCGTCGAGGGTGATCTCGGCCGCAGCCAGGAGCTTGGACACCGGGCAGTTTCGCTTCGCCTGCTCGGCCTGCTCCTTGAACTTCGCCGCGTCCATGCCCGGCACCTCGGCCTCGCACACGAGGTCGATCCGGGGGATCGAGAACCCGTCGGCGACCTTCTCCAGGTGGACCTTCGCCGTCGTGTGGACCCGCTTCGGCGGGTGCCCGGCCTGAGCGAGGGCGTGCGACAGGGCCATGGAGAAGCACCCGGCGTGGGCCGCCGCAATCAGTTCCTCCGGATTCGTGCCGGTGCCCGACTCGAACCGCGACTGGAACGAGTATGCACCGCTGTAGGCCCATCACCAACGCCCAGAGGAAGAGACGGCCCGAGCCACCTTTCGCCCCGGACGTGCATCAGGTGAACGGGATCGTGCCGAACAGCCTTGTCGCCAAGGTAAAGCCGAACAATTAACAGCCGTGCGAGCAATTTATTCTTGATCCTGAACGGTTTGCAAGACTCTCTCCAAGTCCTCAAAATTGACCGGCTTCATGAGATGATGCTCGATGCCACTGATTCTTGACTGGACTCGATCAAGCGGCAGTCCGTGGCCGCTAACGGCGATGAGTCGGACGGCCCGCATTGCCGGATTGTCTTTGATCTCTTGAGCGACGGCGTAGCCGCTCTTTCCCGGCATCGCCAAATCGAGCAGCACAACATCCGGTCGCAACCGCTCCACCAGTGCCACGCAATCCAGAGATTTGACGCAGACATGGGAATCGTAGCCGTTGGCCTTGAGCAGCAACGACAAACTGTTGGCGTGGTCGGCATTGTCATCGACAACGAGAACCGTCAAAGACTTCTGAATCGTGGACATGGGTTATCTCCCGATGTTGGATGTCACTTCGCCTTCACCTTCGCCAAGATTTCCAGCACCTTGCCGAAGTCGGCGGGCTTGACCAAGTGGTGATTGAACCCCGCCGCCTGCGACCGCTCACGGTCGGACTCGTGACCGTAGCCCGTCATGGCGACCAGCACCGTGTTGTTGTGCGTGGGCTGCTGTCGTATCCGCCCGGCGACCTCGTAGCCGTCCAGTTCCGGCAACCCGATGTCGAGCAACACCACGTCGGCGTTATAGTCGCTGGCCGCTGCCACGGCGGTCGGGCCGGTGTGGGCCGTCCGCACGTCATGCCCATACGCCTTCAACAAGTCGGCCAAACTTTCAGCCGCATCTACGTTGTCGTCCACCACCAGAACCCGCAAGGACGGGCCGGTCGGCGGGGCCGCTTCGGTGCGGGTCGGCTGAGGCGGTGCGGGCGACAGGACCACCGGCAGACGCACGACGAACTCACTCCCTTGTCCCAACACACTCATGACTTCCACCCGCCCGCGGTGCAGGTCCACCAGCCGTTGCACCAGGGCCAGCCCGATGCCCAACCCGCCCTGCGAGCGGTCCAGCGACCGTTCCGCCTGCGTGAACAGGTCGAACACTTTGGGCAGCAGTTCGGGGGCGATGCCGACGCCCGTGTCCCGCACCCGCAGCACGCACTCGTCGCCCTCTTGCCGGGCGGACAGCGAGATGCGGCCCCCGTCGGCGGTGTACTTGGCGGCGTTGGCGAGCAGGTTCACGACCACCTGTTCCAGCCGGGCGGCGTCGGCGTACAGCCAGATCGGTTCGGGCGAGAGGGACACGTCAAGTTCGTGGTTGTGTTGTTCGATCAGCGGGTGGGCCGACTCCACCGCCCGGTCCACGATGCCGTTCATGACGACCCGTTCCAGGCGAAGTTGGACCCTCCCGGTGGTGATGCGGGACACTTCCATCAGGTCATCGACCAGCCGGGTCATCTGCGTCACCTGCCGCTCGATGATGGTGCGGGCGTTCTGCTGGAGCGGGCCTTCGTTCGGCTGGAGCCGCAGCAGTTGCACGGCGTTGGCGATGGGGGCCAGCGGGTTGCGGAGTTCGTGGCTGAGCATCGCCAGAAACTCGTCCTTGCGGCGGTGCAAGTCGGCCAACGCCTCCGTCTGCTCCTGGGTCGTCTTCTCCAGGCGGCTGCGTTCGCTGATGTCCCGGATGTTGCACTGAGCGACGTTCCTGCCGTCCACCGGGTAGGTGTTGCAGACGAACTCGACTTCGGCCCTCTTGCCGGCCTTCGTTTGCAGCGGCAGGTGATCGTACCGGATGTACCCGTGTGCGTGGAGTTCCGCGTAGGCGGCCTGGCTCGCCCGCTTGTCCGAGAACAGGCCGATCTCCCAAAGCTCCTTGCCCAAGAACTCGTCGTGCGAGTAGCCCAGCAACTCCGTCATGAACGGGTTGGCGTCGATCACCTTCAGGGTGTCGGCGTCGAGGATGAGGATGCCGTCGCGGGCGGTCTGGAACAGCCGCCGATACCGCACTTCGGAGGTCTGCACGGCGGCTTCCGCCTGCTTGCGGGTGGTGATGTCCTCGAACGCGAGCAGGATCAGTTCCGGGGTGCCGGGCTTCGGCGGGAACGGGCGAGCGTTGAGCAACATGCTCCGTCGCCCGATGGCCGGGAAGTCGTGCTCGACCTCGAAGTCGTTGACGGGGTGGTGGGCGGACGAGACTTCGTGCAGCAACGCCCGCAGGCCGGGGATGTCCCACTGGCCGTCACCCAGGTCGTAGACGAGGCGGCTTTCCGTTTCTTCCGCCGAGACGCGGAACGACTGGTAGAAGGCATCGTTCGCCGTCTTCACCCGCAAGTCACCGTCGAGGACCAGGAACGGTTCCCGCAAGGTGGCGATGATGTCGGCGGCGTAGGCGAGGGCCTTCTGTGCCGCCTGCTCGTGTCCACTGCGTTCGGCGGTGTTCCGGAAGACCAGCACGGCCCCGCCGACTTCGCCGCTCGCAACCGGCGAGGCACGGTGGTCGATCGGTCGTTCCGTGCCGTCCCTGCCGACGAGCAGGCAACCGTCCGCCCACCCGACGACCACGCCGTCACGCACGGCCCGGACGGTGGGACTCTCGACCGCCCGGCGTGTCTCCCGGTTGACGATCCTGAAGACGCTCTCCAGCGAGACGCCGGCCGCCTCGCCCCGCGTCCAGCCGGTCAGGGACTCGGCCGAGGGGTTGAGGAACGTGATCCGTCCCCCGGCGTTCGTGGCGATGACCGCATCACCGATGCTCGACAGGGCGACACGCAGCCACTCCCGCTGATCGTGCAACGCACCGTCCGGCTGCTCGGTATCGTGGGTCACGCCCGCCACCGACTGACGATATTTTTCACACCGGCCCCATCTCGGGTTTGTGAAGGCTGCGGAAAGTCACGAGGCACTGTGATTGTACCGGCCCGCAAGGCATTAACCAGCGTGCGAACCTGGCACTCGTCTCTCGGATCGCTCCGTTGACGACCGGCACCGGCCACCACGTCGAGGAGCGTTCCGCGGTCACTGATGTCGCGGCCCTCGGTGAAGTACGCTTTGAACAACGCCTCGACCACCGGGTCCTGCACTCCCCGCTCGCCGGCCGGCCGGATCAGCCGGTGGGCGTCGAGGATGCTTGAGCAAACGGTTGGTGGACCTACTCGTAGAGGCCAACGATGTGGTAAGAACGCGGACGGCTACGAAGGAGAACCGTAGGCGGGCGAGCCGGTGCGGGCTACGTCCCGCCGCCTGTCGAGGTGCCTTCCCGAACTGCGGCGTGGTGTCGGTTTACTGAACCGATCAGACCAGTTCGCTGATCGGCTCCCGTTCGTCCAGCAGGTAAACGGGCCGACCGCTCGCGTCCGGGAAGGTCGCCGCCGGGTCGATCCCCATCGCCTGGTAGACGGTCGAAACCATCATCTGCGGTGTGATGGGCCGCCCCTTCGGCTGCGAACCCGTCGCGTCCGTCGCACCCACCACCTGGCCGACCTTCAGCCCGCCGCCGGCGAACAGCGTGCAGCCGGCCTCCGGCCAGTGCTCCCGGCCGGCCCTGTCCTTCGTGATCTTCGGCGTCCGCCCCATCTCGCCGCCCATCACGACCGTCACGTCGTCGAGCAGGCCGCGGACCTCCAGATCAGCGAGCAAGGCGGTGAACGCCCGGTCGATGACGGGCAGTTGCTTCTTCAATGTCTCGAAGTTCTTCTCGTGCGTGTCCCACCCGTGGACCGCCACGCTCACGACCCGCACGCCGGCCTCCACCAGCCGACGTGCCAGCAGGAACTCCTGTCCGGGGACGAAATCGAACGCCGCCTTTCCGAAGCCGTAGGCGGCCCGTAGTTTCTCCGGCTCCTTCGACAGGTCGAACGCCTCGCGGACCTTCCCGGAGGTGACCACCTCAAGGGCCTTGGCCGTCGCCGCGTCGGCGGCCTCGAAGGCCCCGCTGGCGTCGAGGTCCCGACGGAGCGTGTCGAACCGCCGGAGCAGTCCCTTGCGGTCCTCGAACCGATCCGGTGTGACCCCGGCCGGGAGTCGCATGTCGGCCAGTGCCGGGTTCTCCTTCTCCCGCTGGAACGTGCGAAGTGGGCGGTGGGCCGGGCCGAGGTAGTACGGGTGCTCCCAGGTCGGGTTGTCGTGCAGGCTGACGTGGGCCGGCAGGCCGTTGTTGCTCCCACGCAACCGGCTCACCACCGACCCGACCGCCGGTCGCTTCTGATTGATGACCGCGTCGGGCTTGCCCTGCTCCCAGGCGAACCCGCTGAAGAACTCGTTGCCGGTGTGGTTGCCGACCGTCTTCACGCCCCGGAGCACCGCGAACTTGTCGGCCGTCCTGGCCATCAGCGGCAAGTGCTCGCAGAACCGCAGGCCGGGCAGTTTGGTGGGGATCAGGCCGAACTCGCCGCGGACCTCGGCCGGGGCGTCGGGCTTCGGGTCCCAGGTGTCGATGTGCGACGGGCCGCCGCTCAGGAAGATCAGGATCGCGGCCTTCCGGTCGGCAGTGGGAGCCGCACCGCGGGCTTCGAGGCGGAACAGGTCGGCGAGCGTCAGCCCGCCGAGGCCGAAGGCCCCGACCCGGAGGAAGTCGCGGCGGTGACCACTGCGGCCGTGGAGGGTGAGCATGAGTTTGGGGCGGAAGGCGGGAGTGCGGCGGGTAGGCTCGTTCGGGCCGTGGAGTGAGTCCGACCGTCAAAGTTACCCGCCGAACGGATCGCACACAAGTCGGCAGACGAAACAGAACGAAGGTTGGCAACCGGCTGGCATTCGGTCAGAACGACGACGCGAACCTCGTGGACCCCCTGCGGTCAGGCGGATACACTCGGCTGTCGCTGGTGGCCGAGCAGGACGGAGCGGTGATCGGGCACCTGCTGTTCAGTCGGCTCCCGATCGAGACGGCCACGGGGATCGTCAGGGTTTTGGTCCTCGCTCCGGTGGCGGTGCTGCCGGACCACCAACGGCAGGGCCTCGGGTTGCAGTTGATCCGTGGCGGGCTGGCGAGTCGCGGCGACGTGCTGATCGAGTGGGCCGACTCCCTCGCAGGCTGTGCGGTCTGGAACCAGTCCGCCCTGACGGATCCGTTCGTCACGCCCTGTCGGGCGGGGCCGGTCGTCATCAAGGCGTTCGACATCAAGCGAGACCCGGCCGACACACTCGCCGCGACGGGCCGTTGACTCCGGGTCAGTCGCGAGTGCGGGGATAGAATCTCCGGGGCGGGAGCAATCACGCGGTACGGCCCGCAAAGCCGGGTAGGAGTGTCCGATGTCGGAAAGCAGTCGCCCGGCCCGGTTCATCTGCTACCCGAACGGCGACGTGGAGGACGCCCAACAACGGGTCGTGGTGCCGGGCGACGGGGCCGCGAACCCACAACCGCCGAAACGAAGTTCCCTCGGAACCGCGACGGGCCGAACCGCCGCCGGGGGAACCGTGGGGCTCCTCTTGCTGATTACGATCCTCCGCGTGTTCCAGGGCGTATCCGACCGAGAACCCAACCCGGACGACCCCACCGCCCCGTACCGCAACCGTGCCGGCAACATGCCGCCCAACCCGGACGCCGCCCGGCAAGCCGCGGACGCACTCCGGGTCTGGGCCGAGCGTCAACAGCCCCCGGCCCGCACCGACCCACTGATCGCGGCCTCGGCCCTGCTCGACCACACGCAGAAGCTGCTGACCAGCGTCTCACTCGCCCTCGACCAGGCGGGGGCCGACCCACGGCCGAACCAGACGGCCGAGCGGGCACTGACGCAGGCCGACGCGGCACTCGATCGGGTCGAGGAACTTCTCTGCCTCGGTGTCGCGGACGGTGCGGTGCAACCCGCGTCGCCGACCGTGGACGGCTTGCTCGAACGACTCGCGGACCTACGCGGGCGAACGGCCTCGCTCCGACTGCGAATCCGCCCCGCGGCCCCGCCGGTGCCGAACGGCGAGGGCAATGCTGGTGCCGCACCGTGAGGAACACCCCGTCGTGGTGTGCGGCCGATGCCGGTTGCGAGAGCGGGGCGGTCAAAGCGTTTACGGCTCTACCGGGACGGGCGACGGACCTGATCCGGACCGATCTCGCGGACGCGTGCGGGCTGCACCGCACCGTCATCGGCAACGTACCCGTCGTGGTATCTTCTCGGAGGTCGCAGGCTGCACGGACGACCGTCGTCGGGTGCAACTACGTCTTGCCCAACACGAGATCCACGACCCAGCACCCACGCACGTGCGGCCCGTCGCCCCGGCAGTGGTCGAGGATCTCGGAGTCGTCGCACCCCGCGTCTTGAAGGGCATCGGCCAGGATCGGCATCGCGGAGAAGTCGCACGCCTCGTACATCTGCCGGGCGAGGGCGAGGGCCGTGTCGGTCCGCCAATCGGTGGCGAATGCGACCGGGCGGAACGGGTTCCCGAAGACCTCCCGAACGAACCGGGCCATCATATCGAACGCCCATCGCGGCCCGTACTCTTCCGTGTCTCCGATCGCCGCCCATTCGGCCCATTCGTGGGCACGCTCGGGCACGGCGGGCACCTCCGCCCCGCTCCCCCACGACCGGCGGAGGTCGGCCGCCCCGATCAGCCCGTCGGCGAACCGTTCCGCCATCACAAGGTGCGTTTCCGGCTCCGGGTACAGACCGTCCGGTCCCTGGAGAACGACGACGGCAAATAACTGCAACTTCCGGGCACTCGCCTCCTCCCCGAGGGCACGCACCATGAGCACCGGCTTGCCACACCCCAGCCATTCCGCTTCGGTCATCGGTCGCCCTCGTGGAGTTGCCCCGAGCATGACCGATCCGTCGCCGGGTGCAAGAGCGTGTGGTCGCCGCTTCCTTTCTCACTCGCCGACGTGCGTGACGGCGAGGAGCGGAAGCCCGGTAACGACGAAACGCTCGCACGCGGCGAGTCAAAGAGTCGAGGTCGAGTCGAGGTTATCGCCTCGGTCACTCATTCCTCTCCTTGCCCGTTGCCGCGTCCCAGAACTTGATCGTCTTGCCGTCCGCCGAAGCCAGTGTCTTGCCGTCCGGGCTCCACGCCACAGAGTTGATGGCTGATTCGTGTCCCTTGAGTGTGGCCTGCTCCTTGCCCGTTGCCGCGTCCCAGAGCTTGATCGTCTTGCTGCCTGCCGAAGCGAGCGTCTTGCCGTCCGGGCTCCACGCCACAGAGATGATGTCGGATTCGTGTCCCTTGAGTGTGGCCTGCTCCTTGCCCGTTGCCGCGTCCCAGAGCTTGATCGTCTTGTCGTCGCCCGCCGAAGCCAGCGTCTTGCCGTCCGGGCTCCACGCCACAGAGGTTACGCCACCGATGAAAGCGTTGCCCCTCTGGTGTCCCTTGAGTGTGGCTTTCTCCTTGCCGGTCGCGACCTCCCACAGCTTGATCGTGTTACCCCCCGAGGCCAGTGTCTTGCCGTCCGGGCTCCACGCCACAGAGCATACGATGTCGGATTCGTGTCCCTTGAGTGTGGCTTTCTCCTTGCCGGTCGCGACCTCCCACAGCTTGATCGTCTTGTTCAAGCCCGCCGAAGCCAGTGTCTTGCCGTCCGGGCTAAATGCCACGATTTCAAACGCCGTAACCGGGGCGACGAGCCACAACAACCCGCCGACCGCCAGCACGGCCTGCAACAGATACCGACGTGTCTCGGTTGTAACCAGTCTCATTGTTTTCCCTCGGGTGGGCTCCCGTGTGTGTCACTGGCGAATCTTGCACGGCGACATCGGCAGCGTGGCCGAACCACCAGGGTAGCCCGGCTCATTATTGGATCTTGCACTTCGGCAGCGGCTTCTGGAGTTCCCTCACTCCCGCGTCTGTCATGTGCCTTTTGTTCAGGGAGGGTGTGGTGATCTTCTTGAACGCGGGGAGTTCCTCCAGTCCCGCGTCCGTCACAGCCGTGCGGCTCAACTTCACCGCAACGACAGGTTTACCGGGCAATTTCTCATCGCGGGTGACACGCCATTCAGACCCTCCACGAACGCGACCGCCTTGTCCTCGGCGTCGTCGGCCCGACCCACTGCGGGTGAACCGAGTAGCAAGCACGACATCAGACTGAACAGTATCTACCGCGACATGGTGTCTCTCCCGGTAGGAACGCCCAGAGTACCACACCGCACGGACTGCGGCTACTCGGGCAAATTGTTCATCGTTCATTGCTGGGACGGACACCGGACACCGACATGCAACTGCGTGATCGTGATGATCGGCCTTGGCGGCGGATCGGTCCGACGGCTACACTTCTCTCCGCATCCCGACTGCGATGCGTCGGCGATCGACGAAAAACGAAACGAAGTGCGTTTTTGCTTCCTCTGCC
>Ga0335397_10001967_pt1 | contig 27901 bp, 23 predicted proteins | sample MAT04_FD_205740 | JGI IMG/M metagenome (GOLD analysis project Ga0335397, IMG submission 205740) | Freshwater microbial communities from Lake Fryxell liftoff mats and glacier meltwater in Antarctica - MAT-04 (spades assembly) (version 2) ... | reverse complement strand
GATTCATGTTTTTTTAATCTGATTCTTGTCAGATCGGTTTCTTTTTTTTAAAATTAATGCAAAGCTTGTGCTCGCGTTTCAATCAGTAATTTTTTTGAGCATTAGTGTGCTGGCGGGAACTGCTGCTTTATGAGCAACAATCTGATGTGATGCAAAGTTAAAAATTAATGCATGTTCTGATTCCCGACCAATCTCAAAACCGAGCAAATTATGATAAAAGTATTTCGCCAGTTCAAAATCATGCACTGGGAATGCTAAATGAAATAGAATATTGGCCATAGTCCGTCATCCCTGCGTAAAATTAGTTAAACAGATTAACCTGAAATAAATCATAATCCTATAAGTGTGTAAATATTTTGTAAATAAGCTGTGTTAATAAGCTAGAAATAGAGTTTTTATTTTATAATTGATTATAAATATTCCAAAGAGAAAGATTATGCCCGGTAAAACTGCAATTGAAACGAAAGATGAACGGACTTTGGCTATTGAGAATAATCCGTGCAATATGTGTAAATCCATGGGTAAAACAACTTGTAGCGGTCATCTTAGTGAAGGAGGCGGAGAAGAAACTGAAGGTAAAACTGAGGGATCCGAAATAAGTGGCCAATCGATGCCAACCCCAGCTCCTGAAAGTAAAAAAAGCGTAGAAGAAGTGCTTTTGGAAAATGAGGGCTGGTCGCAGGATTTCGATAATGAAGGCGTGCTAACATTTAATTCGCCGTATGCACTATTTTCCATGGAATTATCTCTGGATACCGGCTCCATTAAAATTTTTGGTGACGAAGGACTTTCTCCAGAGAAACAAAAAACACTCGCGGTGTATATGCAAGCAATCGCTGATGAGGTTAACGAGTTTAAAAAAAGCCTGGATCCCTCTGATCCTTTGGTAGATAAAATAACAGTTACCTGTGAAAATAATGTAATGACTATTACTCTTCCTACTCCTGCTTATTACGATGCATTTATCGAACGTTTAATCGAGAAAAATTTATTACCTGTTGCTATAAAACAGGCCGTTTTGGAACATAAAGAAAAAAATGAAGCAAAAGCAGATAATTCATTGTCTGAAGAAGAATCACCTGAAGAGTTAGAGGAAGAAAAGCAAACAACGCCGACACCTTTCGACATACACAGTGGACCCAAACCAAAAGGTTTTGATATCGCCTCCTAGTAATGTAGTAATGTAGCCTTGATGCAGCGCAGCGTAATCAAGGATTGTTGATTCTGAGGAAATTACCTAAAAAAATTGGGAAAGGTTTGAGACTGTTAATAGTTTGTCTTTGGCGAAGGAAAACCTTGATTACGCTGCGCTGCATCAAGGATACACGTGCTTCCCCTCAACGTTTAGCCACTCCCAGAAACGCACAGATTAACCCCAACGTTTCGTTAATTTTTTTCACCGATCGTGGCGCAATAAATATTGCGTCATCTCCTGCAATAGTACCTATGATGTCACATTCTTTATCGTCAATAATTCGAGCGATTAAAGAGGCAGAACCGGGGCTTGTTTTTACAATAATGGTCGTCTCATTTGCAACAACTTCAATAATTAATTCCGAAAGTGACGTTTTAATAGAGGGCGGTGCTACGTCATGCGGTAAACGATAAACCATTTCTCCCTGAGCATTTTTAGATTTAATCGCATTTATCTTTCTAAGCAAGCGCGATACTTTTGATTGATTAACCAAATGTCCTTTATCCTGAAGAGCAGCACAAATGGTTTCCTGCGTTGCAGTGACACCCTGAAGCAGCAGATTTCTTAAATCGCTTATTAATTGATCGGCCATCGCACATATCCAAAATTAAACATGATTAATTATGCGCTATTTTAGCGATAAAGTGAATATTTATATTGACAAAAAAAGTGCAGGGAGATAATATACGCTCAGATTTATATCTTTTATTTAATTTTTTCGGAGTTCCAAATGTCTAAAGAAAAAATAGTTTTGGCTTATTCAGGTGGTTTAGATACCTCTATTGCAATCAAATGGTTCCAGGAAAAATATGATTACGACGTTATTGCTGTCGTCGGTGACTTGGGCGAAGGTAAAGATCTTGAAGCGATTAAGCAAAAAGCATTAAGAACTGGTGCTATTGAATGTTATGTGCTCGATCTTAAAAAAGAATTTGCTGATGAGTATCTGGCAAAAACCCTTAAAGCAAATGCAATGTACGAAGGTATTTATCCTTTAATTTCCTCTTTATCAAGACCCTTGATTTCTAAAAAATTAATTGAAGTTGCCAAGCAAGATGGTGCGGATATTGTTTCTCACGGTTGTACTGGCAAAGGTAACGATCAGGTGCGTTTTGATGTTTCGTTAAATACACTCAAGCCTGGTATTAAAATTATTGCGCCCATGCGTGACCATCCCATGAGTCGTGAAAGCGCAATTTTATATGCAAAAGAAAACAATATTGATTTGCCAATCAATCTCGACAACCCATTCAGTATCGATAAAAACCTGTGGGGCAGAAGCTGTGAGTGCGGTGTTCTGGAAGATCCTTGGGTTGAGGCACCAGAAGCTGCTTATGAATTAACATCATCCCCTGAAAATAGCCCAAATACAGCTGATGTTGTAGAAATCACGTTCCAATACGGATTACCTACAGCATTAAATGGTGAAGAAATGCCTTTCCATGTATTAATTGCCAAGCTTAATGAAATAGCTGGTGCTCATGGTGTTGGCCGTATTGACCATGTGGAAAATCGTTTGGTTGGTATTAAATCACGTGAAATCTATGAAGCACCTGCAGCAACAACATTAATTAAAGCGCATCAGGCTATTGAAGCGCTCTGTCTGACACGTGACATGGCTTTATTCAAACCAATGCTTGAACAAAAATTTGCTAATATGGTTTATGAAGGTTTGTGGTTCTCGCCCTTGTTTAATGCAATCAATGCGTTTATTGATGAAAGCCAAAAAACAGTATCGGGTACAGTACGTATCAAGCTTTTCAAAGGCAATGCGACTGTTATTGGTAGAAAATCCAATCAATCATTATATAAGCATGATTTGGCAACCTATGAAGCGGGCGATACATTTGATCATAAAGCAGCAGTTGGCTTTATTAAAATTTTCGGCTTGCCATTAGCTGTCAATTCGCTGGTGAATAAAGAGTATCAATTATGAAGTTATGGGCTGGACGATTTAGTAAAAGTACTAATAATCTCGTCGATGAATATAATGCTTCAATATCCTTTGATTATAAATTAGCCGAAGATGATATTAACGGTAGCCTTGCCCACGTAAAAATGTTGGGCAAGTGTTCAATAATATCTGACAAGGATGCCGATTTAATAGCTGCAGGATTGTTAAAAATACGCGATAAAATCAGGCAGGGCAATGTTGAATTTCGCCTTGCTGATGAAGATATTCATATGAATATTGAGCGTTTATTGCATGAAGAAATTGGCGAAGTGGCAGGTAAACTGCACACTGGTCGTAGCAGAAATGATCAGGTCGCTTTAGATGTGCACCTTTATTTGCGCCATCAGATCGTGGAAGTTGTTAAGCAACTCCACGATTTGTTAGCAGTTCTGCATGCTGTAGCTGTGGATCATGTTGATACGATTATGCCTGGTTATACGCATTTACAACGTGCAGAGCCTGTTCGTTTCGCACATCATATGCTCGCCTATTTTAATATGTTTTATCGAGACATAAGCCGCTTATGCGACAGTTTTTCTCGTGTAAATATCAGTCCACTTGGTGCGGGTGCATTGGCTGGCAGCGGTATAGCAGTTGATCGAGAATTTGTTGCACAACAGCTGCAGTTTGATGGTATTTATACCAATAGTCTTGATGCAGTAAGCGACAGAGATTTTGTTGTAGAATTTTTATCAAATGCATCGCTTATCATGATGCATTTTTCAAGATTGAGTGAAGAAATTATTTTATGGAGCAGCCATGAATTTTCCTTTGTTCAACTCGATGATGAATTCTGCACTGGCAGCAGTATGATGCCGCAGAAAAAAAATCCCGATGTATGCGAACTTGCACGTGGAAAAACCGGGCGTGTTTACGGTGCATTAATGGGCTTGTTAACTATCCTGAAAGGGTTGCCTCTTGCTTATAATAAAGACATGCAGGAAGACAAGGAAGGATTGTTTGATACGGTAAAAACGCTCACGCAGACATTGGCAGTGTACACGCCTATGCTGGCTTCGATGCAAGTTAATACAACTAACATGCGCAAAGCGACAGAAAATGATTTTTCCAATGCAACTAATCTTGCAAATTATCTTACCAGTAAAAATATACCTTTCAGGCTTGCGCATGAAATTACTGGCAAAATTGTATTGCATTGCATTGATAACAGCATTCTTTTGAATGAGTTAAGTTTGCCGGATTATATGAAATTCTGCGACAAAATTGATAAAGATATTTACCCTGTATTAGAAGTTGAAGCCGTTGTTGAAGCACATCGAGCAGCTGGTGGAACATCCAAAAGCAGTGTCGAAGTACAGTTAAAGTCTGGTAAGCAAATACTTGGTGAAGTCGCTGAGTGGATCAATCAACACAGTGATTTTTAATCACTTATCTTAAATCAAAAAGGACTGTCATACTGCAAGCAATTGCAGGGCAATGCAACGGATTGCATGCATCTGGAGTCATGTTATGTTGAAATTTTTAGGCGGAACTTTCCTTATGATTGGCGCGGTTATTGGTGGCGGCATCCTTGCTATCCCAATAGTTTCAGCTAAATTCGGTTTCCTGACGGCACTTCTTTTTATTATTCTTTCCTGGGCGGTTATGACTAAAACAGGACTCTATGTATTGGAGTTAAGTTTAAGCTGTCCAGAAAAATATAATTCTTATTATACAATTGTTGGTAAATTTCTCGGCGACAAAGTGCAGGCAATTACCATATTATTGTTTTTATGGTTACTTTATTTTTCCCTTTCCTCGTATATTTCGGGTTGTGTCTCGGTCATTATGAGTCATTTGCCAGTTTCACATCCGCTACTTTCCTATTTTAATTTAAGTCTGGCATACGTGGTTATATTTGGCACTTTAATTGCCATTAGTGCAAAAATTATTGTTCGTATTAATGTTGTTATTGTAATGCTGAAACTTGGCTTGCTCTTACTGGTCATTGTGTCTTCACATTCACTTTATAGTGCATTTCCAGTAGGCGATCTGGTATTAAACCAAAAGGGTGCATTGTCCCTGTTACTTATTATTATTAACGCATTCGGCTTTCAGTTTATTGTACCAAGCCTTGTTTCTTATTATGGCCGTGAAAACCGACTTATTTTTAAACGAATGCTTATTGTCAGCACAACGACGGTATTGTTTCTTTATATAGCCTGGTTATACACAATCTATTCCATCATTCCTATGGAAGGTGAGCATGGTTTGCTCGCTATATATAATAGCCACAATCAGTTAATGGCCTTTAACGCAAGCTTGCAATTTTTCATGCACTCAAAATTTGCAACTAATCTGTTGTCAATGTTTGAAGCGGTCGCATTATTTGGTTCGTTTTTCTGTGTTTCCCTTGGTGTATTTGATTTTCTGGTTGATGTTTTTAAAGCTAAAAACCGTGCTGTAATTGGATTCATTACATTTTTACCACCACTTATATTAACGCTATTTTCAGAAAATATGTATGTCTATGCTATGTCAGCAGCCGGTTATATAGCGGTTGTGTTAGAAATTATTATTCCGATTTGGGCCAGGAAAAAACAGCTATCTCTTTCAATTAATTAATCATTTTATGAGTGATAAAAATTTGTATAAAATAGCGTCACAGGGGTGTCGGAGCAGGGGTTTTCAATTACTCAAATATGGTATAATATTGACCTTCGCGATTATATTAAGGGCAGAAAATGACAGGTAAATATATAGAAAACCATTTGGAATTATTAGAAATCATTAATACAATTCCTGCTGCTGAAACAGCTAAAATGGCTATTGTCAGACCAACCACACGGTTTGAAATTGTTACCGCTGATAACCCTGATATGGCCAGGACATTAGAATTACAAGAGCAATATATCCAAAGTAACATCGGTTCAATTCAAGGTTTATCAACAGAACAGATTAGCCAAAAAAGAAAAGAGCTGATTCGCGAATTTCAAAAACCCCTTTCACAGCAAGCCTTTAAAGAACAACAAGGTTTACTTGCTAAAATGGCTGCACATGGTGTTCCTACTCCTACTATTTTAGAAGATAAGGGTAATCTGGAAACAGCTGAGTTTGATTATTTTACCGATATGATTTTTGCTACTGATACTGGTCAATATTACGATCGTGATGGCGAATTATGTTTTATCCAGGCAAGTTTTAAAAATAAGCAACGACAAGGTGAGGAGCGTCTGGCAACAGCTCAAGCAGTTAATATTGGTGCAACTGTGCAAACCCTCGTTGGAAAAAATGGCGAACCATTAACGTTTGAAGGCGGGGATATTCGTCAAATGCCTGGCAAAAAACTATTTTTAATTGGTCAAGGTCATCGCAGCCATGCAGAAACCAGTATCGCTGTTGCAAAAATGACAGGTTACTACGTATTACCTATTAAATTATTACAAGAGCAGTTTTATCATCTGGATTGCTGTTTTTTACCTTTACCTAATGATTCAGCGGTTATTTATGAAGGCGAGTATGTATTAGATGAAAAAGGCAACCAGGTTTTTGATCAAAATGGCTGGCCTGTAATCACTGCCGGTACAGAATCAATGACAGAAGAAAGTCGCGCGTTAATTCGTACCTTGTATGCGCCAGAAAAACTTGTTTTGATTAGCAAAGAAGAGGCATTGGCATTCGCAACAAATGCTGCAGTTTTGCAAAGCTCCACTGACAATCGTTTTAAAATGTTTTTAAATGGCGATAGAAGTCTGCCAATTACTGACGAAAAACAAGCTATTAAAGAGCACCGAATTTCTTATACAGCTGAAAATCTGAAGAGAATTGTGGAAGTAACTGATGGTTGTATGGATCTTATTGAAACGCCTTACAGTACTATGCATGGTTCAGGTGGTTCAGTTCGATGTACAGTTCAGGAAGTTGCATGCACAATTGCTGCTATGACGCCCCATAAAACAAAGGGCGGTCATTTTATAAATAGTTACAAGAAACTTGTTAACAATGTTTCAAACATTGATTCCAAGGAAATGATTAAAGAACTTGTTTACGGAGCTCTAGACGTTATTGAAAAGCCAAAAAGCCCTGCTGCTGGTTTTTTTAGCCGTTCGAGAAGTAAATCTCTTCTTGCTCATTCAGGCGAATTTAGTTTAAAAACTGGTTCTGCAACTGATTCGAGTTTGAGTAATAGTACTGATTCTACAATTAGTGCTGATTACCTGACTGCTGATGAGTATCAAGATGCTTCAATTGATTTTTCATTATAAATAAGTAACAATTTACTAAAGGAGGGTGAAAACCCTCCTTTTTATTTATATTATATTTCCGATTTTGTCATATTAGCTCATACATCAATTACAATGTAGTATTATTCAATACTCACTTGCATAAACCAAGGATAAATTTTGAGAAAATATACTCTTTTACTCTCTTTTCTGGCTCTATTTTTAAATATATCTTTTGTAATGGCTGGTAATACAATTGCGTCCACAATCGTAATGGTTCCACCGGAAAATTTTAATTTTAATGCCGAAACGGCGAAAAGTAACGCCTACCAGCATTCCGCTGATAAAGACACCAACAAGAAAGCGATGCACGAATTTAATGGCATGGTAACTACATTAAGAAAAAATGGGGTTCATGTAATTGTATTACCCCAACATCAGCGCCTTCCTGATGCCGTGTTTCCCAATAACTGGTTTTCTACCCATGCCGATAACAAAAAAAATACCGTCATTCTTTATCCAATGCTAACGCCAAACAGGCAAGCTGAGGTAAATAGGGATGGGCTTATAAAGGCACTGAAAGACGCTCATTTAAGAATTGATCGGGTTATTGATTTACGTAATAAAAAAGGGGATATTTTAGAGGGTACCGGAAGTATGATTATGGATAGAAAAAATCATCTTATTTATGCATCTCTGTCAGCTCGAACAAATCAATTAATGGTTAAAAAAATAGCTGAATTGCTGGATTATAAGCCGGTAGTTTTTAATAGTGTCGATGCTAATAATCAAGCAATTTATCACACAAACGTTATGATGGGTTTAGCAGATAAATATGCTGTGATTTGCCTGGATTGTATTAGCAATGGTGCCGAGCGTAACGAGGTTATTACTAATTTAAAAAAGACTGGTAAAGCTATTATTGCAATAAATCAGGCTCAGGTAAGCCATTTATGTGGTAATGTAATAGAATTAAGTAATAAAAAACATCAAAGTCTGTTGATAATGTCAAAACAGGCCTATGAGCATTTTACTTTGTCGCAGAAAAAAGAAATTAAACAATTTTCCAGAATATTACCTATGGATTTAAAAACAATTGAATCGGTAGGCGGTGGTAGTGCTCGTTGTATGATTGCCGAGGTATTTTTCTCTGGCAATGCATAAACCTTCCAACATGGTGCTGTTCAACAGGAGTTAATATGTGCCGGTTAGTAGCTTACCAGGGACCAAAAATTTTACTTGATGAAATTTTGGTCAAACCCAAAAATTCGATTATCATGCAAAGCATGCACGCTCGTGAATCTCAGATTCCTACTAATGGTGATGGGTTTGGTGTAGGTTGGTACATGCCTGAGATAAGCGCTACTCCTGCAATTTTTACATCAGTATTGCCTGCCTGGAATGACAGAAATTTATTACATCTGACAGCTAAAATCGAATCGCCGACTTTTTTTGCGCACGTACGTGCAGCCAGTTCAGGTGGTGTTACCCAGTATAACTGCCATCCCTTTATTCATGGTGACTGGATGCTCATGCATAATGGCGGGATTTATGATTTTATGACTATAAAACGTCATTTGAGGCATTTATTGGATGATGATATTTATAACTGGATACTTGGAGAAACGGATTCAGAACATTTATTCGCGTTATTTTTACAATTAGCAAAAGGAAAAGATCTGGGACAGCTTGCTAATGTCGCAGAAGTATTACAAAACACCATTCAGCAAATCAATGCACTTGTTATGGAGTATTGTCCAAACCCAGGAGCTTCTTATTTTAATATTTGTTTAACTGACGGTAAACGCATGGTTGCAACTCGATATTGCAGCATGACCGATATAATACCAGAGTCATTACATTATATAACCGAAAGCAGCCTTGTTAGCCGTGCGCACCGACGTGAAAAGAAACATGAAAGCGAAACTGATTTTGTATTGGTGGCATCTGAGAAATTAAATAATTTTCGAAAGGATTGGTACGATGTACCTGTAAATCATTTGATTTTAATAGACGAAAAACAAAAAATCCAGCTATGTCCTATGTTGTAATGAGGAGAAGTATGGGTTGTGTGAAACCGAGCCACGACTGTTAAGGAGTGATCCCGAAATCCGGTTAAAAAGCAAAGCGTTTGACGTTTGCTCCAAGTCTCTAAACACTTGCTGACGCGCGTGGCTCAGTTTCCCATGACAAATCTGCAATAGAATCCCGCGGCTTTGGCCGCGGGAGGTAGATATGTGTTTTAAATAACCAGAATATACAAAGCGCCAGCGCCACGAAGAACCTGTAACAAAAGTTCAGGTTTATTTTTCTGCATTGCAATATTCTGTAATGTTTTGACATTACCTGTCGTTTGTTTATTAGCACTGATAATTACATCACCAGGTCTTAGGCCCGCTCTCCAGCCAGCACTATTCTCAGATGCACCTACAACCTGTATACCCATGATATGACCATGCATTGGTGAGTCTTCTTCAAAGGTTTTTAATGCCAAACCATACAGGAATGGGTTGCTAGCCTGTAATTTTTGTTCATGCTTTTTAATATCAGTTACTTCAGCGTTCAAGGTCATTTCTTTACCATCACGCTTGATAACAATTTTGGCATCACTACCCACTCGTAGCAGGCTTATCGTTGTTTTAACCTGTGTTGCCTGTGTAATGCGAGTATTATTAATCTGAATAATTACATCGCCTGCTTTTAAACCAGCTTTTTCAGCAGGCGAGTTTTCATTTACCTGAGATACCAGAGCACCGGTAAAATCTTCGTTATATCCCATAGATTGAGCCAGTTCAGGTGTAAGATGCTGAACGAAAATGCCCATTAAACCACGATGAATTGAACCAAATTTAATTAACTGCTCAACGACGTCTTTTGCCATATTCACAGGAATAGCAAATCCGATTCCAACGTTGCCGCCATAAGGAGAAATAATGGCAGTATTGATACCGATAAGTTCACCTTTAGCATTAACCAGTGCACCCCCTGAATTACCGGGATTAATAGCTGCGTCTGTTTGAATGAAATTCTCAACGCCTTCGATATTCAAATCACTGCGTTTCATGGCACTGATAATGCCAAAAGTCGCAGATTGGCTGTTACCAAAACTGTTTAACCCGAAAGGATTTCCAATAGCAACTACGAAATCACCAACTTCTGCTTTATCAGAGTCACCGATGGGCAGACTTTTAAGATTTTTGGCATCAATTTTCAATACAGCCAAATCAGTTTCGCTATCACTGCCGATCATGCGTGCTTTTAAACGGCGTCCGTCGTTCAATGTTACTGTAATTAACTGCGCATTCCGAATAACATGGTCATTAGTAATAATCACACCATTTTTAGGATCAATAATTACACCGGAACCAATGCTTTGAAATTTGCGTTGTTTTTCAGGAACCAAATGAGAGTGATCCTGATTGTCCTGCTCCTCATCTACTGCCGGAGACTGAATCACACCTTGAACCGCAACATTCACAATCGCAGGCATTGCCTGTTTAAGGACAGGAGCCAGAGTTGGAAGTGCCTGTGCTTCTTGTGCATTGACTGTAAAAGTTGAAAGGGATAGCAGCAAACTGCTTAAAAACAAACGAAAATATTTATTCATAAATTAATCCTGCTTTTGATTAAACCAGATAAGTGATGCTATTCTACCCGTTTGTCCTTCTCGGCGATAGGAATAGAAGTCATTTTTACGCTCAAAAGTACAGGCATTTGATTGATAAACGCTCATAATACCTGTCTGTTTAAGTATTGCTTCAGCCAGTTGGGGCATGGCGGCTCGCCATCTGTTACCGTCAGGCTGAAAATAATCTGCTGCGAAAGAATAGCGCTCAGTATACAGGTCACGAACATCATCACCAACCTGATAGCAGGTTTTGCAAATTGAGGGGCCAATCCATGCTAATAGATTATGTGATTTGCTCTGCATTTTTTCTAATGTAGTTTCAATAATTCCATTAACAAGGCCTTTCCAGCCAGCATGAATACCGGCAATTTCATTGCCTGCTTTATCGCATAAAAGAATAGGCAGACAATCGGCCGTCATAATCGCTATGACCTGATCCGTTTTACGTGTAATAGCAGCATCTGCACTGCGATTATGTTCATTTTCTATCACAACGCATGTTGTACTGTGAGTCTGCTCAAGCCACTCTGGTGTATTTGGCAGTCCAAGACGCTCAATCACTGCGTTGCGATTGGCTATTACATGTTCAGAATTATCCTGAACATGTAAACCCATATTATTACTACCAAAAGGCGATAAACTAAAGCCGTTTCTGCGTGTTGTTGCCAGCGCGATAATGTTTTTTGGTGCTGGCCAATTTGCGTATAAGTCAAGCAAGATAATTGTCCAGGGAATCAAGTAATAACTGAAAGTCAGCGGGCAATGGTGCTTCAAACGACAATTCTTCATCCGTATCAGGGTGCAGAAATGCCAAGGTACGTGCATGTAAGGCTTGCCGTTTAAACTGCTGTAGCACTGTAAGTAGTTCTTGACCAGCTGCACCAGGAAATTTCATCCGGCCGCTATATAACGGATCGCCGACCACTGGATGATTAATGTGCGCCATATGGACACGAATCTGATGTGTTCTTCCTGTTAATAGTTGTACATCAAGCAACGTAAAATAATGATAATGCTTGTTTACAGAATAATGAGTAACAGCTTGTCTGCCATGATCACAGACTGCCATTTTTAAACGATTGCGCGGATGACGCCCATAAAAAGTATCAATTTCGCCGCTGGAAATAATATGACCTTGTACCAAGGTAAGATAACGTCGCTGTATTTGCCGATCCTGCATTTGTCGAATAAGACTGGTGTGCGCTGATAGTGTTTTTGCAATGACCAGCAATCCGGTTGTTTCTTTATCAAGACGATGAATAATTCCTGCACGAGGAAGATGCTGCATTGAAGGGTTATGATAAAGCAGGGCATTGACTAGCGTATGTTCAGGATTGCCTGCGCCTGGATGTACAATCAATCCGGACGGCTTATTAATGACCATAAGCGAGTCATCTTCATAAATTATATCAAGAGGAATATTCTCTGGTTCACAGCGTTCAACTTTATTGTCCAGCGTTGCCGGGTCTACTGCAAATATAATCAGTTCACCACCATTTACCTTTTCTTTTGGCTTTAACAATCGATGATTGACTGTAATTTTACCTTGCTTTAACCAGCTCGTTAGTTGGGATCGAGAATAGGCAGGCATAAGTTGAGCGAGTACTGCGTCTACCCGCTGACCGTGACATTCCCGTGGAACAATGAGTTCCTGATTTGAAGATTCTATCATCAAAGTGCAGCCAATGACGCTTCTTCAAGCAGGCGACCACGCAATGAATTGGGTAACGCTTCGTTGATATGTACAGTTACAAACTGACCAATCAATTCAGCCGGTCCATCAAAGTTAACAACTCGATTACACTCAGTACGCCCTGCCAATTGTTGAGAATCACGTTTTGATGTGCCGGTAACAAGTATGCGTTCAACACTGCCAATCATTGATTCACTGTATCGCGCCGCATTGGTTAACAGGCGATTTTGCAAAATTTGCAAGCGCTGTTTTTTTACTTCCATCGGTGTTTCATCAGGCAGATTTGCTGCAGGTGTACCAGGCCGTGGGCTATAAATAAAACTAAATGAGGTATCAAAACCCATCTCATGAACCAAATCCATAGTATCTTGAAAATCCTGATCCGTTTCACCAGGAAAACCAACAATAATATCGGTAGAAAGGCGAATATCCGGGCGTATTTTTCGCAATTTACGAATTTTGGATTTGAATTCCAACGCGGTATAACCTCGTTTCATCATTGCAAGTATTCGATCAGAGCCACTTTGCACTGGTAAATGTAAATGATTGGCCAATTCAGGCACTTCAGCATAAGCATTAATCAGGTTATCGGAGAATGCCAAAGGATGCGATGTTGTAAAACGAATACGGCCAATGCCTTCAATGGCAGCAAGATAGTGAATAAGTAACGCTAAATCAGCAATCTCGCCATTTTCCATTTTACCGCGATAATCATTAACATTCTGACCTAGCAGGTTAATTTCACGCACGCCTTGTGCAGCAAGTTGGTAACACTCCACTAACACATCGTCAAAAGGACGACTGATTTCTTCTCCGCGGGTATAAGGAACTACGCAATAACTGCAGTATTTACTGCAGCCTTCCATGATAGAAACAAAAGCAACAGGGCCCTCAGCACGAGGAGCAGGAAGATGGTCAAATTTTTCAATTTCCGGAAAGCTGATATCAACGACTGGTTTTTTTGAAGCCAGACGTTCATCAAGCATGGCTGGCAATCGGTGCAAAGTCTGTGGGCCGAAAACCATATCAACATAAGGAGCACGTTTGATAATGTCGCCACCTTCCTGACTGGCTACGCATCCGCCAACGCCAATGATTACATCTGGTTTTCTTTTTTTGAATTCCCGCCATTGACCTAGTTGAGAAAATACTTTTTCCTGAGCTTTTTCGCGTATGGAACAGGTGTTTAGCAAAATAACATCTGCTTCTTCCAGCTGATCTGTTTTTTCGAGTCCATGCGAGTGTAATAATACTTCAGCCATTTTTGATGAATCATATTCATTCATCTGGCAACCATTGGTTTTAATAAAAAGTTTCTTAGCCATTCTTTATCCATTTACCATTAAAGCTTAATAAAAGCGATTATATACCGAATGTAGTTAAATTTGCGATAATTAAATAGATCATTGCGATTTCAAAATGAGCAGTTTAACTAAATCGTCAAGCAACATTATGACAATAAGTTTCTCTGATTCGGGGCAAAATCAACAGCGAAATAAAAATTCCTGCAGGTAAAATTGCCAGTGCTGTATGGTATGCCTCAAGTGGATATACGCGCACATTATTTACAATTTCTCCCTGCCACATCATATCAAGAATAAAACCGACCAATGGCTGAATAAGGGCAATGCCTATCATATTCATCATATTCATAAAACTAAGACCTGTCGCTACATAGCGTTTGTCACACAATTCTTTGGCGATGGCAAATGCAGGTAGAAATGCTGAGGAAAAAATCCCGAAGAAAAACAGGACGACTTGCATCAGAAAGCCAGACTGTATGGGCGCAAAAATAAATATAAGACTTGTGGCGAGAGCGCCAACGCTGCCTATGTAAAGAGGTGGCTTACGTCTGCCAATTCGGTTAGAAAATATGCCCCATAAAGGACTTGCAATAGCCCAGCCGACAAAAACCAGCGAAATATAATTTGCTGCGGTTGCTTTGGCAAGATGCATTTTAAACATCAGAAAAGGAACACCCCACAAGCCGCAGAAAACGGGGGTTGATAAATACATTAAGCCACCATAAATTGCTGTTATCCACAATTGTCGGTTTTTGATTAATGTCATAAGGCTGCTTGTTAATGGTTCTTCTAAATCACTGGATATTGCATGTTCCACATGTTTTTCAGGCGCATCTTTAGCAACAATGAGGATCAGCATTGCCAGGAAAATACCAGCAACGCCCATAAATACCATACTATGTCGCCAACCGTAGTTATCAATTAATAAAGCTAAAGGTGCTTCGCCACCAATTGCTCCCAGCATGCCAATCGTAACCATTAAACCGGTTAATAAAGCAAATTTATTAGCAGGAAACCAGTTCGCGGCAAGTTTCATCGTTCCAACTGCGGCAAAAGCAGAGCCAAAGCCAATCATCAGTCTGGCAAGGCACGCTGTATAAAAACTATCTGTCAGACCAAATGCCATAGTACTTACCGAGCAGATAAGAGTGGCCAAGGTAAGGAGTCGTTGCGGGCCAAAATAATCCATCATTACGCCACCGGGTAATTGCATGGCAGCGTATGAATAAAAATAAATCCCCGAAAGTATGCCAAGCGTATGACTGGTTACGGAAAAATCATGCATTAGCTCTGTGCTCATTACACTGGGTGAAACCTGTAGAAGGCACTCATAGAAATAAAACAGACAACCCAGACCCCATACCATCCACGGTACAAGTGCGGATAAAAATGGTTTTTGCGTTAAAGTTGGTTTTTGATGCGAATGTTCCATTTAATCTTATAGTTACAATAATATGAAAAAATACTAGCAGTTTGACAGGGGCTTGTCTATTATTGATTATAGCCCGTTCGTGTTGGTACATGATTTATCCGCGATTGGGAAACGTACCGAACTAACATATCTGGAGCGAAGCCAGCCATAGGATCACGGAACTCTGGATTGCTTCTCATTTGTTCGCAATGACGGGGCATTATGTTAGTCAACAGCCTGATGAGGTATTATGATTACTGTAGAAATTCTATCCCGAGCGCAATTTGGATTTAGTATTGGATTTCACATCCTTTTCCCCACATTAAATCTTGGATTGGCTGTTTTTTTGGTAATCATGGAAGGAATGTGGCTTAAAACAAATAAGCCTGTATATAAAGCAATATGTAAATTCTGGACTAAAATCTTCGCTTTAACTTTTGGAATGGGTGTGGTATCCGGCATCGTTCTTGCCTATCAGATTGGTACAAATTTTGGTCCGTTCATTTCTCAATTTGGTAATGTGCTAGGCGCGTTGTTTGCTTATGAAACACTGACAGCATTCTTTCTTGAGGCGGGATTCCTTGGTGTGATGCTTTTTGGCTGGGATCGCGTTCCGCCTTTTTTTCATTTTGTAGCGACTTTACTTGTAACAATCGGAACTACTATTTCAGCGTTCTGGATTTTATCAGCTAACTCATGGATGCAATTTCCGAGCGGCTATCAGATTGTCGATGGCAAATACATCGTTGATAACTGGTGGGACGTTGTGTTTAACCCAACGTTTATTCCGCGCCTTGTTCATATGGCCTTTGCTTCTTACGTAACAACCTGCTTTGTAATCGCTGCAGTAGCAAGTTATTTCCTTATTAAGAATAAGCATATTGAAGTTGCCAAAACCTGTCTTTCATTTGCAATGTGGGCAGCACTCATTATTGTACCTGCTCAAATTTTAATTGGTGACGTAGTTGGTGTCCATGTTCTTAAATACCAGCCCTTAAAAACAGCAGCAATGGAAGGGCTATGGGAGACTAGGCGAGGCGCACCGTTGGTACTTTTTGCCCTGCCATCGCAAGAAGAACAAAGAAATGAATATGCTATAGAAATTCCCGGATTAGCCAGCCTTATTAATACTCATCATTGGGATGGTGAACTTGTCGGTTTAAAATCAGTTGCCAAAGCCGATCAGCCACGTGTAGCACCTGTTTTCTTTTCATTCAGAATAATGGTTGGCATTGGTCTGCTATTTTTAGCGACAGCGTTTATGGCTTTATTTTTACGATGGCGTGATACTCTTTTCAAGGCAAAATGGTTTCATCGGTGGTGCTTATTAATTGCTCCTTTAGGTTTTGTTGCAAGCGTAGCAGGTTGGTTAACTGCGGAAATAGGCAGACAACCCTGGGTAGTTTATAACCTGATGCGTACAAAAGATGCTATATCGGCAGTGGGCTTGGAAGAGGTAATTATTTCCATGGTTTTATTGGCTCTGGCTTACGGTGTGGTATTCAGCTTTTATCTTTATTATTTATTTAAACTCATTAAAGACGGAATGACAAAATTGGATAAACAGGATCTTGATCACTTACCGTTCCAATACATGTCCGAAACAAAGGTAGACAAATAATGCTCCCATTCATTTTTGCGGCTTTGCTCGCATTTATTGTAATTATGTACGTAATTCTTGATGGTTTTGACTTAGGTCTCGGGATTCTTTTTCCGTTTACAACCAGTGAAACTGATCGCGATAAAATGATGAATTCGGTGGCGCCTGTCTGGGATGGAAATGAAACCTGGCTTGTTTTTGGCGGCGCGATGCTTTACGGCGCATTTCCAAAAGTATATGGAACATTATTGCCCATTTTATATATGCCTTTAATGCTGATGCTCATTGGCCTGATTTTCAGAGGAGTCAGCTTTGAATTTCGTTTTAAAGCAGTGCGCTCAAAACAATTATGGAACTGGATTTTTGCCATCAGTTCAATTTCTGCTGCTTTTTTTCAGGGAGTTGTATTAGGGTGTTTTGTACAGGGATTTCCAATAAATCCTGATCAGACTATTGTAAATGAAACAGTATGGTTGACGCCGTTCAGTTTATTAACCGGTGTAGCACTTGTTTGTGGTTATGGCTTGTTAGGTGCAACCTGGATGATTATCAAAAGCGAAGGCAGTTTGCAACGCCAAATGATTCATTTTGCTAAAGGACTCTTGGTATTAGTCAGTATATTCCTGATTTTTGTCAGTATCTGGACACCATTGCATGATGTACAGATTTTCAATCGCTGGTACAGTTTCCCTAATATATTGTTTCTGGCTCCCTTGCCTCTGATTACAGCCTTAATGGTTATTTTAACGTGGAAGAGTCTAAAAAAAGGTGATGAACGCAAGCCTTTCTTTTACAGTATTGTCATTTTTCTTTGTTCGTATGCAGGTATTGCAATCAGCGTATACCCTTACCTGATTCCCCGTCAGTTAACTTTCTGGGATGCTGCAGCGCCTGATTCCACGTTAACGTTTATACTTGTGGGCGTAGCAATTATGCTACCAGTGTTGTTAGCTTATACCCTTTATGCGTATCATATTTTTCGTGGTAAGACCGATCATGGCGGCTACCATTAATGTACCAAAATGGACACAAGGGTGGGTAAAGGAGCTAATAGCACTGACTTAAGGCTTTAAACCCACTCCCGACGTCCCTCGGCTTGACCGAGGGATCCAGAAATCTCATATCAGGACTGGGATCTCTGGATCCCGTGGACAAGCCACGGGACGTAGGTAAATGGCTTAAGTCAGTGCCATTAGGTAAAGGAGCGACCAGCGACGTGCCCACGCGTAACAGTGCTGATCAGTAGACTTGTGTAATGATACGACTTCGTTTTGTCCACCCTGCAGTCAAATCGAGTAATTTAATCACTTGTATATAATTTTTTAAACTTTGATGAAATCGCTCTGGGATACCCTAAAATCTCGACTAATAAATCATTATAATTCATAAGATCTGTGGTATCCTTTGTAACCGAGACTTTTATATTAGCTTGTTATTTACTAGTGGGGCGCTTGTTTTATGCATAATGGCTCAGTTTTTTACACTATTTTTTTGATTTTTGCCGGAGCAGCAGTTTTTTCTACGTTTGTTCTTTATACAAGGCAATCCCTTCTTGTTGCTTATATTTTGCTTGGAGCTGTCCTTGGCCCGTGGGGTTTTAAGCTGGTTTCTGATGTCAGTACAGTGCAGCAGGTTGGCGATATGGGCATTGTCTTTCTTTTATTTTTGCTAGGACTGCATTTGCAGCCGCAAAATCTTGTACATATGTTGCGAAAAATCACCTGGATTGCCGTTGTCAGCTCCCTATTATTTGCTATGGTTTCTTATTTGATTGGAAGATGGTTTGGTTTAAACAACATAGAATCGTGCGTTCTGGGTGCCTCGATGATGTTTTCAAGTACAATCATCGGTCTGAAATTGCTCCCGACAACGATATTACACCATCAACATACTGGTGAAGTTATGATTAGTGTGCTGCTGATGCAGGACGTCATAGCGATTATCATCCTTATTCTTATTAATGGTGCGCAGGAAGGTGGAGCATTTTCATTCAATGATTTGATTTTGGTTTGCGTGGCATTACCGGCATTGACTCTTTTTGCTTTCGCGTTTGAACGGTATATCCTGGTGAAATTATTGGCGCGTTTCGATCGTACTCAGGAATATGTATTTTTATTATCAATTGGCTGGTGTCTGGGTATGTCTGTACTCGCCAGCGTAATAGGACTTTCCGAAGATATTGGCGCTTTTGTGGCTGGCGTAGCGCTTGCATCAAGCCCTATTTCACTTTATATCGCAGAAAGTCTGAAACCATTGCGTGATTTTTTCCTTGTAATGTTTTTCTTTACTATTGGTGCTACATTTAATTTTGGTTTTGCAGCACAAGTAGTGATACCGGCCTGTTTGCTTGCTTTGCTAATGTTGGTAATCAAGCCCTATTTATTTCAATATTTGCTTACGCGTTCTGGAGAAAAAAAGGCAGTTGCAAAAGAGGTAGGGCTACGGTTGGGACAGGCTAGTGAATTTTCTCTGCTTGTTGCAAATATTGCCCTAAGTACCAAAATAATTTCAGAGGTAGCCTCCAATTTGATTCAGGCTACTACTATTCTGACTTTTATTGTTTCATCCTATCTGGTTGTATTAAAGTATCCAACACCAATAGCTTTATCTGATAAAATGCGTAAGGATTAATTATGAAACTGTTTATTATAGTGCTTTGCATATTAAGTGAACGTTATCTGGTTCACGCAGCATCTTATAGTCGTTTGAAGGTTTTTAATTTTTACATTAATGCAGTAGTTCACAGAATCCCGCAGAGTGGCATATTTTCTAATTCCTACTTGCTTTTAGCATTGTTGGTTTTGCCACCTGTTTTACTTGCCTGGGTGTTAGTCTGCCTTTTGGGATATGGATGGATTAGCATTTTAGGATTTTTACTTAATCTGGTGATATTTTACTATTGTCTTGGCCCACAAAATCCTTTTTACCCAGTTAATACAACTAGCGATGATTTGAGTAATGAACTTGCTGCAGGTAATTATTTTGCCGAGGTTAATAATCAACTTTTCGCGGTTATCTTTTGGTTTATAATTGCTGGTGCTCCAGGCATCATTTTGTACCGACTCGTTGAATTAGCTAAAGAACGGGATGTTTTCCGTTCGGCAGCGTTGTTATTAGCTGGTTGGATGGACTGGATACCGGCGCGTATCACGTTATTATTTTATCTTTTAGTTGGTAATTTTCAACAAGGGTTCAAATATTACTCAAAAATGTTGTTGAGCATGCCAGAAAATAATAATATGTTGTTAAGCACCGGTGGTTTACTGGCAGCAAGAACACAAGATGAACAATCAGTAAGCCTGACCAATGCACAAAATCTTGTAGAGCAGGCATTAATTATCTGTCTTGTATTTTTGGCTCTGTTTACCTTGGTTGCCTGGATGTAGGAAACTTGTTTATAATTCGATGAGTTGAAAATGAAAACAATTATTGCCACACTATCTGTTTTATTTCTATTACTGACTTCTTGCGTCCATCACCAGGTAATAGTGCAGAACAAAGCTGAATTTGCACATTGCAAAGCAGGTTGTGATCACAGAGCTGCAGCTTGTCAAAAAGTCTGCCGTAATAATTGTGCGCAGTGCAGAGCGTATACTCATCAAACGGCGGCTGGCAACTACCGGCATTATGTGCATGAGCAATCTGTAAAAGGCAATTTGATTGCACGCGAGTTGCAATCCTACCGTGATCCACTACAATGCCGCAAAATTACCTGTAGTTGTAGTGCTGACCATCAAGTTTGTATGCAATCATGTGGTGGAGTAATTCATAAACACTTGCAAGTAGCCCCGGTCTGCTAAACTAAATTTCCACGATTAGAGGAACACATTCATGGTGTATGAGAAAAATGATATCGATCCTGTTGAGACACGCGAATGGCTAGACGCTTTGCAGGCAATTTTGTCTACAGATGGCAATGATAGAGCCGCTTTTTTACTGCAGGAATTGTTAAATAAAGCGAATGCAGAAGGCATCAGACTCGATGGTGCAATTAATACACCTTATCGCAATACAATAAAAACATTTGAAGAAAAACAAATACCACCTGATGAAGGTATGAGAAACCGCATAGCAGCATTAATTCGTTGGAATGCAGTTGCCATGGTATTAAGAGCTGGCAAATATGCCCCTGAACTGGGCGGTCATATTGCTTCCTATGCTTCTTCATCCACACTTTATGAAACCGGTTTTAATTATTTTTTTAAAGGTCCTAACGGTAATTCCTGCGGCGATTTATTATATATTCAGGGTCATTCATCTCCAGGCATATATGCTCGCGCATTCCTTGAAGGACGTTTATCTGAAGATCAATTAGCGCATTTCAGACAGGAAGTTGATGGACATGGATTATCTTCTTATCCCCACCCGTGGCTAATGAACGATTTTTGGCAATTCCCAACAGTATCTATGGGGCTTGGTCCATTGCAGGGAATTTATCAGGCACGTTTTCTTAAATATCTTGAAAACCGCGGCTTAATTAAAGCCGAAGGCCGTAAAGTCTGGGTCTTTCTTGGTGATGGTGAAATGGATGAGCCGGAATCGTTAGGCGCGTTATCCATAGCTGCCCGTGAAAAACTCGATAACCTGATTTTTGTTGTTAATTGCAATTTGCAGCGTCTGGATGGACCGGTACGTGGTAATGGGAAAATTATCCAGGAATTGGAAGGTATTTTTCGGGGTGCACACTGGAATGTTATCAAAGTCATCTGGGGTGGTCGTTGGGATTCGCTATTTACTCGTGACAAAACCGGTATTATGCAAAAGCGCATGCAGGAATGCCTGGATGGCGATTACCAGGCTTATAAAGCTAACAATGGTGCGTATGTCAGAGAGCATTTTTTTGGTCAATACCCTGAACTGAAAAAAATGGTTGAAAATATGTCAGATGAAGAAATCTGGCGTTTAAACCGTGGTGGCCATGATGCTCAAAAAGTATATGCGGCTTATGCGCAAGCGGTTGAAAACAAAGGTGGCCCTACAGTAATTCTTGCAAAAACAATCAAAGGTTATGGCATGGGTGCTGCTGGTGAAGGCCAAAACAGTACGCATCAACAAAAGAAAATGAGCATTGAACAATTACGGGCATTCCGTGATCGTTTCAGCATTCCAATCAGTGATGAACAAATTACTGATATACCTTTTTATCGTCCAGCAGAAGACAGTCCGGAAATTCAGTTTATGAAGAAGCAACGTGAAGCACTAGGTGGCTATTTACCAGCTCGTACCAGTGATTTCGTACCGTTGGTTATTCCTGAATTATCAGCTTTTGCCAGTATCCTGAAAGGAACCGGTGATCGTGAAATATCAACAACGATGGCATTTGTCAGAATATTATCCGTTTTGTTGAAAGATAAGGAGTTAGGAGCCAAAGTAGTACCTATCGTTCCAGATGAATGCAGAACCTTCGGAATGGAAGGTTTGTTCCGGCAGATAGGAATTTACTCGCCTGTAGGACAATTATACACGCCCGTCGATCACGAGCAAATTATGTACTACCGTGAAGCAAAAGATGGACAGATATTAGAAGAAGGAATTAACGAAGCCGGTGCGTTCTGTTCATGGATAGCGGCAGCTACATCGTACAGTACTAATAAATTACCAATGATTCCTTTCTACATCTATTACTCCATGTTTGGTTTCCAGCGTATCGGCGATTTAGCCTGGGCTGCCGGCGATATGCAAGCTCGTGGCTTTTTGCTGGGTGGTACAGCAGGGCGTACCACCCTGGCTGGCGAAGGCCTACAGCATCAGGATGGCCATAGCCACCTGTTAGCATCAACAATACCCAGTTGTGTGAGCTACGATCCGACTTTTTCTTATGAATTGGCTGTCATTATTCATGATGGTTTAAAGCGTATGTATGTCAATAAGGAAAATATTTTCTATTACATTACGGTAATGAATGAAAATTATACTCATCCAGATATGCCAGAAGGGGTAGAGGAAGGGATTCTTAAAGGAATGTATCCTTTACAGGTAACTGCTAAAAAAGCTAAAGCGCATGTTCAATTAATGGGAAGCGGCACAATTTTACGTGAAGTGATTCAGGCGGCAGCCATGTTAAAAGCAGATTATGCTGTAACTGCCGATATGTGGAGTGTAACAAGCTTTACTGAATTACGGCGTGAAGGTATGTCTGTAGAACGTTATAATTTAATGCATCCCGATGCAGAGCCGAAGCAAAGTTATGTGCATCAACAATTGAATGGTTGTAAAGGACCAGTAATTGCTGCGACAGATTATATGCGCGTTTATGCTGATCAAATTCGTCCTTATGTACCTGCAGATTACACTGTTTTAGGTACTGATGGATATGGACGCAGTGATACCCGTTCTCAATTACGTCATTTCTTTGAAGTTGATGCAAAGTTCATTACCTATGCTGCTTTAAATGCTTTGGTGCAACGCGGTGAACTCAATAAATCTGTTTTAAAAGACGCTCAGAATCGTTATGGAATTAATGGCGACAAGCCAGATCCTGCGAATCACTGAGTATAACTAATAAGATATAGGGCTGTGTCAGTCGCAGCCCAACCTGTTTGCTGAGGATTAACAATGGCAGATGAGATTGAAATAAAGGTTCCTGATATTGGCGGAGCAACAGACGTTGAAGTAATCGAAATTCTGGTAAAACCTGGTGATGACATTTCAACAGATGCTTCTTTGGTTACGCTCGAGTCAGACAAAGCTAGCATGGAAATTCCTGCATCAAAATCTGGAAAAATCAGTCAGATTAAGGTGAAAGTGGGTGACCGGGTTTCTGAAGGCGATGTTATTCTTACGTTGATTGGTGAAGAAGAACCTCATAAATCAGAAATAAAGCCTGAGCCAGAAAAAAAAGCGAGTGAAAAGCTTGTTAAACAAGAAGAAAAAACAAAGCCTGCCTCCGCACCCAAATCGGAAAAAATGAATGTTAAAGTTCCAGATATTGGAGGCGCAACGGATGTAGATGTTATTGAAATCATGGTAAAGGCCGGTGATAAAATAGAAATAGATCAGTCGCTGATTACTCTTGAAGGCGATAAAGCCACCATGGATATACCTTCGCCAGCTGCTGGAACTATTGAAAGTATTGCTTTGAAAACGGGTGATAAAGTTTCTATGGGATCGCTGATTCTGGTATTGAATAGCGAGCAATCCGAGCCTGAAGTAAAAGAGACTCCAGTAGAAGCTAAACCGCTCGCAGAGGAACGTGCTCACACAGAAGTTTTGCCACAACAGCAAAATAGTATAAACGAGCAGGCTGATTCAACTACGAACGCTGTTTTTTCTGCAGGGCCTTCTGTACGCCGTATGGCACGTGAGTTAGGTGTAAATCTGTCTGATGTTAGGGGCAGCGGACGTAAGAATCGCATTACTACTGAAGATATTCAAAAATACGTTAAAACGCGATTATCTCAAAAACCGGCATCACAAGGTTTTTCAATGCCAGAAAACCCTGCTATTGATTTTAGCAAATTTGGGGAGACGCAAACTCAGCCCCTTAATAAAATCAAGCGATTAACTGGTCTTAATGTCCATCGATCATGGATTACTATTCCACATGTTACACAATTTGATGAAGCTGACATTACGGAATTGGAAGCCTTTAGAAAATCAGAATCAGAAACAGCTGCTAAAGCTGGTTATAAATTAACTATTCTCGCCTTTGTAACTAAAGTGGTATACAAAGCATTGATCGTATTTCCCCAATTTAATGCCTCACTGGATGCGAGCGGCGAAAATCTGATTTACAAAAAATATTTTAATATTGGTATTGCTGCAGAAACGCCAAATGGATTAGTTGTTCCGGTTATTAAAGAAGTTGATCAATTATCCGTTGCTGAAATTGCCATTGAAATGGCTCGATTAAGTAAAAAAGCACGTGAAAAAGGTTTGATGCCGAATGAAATGAGCGGCGGTTGCTTTACCATATCAAGTTTGGGTGGTATTGGAGGAACTGCGTTTACTCCAATTGTAAACAGTCCTGAAGTAGCTATTCTTGGATTGTCGCGCTCATCCGTTAAGCCGATATATGAGCAGAACGAATTTAAACCGCGTTTAATGCTGCCATTATCACTTTCTTACGACCATCGCGTTATAGACGGCGCTGAAGCAGCGCGTTTTACTCGATATATAGCTGATTCACTAAGCGATATTCGTCGTATTTTATTATAATTAGATGTTAACTATTGAGGCATATATATAATGACTGTAAATGTAAAAACTGAGGTAGTCGTTTTAGGAAGTGGTCCTGGCGGTTATACGGCTGCTTTTCGTGCAGCTGACTTGGGAAAAAAAGTTGTCCTTGTTGAGCGTTTTAATACATTAGGTGGCGTGTGTTTAAATGTTGGATGTATACCTTCCAAAGCATTACTGCATATCGCAAAAGTAGTTGATGAAGCGCGTGAAATGAATAGTCTGGGTGTTTCCTTTGGTGAGCCACAATTTGATAATAGCAAGCTGGTGGCCTGGAAAAACTCGGTAGTTAATAAACTGACGGGCGGCTTAAAAGCATTAGCCAAACAACGTAAAGTTGAAGTAGTAACTGGTACAGGTCGCTTTTCCGGTACACATCAGATTACTGTTGAAGGCGAAAGCGGAACAAGCGTTATTGATTTTGAGCAAGCTATTATTGCGGTTGGCAGTGAATCAGTAAAATTACCGTTCATTCCTGAAGATCCACGCATTTTCAGTTCCACCGGTGCGTTAGAGCTGGCTGATCTCAAAGGTGATTTGCTTGTATTGGGCGGCGGTATTATTGGTTTGGAAATGGCGACTGTTTACTCTTCTTTGGGAGCAAATGTTACTGTAGTAGAATTTATGGATCAGTTAATTCCTGGTGCTGATGTTGATTTGGTCAATGTATTACAAAAACGTATGACCAAGCACGGTGTTAAATTCCTGCTTAAGACGAAAGTTACTGCAGTAGATGCTAAAAAAGATGGTATTTATGTCAGTATGGAGGGAGAGCATGGCACTGATAAGCCATTGTGCTTCCAGCAGGTATTAGTGTCTGTGGGCAGAAAACCAAATGGCGGCGTAATTGGCGCAGACAAAGCAGGTGTTAAAGTGGATGACCGAGGTTTTATCGCTGTAGACAATCAACTGCGTACCAATGTTCCTCATATTTATGCTATTGGTGATGTGATTGGTCAGCCAATGCTTGCACATAAGGCAATTCCAGAAGGTAAGGTTGCTGCTGAAGTGATTGCTGGATTAAAGCATTTCTTTGATCCTAAATGTATACCCAGTGTTGCTTATACTGATCCAGAATTAGCCTGGGTTGGTTTAACTGAAAAAGAAGCAAAGGAAAAAGGCGTTGTCTATGAAAAAGCTACTTTTCCATGGGCTGCGAGCGGCAGAGCGTTAAGTATGGGTCGTGAAGAAGGAATGACTAAATTAATATTCTGCCCGAAAACCAATCGACTTTTAGGTGCTGGTATTATTGGCGTTAATGCGGGTGACCTGATTGCTGAAACAACTCTTGCAATTGAAATGGGCTGTGATGTAGAGGATATTGCCTTAACTATTCATCCGCATCCAACCTTATCTGAAACTATTGCTCAAGCTGCTGAAGCGTTTGAGGGAACAATCACTGATTTGTATTTACCTAAAAAGAAGAAATCGTAATACATACCCCGCGTAACGATGGATTTCCTTAAATGTGGCTAGGTGCTCGTTAAGGAGATCCTCATTTCATTCGAGATAACAATAAAATTAGCTTTAAATTCAAAGTAATCATAAACTATGTACTATACTTTTTATGCGACTAATCTATTTGGAGTGATAGCATGTTTCGCGATGAACTGGTGGAAAATCAGGATGATTCCTTTAGTATTTCGCAATATTATCAAGATATTATCGATTGCATGCCTAATATTGTTTATGTTCTGGATAAAAACTGTTTTTTACAGGGCTGCAATAAGAATTTGCTGAATTTGTTAAATATCGATCATGTTGATAAATTAAAAGGCCGTCTATATAAAAATCTATTTGATCGAGTGCATTGGTCAAAAGAGCGCGTTGATTTGTTTAAACATGATGATATCGCTGCATTGCTTGCCGACGAGCCCGCTTATAATATTGATGAAGCGCCAGTAATCGATGCTGATGGGGAAATTATTTATTATCAATCAACTCGCGTACCTCTCTTTGATAAAGAAAAAAATATCATTGGTCTTGTGGTGATTTTAACGGATATTACCGACAATAAAAACACGCATGCCAAATTGGATATGTTGAAGGAATCAGTCAAAGAGGGCATGCTATCACAACAGGGTTCTGTAAATTCAACCTTTCGCGAACCAGAAGTTCCACCCAAAGTGTTGTTAGTCGAAGATAATATTTTAGCTCAAAAAGCCAGCAAGGCTTTATTATTACAATTGGATTGCGAAGTAGATATTGCAGATACCAGTGAAAAAGTTATCAGTATTTTTAAACCGGGCAAATACGATATTATATTTATGGATATAGGTTTATTAGATACGTCTGGATATATTGTATCTAAAAAAATACGTCAAATTGAAAAAGATACGCCTTATCATGTTCCGATAATCGCTTTAACCGGATACGAGGCGGATATCGTTAAATATGATTGTACTGATTATAATATGGAAGGAGCAATTACCAAACCTTTGACTATCGAACAGGCCAAACAGATTATTCAACATTATATTTATAATATTGATGTGCCTGTACGCGGCTTGAAAAGTTCAAAAAGTACAGTTGAACCGATATCCAAGTAATGTGTAGACAGGTCTAAAGCCCCTGCTCATAAATGGCAGGATGAGACATGCGAAATCTCATTCAAGATACCGAAGGGCGAGCTGTAATAGTTCACCCTGAGCAATAGTGGATTTCGATATTAAGAGTCTTATACTAGTGCTCCATCAACACACGATCTTAGGATAGATTGATTTCAGTTTATGTTGAAATAATATACTCATTCATTTACATTCCGAATCTTGTTTT
>Ga0335397_10001963_pt1 | contig 27927 bp, 21 predicted proteins | sample MAT04_FD_205740 | JGI IMG/M metagenome (GOLD analysis project Ga0335397, IMG submission 205740) | Freshwater microbial communities from Lake Fryxell liftoff mats and glacier meltwater in Antarctica - MAT-04 (spades assembly) (version 2) ... | reverse complement strand
TGCTAAAGGGATCACGATCCAAAACCGCGCGCTTCAATGTGCCGCTATTTGCGCGACCCGACGATTTGCTGGTCGTCGATTTTGGCGATCTATATCCTGAGTTGAAGGGCAAGCGCGTTCGCGGTCGGCTGGTTGATTCGCCACAAGGTAGGCGCGTCGTCCCCTATTTCGACCGCGCGCAAATCGATGCTGATCCTTCGTTGTTCAAACCGCTGGTTTGGGTAGACGACGTTGTTGAAGCATTTTTCCTGCAAATTCAGGGCTCGGGCCTGATCGAACTAGCTGACGGGAAGCGAATGCGCGCAGGCTATGCGGATCAGAACGGTCATCCGTTTCGCGGCATTGGGCGCATCCTCGCAGATCGAGGCGAGATGAAGCTGGAGGAGGTCAGCATGCAGGGCATTAAAGGCTGGATTTCGCGGAACCCAGCCAAGGCCACAGCTCTGTTGAACGAGAACCCCAGCTACGTTTTCTTCCGCGAAATTGATGCGGCGGCAGCGGGGCCGCTTGGCTCGCTTGGCGTGCCGCTGACGGCGGAACGATCCCTCGCGGTGGACGCACGCTTCATCCCACTGGGTTCCATCGTATATCTCGCCACAAACTATCCAAACGCAATGGTGCCACTCAATCGGCTCATGTTTGCGCAGGATACCGGCGGCGCGATTCGCGGCGTCGTACGTGCTGATTTCTACTGGGGCACGGGACTGAGAGCAGGTGAGCAGGCTGGGCGCATGAAACAGAACGCGCAGATGTGGGTGTTATGGCCGAAGGGTACCGTACCGCCAACCCTGTAGGAGCGGCGAAAGCCGCGAAAGCTCCGCGCAGGCCTGGTCGCGGCTGTCGCCGCTCCTACAATGTTGTCAATGAATACGCCCCGCTTTCTACAATTTCTCGACACAATGGACGCGCTCGTGATGCGAACTTCGTTCGAGCCCACCCTGCTTGATGATGGTGAGTCAGCGCTTAAATCTTTGATCGCTCATGATGACTGGCTACCGCCTGAATATGCGAAGCCCGTCCTCGAGAGCTACCAAAGCTACGCACTCTATATCGATCCAAAGGCGCGCTATAGCGTCATCAGTTTCGTGTGGGCACCGGGACAAGGCACACCCGTTCACAACCATACCGTGTGGGGCTTGGTTGGCGTATTGCGCGGTGCGGAGCTTTGCGAAGAATATTCCGTGCCTGGCATTGGCCTGATGCAGTCGACACACCAACACCGGCTGGCGTGTGGCGAAGTTGACCGCGTCTCGCCGACGATTGGCGACTGGCATAAAGTCAGCAACGCAGTCGCAGGCGAAACCACTGTCAGCATTCACGTGTACGGCGCTGACATTGGCCGCGTTCACCGCCACCATTGGGACGTAGCCAAGCGTAAGCCGCAGCCGATGGTTTCTGGCTATTCCAATGACACGCCGTGGATCGGCGCACGATGACAAATGTTCTTGAGATCTCGCGGAGCGGTGCGCACACTGCGCTCACGCTCAACAGACCCGATAAAGCCAACGCACTCGCAGTGCCGCTGGTCGCCGCGTTGCAGGCCGCCATTGATACGGCAAAAACCGACGGCACCACCGTGTTCACGATCACCGGCAACGGTAGCAATTTCTGCGGTGGCTTCGATCTGTCCGCGCTTGAGAATGAAACCGATGAGACACTCATCCCGCGCCTGCTGGATCTTGAGCGCATGTTGCAATCAATCTACTACGCACCGTTTGCCACCATCGCACTCATTCATGGTGGTGCTTATGGCGCGGGCTTCGATCTGGCGACCGCTTGCGACTATCGCCTCGCTGCGCCGGGCACCCGATTCCGCATGCCGGGCTGGCGCATGGGGCTCGCGCTCGGCACGCGTCGCACGGCGCAACGCGTCGGTGCGGAGCGGGCGTTTGTGTTTTTACGTGACGCTCTGGTCATCAATACGGAGCTTGCGTTAGCGCAACAGTTCATCACTGAAATCGCCGACCCTGTAATTTGGTCGCGACGTGTAGAAGAGATCGCGGCGACCAATGCCAAATTGCCCGACAAAGCCTATGCGCAACTTAAAAGGCTGCTACAAACTGATACTGGCGAGGCTGACATGCGTGACCTGCACGCGTCGCTGCTGGCGACGCCGCTTAAGCCACGCATGCAGAAGTACGTTGCGTCGCGCACGTAAGTTGCCCGCTCACAGCCGATAACTTTGGTCAATATCCGCGAGGTGACCAAGCGCCTCAATCGCGCTACCTTTGCCGACAATGATCACTTTGAATAACTCGCCCATCTCGGTGGGAGACAGCAATTTTTGAACGGCACCCAAGGCTTTAGCACGCTCGACACCACTTGAAAATGCGGCGTTTTCAAATCGGTGGAGCAGGCCCGCGCGCAGAAGAAATTGCGCTTGCGTGGCGTAGCAAATGACGCTCGCACCCGCATCCACAGCGGCCTCCGCCATCGCTGTGAAATCGACGTGTGCGGTGATGTCTTGCAAGCCTGCAAGTCGCAACGGATCGAAGTGGACGCGATGCTGATAGTGGCAAGCCAGCGTTCCACTGTTGCGGTCAGGAACGTAGTACTCGCGGCGCGGAAAGCCGTAGTCGATGAAGCAAAGTGCGCCATCCATCTGACGTTCAGCGAGCGTTGCAACCAGCGCCTCGGCTTCAAGATTGATCTCGCTGGTGTAGCCCTCTATGGGCGGGATTCGATGTTGCGCGGCGTCGAGCAAGGAGCCGGTGAGCAACGGTTGCCACAACCACTCAAATGCGCCATTTATTGTGCAAACACGCGCTTGTTCGAAATGCTCATTGCGGAAGCGCACGATTTCACACGGAACGGCGTCTAGCACTTCGTTGGCGAGCACGAGGCCTTCAATTTTTTTCGGCAAAGCGTCTAGCCAGGTCACCGCACAGCCCGCCAGAACAACCTGCTGACGCTCACGCAAATCAGCGCTGATGTCGAGGATTTTGTATTGCTTCGCGTCGCGCGACGCACCCAGGAAATCACGCGCCAATTTGCCTGACCCGGCACCCAACTCAAGAACGCTTTGTGCGTTCATTGGTGAAAACACATCAGCCAATACGGTACCTAAAAGCCACGACATCTCCGGCGCGGTCACAAAGTCACCGCTTGTACCGAACTTCGTCGCTCCCGCCGCGTAATACCCTAGCCCTGGTGCATACAGCGCTGCCCGCATAAAATCAGCGAATGAAATGGATGGCTGCTGTGATGAGTTTTTTGACTGGCGTGCGGACGCGATCAGGGCGTGAAGATGCGCCTGAACGCGGACGCTGTGCGCTTCGGCTTCGCTGGATGGTGCTGGTAGACCAGCCTCAATGGGAGCAGGCATATCGGTGGAGCATCCGGTCATGACAACCGCAGCAAGTAATCTGAAAAGTCCAGTGGTTTTGGTGACCGGCGGCGGCAAACGCGTGGGTGCCGCCATCGTGGAGCGCTTGCACCGCGAGGGCTGGCGCGTGGCGATTCATTATCGCGCATCTGCGGATGCGGCAACGGCGCTGGCGGCCTCGCTAAACAGTCTGCGCCTGGACAGCGCGAGGGTGTTTGCGGCGGATTTGCTTGACTTGCCTGCGTTGCCAAAGCTGGTTGAGCAGGTCGCGGCAGAGTTCGGTCAACTCGACGCACTGGTGAATAACGCGTCAACGTTTTATCCAACCGCAGTCGGTAAGGTGACGCTGGATGACTGGGCGCAGTTGGTGGGCAGTAACCTGCAAGCGCCATTGTTTCTGTCGCAAGCCGCCGCGCCGCACTTGAAGCAAACACATGGCTCGATTGTGAACATCACTGACATTCATGCTGAGCGTCCGATGGCTGGGTACGTTGTCTACAACATTGCTAAGGCGGGGCTGCGTGGCCTCACAGCGGCGTTAGCGGGCGATCTTGCGCCGGAAATCCGCGTTAATGCGGTTGCTCCCGGCCCCATTGAATGGCCCGATGATGGTCAAATTTCTGAGGCCGAGAAAGCGCGAATCCTCGACCACGTTCCGCTCAAACGCGAGGGCGGCGCGGCGCAAATCGCCGAAGCGGTCAAGTATCTGGTGTGCGACGCGGATTTTGTGACGGGGCAGACGATTAATGTAGATGGCGGGCGCAGCATCGCCATTTAGCGATGCCCTGAAGCCGCAATGCGAATTAGCCCTGTGTCACGTAATCCGCGCTGACCGGTCGCCACATGTGCAGCTTGTCGAGATATGCGCCCGGGGTCTTGACCGCGCGAATTTCGCGACCAAACGTCTGGAATCCGACCTTCGAGTACAGGCGAATGGCGGGAAGGTTGTCAGCAGTGACGGTGAGATTGATGATCTCAATGCCATTTAAGCGGCGCGATTCAGCCAGGGCTTCGTCGAGCAGCTTGCGTCCGACGCCCGCGCTCGCGTGATCCTTCATGACATACATCGCGGTCAGCGTGACTTTGTGGCGCTCTCTCGTGCGCTGATACGCCTCAAGCCGAACGGTACCAATCAATGAATCACCGGCATCAAACGCACCGAGTGTGACGGTGGTCGGATCTTGCAGACGGCGCGTCCACCATTCGACCTGCTTGGATGCGCGCTCTTCAAACGTCGATGTGAACGCGGTGTCGTGCTCGCTGTAGCCGCGCAGCATCAGTGCGCGGTACGTGCCGCCGTCGGTTTGGGTGAGTTTTCTAACGGAGATGCCTGCGTCCATGCCCTTAGCATAATACAAAGGGTACGCTCGTCACCCTCACGCCTATCCGCCGGGCACATGCGCTGGCTGCGCGCTATGGCCAGCCATACGCTCTGCTTTCTCAATCTCGCGCTCGCGCGCACCACGGCCCTCGCGCGCGAACAGCGTATAGGCGGTCGGCACGACGAATAGTGTGAGTATCGTGCCCAGCATGAGCCCACCCACAATGACCCAACCGATCACCTGACGGCTCTCTGCGCCAGCGCCCACCGCTCGCGCCAGCGGAATCGCACCGAGCACCATGGCACCGGTGGTCATCAGAATCGGACGCAGACGCAACTCGGCGGCCTCGACAACCGCCTCGCGAATGCTGCGTCCCTGATCGCGCAGTTGATTGGAAAATTCAACCAGCAAAATGCCATGCTTGGTGATGAGTCCAACCAGAGTGATGAGTCCGATCTGTGAGTAGATGTTCAACGTGTTGCCTGAGAGCTGCAATGCAAGCAATGCGCCGGTCATCGACAACGGAACCGTCAGCATGATGATGAACGGATCGACGAAGCTTTCGAACTGCGCGGCGAGCACCAGATAAATGAAGCCGAGCGCGAGCAGGAACACAAAGTAAATGTCGTTCGACGAATCGCGGAACTCGCGCGACTGACCCGTGAGATCGGTTTGCACATTGGCAGGCAACACGCGTTTGGCCGCTTCGTTCATGTAGGCCAGAGCGTCGCCCTGCGTGAATCCGGGGGCGAGGTTCGCGTTGACCGTGGCGGAACGAACACGCTGAAAGTGAGCGATGCCGCGTGGACTCACGCCTTCGCGAACGGTGACCAGATTGGACAGTGGCACCATATCACCCGCGCGGTTTCGCACGTTTATTTCGCTGATGCGCTCGGGCGTGTTGCGGCCATCGCGCGCGACCTGCACGATCACATCATACTGCTCACCGTCCTGCTTGAAGCGCGTGACCAGACGGCCGCCGAGCATGGTCTCCAGCGTGCGCCCGACGACGTCCACGTTCGCGCCAACGTCCTGCACTTTATCGCGGTTCACGCGCACCCGCAGCTCGGGCGTGTTCATGCGCAAGTCGGTGTCGATATTGACGAAACCCGGGTTCTTCTGCATCTCGGCCTGCATACGCTGCACGAAGCCTTGCATCTGTTCGTAAGGCACGGCGGCGAGAATCACAAATTCAATCGGCTTGGCGCGCGGGCTTTGCCCCAGCGATCCTGGCTGTGATGGGAACGCGGAGACGCCTGCCAACCCCTGAAATTTCGGCATCAGTTCTTTGGCGACTTCGGACTGCGTCCGGGTGCGCTCATCCCAGTTTTTCAGGCGCAAAATCGCCGTGCCATCCGCCACATTCGGGAAGCCGCCATTGCCGCCGTAAGCCTGCGTCTCCGGCAGGCCCTTGTAGATGTTTTCGATCTGTTGCACGTACTTGATCAGGTACTCTGAGGTCGAGCCTTCCGGGGCCGACACAAAGCCGAAAATCACGCCACGATCTTCCAGCGGCGACAATTCCGTCTTCATGTTTTTGAACAACAGCGCCGCTGCGCCCGCCACGATCAACACGATCATTACGATGATGAGCCGATTGTCGAGTGCCAGATTCAGCAGTCGTTTGTAACCGCGTGTGAACGCGTTGAAGCCACGTTCGATCCAGTTGTAGAGGGCTGAATGTTTGGTCTCATGCTTGAGCAAAACCGAGCACATCATGGGCGACAGCGTGAGGGCGACAAAGCCTGATACGACGACCGCGCCGGCAAGCGCCAGCGCGAACTCAATGAACAAACGGCCGGTGCGCCCGGTAGCGAACGCGAGTGGCGCAAATACTGCGGCGAGCGATAGCGTCATGGCGACCACAGCGAAGCCGATTTCCCTGGTGCCGACGAGTGCCGCCTGCAACCGCCCCATGCCGTTTTCCATGTGCCGATGAATGTTTTCGAGCACCACAATCGCGTCGTCTACCACGAGGCCCACCGCGAGCACCATCGCCAGCAAAGTCAGCGTGTTGATGGTGAACCCAAAGGCGTACATGATGAAGAATGCGCCTGTTAACGACACTGGAATCGTGAGCAGCGGGATGATGGTGGCGCGGAAGCTGCGCAAGAAGAAAAAGATCACCAGCGCGACCAGAACTACCGCTTCGCCAATCGTGGAAAAAACGGCCTTGATCGATTGTGCGATAAATACCGAGCTGTCGTAATTGAGCTCGAGTTTCATGCCCTTCGGCAGCGATTCCTGAATGTTGGGCATTTCGGCAAGCGCCGCCTTCGAGAGTTCGAGCGGGTTGCCAGTCGATTGCCGGATGATGCCGAAGCCGACCGCTGTTTTGCCCATGAAGCGCTGGAAGCCGCGTTCCTCGGCGGCTGCGACTTCAACCTTCGCGACGTCACGAATGCGAATCGGGTAGCCGCCCGACTGCGCGACGACCACTGCGCCGAATTCTGCGGGCGTCTGCAAATCGGTCTGCGTGAGCACGTTGAATTCGCGCAGGCTGCTCTCGATACGGCCCGCCGGGATCTCTACGTTTTGTGCCCGCAGTGCGCTCTCAACGTCGGCGGGCGTCAGCCGAAACGCTGCGAGCTTGGTAGGCTCAATGAAGATGCGCATTGACGTTCTGCGTTCGCCGAAGATGCGCAGGTCAGCTGCGCCTGGGAGGACCAGCAAACGCGGTTTGATCAGCCTATTCACGGTGTCGGAGAGTTGCAGTTGCGTGTGCGTGTCGGAGGTGAGTGCGAACCACATCACCGGAAACGAATCCGCCTCTACCTTCGCGATGACGGGCTCATCCGCCGCATCGGGCAAACGTGCGCGAACGCGGGCCACTTTGTCGCGCACTTCGGCGGCGGCGACGTCGGGATCTTTGCTGATTTTGAAAGTGACGGTGATGTCGCTGCGCTCGGAGCGCGAGTTCGATGTGATGAGGCTCACGCCTTCAATACCAGAGAGCGAGTCTTCGAGAGTTTTGGTGATTTGCGACTCGATCACTTCGGGCGAGGCACCCTTGTAGTTAGTGCTCACGCTGACGATCGGCTCGTCAATCTTTGGGTATTCACGAATCGACAAGCGCTGATAGCCGATCAGCCCGAGCAACACCACCACCAACGAGAGTACCGTGGCGAGCACGGGGCGTTTGATGCAGAGGTCAAAGAAATTCATGCGTCTGCTCCCTGTGTCGACAACTATATTTGCCAACAACTTTTACAACAAACCCTTTCCGCACTGGAGCTAAAGGGCAATAACTACTAAAGTCGACTATTAAACCAAATCGGCGCTGGCCCTAACGCTGCTGGGCTTCTACCAAAAAGCCGTTAGCTTTTTTCCTTGGTAGTTGCAGAGGCGGGCGCGGCACCACCCGCTGCTTTTTTCGCCGCCGCCGGGGCCGCGCCGCCGCCACCCGCAGGGCGAACCGCTGCGCCATCCCGTAACCGCTGCCAACCCGCGATGACAATCGTGTCATTCGCGCTAACGCCTTCAACAATTTCTGCCTTGCCATCGCGGCGTTGCCCGACTTCGACCTTGGTGCGCAGCGCACGACCATCGACCACGCGGTACATGATCTGATCCTCGCCCTGCATCGCCACGGCTTGTTCCGGCACTACCACGGCGTCGCCAGTATCGGACAACGTGAGCCGCACACGGGCAAACATACCGGGCTTCAAGAGCCCGCCTTTGTTGGTCATCTGCGCACGCAACACCACGGCGCGACCGGCAGTGTCAAGCTGCGGATTCACTGCGTAAACGCTGCCAGTAAACGGCTGTCCCGGCAACGCGTCCAGCGTCACGGACAGCGCTTGGCCAACGCGCACTTTGGACTGAAACACCTCCGGGATTTTGAAGTCCACTTTGATCGGATCAGTCTTCTCCAGATTCACGATGTCCTGGCCGTCCTTTACGTAGTCACCCTGGCTCGCGGTGCGTAAACCCACGGTGCCCGAGAATGGCGCTTTGATCACCAGTTTGGTCAGTCGTGCCTCGGAGAGCTTTACAGTAGCGTCGGCCACCCGCATCGCGTTTTCGGCCTCGTCTTTGGCCTGACCGGAGATGAAATTGCGCTCCTTCAATTCGACCGCGCGGTCAAATTTTGCCTTCGCTAATTTCTGGTTTGCTTTGGATTGTTCGAGTTCAGCGCGAGCCACTGAATCATCGAGCTGAACCAGCACCTGCCCCATGCGAACTGGCTGACCTTCTTTGAAATTGAGCGTAACGATACGGCCCGATTGTTCAGCGCGAACGATCACCGATTCGTCGGAGCGCAAGCTGCCCACTGCGGTCACTGTTTTCGGCCAGCTAAGCTTTTCGGGCTTGCCCAACTCAACAGGCGTGCCGCCACCGCCGCCTTGCGCCCCCGCTCCAGGCCCTTTGTTTGCAGCACCCGCCGCGGCATTGGGGGCCGAAGGCGCGGAAGGTGGAGAAGCTGCCGCTCCGTCAGCAGTCTTCGCAGGTGCGCCTGGCGTAGCTTGTGCGGCGGGCGTAGCTGTTGCGGCAGGTGCCGCTGCCATCGGCGCACCCGGCGGAGGGGCCGTAGGCTTGCTACCGCTAAACAAAAACATTGCGCCCGCACCCAGCACGGCACCCAGCACGGCGACCACAATGCCGTAAATCGTTTTCTTCATGAGACCTAACTACATCCGGTTCTTTTGTCGATTATGCACTCGTACGACGACATATTGCGATGCAACATTTCATATCATGCGGAGTTGTTGTCTCTCGATAAATGATGCTCACCATGCTTCTTGCCCCATCGCTTCGCCGCAGACTATTTGCGACCCTGTTCATCGGTTTTAGTGCACTCATGAATTGCACATTTGTACCGATTGCCGCTGCGCAACCGGCCTACCCCAACAAGCCGATTCGCCTCGTCGTCCCGTTTCCGGCTGGCGGCTCGGTCGACGTGACGTCGCGCGCGCTGGCGCAAAAACTCTCCGAGCTTTTGGGCCAACAAGTCATTGTCGACAATCGTCCCGGCGCGGGTGGCAATATTGGCATGGATGCGGTCGCCAAATCAAGCGCCGACGGTTATACGCTGGGAATGGGCGCGTTATCGACGCACGCGGTCAACCCATCGCTCTACGCCAAAATGCCGTTTGACGCGGTGAAAGATTTCGCACCAATCTCGCTCGTTGTAGTGACGCCGAATGTGCTCGTGACCAACCCGCAAGCAATGCCGGCCGCCGACATTGCAGGCATCGTCGCCTACGCCAAATCAAGTGGTGGCAAGGTCAACTGCGCCAGCGGCAGCAACGGTAGCGCTGGACATTTGGCCTGCGAATTATTCAAACTGCAAACTGGCGCGCCCGTGACCCATGTTCCGTACAAGGGCGGTGGCCCGGCGATGACCGATTTGCTAGGCGGGCAGGTGCAAATGATGTTCGACAACCTGGCCTCCAGCGCGCCACAGATCAAGGCTGGCAAGCTAAAAGCCTTTGCGGTTACCACGCCCAGGCGCAGCGCCCTCGCCCCCGATTTGCCGACGATGGCCGAGGTCGGTATCAAGGACTTCGACGTCTTTACGTGGTGGGGCCTCTTCGCGCCCGCCGGAACGCCGCCTGAGATCGTCAAACGACTCTCGATCGAGACCGCAAAAGCGCTCGCCGCGCCGGACTTGCGCGACAAGTGGCTTGCGAGCGGTGCCGAGCCCTCAGCAAGCACCCCGGAGGAATTCAGGACGTTTATCGGCCAGGAACTGCCGAAGTACGCGCGAATTGTCAAAGAAAGCGGTGCCAAGGTCGATTGATTTACCGTAGCCACGCCGCTCTAAATCGTCGATCACCGCACCGATGCCCCGTCCACGGTACTGCGCAGCATCCGCCGCACCATGAAGCCGCGATTACAACGTCCCGCCGCGTTCGGGGCCCATTTTTGCTGCTCTGGCCCGCTGTCCTACACCGAATCCGGTGGAAGAGCTTACAATTCATGTGCAAAATGAAGAATACGATCAGCAGCTTTGTTTTTATTAGACTTTTTCTGACGAGTGCGTTGGCGCTTGGGATTTCTAGCGCGCAAACGACGGCATTCGCGCAAGGCCCGAATCTGCTTTCGTCCGCCGCGCTCATTCTCGATGCTACGTCTGGCGAACCGATTTACGCCAAAAACGCCAACACGGTCACGCCCATCGCCAGCATCACGAAGCTGATGACCGCGATGATTGTGATTGACGCGCAGCAGAACCTGGACGAGCGCCTGGCGGTTGATCTGAACGATCTCGACTACCTGAAAGCGAGCCGGTCACGCTTGTCGATTGGCAGTGAACTGTCGCGTCGCGAAATGCTGCAACTCGCGCTGATGTCGTCTGAAAATCGAGCCGCTAGTGCGTTGGGTCGTCACTTTCCGGGCGGGCTTACCGCTGCGGTCGCGGCCATGAACGCCAAAGCGAAAGCGCTCGGCATGACCAACACCCACTATGTTGATACCTCGGGCCTTTCGCCCGAGAACGTGTCGACCGCCCGCGATTTGGCTGTCCTCGTGCAGGCTGCCCAGCGCTACCCCCTGGTTCGCGAGTACAGCACGCAATCCGACCAATACGTGCAAATTCCCACGACCGGTCAGACGTTGCACTACAACAACTCCAACGCGCTGGTGAAATCCGACGGCTGGAACATCACGTTGCAAAAGACCGGTTTCATCCGTGAAGCGGGCCGTTGCGTGGTCATGATGGCGCAAATTGCGCAGCGCCCGGTGGTTCTTGTGCTGCTTGATTCCGTTGGGAAGTTTTCCCGTCTGGGTGATGCTAATCGTGTAAAGACATGGATGGAAACCGGCGAAGTGCTGGCCATTCCAAAGCCAAAAGCCGTTGTCCGCAAGGCGGTCAAGGGCAAGCGCGGCAAAGTCGTTATTGTCAAGAAGCGCCGGCGCTAGTCCAGCGCCGCTCCTACAAGACCCGTCGCGAAGTCTCCAGCAGTTCCTTCGCCATCTTTTCAGTAGCCGCGCCCACCTCGTGACCCGAAAGCATGCGCGCAATCTCCGCGTGACGCTCTTTCTTGTTTAACGCACTCACATGGGTTGTCGGGCTTTGCGCGTTATCGCGTGACACTGTGAAGTGATGATCGGCATGGGCTGCGACTTGCGGCATGTGTGTCACACAGAGCACCTGTCGCCGCGCAGCCAGCGTTTGCAGTTTGCGCCCAACTTGCGCCGCAACACGACCGCCAACCCCCACGTCAACCTCGTCAAACACCAGCGTCGGCACAGCAGCAGCATCGCCACACACCACCAGAATGGCCAATGAGAGGCGCGCCAACTCACCGCCTGAAGCCACCTTGGCGAGCGGCGCAAACGGCAGACTGGCATGTGATCGAAACGTAAACTCTACCGATTCAGCGCCCGTGGATTCGACTTTGGCATACGGCGCGAGCGTTACCGAAAACGCCGCATTCGGCAGCGCGAGATCGGGCAGTTCGGCGGTTGCGGCTGTGGCGAGTTTCTTTGCGGCTTCACTCCGGCGAACCGATAGTTTCGCCGCAGCGACCGCCAGCGCCGATTCAGCGGCGACACATTCCCGCTCCAGGGCATTAATGTCCTGCGCTGCTGCGAGCGCAGTTAGTTTCTCTTCGAGACCTTGCCAATGTGCAGCCAGTTCCTCTGGGCGGACACGCAGCTTGCGAGCGAGACCGAACAACGTCGACAAGCGAGCCTCAGCCTGCTGTAAACGTTCTGGATCGAGATTCAATTTTCCAGCGTAATGGCGCAGTGATTGCGCTGCCTCATCGAGTTGAACGCCCGCTGATTCAATCAGCAGCCGCGCTTCAGAAAGCGCGGGATCGATGCGCTCCGCGCTAGCCAGCGCACTCATCAACGAAGCCAACGATTCCGCGACGCCATCATCATCCGCAATCGCAGCACGCGTCGATTCGACGGTCTGAAGCAACTCTTTGCTGTGGCTCAAACGGGACTGTTCCTGCGTAAGTGCACTCCACTCTTCAGCGTTAAGTTTGGCGGCACGTAATTCATGCAAATCAGCTTCAAGAGCGCTGCGCTCGCGGGCGATTGTGTCCGCCGCCGCACGCGCATGTAACAACGCTTCACGCGCTTGCGACGCATGACGAAACGCTGCCTGCACAGCCGCCACATCCGCTTCGGCACGGGCATAGCGATCAAGTAATTCGCGCTGCGTCGCGCCACGTAACAGTGCCTGATGCTCATGTTGGGCGTGCAGCTCAAGCAGCGTTGCGCCGAGTTCACGCATCTCGGTCACGGAAACCGGTCGCCCATTGATTTGCGCGCGGCTCTTGCCCGCTGCGTCAATCACACGACGCAAAACGACATGATCGGCATCGCTTTCCGCTTGCGCTGACAACCAGGCGCGTGCTTCAGCATTGGTCGACAGATCGAACTCCGCCGTGATGTCCGCCTGCTTCTGGCCCACGCGAACGTTTGCGCTTTCAGCCCGCGCACCCAACGCCAACCCAAGCGCATCGAGCACGATGGATTTACCCGCCCCAGTCTCTCCCGTGAGCGCGATCATGCCCGACTCAAACTCGATATCAAGGCGGTCAATGAGGACAAAGTTACGAATCGAGAGCTGCTTCAGCATGTCAGCAAACTTGCGCGCCTCTAACATTCCATTTTTGGGGATGCAGTGTTAGAAGCACGGAGCGCTGCAACCGCAATGTGCGCCCTGGTACATGAGCGCATTTGGCAAAAGCGCGAGCACCGCGCGACGACACAATGCGCCGCACAAATGGAATGTTAGAGGCGCGCACCCGCTTACCGCTTCATCGGAGCCAGACCCTCAGGCGTCTCCGTCCAGCCCAGTTTTTCGCGCAACGTATGGTAGTAGTCATAGTCGAGCGGATGCCATAGCCGCACGGTTGCGTCAGCCCGCTTGAGCACCACCGAATCGCCCTCGTTGAGCGGGATCATGTGATGGCCGTCGATACTCGCCAGCGCCTCGCGCGCACGCGCCACCGTGATGCGAATCACCGAGTCGTCGGCGACCACAATCGGCCGATTGGTCAGCGCATGTGGCGCAATCGGCACGATGGTGAAGGCGTTGACAAACGGCGCCATGATCGGGCCACCGGCTGATAGAGCGTACGCAGTCGAGCCGGTCGGCGTCGCCACGATCACGCCGTCGGCGCGAAATCCGTAAGCAAAGCGGTCATTCAGCGAAATTTCAAGATCAACCAGCGAGGTCGCACCACCGCGATTGACCACCACGTCGTTCACAGCGAGGTATTCCGGCGCACCGGCAACTGAGCTGGTGGCGCTAAGCAACACCCGCCGCTCCTCGCGATACTCACCTGCCAGCAGTCGCGGCAACGTCTCCGGCAAGCTCGCCAGCGACAAATCGGTCAAAAAGCCCAGTCTCCCCTGGTTGACGCCAATAATCGGAACCCCATGCGCCGCCACCTGCCGCGCGACCGAAATAAAAGTGCCATCGCCGCCAAGCACAATGACGAGTCCGCAAGTAGCGCCGATTTCGTCCATCGACGCAGTGGGCGCTGCTGATTGCGCCGTTTCATCCAGCTCGGCGGCGCTCGTTTCCTCGAGCACCGGGCGGTAGCCAAGGCTTCGCAATTGACTACTCAGCTCGGCTACGGTGTCGCTCAGGTCGCGCGTGGTGTCGCGAACGCCCTCTCGCTGGGACGGGCGGACTGCGATAGCGACGGGGCAGGGAGGGAGCGCGGAAGGCATGCACCGATTTAATCACACGGTGTAGCCGGGGATTTACCCGAGTCCGACATGCCCACGTCTTTACAATGGTTCGCATGCTTGACCCTCGATCCCGAATTCTGCTGAAAGCGCTTGTCGAGCGCTATATCGCCGATGGCGAGCCCGTGGGATCGCGCACGCTGTCGAAGCAGAGCGGGCTGGAGCTGTCGCCTGCGACCATCCGCAATGTCATGGCTGATCTCGAAGAGCTGGGCTTCATCACCAGCCCGCACACCTCGGCGGGCCGCATCCCGACGCCACGAGGTTATCGCTTTTTCGTCGACACACTGCTCATTACGCAGCCGATGCAGCAACTCGCGATGAAAGATGCGGAGTCGCAAATTCACGGCCAGCAACCGCAGGAATTGATCAGCGCCGCCGCGCGCATGCTGTCCGACCTGTCGTCATTTGCCGGCGTGGTCGCCGCGCCACACAAGACGCCCGCATTCCGCCATGTCGAGTTTGTGCGTCTGAACGAGCGGCGCGTGCTGATGGTCCTGGTCGCGCCTGACGGCGATGTGCAAAATCGCATCCTAAACGCAGATCGCAATTACTCGCCGTCGCAGCTCGTCGAGGCGGGCAACTTCTTCAATGAACATTTCGCGGGATTACCGCTCGATCAGGTGCGCGGTCGTTTGACGGAAGACCTCAAACAATTGCGCGAAGACATGGTCGGGCTGATGACAATTGCGGTCGAAACCGGCGGCGAAGTCGCCTCGCAATCGAGCGACGGGCTGATCGTCTCAGGGGAACGCCGTCTTTTGCATTCGCAGGACTTGTCGGGCAGCATGCAAAGCTTGCGCAAGTTGTTCGACATGTTTGAACAGCGCACGCAACTGCTGCATCTCTTCGATCTCGCTAACAAGGCCGAGGGTGTGCAAATCTTTATCGGCGGAGAATCGCAGGTGGTGCCGCTTGATGAATTTTCGCTCGTCACCGCGCCTTATCAAGTTAACGGTCAAATCATCGGCACACTCGGCGTCATTGGCCCCACGCGCATGGCCTATGACCGTGTGATTCCGATTGTGGATTTGACCGCGAAATTGCTCTCGTCGGCGATGCAGCGCGAAATGGGCGAGTCGTAGTTAGTGTCAGGAAGTAGATAGTTTCATGCAGTCTTCACCCCCCGTAGTCAGTCCCGCACATGGCCGCTCGCCACGCATCGGCATCCTGCTGACTAACCTCGGCACGCCCGACGCGCCGACCGCACCGGCAGTGCGCCGTTACCTCGCGGAATTTTTGAGTGATCGTCGCGTCGTAGAGATTCCACCTTTGGTCTGGAAGCTCATTCTGCACGGCATCATCTTGCGCACGCGGCCTGCCAAGAGCGCGAAAAAATATGCGAGTGTCTGGATGCCGGAAGGCTCGCCTTTACTGGTGTGGACGCAGCGTCAAGCCCAGTATCTGCGGGGCGCTCTGGGTGAGCGCGTGAAGGCGATGGGGCTGCCCGCCGATCTGGTGAAAGTGGAAGTCGGGATGCGCTACGGTAACCCGAGTATCGCCAGCGCACTTGCCAAACTGAAAGCCGACAACTGTGACCGGATTCTCGTGCTGCCGATGTATCCGCAATACGCTGCGAGCACCACTGCAACCGCCTGCGACGCGGTTTTTTCCGTGCTCGCCAGGGATCGCACGATGCCCGCTCTCCGTACCATCAACAGTTGGCATGACGATCCGAACTTCATCAAGGCGCTGGCCACGCGCATCAATGAGTACTGGCGAAAACACGGTCGCCCCGACAAGCTCGTAATGAGCTTTCACGGCGTGCCCAAGGCGACGCTCATGAAGGGCGACATGTATCACTGCATGTGCCACAAAACCGCGCGCCTGCTGGCGCAGGAGCTGGGGCTCACCGAGTCGCAATGGATGCTCACGTTTCAGTCGCGTTTCGGTCGCGCGGAATGGCTACAACCCTATACCGACGCGACGCTCGCAGGCCTTCCTGCTCAGGGCGTTAAGCGGGTGCATTTAGTGTGTCCCGGTTTCCCCGCCGATTGCCTCGAAACGCTCGAAGAAATCGCGATGGAAGGCAAAGAAATGTTCATGCATGCGGGCGGCGAGCAGTACGAATACATCTCCGCGCTCAACGATCATCCGGCGTTGATTCTTGCCTTGACTGAGCTGTCGCTGACGCATTTGCAGGGTTGGCTTAATCCGCCGCCTACCGCGGCCGCGCTCGCCGAACAAGTGCAACGCGCCAAAGCGCTCGGCGCCGTTGACTGATGGATCGCCGTGATGCAATGCAACGCATCGCCGCATTGGCTGCATTGGGTAGCGTTGCGGGTTGCGCGGAATTTGGCGAAGGCTATCCCCTCGCAGAGACGCCGCGTTTCGCACCCATTCAATGGCCGGAAAACCGTCCCAAAACTGCACTCGTATTAGGCAGTGGCGGGCCACGCGGGTTCGCCCACATCGGCGTGCTCAAGGTGCTTGAAGCCGCTGGCATCGAGCCCGCGCTGGTGGTGGGCTCAAGCGCTGGTGCGATTGCTGGCGCGCTCTACGCTGCCAAAATCCCGGCAGCGGAAATCGAGCGCCGCGCGCTCGATTTAGGCATCACCGAACTCGCCGACCCCGCGTTTCTGCAACCCACGAGGTTCATCGGACGGGCGCTGCAAAACTTCATCAATGGTGCCGTTGGCGACCGTGCTATCGAGGTATTGCCGCGCAAGTTTTGCGCGGTGGCAGCGCCGGTTGGCAAGAGCGAATTGACCGCGTTCACCTGCGGCAATACGGGTGCCGCGGTTCGAGCGTCCGCTGCGCTGCCGTCAATGTTTCGCCCCACCTACATCGGTGGCATCGCCTACGAAGATGGCGACATGGTGTCGCCCGTGCCGATCCAGATCGCGCGAAACTTGGGCGCGACCAGGATCGTAGCGGTTGACGTGTCAGCGTTTCTGGAAGATACGCCGGATCGTGCGCCGGAGAGCTGGCGCACTCGTGATGCGGAACGGCGGGCGATCATTGACGCAGAGGCTAAGAGCGCAGACCTTTTGCTGCGTATTCGCTTGCCCTACTACGCTGGCGGATCGCGTGAATACCGCGAAAATTTGATTCGCCTGGCGGACGCGCAGACGCGGGGCGCACTTGATCGTATCGCGGCCGTTTTGCGCGAATAAACCGTGTGCCGAATGCGCTATTTCGCGCTCCATTCGCCGGCATCACCCGAGGTAGCTTTCGCCTCATCCAGAAGCCAGGCTTTAGCCCTGGCCTCGCCCTTGAGATAGGCATCCAGAAATTTAAGCGTCAGCACGCTGGTTTTCTCACGAATAACGCGCGCGGTCGCCGCTGCTGTGCTCTCGTGATTTTCACCCGTGACGCGATTGAGCCACAGCGCTTCGCGCAAGTCACCGCCGTTAAACACGGAGTGATCGCCGCCATCAAACACAACCCGGAATTTGTCGCCCGCAACTTGCGCGTCGAATAGCGCTGCGCGATTCTTTGGGTTGCTGCCTGTGCTCATCACGTCGCTGTCGATCGTGCCCGTAACGCTCAGAAACGGTTTGGTCATTTCGCCGTAGCGCTCGGGCCAGCTTCGCTTGATGCCCTGCACGGTCGGACTGAAGGCGATGAACGCAGTGATGCGTGCGTCTGCCAATGACTTGATCGGACCGGGATAGCGCTCGCCCGCCAGAGCCATCGTTGTGCGTGCGCCGAAACTGTGACCGGTCATGGCGATGCGCGTGAGATCGGCACGCTTGACCCATGGCGGCGTATCGGCTTGTTGCTGCAATCGAGAAAATTCGGCGAGCACAAAACGCACATCGTCAACGCGACCGAGCAACTGCTCAGGCGTTGCGCCGCGAGCAAGCCGCTGCTTTGGCGGGCCTTCACCCGGCCCTTTCCAAAGCGAATCGTCGCTCCCTGGATGCTGCACATGAATGACCAGATAGCCGTTGGCCGACCAGTGTTCGCCCCAGGCTTTTCCGCCTTCACGCGACCCGCCCAGGCCGTGCGAAAAAATCACCAGCGGCAATCTCTCCGAGCCGTCAGGAATGCGCACTTTCAGCGGCAAAACTCGATCACGGGAAGTGTCTTTCCATTCGAGATCCAGCACGCTGGGTGCGGCAAATACGAGTGTCGCGTTGAGTGCTGTCATGGACGCAACGCAGATCAGGGAAGCGAGAAGGCGTTTCATCCGCGCAAATGTATACCTCGCGGCAGGTTTCTTACCTGCGCATAATGCAAACAAACGTAACTGCACAACGAGGCTTCGGCTGTGACACAAATCATGAACACCATCGCATCCGTTCACGCTCATTTCACCAACGGCAGCGACAATGCAATCGCGTTGGCCGGGCGTCACATCGCTCGCACGACCGATCCGGCGGGAGAGGGCGCGCGTGCTTTCCTTTCGCTCGATCAAGCGGCATTGAAGCACGCAGCCGAAGTCTCGCAACAGCGGATCAAGGCAGGCAACGCCCGCTCACTCGAAGGCATCACCCTTTCGATCAAGGATTTGTTTGATGTGAAGGGCGAGGTCACGGGCGCGGGTTCAACAGTGCTGCGCACGCGAACTGCCGCCACGGAAGACTGTCCCGCTGTGACCCGTTTGCGCAACGCGGGCGCGATCATCTTTGGTCGCAACAACATGGTCGAATTTGCCTATTCCGGCGTCGGCATCAATCCGCACTTCGGCACGCCGCGCAACGTATGGGGGCGCACGGCGGATGGTGGCGGACGCGTGCCCGGTGGATCGAGCAGCGGTGGCGGCGTCGCTGTGGCCGATGGCATGTCCGTCGCTGCGCTCGGCTCGGACACGGGCGGCAGCGTGCGTTTGCCCGCCGCGCTGAACGGCGTCTGCGGATTTAAGCCGACGGCTATACGTGTTCCCGTTGTTGGCGCGATTCCACTCTCGGTGACACATGATTCGGTAGGGCCGATTGCCAATTCTGTGGAATGTTGTGCACGCATTGATGCGGTGCTAGCCGGAGAGGTTTACGCGCCAATGCCGCGACGATCGCTGCGCGGGGTTCGAATGCTGAAACCCAATTCGCTGATCTGGCGCGAACTCGACCCCGAGGTTGAGGCAAGCGTGAACGCGGCGGTCGAGAAGCTTCGGGCCGCAGGTGCGGAAATCATCGAAGCCCCCCTTCCGTGGCTCGATGAAATGTTGGGGCGCCCGGGGTTTGTCGCGGCTGAAGCGCTCGACTGGCACAACGCCAATATCAACGTGGAGGGCGTTGGCTACGACCCGCGCGTGTGGTTGCGCATGCAGGCCGGCCGTGATGTAACGCGAGGGCAATATTCCGCCGCGCTCGCCTACCGTCGGTTCTGGATTGATCGCATGAACATCGCGCTCGCCGGATTCGATGCAGTGATCTGCCCCACAGTCGCCTGCATCGCACCCGAGATCGCGCCGCTCGTTGCTGACGATGAGCTTTTCTTCAAAGCCAACGCACGCATTTTGCGCAACACCGCGTGGGTAAATTTCATGGATGGCTGCGCGTTGACGATGCCGTGCCACAAACCGGGCGATGCGCCGGTGGGGTTGCAACTGGTCGGGCTGCAAGGTCAGGATCACGCCATTCTGGCGCTTGGGCTGGCGTGCGAAGCGGCGCTAGTAACTGTAAATTGAAGCGAATTGCAGCATTCAGCTTTTCCATGAAACGACCACGGCATTGGGGATGAACGCGATTTATTGAGAAAGTCGATAAGTCGCGAATAGCGTGCCTATCCCCGGTGCAATATAGGAATCAGCGAAAAGCTGTGGGCGTGAAGCATACGCCTATGCCATCGCCATCCCACCAACACGCACGCCGTCCACCGCGCCAACTGCCAACAAGCGGCTTTGCAGCGCTTTGCGAGCGCGGTGAACGCGAACCCAGATGTTCTGTTCGGTCACGCCAAGACGCTCGCTGATTGACGCCGTGCTTTCGCCTTCGATTTCTCGCGCCATGAACACTTCGGCAACGCCGACGGGCAGGGCAGAGACGGCGTCGTTCACATGATGCAATAGCTGCGACAGCTCGGCGCCGCGCTGCGGGTCACAGGCCGCTTGTCCAGCTGAATCGCGCTCGCGCAGCATCGGGTGATCTTCGGTCGCCTCCATCTGCTCGCCGTCGTCGTTTTCGAGCGTCAGTGAAACAAAACGATAGCGATCACGGTAAGCGTCCATGATCTTGTGTTTGAGGATGCCAGTAAGCCAGCCACGAAATAGCGAGCGTCCGCCGAATGCCGATTTGCTGTCTACCGACTGAATAGCAGCGAGGAGCGTGTCCTGCACCAGATCGTCCGCGAGGTCGGCATCGCCCACCTTTTTCATCGCAAATTTGTACAAATAGTCGCGGTGGGTGGCGGCCTCGTTAGCCAACGCATTCATTTCCGATATGCCCAGCTTCGCAGCTACGGCACAATCAGCGGTGGCGGGGAACAGGTACTGGGTGTCGGATAAGTTCACGGTTGGGCTCCCGAAGAATGCCGGAAATGGCGTGTTTCGATGGGAGTAATTTTGTTTTCGCAAAATCGCGCTTTAATCGCGCCAACATATCGTTTTCATAACAATCGAAAAAAATGACTTTGCGTGGTTCGGCGAAAAAATTGTCAGGAAAGAGCCGTCCGGGCGACCAGAAAGCATGGACATGTCGAACGTTTTAGTGATCGAAGACAACGCAGAAATCGCACAGCTCATCCGTTTGCACATGGAGGATTTGGGCCATCACGCGGAATGCGCGCTGGACGGCAAGGCGGGCCTCGCGGCGGCGCGGGCCAAGCCGTTCGACCTGATCGTGCTTGACCTGATGCTGCCTGGCATGAACGGGCTCGAGGTGTGCCGCGCGTTGCGCGCCGACCCCAAGCACTACACACCGATCCTGATGCTCACGGCGAAGGCGGGTGAGATTGATCGCGTGGTGGGTCTCGAAATGGGTGCGGACGACTACCTTGGCAAGCCCTTCTCAATCCCGGAGTTGCAAGCACGTGCCAAGGCGCTCCTGCGTCGCGCCGAGCGCATGGGCGGCCCCGCGCCTGCGCCGACCGGCAACGCATTGAAATTTGACGGTTTGACGATTGATCCGGTGCGCCGTGAAGTCAAGCTTGGCGACAAGCCGGTTGCGCTCACCGCGAAGGAGTTCGATTTACTGCTCTTCTTCGCGCAGAATCCGGGCCGCGTCTACTCCCGCTCGCAACTCTTGAACGCTGTGTGGGCAACCACGCTGGAGAGCTACGAGCACAACGTCAATACCCACATTAATCGGCTGCGCGCCAAAATTGAAGCCGATCCCGCGCATCCAACGTACGTGTTGACCGTACGCGGCGTTGGCTATCGCTTCTCCGACCCAGCTTGAAGCCCGGCGATTGAAAATCACGTTCAACAGCCTGCGCACGCGCATCGTTGCGCTGGTCGTCGCGTTTTGTGTGCTGATCGGCCTCATCTTCGTGCTGGCGGCAAATTTCGCGTACATGTCGTACTACGACGAACTGCGCCAGCGTCAGGGTCTCGCGTTTGCGCAAAATGTGGCGCAGATGTACCCCGAACTCGGCAAGTTTGATTCGCTCAATCGCGAAGACGTCGAGAATCGCTTTGAGCAAATGCTGTTGCTTGATCCGAGCAGCGCGATTTATCTGCTCGACAACGAGGGCCGGGTTCGGGCGGGCTACACCAAGGAGCGCTCGATTGGCAGCAAGAGCGTGCTCTCGCTCGCTCCAATCAAGCGGCTGACGGAAGCGCCCGTCGGGCAAACGGTGTACGGTGAGGACCCGGATTTCCCCAATCTGCTGTGCCTGTTCGCCGCCGCGCCGCTTCGAAATGGCGCGACGACGACGGGCTACGTTTACGTGCTGATGCGCTCGCCCAAAGTCGATACCAATCGCATCCTGATGTCGAGCTCTGCCAATCGCACTGCGCTCTACGTGGCGTTGGGCGCAACGCTCGTCAGCGCGCTGCTGGTGCTCGCTGTGCTCTCGCTCATCACGCGGCCACTGCGACGTTTGACCAACGCGGCAGATGCCGTGAGTGCCGGTGATGTCGAGAGCGCGATGGACGCAAAAGCCATGCCCTATGAATTGCGTAATGACGAAATCGGCCGCCTGTCCCGCGCCTTCCGTGCAATGGTGATGCGTCTGCGTGAACAGGTGCAACGGGTGCGCCGTATGGACGCGACCCGGCGCGACTGGGTTGCCAGTATTTCGCACGACCTGCGCACACCGCTGACATCCCTCATGGGCCATCTGGAAACAGTGCAGCTACGCGGCGAACAAATGACTGATGCCGAACGTAAACGCTTCCTTGAAGTGGCCATGCAAAACGCGAAACATCTGGATCGGTTGTCGGCGTCGTTATTTGATTTCGCGCGCCTCGACAGCGATGAACTTCCTGTGGAAAAAGCACCCGCGCATGTCGGCGAATTGCTCGACGATCTGGCGGCACGCTTTTCCGCCGCAGGGCATTTTCGGAACATCAAAATCAACGTCGACTATGCCGAAGGCCTGCCGATGGTACAGATTGACGTGGCGCTCATTGAGCGCGCCGTGGCGAATCTGATCGACAATGCCATGCGCTACACGCCGGAGGGCAGCGCCGTAACGCTGTCGGCGAAGGCGGATGCGGACGGAGTGGCTCTCACCGTTGCAGATTCAGGCCCCGGCATCGCCCCGCAAGACTTGCCGCATGTGTTCGAGCGCTTCTTTCAGGGGAGCCGTCATCGCGAGGGACGCGGTCATGCGGGCCTCGGTCTGGCGATTGTTCAGCGGGTCGCGCAACTGCACGGTGGCACCGTGCAGGCGGCGAATCAGGCGAGTGGCGGCGCGGCGTTTACGCTGTGGTTGCCGGTGAATGCGTTGGCCAACGTGACCCCTCTGTCAGCTTTGCCGACATCTCCCCTGCTCCGCAGGGGAGACTTCCACCCTGCCTCCCCTGCGAAGTAGGGGAGATGCCCCGAAGGGGCGGAGGGGTAGAGCCCGCTACGCCTTCTTCAAATGCTTCGCCAGGAACCTCTCCATCGCCTCATAAAAATCAAACTGATTTTCCTGATTGCTGAAGCCGTGACCTTCGTTGTCTTTGACCATGTAATCGACATCGATTCCACGCTTCTTGAGCGCTTCAACCATCTGGTCGCTTTCGGCTTTGACGACGCGCGGATCCTTTGCGCCCTGAGCGACGAACAGTGGCGTTTTGATTTTGTCGGCGTTTAATGCCGGGGACGTCAGCGTAAGTTGCGCCTTGTCTTTCTCGGCATCGCCAACCATCTCAGTCATCATCTCGAGGAAGGGTTTCCAGTACGGCGGGATCGATTTCATGAAGGTGAACATGTTCGACACACCGACGTAGCTCACCGCCGCTGCATACAAATCTGGCGTGCGCGTGATGCCCGACAACGTTGCGTATCCGCCGTAGCTTGCACCGTAAATCGCGACACGTTTCGGGTCGGCGATGCCTTCTTTCACCAGCCAATTCACGCCGTCAGTGATGTCGTCCTGCATGGTCAGGCCCCATTGCTTAAAGCTCGCTTCCCAAAACTTGCGACCAAAACCGGTCGAGCCACGGAAGTTCATTTGCAGCACGGCATAACCACGATTGGCAAGGAACTGAATCTCTGGGTTGTAGCCCCATGCATCGCGCGCCCATGGGCCACCATGCGGATTGATGATGACCGGCAGATTCTTCGCTGTCACGCCCTTCGGCAACGTGAGATAGCCTCGAATGGTCAGACCATCGCGCGAGGTGTATTGAATGGGTTTCATCTCGGCCATGTCAGCCTCGGCAATCGCGCTGTTGATGTCGGCGAGTTTCTTCAGGCTGTTGGCTTTGACGTCATAGAGATAGCGGCTACCCGGGGTGCGGTCGCTGGACGCGGCGACGATCAGCATCTGTTCGTTCTTGGTTGCGCTCTGAAGGCTGATTTCGTAGCCTGGCAGCTTTACCTGTAGGGCTTCGTAAATGCGCTTTGCCTCAGCATCCAGGAAGTGCCGCTCGGTCTTGTCAACCTGATAATTCACCTGCGTCGGCACGTTGCGCGCGCGCGACCAGCCCAGGCCACTGACGTCCACTACGGGATGTTCAAACACCAGCTTGCCTTCTTTAGCGGTGACTGGATCAAACTCGAACAGCGCGCTCTTGTCGCGACCCCGGTTCGAAATGACGTACATCTGCTTGTTGTCGGCAGTGAAGGCCGCCACACTCACGCTTTCGCGAAAATTCGTGGTGACGATGGACTTGAACGCATCCGCCTCGGTCGCCCGATAAAAGAGTGATGTGTTCACCCCGTCCGCCGATACCGCGCCGCGAATCTTGCCTTCGTGATCGGTGATCCAGCCCGTGAAATTGCCGGGGTTCTGCGCTGCGAGCTTCTCTTCGCCGGTTTTGATGTTCACGCGATAGACGTCGAAGATGCGTTTATCGCGCTTGTTGTGGGTGACGAGAATGTGATCGTCGTCATCCGGCAGCGCATCCAGGATGGTCGCGCGGGCGCCTTCGTGCGGCGTCAGGTCCTGCACCTTGCCGGTGTTGATGTCGGCCATGACGACATGAAAGTTCTCGTCGCCCCCGAAATCCTTGGTGTACAGCACATGCTGCGGACCTTTGAAGAAGTAGTTCGAGATATTGCGTGCGGTTTCCGCGGTGACCCGCTTGATGCCGTCTTTGGTACCCACTTTGTCAATCGGCTGCACAAAGATGTTCAGACGGGTTTCGTAAGGCTGCATGAAGCCGATGTACTTGCCATCCGGAGAAAGCCGGAAATACGCCTGCTCCGGGTTCTTGAAGAAATCGCGCAGTGGGTACTGCTTTGCGGGCTGAGCCTGCGCCGTGACCGCGCTGGTGGCAATGAGGCTTGCACTGGTGAGCGCGAGGAGCCAACGGGTGAATTTCATGAAATCAGCCTTTAAGAATTTGAAACAACCGCAATTTTGGGATATCGGAGCTGCCGCCTGCAGACCGTTGCGATGAGTTGGCGGGAAAGCGGTATGAGTCGCAGTTATGGCCAAAAGTTTCGGGTTTCTGCCTTATCAGCTTTTTTGTGAAAGCTCGTTTGCACAGGGGCTAGGCAGCAAATTGATCGCTTGTCGACTTATAGGGTTTCCGATGGGTAGCCCATATGAAATAGGGGCTCCGGCAAAAAGCTTATGAAATTTTTCATGCCCTTACTTGAATTGGGGGAACTTATCCCTAAGTACCCATCAACACATTGTTTTAGCAAGCGCTTTTAAGAAAAACATGGCTACGTCTGACGAACACAATCACCCAGCCCCAGAAATCTCGGTCGATCCACTCGACTCTTTCAAGCCCGTCCCGCCGGAAAACGATCCGTGGCTTAGCGACGAACAAAAGTATGCCGCTGCTCAAAACGAAATCGTCGCCCTCAAGGAGCAGCTAAAAGATCAGCAACTGCGCTCCCTCGCCGAGCAGGAAAACCTGCGCAAACGCAACTCTCAGGAAATGCAATCGGCGCGTGAATTCGCGGCAAAGGACTTCGCGTTTTCGCTTCTCGCGGTGAAAGACACGCTGGAAATGGTGCTCAAGGACGAGCAGAGCACGACGCAGCAGATCAAGATGGGTGTCGACATGACGCTCAAAAATCTGGCTGGCGCGTTCGAACGTGCCAAGGTGAAAGAGGTCAAGGCCGACAAAGCCAAATTCGACCCGAACCTGCATCAGGCCATCTCGCAAATCGACTCGACGGAAGCACCCGGCACCGTGTTGCAAGTCTTTCAAAAGGGCTACACGATGGCTGATCGCGTGTTGCGACCCGCGATGGTCGCCGTCGCCAAAGCGCCGGATGTTGATTCAGGTCAAACGCCTACGGCAACGTCCTAACTACCAGTTGAACCGCAGGCTTAGCCCCCAAACATATCTGTCATCGTAAGGTGAGCACCCCGTGCCCACGCAAACAAAAATAAAAGGAAATCAATCATGAGCAAAATTATTGGTATCGATCTGGGCACGACCAACTCTTGCGTCGCGGTCATTGAAGGCGGCGTCCCGAAGGTCATAGAGAACTCGGAAGGTGCGCGCACCACGCCGTCTACCGTCGCCTACATGGAAGACGGTGAAATCACCGTCGGCGCGCCCGCCAAACGTCAGGCCGTCACTAACCCGAAAGCCACGATCTACGCGGTCAAGCGCCTGATCGGTCGTCGCTTCGAAGAAAAAGAAGTACAGAAAGACATTGGCCTGATGCCGTATGCGATTGTCAAAAATGACAATGGTGACGCATGGGTTGAAGTGCGCGGCAAAAAGCTCTCGCCGCCTGCGGTGTCCGCAGAAATTCTGCGCAAAATGAAAAAAACCGCTGAGGATTACCTCGGTCACGAAGTCACTGAGGCCGTGATCACGGTGCCTGCGTACTTCAACGACAGCCAGCGACAGGCAACCAAAGATGCTGGCCGCATCGCGGGCCTTGAAGTCAAACGTATCATCAATGAACCGACCGCAGCTGCGCTCGCCTTCGGTATCGACAAAGTTAAAAAAGACGGCAAATTTGCTGTGTACGACTTGGGCGGCGGCACGTTCGACATCTCGATCATCGAGATCGCCGACGTGGACGGCGAGAAACAGTTCGAAGTGCTCGCCACCAACGGCGACACCTTCCTCGGCGGCGAAGATTTTGACCAGCTGCTGGTCGACTACCTCTGTGAGGAATTCAAAAAGCAGAGCGGCATTGACCTGACCAAAGACCCGATTGCACTGCAACGGATCAAGGCAGCCGCTGAGCGCGCGAAGATCGAATTGTCCTCGTCGCAGCAAAGCGAAATCAACGAACCCTACATCGCGATGGATGCGACCGGCCCGAAACATCTGGCGCTCAAAGTCACGCGTTCCAAACTTGAATCGCTGGTCGAAGATCTCATCAACAAAACGATTGAGCCGTGCAAGGTCGCGTTGAAAGACGCAGGCCTGACCATCGACAAAATCGACGACGTGATTCTGGTCGGCGGTCAAACGCGTATGCCGAAAGTGATCGAAGCGGTGAAAGCTTTCTTCGGCAAAGAGCCGCGCAAAGACGTGAACCCGGACGAAGCCGTGGCTGTCGGCGCTGCGATTCAAGGCAGCGTGCTCTCCGGTGATCGCACCGACGTGTTGTTGCTCGACGTGACGCCGCTGTCGCTCGGCATTGAAACGCTTGGTGGCGTGATGACCAAACTCATCAAAAAGAACACCACGATCCCCACCAAAGCATCGCAAGTGTTCTCCACAGCCGATGACAATCAGTCTGCAGTGACCATTCACGTGCTGCAAGGCGAGCGCGAAGTGTCCGCAGGCAACAAGAGCCTCGGCCAGTTCAACCTCGAAGGCATCCCGCCCTCGATGCGCGGCCAGCCGCAAATCGAAGTGCAGTTTGACATCGACGCCAACGGCATCCTGCATGTGTCCGCCAAAGACAAAGGCACCGGCAAGGAAAACAAGATCACCATCAAGGCCAACTCCGGCTTGAGCGAGGACGAAATCCTGCGCATGGTGAACGACGCCAAAGCCAACGAGGCCGAGGACAAAAAACGTCTGGAAGAAGTGCAGTCAAGAAACAACCTTGACACGCTCGCGCACAGCGTGAAGAAGTCGCTCACTGAGTATGGCGACAAGATTGATGCCGCAGAAAAGGCCAGCATCGAATCGGCGCTCAAAGAAGCCGAAGAACTGCTGAAAGATCAAACCGCCGGCAAAGAAGCGCTGGACGCCAAGCTCGAATC
>Ga0335397_10001961_pt1 | contig 27948 bp, 23 predicted proteins | sample MAT04_FD_205740 | JGI IMG/M metagenome (GOLD analysis project Ga0335397, IMG submission 205740) | Freshwater microbial communities from Lake Fryxell liftoff mats and glacier meltwater in Antarctica - MAT-04 (spades assembly) (version 2) ... | reverse complement strand
TCGGTGCGGAAGGTCGACTTGGAGATGTCGAAGCTGACCGCGACGTGGGTGGGGTGCTCGTCGCGCAGGACGTTGATGAGCATCGCCGTGAAGCCGTAGACGGCGTTGGTCGGCTGACCCGTGGTGGTCGAGAAGTTCTCCACCGGCAGCGCGAAGAACGCGCGGTAGGCCAGCGAGTGGCCGTCGAGCAGCAGCAGTCGTGAACGGGCGGGTTCCTGGACGACGTCCTTCTTCGCAGCAGCCACAGGGCGAGTCTAGGAGCGCGCCCGGACTCCCGCGTCCGGCGCGGGCCGGGCCTACGCCAGGTCGCCGTCGGTCTCGGCGGGGCCGAGCGGGACCCCCGAGGGCGAGGAGCGGCCCGCGCGCCGGGGACGACGGCGTACGACGTGGTCGGCCGGGCGGTGCTCGGACGTGGCGAGCCCGCGACGCACCACCGCCACCGGCGCGACCCGGCGCACGGCCATCGGCGCGAACCCGAGGCGGGCGAAGAAGCGGTTGGCGTCGCGCGAACCGGGGTGCACCGACACGACGAGCTGCTCGATCCCGTGCAGCTCGGCGAACGCCGCGGCAGCGGCGACCAACGCCTTGCCCGCGCCCCGGCGCTTGTGCCGGTCCGCGACGACCGCGTGGCTCATGTGGACCGCGGCGACGTCGACCAGCGGGTTGACCCAACCGGTGGTGAACAGGGCCATCCCCAACGCCTCGTCGGCCTCGGTCACCACCACGACCAGGTGGCGGTCGGGGTCCGCCAGCGCCTCGACGTAGCGCTGCTCGGCGAACTCCCGCTGCGCCGCGGGCGCGCCCCGCGGCCGGCCGCCTGCCTCGGTCGGCAGCAGCTGGTCGCGCATCTCCTCACCCAGCGCCATCAGGACCGCCAGGTCGCCCGGCTCGGCGGGCCGGACGCGCAGAGCACCTCTCGGCACGGGCTGCTCCTGCGCGGTCGGCGCCCAGGGGGGCGCGGGGGGGGACGTGAGAGGTGTGGTGCTGTAGCAAGCACATCGGTGGGACTCGACCGTCGATGAGGAGTTCGGAGGGTCGGTCCCGCGAGGTGGGCGCCTAGGCTGCTCGCGGTCAGCCGATACTAGCGCGCAGGTCAGGGCGCGGACGAGCCGAACAGCGAGGTGTGGACGGTGGTCCGCGGCACCGGGACGCTGCTCAACATGGCCGCGATCCTCGTCGGGTCCGGTCTCGGCGTGCTGCTCGGCGCGCGCCTGCCCGAGCGCACCCGGATCACCGTCACCGACGCCCTGGGCCTGGTCACGCTCGTGATCGGCGCCCTGAACATCGCGAGCCTGGGAGAGGCCTCCTTCATCGAAGCAGTGGGCGCGAGCGGGACGATCCTGGTCGTCCTCGGCGCGCTGCTGATCGGCGGCATCACCGGGTCGCTGCTCAACCTCGAGCTGCGGCTCGAGCAGGCCGGCGGCTGGCTGCAGAAGCGGCTGGCCGGCCCCGGCGGTGGCAGTGCGGCCCGGGCCCGCTTCGTCGAGGGCTACGTGAGCGCGTCGCTGATCTTCGTCATCGGCCCGCTCGCGGTGCTCGGCTCGCTGTCGGACGGCCTCGGCCGCGGCATCGACCAGCTCGCGCTCAAGAGCACCCTGGATGGCTTCGCCGCGCTGGCGTTCGCGGCGTCCCTCGGCTGGGGTGTCGCAGCGGCGGCACTGTCGGTCGGCGTCGCGCAAGGAGCCCTCACCCTGCTCGGCGCGCTGCTCGGCAGCCTCCTGCCGGCAGCGCTCATCGCCGCCGTCACCGCCACCGGCGGAGTCCTGCTGCTGGGCGTCGGCCTGCGCCTGCTCAACCTCAAGGCGGTCGCCGTCGGGGACCTGCTCCCGGCCCTGCTGGTCGCTCCGCTGCTGACTGCTGTGGTCGACCTCGCCCGCTGATCAGCACGCACCCGGTCGATCTTGACACAACTCTGGTGACGATCGGGTTTCGCCCGCCCCGCCGAGGTGTGCAACGTGGTTAGGTGTCCCCCGCCGATCGAGACCCGAGGCCCTTCGGCCCTGGACGACGACGGAATCGACCCGATGCCGGACCGCTGATCGCGGCCGACAGACCCGGAGGAGCGTGCGTGGGGAAGATCCTCCCCCGTCCCGTCAACGCGTCAGGCCCTGCGACCCGTGGCGGCACCTCCGCGCTGCGCGCCGGGCTCACGCCCCTGATGTCCCTGCTGGCGCTCGCCCTGCTGCTGCTCGTCGGCGCCGGGCCCGCACTCGCACAAGGGGCTGAAGGGGTGCGAGGCACCCTGAACAACGCCGGGGAACGGGTGGCCGGGGCCACCATCATCGTCGAGCAGGACGGCGAGGAGGTCGCCACTGCCGAGTCCGACGAGGCGGGCCAGTTCAGCATCCCGCTGCCGGGTCCGGGCGACTACACCGTGCGCCTGGACCTCGACACGCTGCCCGAGGGCGTCACCGTCCGGGAGGAGGGGGGTGAGGAGCGCGAGATCACCGTCCGCCCGGGTGCCGTCGCTCCGGCGCTGTTCATCCTCGGCGAGGGCGACCGGGAGACGACCGGCACCGCCGAGCGGGCCGTACAGCTGTTCGTCCGCGGCCTGCAGTTCGGCCTGGTCATCGCGATGGGCGCGATCGGGCTGTCGCTGATCTTCGGCACGACCGGCCTGACCAACTTCGCGCACGGCGAGTTCCTCACCGGCGGCGCGATCGCGGCGTACTTCTTCAACGTGACCGTCGGCATGAACCTCATCCCCGCGACGCTGTGCGCGCTGGTCGTCGGTGCCGTGTTCGGCTACCTGATCGACAAGGGGCTGTGGGGTCCGTTACGTCGCCGGGGCACCGGCCTGATCGCGGCTCTGGTCGTGAGCATCGGCCTGTCGCTGGTGTTGCGCTACCTCTACCTGTACTTCATCGGCGGCAGTGCCCGCTCCTACGCGCAGTACGCCACCCAGCAGCCACTGAGCTTCGGACCGGTCTCGATCCCGCCGCGCGACCTGGTGATCATGGGCCTGTCCGTGCTCGTCCTCACTGCGGTCGGACTCGCGCTGATCAAGACCCGGCTGGGGAAGGCGACCCGCGCGGTCGCCGACAACCCCTCGCTCGCGGCCTCCTCCGGCATCGACGTCGAGCGGGTCATCAACGTCGTCTGGATCGTCGGCACCGCGCTGGCCGTGCTCGGCGGCGTCTTCCTCGCCCTGTCTCAGCAGGTGAGCTACCTGCTGGGCTTCCAGATCCTGCTGCTGCTGTTCGCCGGCGTCACCCTCGGCGGGCTCGGCACGGCGTTCGGCGCCTTGGTCGGGAGCCTGGTCATCGGGATCTTCACCCAGATGTCCACCCTGGTGATCCCCGCCGAGCTGCAGAACGTCGGCGCCCTGGTCGTCCTCATCCTCATCCTCGTCGTCCGGCCGCAGGGCATCCTCGGCCGCGCGGAGCGCGTCGGATGACCGCCGCCCCTGACCCCCGCCGCTGCGACGCTCCTGGGAGGTCCGCATGGACTTCGGCGTAATCCTGACCAACTCCCTGACCGCCCTGCTCAACGCGGAGGCGCTCTACCTGGCCCTGGCCGCGCTCGGGCTCAACATCCACTTCGGCTACACCGGCCTGCTGAACTTCGGCCAGGTCGGCTTCCTCACCGTCGCGGCCTACGGCCTGGGCGTCGGCGTCACCTACCTGGACCTGCCCTTCTTCGCGGCGATCCTGCTCGGGCTCGGCCTCGCGGTGCTCCTGGCGCTGCTGCTCGGCATCCCGACGCTGCGGCTGCGCGCCGACTACCTCGCCATCGTCACCATCGCCTCCAGCGAGGTGCTGCGACTCGTCGCCCGCTCGGCGGCGCTACGCGACGTCACCGGTGGCTCCGCGGGCATCACCGGCTTCGCCGACGGCTTCTACAGCCTCAATCCGCTGCCGGCCGGCCGCTACGGCATCGGCCCGGTCGACTACAACGAGAGCCGCATGTGGCTGCTCCTCGTCGGTTGGTCCCTGGTGGTCCTGGGCTCGATCCTGGTCTTCATGCTGATGCGCAGCCCGTGGGGCCGCGTCCTCAAGGCGATCCGCGAGGACGAGGACGCCGTGCGCAGCCTCGGCAAGAACGTCGTCGGCTACAAGATGCAGTCGCTCATCCTGGGTGGTCTGTTCGGCGCGCTGGCCGGGTTCGTCTTCGCTCTCGCCAACAGCTCGATCCAGCCGGACAACTACAGCACGCTGCTGACCTTCTTCGCCTTCACGGCGATGATCCTCGGCGGCGCGGGGCGGATCCTCGGCCCTGTCATCGGCGCCATCATCTTCAGCAGCTTCTTCACGTTCCTGGAAAACCTCCTGGTCCAGGCGGTGCGGGCGGAGTACATCCCTACGAGCATCTTGGACAGCAACCAGGTGGGCATCGTGCGCTTCATCCTGGTGGGCGTCCTGCTCATGGCCCTCATGATCTTCCGACCGCAGGGGATCTTCGGAGACAAGAAGGAGCTGGCGCTCGATGCCCGCTGACCAGACCGCTGACCACCGGCGGCTCGCGGGGATGGCCTCAGCCGCCACCCTCGAGCAGCTCGAGCCCCGTCCCGGCGTGCCCAAGCCGGACCCCATCCTCATCGCCCACGGGGTCGCCCGCCGCTTCGGCGGGCTCACCGCCGTCGAGGTCGACCACGTCGAGATCCAGCGCGGTGTCATCACCGCGCTGATCGGTCCCAACGGTGCCGGCAAGACGACCTTCTTCAACCTGCTCACCGGCTTCGACAAGGCGAACGAGGGCTCCTGGTCCTTCGAGGGCAAGCCGCTGAACGGCGTCGCCGCCCACAAGGTGGCTCGCCGGGGCATGGTCCGGACGTTCCAGCTCACCAAGGCGCTGTCCAAGCTCTCAGTGCTGGACAACATGCGCCTGGGCGCCACCGGGCAGAAGGGCGAGAACTTCTTCCGCGCCCTGGTCCCGCGGTTGTGGACCGGACAGCAGAAGGAGATCGACGAGCGGGCCCGCGACCTGCTGTCGCGCTTCAAGCTCGACGCCAAGGAGCAGGACTTCGCCGGCAGCCTGTCCGGCGGTCAGCGCAAGCTGCTGGAGATGGCCCGCGCCCTCATGGTCGAGCCCACCATGGTCATGCTCGACGAGCCGATGGCCGGAGTGAACCCGGCGCTGACCCAGTCGCTGCTCGGGCACGTCAAGGACCTGCGCACGCAGGGCATGACGGTGCTGTTCGTCGAGCACGACATGGACATGGTCCGCGACATCAGCGACTGGGTCATCGTCATGGCCCAGGGGAAGATCGTCGCTGAGGGGCCGCCGGACGTCGTCATGGCCGACCAGGCCGTCATCGACGCCTACCTCGGCGCGCACCACGACGACGACCTCAGCCCCGAGGAGCAGCAGGCAGAGCTCGCCGCCGGCGAGGCCGAGCTGGACGCCATCGCCGAGAAGAGGGAGAGCTCATGACCAGCCCGCTGAGCCAGGCGAAGATCGAGGCCGAGGCCAGCCGCGAGCAGTCCTACGCCGATGCCCGCAAGGAGCACCTGGCCCAGGCCGAGGGCGCCCTCGTCCGGGTCGACGACCTGTTCGCCGGCTACGTCCCCGGCGTCGACATCCTCGGCGGCTGCGATCTGCACTGCAGCGACGGCGAGCTGGTCGGCATCATCGGCCCGAACGGCGCCGGCAAGTCGACGCTGCTCAAGTCGATGTTCGGCCTGGTCAGCATCCGCAAGGGCAAGGTGACCCTGCGCGGCGAGGACATTACCGGCAAGAAGGCCCACCAGCTCGTGGCCAAGGGCGTCGGCTTCGTCCCGCAGACCAACAACGTGTTCCCGCGGCTCACCATCGAGGAGAACCTGCAGATGGGGCTCTACCACGACCCCAAGCGGTTCGACGAGCGGTTCGACTACGTTGCGGAGCTGTTCCCGGCGCTGGCCAAGCGGCGCAAGCAGCGGGCCGGCTCGCTGTCCGGTGGTGAGCGTCAGATGGTCGCCATGGGTCGCGCCCTCATGCCCGCCCCGTCGGTGCTGCTGCTCGACGAGCCGTCCGCCGGCCTGTCGCCCGCGCTGCAGGACGAGGTCTTCATCCGCTGCCGCCAGATCAACGCGACCGGTGTCTCGATCATCATGGTCGAGCAGAACGCCCGCCGGTGCCTGCAGATCTGCGACCGCGGCTACGTGCTGGACCAAGGTCGCAACGCCTACACCGCCCCCGGCCGGGACCTCATGAACGACCCCAAGGTCATCGAGCTCTACCTGGGGACGCTGGCCAAGGCCTAGGCCTCCGGGCGCCGGTCCGCAAGTTCGACGCACCCGGGGTCAGGCGTCAGCCTGGCTCTCGAGGAGCTGCTTGAGCTGGCGGAGGTCCTTGGTGTTGGCGCGGCGCATCGCTGCCGCCATCACGGGCGCTGCCACCTTCGAGAAGCCCGAGGGCTCACCGCGGTTGCGCAGCGCCATCCGTGTCCCACCAGCGGGGGGTGTCCTCCCAGTGGTAATTGGTCTCCATCGGGAACGGACCCTCCGAGGTGCTCATGACGAAGCGCTCCCCCGGGACCAGCTCGCGCACCTCGTAGCTGTAGGCAAACGTCCGGCCGAGGAAGCGTGCGACGAAGGCGAACCTCGAGCCGACGGTCATCGGCCGCGGCGTCTGCCACGCGACCGACACGATGTTTTCGTACCAGGTCGGGGCGTGGTCCGGGTCACTGGCGTAGACCGCGACCTCGGCGCGCGGTCGGTCGATCACGATCGTTGTCTCGACGTCGACCGCCATGTCACCTCCTGAGAGGACCCCATGATGCCCCCGGGAGGGTTCGGCTCACGGCGAAGGGGCCCGGCGCATGCGCCGGGCCCCTTCGCCGTCGTGGTTCAGGTGCTACTCGAGCTCACCCGGCTGGTAGTTCACGTCAGCGGTCAACTTGTTGTCCGCACCATAGGTGTAAATGCCGATGATCGCGGAGGTGGGATCGCCCTTCTCGTTCAACTCGATCGGCCCGCTGATGCCGTCGTAGTCGATGTCCTCACCGTCGTCGATCAAGGTCTTGCACTCCGCGAACGTCGTGCACTTCTCGCCGTCCTTGGTGACACCGGGGAGCTCGGCGGCGATGGCCTCACCGGCGTCATTACCCGCGACCAGCGCCGCGAGCGCGGACGTGATGACCGCGTCGTAGGACTCAGCGGCGTAGCTGTAGTCCTGCAGGGCCGGGTCGACCGTGGCCAGGCGCTCGCGGAACTCCGCGGTGGCCTCGGCCCCGGGCAGCGAGCCCTTGGCTCCCTCCAGCAGGCCGGCCGGCAGGTCCGCTCCCAGGGCGTTGCCGACGTTGCCGTCGACCAGGTAAAGCGGGACCTCCTGCGGGCCGATGCCCGCCGAGACCATGGAGTTGATGACCTTGGCCGACTCCTCGAAGCCGATGAGCACGACGCAGCCCGGGTTGGCGGCCTTGAGCTCGTTGACCTGGGCGTCGAAGTTCGACGCCGCGGGGTCGTAGAAGATCGCGGCCTCGGGCGTCAGCGAGCCACCGCCCCCGGTGACCGTCTCGCCGACGAAGTTGGCCAGCCCCTCGCCGTACGGGTCCTGGAGCGCCAGGATGCCGACGTTGGTGCAGCCGTCGGCGAGGATGGCCTCGCCGAGGATGCGCCCCTGAAGGATGTCCGGCGGCGCGGTCCGGAAGTACAGACCCTGGTCCTCGTAGTCGGTCAGCTCGGCGGCGGTGTTCGCCGGGCTGTACTGCACCACACCTGCTCGGGTGATCTTGTCGATGACGGTCAGCGAGACGCCTGAGGAGGCGGCACCGATGATGACGTCGACGTCGGCAGCCAGCAGGCGGTCGACGGTCGGGTTGGCAACGTCCTGAGAGGTGTCACCGGAGTCACCCTCGATGTACTCGACGTCCTTGTCCAGGACGCCACCCGCCTCGTTGATCTCCTTGATCGCGAGCTCGACGCCGGCGAACTCGGGCGGGCCGAGGAACGCCAGGTTGCCGGTCTGCGGCAGAAGGCTGCCGATGGTGAGCGTGCCGTCGCCTTCGGCAGTGCTGGTGGCGGGGGCGTCCGTCGCGTCCGGGGTCGCGACGTCAGTGTCGTCGTCACCACCACAGGCAGCGAGGGCGAGGGCACTGGCGCTGATGGCAGCCACCATGCGCCAGGAACGTGCGGGGGATGTCATCCACCGTCTCCTTGAGGACGAAGGGGCGTCGCGATCAGCGACGCTCGAGTACAGCGGAACCTATCCGAGCAACCCCGCTCGTACCGGACGCTGACGACCTCGTGTCGCGGTCGTTGTGAGGTCGTGACCTGCGGGCGCTCAGACCGGCGGGCCCTCGTGTGCCGTGTCCGATGCTGGGGCTTTTGTAGTGTCGTCCAGCACGGCCTGCGCGACCGCCCGCATCGAGCGGCGCTGGTCCATCGACGTGCGCTGGATCCAGCGGAAGGCCTCCGGCTCGTCCATGCCCCGCTGCTGCAGCACCGCCTTGGCCCGGTCGACGAGCTTGCGCGCCTCCAGCCGGCCGTTGAGGTCGCCGACCTCGCGCTCGAGCGCGGTCAGCTCGCTGAAGCGCGACACGGCCATCTCGATGGCCGGGACCAGGTCCTTCTTCTGGAACGGCTTGACGAGGTAGGCCATGACGCCCGCCTCCCGGGCCCGCTCGACCAGGTCGCGCTGGCTGAAGGCGGTGAGGATGACCACGGCCGACAGCCGCGCGGCGACGACCTGCTCGGCGGCCGACAGCCCGTCGAGCACCGGCATCTTGACGTCGAGGATGACCAGGTCCGGACGCAGCTCGGTGGCCAGGCGCACGGCGGAGGCGCCGTCACCGCACTGCCCGACGACGGCGTAGCCCTCCTCCTGCAGCATCTCGACGAGGTCCATCCGGATCAGCGCCTCGTCCTCGGCGACCAAAACCCGGAGGGCCGGACGCAGCGTCGGTGCAGGCACGGGACCCTCCTCGGGTTGGCGGACGGGGGTGGCGGACCGGGCGGCCCGGTATGGACGGACAGTCAGGTGCGGTGCCGAGGGCGGGATTCGAACCCGCAAGCCCTTTCAGGCAGCTGAGTTTGAGTCAGCCGTGTATGCCGTTCCACCACCCCGGCAGGAGCAGGACGAGACTAGCGCTCAGACGTCGTCGGCCCGGCGGCCGAAGGACGGCGGCGCCGGGACCGGGCTGCCGAGGCGGTGGACGCGCATCGCGTTGGTCGAGCCGCTGGTGGCCGGCGGGCTGCCGGCGACGATCGTGACGTACTCGCCCTCCTGCATGCGGCCGAGGCCGAGCATCGCGCTGTCGACCTGCAGCACCATCTCGTCGGTGTGCTCGACGGCGGGGACCAGGAACGTCTCGACGCCCCAGGTGAGCGTGAGCTGGCTGCGCACCTCGGCGACCGGGGTGAACGCCAGCAGCGGGATCGGCGAGCGGTGCTCGGCGAGCAGCCGGGCGGTGTCGCCGCTCTGGGTGAACGCGACCAGTGCGCTGGCCCCGACGGTGGTGCCCACGACGGCGGCGGCCCGGGCGATCGCACCGCTGATCGTCGTGGGCTCGGCCTCGACCCGGGGCAGGCGAGACAGGTCCTCCTCGGCGGCGACGATGCACCGCGCCATCGTCGCCACGGCCTCGACGGGGTAGGAGCCGACGCTGGTCTCACCCGAGAGCATCAGTGCGTCGGAGCCGTCGAGCACGGCGTTGGCGACGTCGCTGGCCTCCGCGCGGGTCGGGCGGGACGCGCCGATCATCGACTCGAGCATCTGGGTCGCGACGATGACGGGCTTGGCCTGCTCGCGCGCGGCCTGGATGGCGCGCTTCTGCACCAGCGGCACGCGCTCGAGCGGCATCTCCACCCCGAGGTCGCCACGGGCGACCATCAGCCCGTCGAAGGCGGTGACGATCTCCTCGAGGTTGTCGACGGCCTGCGGCTTCTCGATCTTGGCGAGCACGGGCAGGCGGACGCCGTACTCGTCCATGATCTCGTGCACGCGGGTGATGTCGGCCGCGGAGCGGACGAACGACAGCGCGACCATGTCGGCGCGCAGCGTCATGGCGAAGCGCAGGTCCTCCTCGTCCTTGTCGGACAGGGCGGGGACGCTGACGCCGATGCCGGGCAGCGACAGGCCCTTGTTGTTGCTGACCGGGCCGCCCTCGGTGACCAGCAGGCGCACGTCGTGGCCCTCGACGGCGAGCACCCGCAGCCCCACCCGGCCGTCGTCGACCAGCAGCCGGTCACCCTCGCCGACGTCGCCGGCGAGCCCGGCGTAGGTCGTCGAGACCCGGTCGTGGTCGCCCGGACAGGCCTCGGTCGTGATCGTGACGGTCTCCCCCGTCGCCCACAGGACCGGCCCGCGGGCGAAGGTCCCCAGGCGGATCTTCGGACCCTGGAGATCGACGAGCACGCCGACCCCGCGGCCGGACTCGTCGCTGGCCTGCCGCACCCAGGTGTAGGCCTCGCGGTGCTGCTCGTACAAGCCGTGGCTGAAGTTCAGCCGGGCCACGTCCATACCGGCGTAGACGAGCCCGCGCACGCCCTCGTAGGAGTGGGTGGCAGGACCCAGGGTGCAGACGATCTTCGCTCGACGCTTCACGTGATCAGCCTAAGGGCGGCTGGGGGCTACCGGCTGGTAGGTGTGACGGGGCTCGGAAGCTGGGTCTCGCCGCAGAGCGCGCGGTCCACCGAGGCGGCCGCGGCCCGACCCTCGGCGATGGCCCAGACGATGAGCGACTGACCACGGCCCATGTCGCCCGCGACCCAGACACCGGGCACGCTGGTGGCCCAGTCCTGGTCGCGCACGACGTTGCCGCGGCCGTCGATCTCGACACCCAGCGACGCGAGCAGCCCGGCGCGCTGCGGCCCGGTGAAGCCCATCGCCAGCGTGACGAGCTGCGCCGGCAGGACCCGCTCGCTGCCCTCGACCGGCTCGAACCGGCCGTCGACCATCTCGACGTCGACCAGCTCGAGCCCGGTGACGTGACCGTCCTGCCCGACGAAGCGCTTGGTGTTGACCGAGAACAGCCGTTCGCCGCCCTCCTCGTGGGCGCTGCTGGTTCGGTAGACCAGCGGCCAGGTCGGCCACGGCGTCGTGTCCGGCCGCTCCTGCGGCGGGCGCGGCATGATCTCGAGCTGGGTGATCGTCCTCGCGCCCTGGCGGATCGCGGTGCCGAGGCAGTCCGCGCCGGTGTCGCCGCCGCCGATGATGACGACGTCCTTGCCCTCGGCGTCGATCGGCGCCCGCTGGAGGTCGCCCTCCTGGACGCGGTTGGACGGGACGAGGTACTCCATCGCCAGGTGGACGCCCCGGAGCTCCCGTCCCTCGACCGGCAGGTCGCGACCGAGCGTCGAGCCGCCAGTGAGCAGCACGGCGTCGAAGTCCGTGCGCAGCTGCTCGACGGTGACGTCGACGCCGACGTCGACGGAGGTGCGGAAGACGGTGCCCTCGGCGCGCATCTGGTCCAGCCGCCGGTCCAGGACCCGCTTCTCCATCTTGAACTCGGGGATGCCGTAGCGCAGCAGGCCGCCGAGGCGGTCGGCGCGCTCGAGGACGGTGACCTCGTGACCGGCGCGGGTCAGCTGCTGGGCCGCGGCCAGGCCCGCCGGGCCGGAGCCGACGACGGCGACCGTACGGCCCGTGCGTGACAGCGGCGGCTGCGGCGTCACCCAGCCCTCGGCGAAGGCCCGGTCGACGATCTCGACCTCGACCTGCTTGATGGTCACCGGGTCGGCGTTGATGCCGAGCACGCAGGCCGCCTCGCAGGGCGCCGGGCACAGCCGCCCGGTGAACTCCGGGAAGTTGTTGGTGGCGTGCAGCCGCTCGATCGCCTCGGACCAGTCGTCGCGGAAGACCAGGTCGTTCCACTCCGGGATGAGGTTCCCGAGCGGGCAGCCGTTGTGGCAGAACGGGATGCCGCAGTCCATGCAGCGCGCGGCCTGGTCGTGGAGGTGGTCCTTCGGGAACTCCTCGTAGACCTCCTTCCAGTCGCGGATGCGGACGTCGACCGGTCGCCGGGTCGGGAGCTCGCGGTCGTGCTTGAGGAAGCCGGTGGGGTCGCCCATGTCTCTAGCCCTTGCTCGCGGCCATGACGGCCTCGTCGACGTCGGTCCCGTCCTCGCGCGCCTTCTCGATGGCGGCGAGCACCTTCTTGAAGTCGCGCGGCATGATCTTGGTGAAGCGGTTCCAGTCGGCCTGCTCGAGCAGCCGGGCGGCCAGCGTCGACCCGGTCTCGGTGACGTGGTCGCTCAGCATCTGCCGCAGCGTCTCCTGGTCACCCTCGGTCAGGGCCTCGAGCTCGACCATCTCCCGGTTGACCTTGGCCTCGTCGAGGTCGAGCAGGTACGTCACCCCGCCGCTCATGCCGGCGGCGACGTTGCGGCCGGTCTCGCCGAGGATCGCCACCCGGCCGCCGGTCATGTACTCACAGGCGTGGTCGCCGACGCCCTCGACGACCGCGGTCGCGCCCGAGTTGCGCACGCAGAACCGCTCTCCCACGCGCCCTCGGACGAACAGCGAGCCGGACGTCGCGCCGTACAGCAGGGTGTTGCCGGCGATGACGTTGTCCTCCGCCGGGAAGGTCGCGGTCAGGTCGGGGCGCAGTGCGATGCGCCCGCCGGACAGGCCCTTGCCGACGTAGTCGTTGGCGTCGCCGAACAGGCGCAGCACGATCCCGCGCGGCAGGAAGGCGCCCAGCGACTGGCCGGCCGAACCGGTCAGGGTGATGTCGATCGTGCCCTCGGGCAGGCCGGCGCCGCCGTAGCGGCGGGTGACCTCGGCTCCGAGCATCGTCCCGACGGTCCGGTTGACGTTGCGGATCGGCAGCTCGAGCGTGACCGGCGTGCGGTCGGCGAGCGCCCCCTCGGCCAGCGCGATGAGGGTGTTGTCCAGGGCGTGCTGCAGGCCGTGGTCCTGCGCGACGGTCTGGGTGACCGCGGCGCCCTCGGGCAGCTCGGGCAGGTGGAGCACGGGCGCGAGGTCCAGGCCCGAGGCCTTCCAGTGCTCGACCGCGCGCTGCACGTCGAGCACCTCGACGTGTCCGATGGCCTCCTGCAGGCTGCGGAAGCCCAGCGAGGCCAGGATCTCCCGGACCTCCTGCGCGATGTACTCGAAGAAGGTCACGACGTACTCGGCCTGGCCGGTGTACTTCTCGCGCAGGTCGAGGCGCTGCGTCGCGACGCCGACCGGGCAGGTGTCGAGGTGGCAGACGCGCATCATGATGCAGCCGCTGACGACCAGCGGGGCGGTCGCGAAGCCGTACTCCTCGGCGCCGAGCAGCGCGCCGATGATGACGTCGCGGCCGGTCTTGAGCTGGCCGTCGACCTGCACCACGATCCGGTCGCGCAGGCCGTTGAGCAGCAGCGTCTGCTGGGTCTCGGCCAACCCCAGCTCCCACGGCGAGCCGGCGTGCTTGAGGCTGGTGAGCGGTGAGGCGCCCGTACCCCCGTCGTGGCCGGAGATGAGCACCACGTCGGCGTGCGCCTTGGAGACGCCCGCCGCCACCGTGCCGACGCCGACCTCGGCCACGAGCTTGACGTGGATCCGCGCGTCCTTGTTGGCGTTCTTGAGGTCGTGGATCAGCTGCGCCAGGTCCTCGATGGAGTAGATGTCGTGGTGCGGCGGCGGGCTGATCAGACCGACGCCGGGGGTCGAGTAGCGCGTCTTGGCGATGTAGGGGTTGACCTTCGGCCCGGGCAGCTGGCCGCCCTCACCGGGCTTGGCGCCCTGGGCCATCTTGATCTGGATGTCGTCGGCGTTGACGAGGTACTCGCTGGTGACCCCGAACCGGCCGGACGCGACCTGCTTGATGGCGCTGCGCCGCTCGGGGTCGTACAGGCGCTCGGGGTCCTCGCCGCCCTCACCGGTGTTGCTGCGGCCGCCGAGGCGGTTCATCGCGATGGCGAGCGTCTGGTGGGCCTCGGGGCTGATCGAGCCGAGCGACATCGCGCCGGTGTTGAAGCGCTTGACGATCTCGCTGACCGGCTCGACCTCGTCGATCGGGACGGGCGTGCGGTCGGCCGTGAACGCGAACAGCCCCCGCAGGGTGCCCGCCCTGGCCGACAGGTCGTCCACGGCCTGGGTGTAGTCCTTGAAGACGTCGTACTTCTGCGCCCGCGTCGAGTGCTGCAGCGCGAAGACGGTCTGGGGGTTGAACAGGTGCACCTCGCCCTCGCGGCGCCACTGGTACTCCCCGCCGATCTCCAGGCGGCGGTGGGCCCGCTCGGTGGCGTTCTCCGGGTAGGCGCGGCGGTGCCGGGCCGTGACCTCGGCCGCGACGACGTCCAGCCCGATCCCGCCGAGGCGGCTGGTGGTGCCGGTGAAGTACTCGTCGACGAGGTCCTGCGACAGTCCGAGCGCCTCGAAGACCTGCGCGCCGGTGTAGGACGCGATCGTCGAGATGCCCATCTTGCTCATGACCTTAAGGACCCCCTTGCCGGCGGCCTTGATGTACTTCTGCACCGCCTCCTTCGGCGCGACGCCCGTCAGGGTGCCGACGCGGATCATGTCCTCGATCGTCTCGAAGGCCAGGTAGGGGTTGACCGCGGCCGCGCCGTAGCCGATCAGCAGCGCGATGTGGTGCACCTCGCGGGCGTCGCCGGCCTCGACGACCAGACCCACACGCGTACGGGACTTCTCGCGGATCAGGTGGTGGTGCACGGCGCTGGTGAGCAGCAGCGAGGGGATCGGCGCCATGTGCTCGGTCGAGTCGCGGTCCGACAGCACGATGAGGCGTGCGCCGGCGGCGATCGCGGTCGACACCTCGCGGCGGACCCGCTCGAGGGCGTCGCGCAGCGCCTCTCCCCCGCCGTTGACCGGGTAGAGGCCGTGCACGACCACGGTCGAGAAGCCCGGCAGATCACCGTCCTCGTTGACGTGGATGATCTTGGCCAGGTCGTCGTTGTCGATGACCGGGAACGGCACGACGATCTGGCGGCAGGACGCTGCCGCCGGCGCGAGCAGGTTCTGCTCCGGGCCGATCGTCCCGGACAGGGAGGTGACGAGCTCCTCGCGGATCGCGTCTAGCGGCGGGTTCGTGACCTGCGCGAAAAGCTGGGTGAAGTAGTCGAACAGCAGTCGCGGGCGCTCCGACAGCACCGCGACGGGGGTGTCGGTGCCCATCGAGCCGATCGCCTCGAGGCCGGCCTTGGCCATCGGGCTGAGCAGGATGCGCAGCTCCTCCTCGGTGTAGCCGAAGACCTGCTGGCGGCGCAGGACCGACTCGTGGGAGTAGACGACGTGCTCCCGGCCGGGGAGCTCGTCCAGGCGCAGTCGGCCCGAGTGCAGCCAGTCGCCGTACGGCTGCTCCGCCGCGAGGGTGGCCTTGATCTCCTCGTCCTCGACGATCCGCCCCTCGGCGGTGTCGACGAGGAACATCTTGCCGGGCTGCAGGCGGCCCTTGCGCACGACCTGGTCGGCCGGTATCTCCAGCACGCCGACCTCGCTGGCCAGGATCACGCGGCCGTCGACGGTCTGCCACCAGCGGCTGGGGCGCAGGCCGTTGCGGTCCAGGACCGCGCCGATCTGGGTGCCGTCGGTGAAGGTCACGCAGGCCGGGCCGTCCCACGGCTCCATCAGCGAGGAGTGGAACTCGTAGAACGCCCGCTTGGCGGGGTCCATGTCCTTGGCGTTCTCCCATGCCTCCGGGACCATCATCAGGACCGCGTGCGGCAGCGAGCGCCCGCCCATGTGCAGCAGCTCGAGCACCTCGTCGAAGCTCGCGCTGTCGCTGGCGCCCGGGGAGCAGATGGGGAACAGCCGGCTCAGGTCGTCCGGGAGCTCGGCGGCGACCTGGTCACGGCCACCGCGCAGGAGCGCCTCACGGGCCCGCATCCAGTTGCGGTTGCCGCGGACGGTGTTGATCTCGCCGTTGTGCGCGATGTAGCGGTAGGGGTGAGCCAGCGGCCAGCTCGGGAAGGTGTTGGTCGAGAAGCGGCTGTGCACCAGCGCGAGAGCGCTGGCGAACCGTTCGTCGAGCAGGTCGGGGAAGAACGGCTGGAGCTGGCCGGTCGTGAGCATGCCCTTGTAGACCAGCGTGCGGCAGGACAGCGAGGCGAAGTACGTCCCGGTCTCGTGCTCGGCGCGCTTGCGCGCGACGTAGGCCCGGCGCTCCAGGGCGTACGGCGTCATCGCGCCGTCGCTGCTGCCCAGGAACAGCTGCGCGAAGCGCGGCATCACCGACAGGGCGGTGGCACCGATGCCGGCGCCCTCGGGGTCCACCGGCAGCTCGCGCCAGGCCAGGACGACCAGGCCCTCCTCAGCGGCGATGGCCTCGATGCCCTTGCGCGCCTGCCCGGCCTCGGCCTCGTCCTGCGACAAGAAGGCCGTCCCCACGGCGTAGTTACCGGCAGCGGGCAGCGTGACGCCCTGCTCGGCGAGCAGCGGCCGCAGGAGCGCGTCGGGGACCTGGGTGAGGATGCCGGCGCCGTCGCCGGTGGCCGGCTCGCTCCCGGAGGCGCCGCGGTGCTCCATGTTGACCAGCGCCGCCAGCCCCTGCTCCACCGTGTCGTGGCTGACGCGGCCGGCGATGTCCGCGACGAAGGCGACGCCGCAGGCGTCGTGCTCGTTAGCGGGGTCGTACAGGCCCTGGGCCGCAGGGGTGTGAGAGCTGCGGAACACGCTGGGGATGGACGTCATGGCAGAGCCTCTCGCCGGGTCGTCGAGTGCGGATCACCTGCTCACCCGGGACGTCCTTGGCCCTGCTGCAGATGTCGGTGAGGTTACACGAGAGATCCCGGGTGCCGCACCCCGCAGACGCCGGGCGGACGTGGCAAGACGGACACGGACGGTGTCCACATGGCTCGTTCGAGTCATGGCGTCCGGAGCCGTTCCGAGGCACCCTGGCTCATGCCCTTGTCGAACCCATCGGTGCCTGCCGCTGACGTGCCCGCGGCGAGCCCCGGCTGGCTGCCCCGCGGGGACGCCCTGAGCCAGGGCGACTGGCAGTGGCGGCACCGGTTTGTCTGCGGCGTGCTGGCGGCCCACCTGCCCGCGCTCGCCCTGCTGGCGTCCCTCACCGGCGCCACGCTCCGCGAGTGGCTGTTCCTGCTCCCCCTGGTCGCCCTGCTCGCCATCGCGGTGCTGGCGGCGCCGCACCGCCGGGTGCAGTCGCTGGCCGCAACGCTGGGCCTGATCGGCTGCTCCGCCCTGCTGCAGCTGGCTGTCGAGCCACGGGTCGAGGCCCACTTCCACGTCTTCGTCGTCCTGGCGGTGCTTGCGCTCTACCAGGACTGGATCGCGTTCGCCCTCGCCCTCGGCTTCGTCGGGATCTACCACGTCGCGCTGGCGACCGTGGGCACCGCCGGGCCCGACGCCTGGGTCGTCGGGGCACTGCAGTCCGGCGCGCTGGTGGTGGAGGCCGCCGTCCTCGTCGTCTTCTGGCGGGCCCACGAGCTGGGCCGCGCCGCCGAGGAGAAGCTCCGGGCCGAGCTGGTGTCCGGGCACACGAGCGTGCGCGCCCGCCTCGCCGAGGCCGAGCGCATCCGCGCCGACCTGATCGGCACCGTGTCCCACGAGTTCCGCACCCCCCTGACGGGCATCCGCGGCGCTGCGCTGACGCTGCTCAAGCACGGCGACCGGCTCGACAAGCAGGGCCGCGACCGGCTCCTGCACGCCGTGCTCGACCAGCAGGAGCGGCTTTCCCGGCTGCTGGAGAACATGCTGACTGCCGCGCAGGCGACCCACGCGGACCCCGAAGCCCAGGCCGAGGTCGACGCCGTCGCGGCCGAGGTCGCCATGCTGGCTGCGGCCGGCCGGCCCGGTCTGGCCGTCTCCGTCGTCGTGACCCCCGGCACGGTCGCCCGCATCGACCGGCCGGCGCTGCACCAGGTGCTGGCCAACCTCGTCGACAACGCTCTCCAGCACGGCATTCCGGGGGCTGTCCCAGTCCTGGCCGGTGGCACCGACGCCCACGGCGTCTGGCTGAGCATCAGCAACGAGGGCCGCACGATCGACCTCACCGCCAGCGGCCGGCTGTTCGAGCCGTTCACCCAGATCGACTCCGGCGCCACCCGTGAGCGTGAGGGCATCGGGGTCGGGCTCTACGTCGTCCGTCGGCTCGTCGAGGTCTACGGCGGCTCGGTCGACGTCCGCAGCGACAGCGGCTGGGTGACCGTCGACGTACGGCTCAAGGCCCCCGCCTCGCCGGGCGCGGCGCCCCTGATCGACCGTCGCACCCGTTCCCTGGCCACCTGAGCCGGGCGCCCGGGATCGGACCTGCCGGCGGGTCGTGCCGGCGGGTCGTGCCGGCGGGTCGTGCCGGCGGGTCGTGCCGGCGGGTCGTGCCGGCGGGTCACTACCGGCGGGTCACTGCCGGCGGGTCACTACCGGCGGGTCACTACCGGCGGGTCACTACCGGCGGGTCACTACCGGCGGGTCACTACCGGCGGGTCACTACACATGCGCGGCGGTGCTACTGAACTGCCCCCGGATCTGGGGGCAGTTCAGTAGCACCGCGCAGCACCTGCCCACCGCCTGTCCCATGGCGGTCACCCTCCTCGGCGCCGTCCCTCTCGGCTGAGCCCGGGCCGCGCCGGATCACGGGGTCTGGGCGGGCGGGTTCTCGACGGGCTCGTCCTCGCTCTGGCCGATCAGCTCGCTCGGGGCCTCCCGGCCGGCGCCGCGGCGCAGCCGCAGGTACACCAGCGCGCCGATCAGCAGGACGGCCATGACGTAGTGGTTGACCCGCAGGCCGAGCAGCCCGTTGGCCTCGTCGATCCGCAGCGACTCGATCCACAGCCGCCCGAGCGCGTAGAGCCCGACGTAGAGCGCGAACACCCGCCCGCCGCCGAGCTTGTAGCGCCGGTCGGCCCAGATCAGCACGCCGGCGACGCCGACGTTCCAGAGCAGCTCGTAGAGGAACGTCGGGTGGTAGGCCTCGGCGCCCGCGACCGCGTCGGGGTTGTCCGGGTCGATCTCCAGACCCCACGGCAGCGTCGTCGGACGGCCGAACAACTCCTGGTTGAACCAGTTGCCGAGCCGACCGACGGCCTGGGCGAGCACCACGCCGGGCGCGACGGCGTCGGCGAAGGCGGTGCGTGACAGGCCGCGGCGGCGCAGCATGACGTAGGCCGCCAGGAAGCCGCCGGCGATCCCGCCGGGAATGCCGAGGCCGCCCTCCCAGACGTAGAGCGCGCTGACCGGGTCGTCGAGGTAGGCCTGCGGGCTGGTGATCACGTGGTAGACCCGCGCCCCCAGGATCCCGAACGGGACGGCGATCGTGGCGACGTCGGTGACCACGCCCTGGGCGCCGCCGCGGGCCTGCCAGCGCCGCTCACCGACGACGATCGCGACGACGACGCCCGCGATGATCGCCAGCGCGTACGCCCGCAGCGGGATCGGGCCGATCTGCCAGACGCCGGTGTCGGGGCTGGGGAGGTAGGCCAGGTTCACCTGCCCAGCCTAGGCGGGCAGCCGCTCCCGTACCCCGTGAGCGAGCTCAGCCGCCAGGCGGCGCACCCCGTCGACGCCCTGCTCGTCCAGGGCCCGCACCAGCGCCGACCCGACCACGACGCCGTCGGCGAAGGACGCGACCTGCGCGGCCTGCGCGGCGGTGCTGACGCCGAGCCCGACCACGACGGGGAGGTCGGTCTGCGCGCGCGTACGACGGACCAGCTCCTGCGCACCCGAGCCGACCTCGGCCCGCGCGCCGGTGACGCCCATGACAGCGGCGGCGTAGACGAAGCCGCGATTGGTGCGCCCGACAACGGCGATCCGCGCGTCGGTGCTGCTCGGCGCGACCAGGAAGATCGGGTCGAGGTCGAGGTCGCGGCAGGCCTCGAGCCACTCCTGCGCCTCCTCGGGGATGAGGTCGGGGGTGATCGCGCCGACGCCGCCGGCGTTCTTGAGCGCCTCGGCCCAGCGACGGAAGCCGTAGCGGTGCACGGGGTTCCAGTAGCCCATGACCATCGTCGGCGCGCCCGCAGCCGCAACCGCCTCGACCGTGCGCAGGACGTCGGCCTGCCGGGTCCCGGCCTGCAGCGACCGCTCGTGCGCCGCCTGGATGACCGGGCCCTCCATCAGCGGGTCGGTGTAGGGCATGCCGACCTCGACGGCGTCGACGCCCTCCTCGACCATCGCGGTCATGGCCTGCACCGCCAGGTCGTACGACGGGAAGCCCGCCGGCAGGTAGGCGATCAGCGCCGCCCGCCCCTCGGAGCGGCAGCGGGCGAACATCTGGTCGAGAGCGCTCACGGCTGCTCGCCCTCGTGGGCGCGGGTCAGGTCCGACTGGGCGACCTGCTCGCCCGTGACCAGGCCGAACCAGCGCGCGGCGGTGTCGACGTCCTTGTCGCCCCGCCCGGAGGTGTTGATGATGATCACGAGGTCGCGGGCGTCCCGCCCGGCGGCGACCTGGGCGCGGCCCCAGTCGCAGGCCCCGGCAAAGGCATGGGCAGTCTCGATCGCGATCAGGATGCCCTCGCTCTTGGCGACCTTCTCGAGCGCCTGCATCGCCCAGCCGTCGGTGATGCCGCTGTAGGTCGCCCGCCCGAGGTCACGCAGCAGGGCGTGCTCCGGCCCGACCCCGGGGTAGTCCAGGCCGGCGCTGATGCTCGTGGTGTCTGAGGTCTGGCCGTCCTCGTCCTGCATGAGGTAGCTGCGGGCGCCGTGCAGCACCCCCGGCTGGCCGGCCGTGAGAGGGGCGGCGTGGCGGCCGGTCTCGACACCGTCGCCGCCGGCCTCGCAGCCCACCAGCGCGACGTCGGTGTCCTCGACGAACGGGTGGAAGATCCCCATCGCGTTGCTGCCCCCGCCGACGCAGGCCACGACGGCGTCGGGCAGCCTGCCCACGAGGTCCAGGCACTGCTGGCGCGCCTCGACACCGATGATCCGCTGGAAGTCGCGCACCATCATCGGGAACGGGTGGGGGCCGACGACCGAGCCGATGATGTAGTGGGTCGTCTCGACGTTGGTGACCCAGTCGCGCATGGCCTCGTTGGTCGCGTCCTTCAGGGTCTTGGTGCCGCTCGTGACCGGCACGACCTCGGCGCCGAGCAGCCGCATGCGGGCGACGTTGAGCGCCTGCCGGCGGGTGTCCTCCTCACCCATGTAGACCGTGCACTCGAACCCGAACAGCGCGCACGCGGTGGCCGTCGCCACCCCGTGCTGGCCGGCCCCGGTCTCGGCAATGACCCTCTTCTTGCCCATCTGCTTGGTCAGCAGGGCCTGGCCGAGCACGTTGTTGATCTTGTGGCTGCCGGTGTGGGCGAGGTCCTCCCGCTTGAGCAGGATGCGCGCTCCCCCGGCGTGCTCGGACAGCCGCCGCGCCTCCGTCAGGGGGGTGGGTCGACCGGCGTAGGTCGTCAGCAGCCGGTCGAGCTCGGCGACGAACTCGGGGTCGCTCTTGGCGGCCAGGTGCGCAGCGGTGAGCTCGTCGAGGGCGGCGATGAGGGCCTCGGGGACGAAGCGCCCTCCGTACGGTCCGAAGTGGCCGGAGCTGTCGGGTTGGGTCATGTCTCAGTCCTGGCTGCGGGCGGACGGGTGGTTGCCGGCGGCGACGAGCGCGGCGACCGCCTGGCGGGGGTTGCCGCCGGTGACGACGCCCTCCCCGACCAGGACCGCGTCGGCGCCGACAGCGGCGTAGTCGAGCAGGTCGAGCGGTCCGCGGACCCCGGACTCGGCGATCTTGACGACCCCGTCGGGGATCATGGGGGCGAGCCGGCTGAACACGCTGCGGTCGACCTCGAGGGTCTTGAGGTCACGGGCGTTCACGCCCACGACCGTGGCGCGGGCGTCCAACGCCCGCACCAGCTCGCCCTCGTCGTGCACCTCCACCAGGGCGGTCATGCCGAGGGAGAGCGTCCGCTCCACCAGCGACACGAGCGCGTCCTGCTCGAGCGCGGCGACGATGAGCAGGGCGACATCGGCGCCATACGCCCGGCCCTCCCACAGCTGGTAGCTCGAGACGACGAAGTCCTTGCGCAGGACGGGTACGGAGACCCGCGCGCGGACCGCCTGGAGATCGGCCAGGCTGCCGCCGAACCGGCGCTGCTCGGTCAGGACGCTGATGACGCTGGCGCCGCCGGCCTCGTAGTCCTCGGCGAGCGCGGCCGGGTCGGCGATGGCGGCCAGCGCCCCCTTGGACGGGCTGCTGCGCTTGACCTCGGCGATCACCGCGACGCCAGGGCGGCGGAGCACGGCGGCGGCGTCGAGCGCTGGGGGCTGAGCTGCCGCGCGGTCCTTGAGCTCGTCCAGGCTCGTCCGGGACTGCCTGTCGGCCAGGTCCTCCCGCACACCGACGAGGATGTCGTCGAGCACGCTCACGCGGCGGTCCTCCTGCGTTCCCGGGTGGTGGCCGTCGACAGGGGGTCGCGACCGACGACACGCTAGTCGGGGGCCGGTGAGCGCGCGCCCCGGGGTGGCGGGGGCTCAGCGCGCGGTCGGGTCCTCGCCGCGGTCCAGCGCCTCCCACAGCTCCCGCTCGGCGACCGGGCCACTGGTCGGCGGAGGGGCCTGTGTCCGGGTCGCCGGCGCGTCGTACCTTCTGGACAGCGCGGCCCAGCGGCGCCCGCGGACGGCGACGAGCAGCCCGGCTCCCGCCAGCAGCAGCCCCCCGAGGGCCGCCAGCAGCGGCCAGCCGGTCCCGGCCACCGTGCCCTGGCTCGTCCCGCCGGCGTCGCGGACCACCGCGGTGTCCAGGGCTGCGGTCGTCAGGTCGGCCAGCACGCCGGCCGTCAGCGCGACGACTCCCCCGCCGACGACCAGCAGGACCGCGCCGACGGCGATCCGGCCCCAGCCGCGCGTGGCCGCCACGGCCACGACACCGGCCAGGCCCACCAGCCCGAGCGCCTGCAGCCCCGGGACCAGCGCGGAGCCGGGCACCCCGATCGCGCGACCCGGCAGCAGGCCGGTCCCCGGCAGCTCGACGACGGCCCAGGAGCGGCCGGCGGCGACGAGCAGCACGAACGCGCCGACCAGGCACAGCAGCACCGCCAGGCCGACCTCGGCGCGCGGGCCGCTCCTCACGCGCCGGAGCCGGTCGTGCGCAGCGTCCCCGCCGCGGCGACGGCGCGGAGCACGGCAGCGGCCTTGTTCTCGCACTCGACCTGCTCGGAGGCGGGGTCGCTGTCGGCGACGACCCCGGCGCCGGCCTGGACGTAGGCCACGCCCTGATGGAGGACGGCGGTGCGGATCGCGATGGCCATGTCCATGTCGCCACCCGCGTCGACGTAGCCGACCGTGCCCGCGTAGAGCGAGCGGCGCGACGGTTCGAGCGACTCGATGATCTCCATCGCCCGCGGCTTGGGCGCTCCGGAGACGGTGCCGGCCGGGAACGTCGCACGCAGGACATCGAGCGCCCGCGCCCCCGGTCGCACCTGCCCGAACACCGTCGAGACCAGGTGCATGACGTGGCTGTAGAGCTCGACCCGCATGAAGTCGGTGACGTCGACGGTCCCCGGCACGCAGACCCGGCCGAGGTCGTTGCGTGCGAGGTCGACGAGCATGACGTGCTCGGCCTGCTCCTTGGGGTCCTTGCGCAGGCCCTCGGCGAGCCGGGCGTCCTCGTCAGGGGTGGCGCCGCGCGGCCGGGTGCCAGCCGGAGGGTGCACGACCGCACGGTCACCGGTGACGGTCACGAGCGCCTCCGGCGACGAGCCCACGACGTCGTACGGCGACTGGGCGCCGGCGAAGCGCAGCAGGTACATGTACGGCGACGGGTTGGTCGCCCGCAGCACCCGGTAGACGTCGAGCGCATCGACGTCGGTGTCGACCTCGAAGCGCTGGCTCAGGACGACCTGGAAGGCGTCGCCCGCCCGGATGTGCTCCCGGACGACCTCGACCCCGGCCTCGTACGCCTGGGAGTCGGTGCGGCGCCGCACCTCCGGCCGCGCGGCCAGGTCGAGCGTGGCCACGCTGGGCTCGGTCGGACGGGACAGGTCGGCGGTCATGGCGTCGAGCCGCGCCACGGCGTCGTCGTAGTCGACCGCCGGGTCGCCGGTGGTCCCGTCGGCGGTCGGAAGGACGTTGGCGATCAGCAGCACGGTGCCGTCGCTGTGGTCGAGCACCGCCAGGTCGGTCACCAGCATCATCGCGAGCTCGGGCATCCCGAGCTCGTCGGGAGCCGTCGACGGCAAGCGCTCGAGCCGGCGGACGACGTCGTAGCCGAGGTAGCCGACGAGCCCACCGGTGAGCGGCGGCGCGCCGGCGGGCTTCGCGCTCTGCAGCAGGAGCGCAGCCTGGTCCAGCGCCTCGAGCGGGTCGACGCTGGTGGTCGGCAGCCCCTGGCCGAGCCACACGGCGCGGCCGTCCCGCGTGGTCAGCACACCGGCGCAGCGCACCCCGACGAACGACCAGCGCGACCAGGACCGGCCCTGCTCCGCGGACTCCAGCAGGAACGTGCCCGGGCGGTTGCCGGCGAGCTTGCGGTAGAGCCCCACGGCGGTCTCGGCGTCGGCGAGCAGCCGCCGGGTGACCGGCCGGACCGCGCCGTCCAGCGCGTCGAACTGGGCGCGCGTGGTCGTGGCGCCGAGGCTCACGGGCAGCGGCCCATCACGAGGACCGGCTCACGAGGGCCGCTGACCCTGGACAGCCAGCAGCTCGATCGCGTCGAAGCAGGTGCGGTCGCCGGTGTGGCAGGCGCCGCCGACCTGGTCGACCTTGACCAGCAGGGTGTCGCCGTCGCAGTCGAGCGCCACCGATTTGATCCACTGCTGCGAGCCGGAGGTCTCGCCCTTCACCCAGTACTCCTGACGGCTGCGTGACCAGTAGGTGCAGCGGCCGGTCGTGAGGGTGCGGTGCAGCGCCTCGTCGTCCATCCAGCCGACCATGAGCACCTCGCCGGTGTCGTGCTGCTGGGTGACGGCCACCACCAGTCCGTGGGCGTCGCGCTTGAGGCGCGCCGCGATCGAGGGGTCGAGGTCTGCAGGTCGAGCCGGTCCGGTCATGGCGCCAGTCTGCCAGGGGCCGAGGTCACGGGCCGCGGTCAGGAGCCTGCCGTGAGGAGCCCGACCTCAGGAGCCGGCCGGCCGCGGAGTGTCGCGCGGGGTGCCGTCGGCGCCCGCGGGTCCCTCGAGGTCGCGGGTCGCTGCTGGATCGGTCGAGGGCGTGGCCTGGGTGACGGTGGTGGTCGTCCCCGTCCCGGTGCGGTTCGTCTTGTCCTCGGACTGGCCGAGCCCACCGGCGCGCGTCTTCACCTTGCTGACCAGGTCGTCGAGCTTCGCGCGGTTCTCCGGGTCGTTCGCCGCGGCCTTGGCCTTGGCCAACGCCGCCTGCCCCTGCGGGGAGCTGGCGAAGCGGGCGACCTTGCTGAACAGTCCTGCCACGGGGTCCTCCTGGGTCTGGGGTGTCCGTGATGCCAACGGGGGACCCGACCGTGGTGTTCCGCAGCGAGCGCCTTCCGGCGCACCTCACACCGCGGCGAGGGGGCGTGGGCGAGGTGCACGTGTTGTCCGGCCGTACCGAACTGCCCCGACAGGTGGGGGCAGTTCAGTACGGACCCAGCAGCAACCCACTGCCGTCCGGCAGCGACCCGGCAGGGGTCCGGCAGCGACCCGGCAGGGGTGCCGGGTGCCTGCCCCCGCGCCGCCGGTTCGACGACCGGGCCCGGACAGGGCGGGCCGTTGCGGTCGCTCAGCGCGACTGGCTGACCCAGGAGGCGTGCAGCCGCTGGTAGACGCCTTCGACGTCGACCAGGTCCCGGTGCGACCCGCGCTGGACCACGACGCCCGCGTCGACGACCAGGATCTCGTCGGCGGCTTCGGCGGTCGAGAGCCGATGGGCGATCGCGAGCGTCGTGCGCCCGCGGGTGAGGGAGTCGAGCGCCCGCTGCAGCCGGACCTCGGTCGCAGGGTCGACGGCGCTGGTGGCCTCGTCGAGCACCAGCAGGTCGGGGTCCGCGACGTACGCGCGGGCGATCGCGACGAGCTGCCGCTCGCCGACCGACAGCGACTCGCCCCGCTCGCCGACCTGGGTGTGCAGGCCCTCGGGGAGCTGTTCGAGCCAGTCCGCGAGGCCCAGCCCGGCAAACGCCCGCTCGACGTCGTCGTCGGACAGGCCACGCCGGCCGTAGCGGACGTTGTCGCCGACGGTCGAGTCGAACAGGAACCCGTCCTGAGGCACCATCACGACCCGCGAGCGCAATGAGTCGAACTGCACCTCGTCGAGCGGCACGCCGGACAGCAGCACCCGCCCGCGGGTGGGGTCCATCAGGCGGGTGAGCAGCTTGGCGAAGGTGGTCTTGCCGCTGCCGGTCTCCCCCACGACGGCGACCCGGCTGCGGGCGGTGAGCTCCAGGTCGACGGCGTGCAGGACGTCGGGGCCGCCGGGGTAGGCGAACGAGACGTCGTCGAAGCGGACGCCGATCGGGCCGTCGGGCAGCGCCCGACCGCGCTCACCGGGGTCGGCGACGTCGCTGGGGGTGTCCAGGACCCCGAGCACCCGGCGCATGCCGGCGATGGCGTTCTGCGCCTCGTTGAGCACCTCGGTCGCGACCTGCACGGGCTGCACGAACAACGTGACCAGGAACAGGAACCCGACCAGCCTGCCGGTGGTGATGTCACCGGCGACGCCGAGCACCACGCCCACGACGATGACCATCGCGGTCGCCAGCGCGGCGACGAGCTCGCCGGTCGAGTAGGTCACGGCGGCGACCCGCTGGGCCCGCGTCTGCGCGTCGCGGGTGGCGTCGACGGCCCGGTCGATGCGCTCCGCCGTGCGGTCCTGCACGCCGTAGGCCCGGATGACCGGGGCGCCGACAACGGACTCGCCGACGGCGCCGAGCATCTCCCCGACACGGACCCGGACCACGCCGAACGCGAGCTGCAGACGGGCCTGGAAGACCCGGACGGTCAGGACCAGCGGCAGGAAGCAGAAGTAGACCACCAGGGTCAGCTGCCAGGACCAGAAGAGCATCAGCACGGTGGCGAGCGTCAGCTGTGCCACCGACACGATGATCAGCAGCCCGCCCCACTGCATGAACGTGCTGATCGTGTCCACGTCACTGGTGACCCGCGAGACCAGCGAGCCGCGGCGCTCGGAGGCCTGGTGCAGCACCGACAGGTCGTGGACCCGGCGGAAAGCCCGGACCCGCAGCGCCGACAGCCCGTTCTCGGTGGTGCGGTAGAGCCGGACGTTGGTCCCGTAGTTGGCCAGCGCGGTCCCGATGACCGCCAGCAGCGCCAGGCCGCACACGAGCCGGACGAGCCCGAGGTCGGGCCCGCCCTCGCCCTGCAGGCCGTTGTCGATGGTCTGCTGGACCGCGAGCGGAACCACCACGCGACCGCCGGTTGCCAGCAGCGCGAGCAGCAGGGTGACGGCCAGGCCCTCGCGGAACTCCGGCGTCAGGCGCAGCCCGTGCGCCAGCACCGCGAACGACCCGCGCTCGGCGGCCCGGCTGTCGATGGTCGCGACGGGGTCCTGCGGGGTCAGCTGGGCATCGTTCGGCTGGTTGTCGTGCAGCTGCTCCTCGTCGTGGTCGGCGGCGACGGTCATGCGGTCACCTCCTCGTCGGCGCGGACAGCGTCGCGTGCCCGCTCGGCCTCGGCCCGCTCGTAGGCGTGGACCAGGTCCTGGTAGCCGGTCGAGGTGACCAGCAGCTCGTCGTGGGTGCCACGGGCCGCGACGCGACCGTCCTCGACGAAGACGACCTCGTCGGCCAGGGCGATCGTGGCCCGGCGGTAGGCGACCACGACCACGGTGCTTGGCGCGCCCTGCTCGCCGCCCAGGGCGCGCAACCCGGCCAGGATGCGCTGCTCGACCTGCGGGTCGACGCTGCTGGTGGCGTCGTCGAGCACGAGCAGCCTCGGCCGGCGGACGACGGCGCGGGCCAGCGCGAGCCGCTGCCGCTGACCGCCCGACAGCGTGGTGCCGCGCTCACCGACGACGGTGTCGAGCGCCGCCGGCAGCGCAGCGACGAAGCCGTCGGCCTGGGCGACCCGCAGCGCCTCCCAGACGTCGGCGTCGGGCAGGCCTGCGCCGAGCGTGATGTTGCCGCGGACGGTGTCGTTGAACAGGAACGTGGACTGCGGGACGAGCGAGGCCACGGACGCGAGCGCGCCCGGGGCGAGGGTGCGGATGTCGAGGTCGTCGTAGACCACGCGACCGGTGTCGGGGTCGAGCAGCCGCACCAGCACCGAGGCCAGCGTCG
>Ga0335397_10001960_pt1 | contig 27966 bp, 28 predicted proteins | sample MAT04_FD_205740 | JGI IMG/M metagenome (GOLD analysis project Ga0335397, IMG submission 205740) | Freshwater microbial communities from Lake Fryxell liftoff mats and glacier meltwater in Antarctica - MAT-04 (spades assembly) (version 2) ... | reverse complement strand
TAACCGAAGCACGCCCGAGTCTGTACTAAGCTCGTCCTCGGAACCGTGTCCGAGCGGCCGAAGGTGCAACTCTCGAAAAGTTGTGTGGGTGAGAGCCCACCGTGGGTTCAAATCCCACCGGTTCCGCCATTGTTTTTACCGGTCAGAGGCATTATTTGCTGGATCTGATGGGGTCTTCGCCCAGAATTCGAACGCATCCTGTGTGGCTCGCTCTCGCTCCCGCAATTGGTGGAGATGCCGCGGTGGTTGCTGTGGCAAGGCGCTCAGACGACTCTCTCCTGCGGCGCGAAGTTGCGCTGTGCCCTCCGAACCGCAGGGGCGGTCGTGGACGCAGGGTGTGAGAATCGTCGGCCAGTGACTGATGATTCCGTTGACCGGCTAGTTCGTGAACGTTCTGCCCGCCCGTCACGGCAGGTTCCCTAGCACCACGCGAAACACTAGGACGAGAAAGAATGCCTCGAGGCCGTGCATGATGACGGCCATCCATAGTGATTGGAAGCGCTTCGTCGCCCAGGCGATGCCGAGCGAGCCGAGGATGAGGCTGGGCCAGTACCAGATCTTGTGCACGTGGTAGAGGGCGAAGAGCACGGTGTTGGCGACCCAGTCCCAGCGCCCGAAGACTCCGGACATGCGCGGCAGAAGCACTCCGCGAAAGAGCAGTTCTTCGCCGAGCAGGTAGTTGAACAGGGCGCTGGTGAGTGCCAATCCCAGAATCCACCATTGACCCTGAAGCGACGCATCGTCGAGGGCGGCGAACGTCGTGTACACGGGCTCGATGAGACGGGGATCCATTACGCCCTCCAGCCAACTGAGCCACGCTCCGTCGAGGCCTGTCGCAAGCAAGCCACCCAATGCGTTCGCGGCCAGGGCGGGGATGATCCACAGCCAGAGAAGGTGGCGGGGCTGCCTTGTCTTCGGGTGCAGGGGGCGGTTGATCCACAGTCGTGTCTCCAGCACCGACCATCGCAGGGTAGTCAACTCGAGCCGGAGCACCATGAGTGAAACGACGAATTGCCACATCATGCCGACGACCATCAGGATCCAGTAGACCAGCCCGGGGTTCATCGCGCTCTGAGCGATGATGGCCGGCGCCGCGACGAACGCGAGCAGGCCCATCGGTGCGGTTACTGAGGCCCAGATGCCCAGGATGGCGCTCAAGGAATATTGGGCCGACTCGCCGCCTGGGGGTGGCGGAGTCGTAGACGTGTGGGGTGTGTCGACTGTCATGGTGGCGAGCCTCCCGCGGAGGGCGCAGAGCCGCATCGCCGCGCAGTCGCGAGATTGCTCGCGCGGCTACCCCCACAGGTGACCCCGTATACGCCTGTAGGGCGACGCGGCCGCACCGGTCTGCCTCTACTCTGAAGCCATGTTTCGAACCTCGCGCTTGGGCTTCGTGGTCGACGCAGCCCTTGTGTTGGGGTTTCTTGCGATCGGTTGGTTCGGCGCGGGCGACGCGCCCGCGAGTGAACCTACCTACGAGTACCTGCCCCCCGACGCACTCTTTCTTGTCCTGCTGGTGGCCGCCACCGTGCCCGGCCTCGCATGGCGACGCTGGCCGACTGCAGCGTTCGTGGTGTCTCTCGCCGCGTTGACCGCACTGTGGTCGCTTGGATACAACGCCAGCGGGGCGCTGCTGATTCTCCTGGTCGGCGCTTATTGGGTTTCGAGCACTCGACCGCTACGAGAGGTGGCACTGTGCGGTGCGCTGGTGCTCATCAGCGTGACGACCCTGCTACTTGTCAATGGCGCGCCTTTTTCACTCTTTCAGTGGCTCGCGTCCATCGTCTCGATCGGCATGGTGTTCGCGCTGGGTCGATCGAGCCTGTTGCGTGATGAGTTGGCGGATGCCCGTGCGCAGGCTGTCGAAGAGTCAGCCTTGCGTCGGGCCGGCGAAGAGAGACTTCGCGTATCGGGTGACCTGCACGACATAGTCGGGCACTCGTTGGGAATCATCGCAGTCCAAGCGGGGGTGGGCAGGCACCTCATGGATCACGACCCGAGGCGTGCCGCCGATGCCCTCGATCACATCGCCGACGTCAGCCGCCGATCGCTCGATGACATGCGCTCGGTAGTGGCGACGCTGCGTGGCGGTGGTGCCAGCTACGACCCTCCCCTGGGGGTCGTTGACCTGCCCGAACTTGTTGAGACGATGCGCTCGACGGGGCTGCGGGTGACGCTCACTCTAGACGGCGACGCGGATGCGATGCCCCGGCAAGTGGGTGGGGTCGTCTATCGTGTCGTGCGTGAGGCGCTCACCAACGTGATTCGGCACGCTCGCGCGACTCGCGTCGATGTGTCCATTACCCTCGACGAGCGCCGCGTCGAGCTGAGGGTTTGCGACGATGGCGAGGAAGCGGCCCGGCCTCCCCTCCGCGGCGCGGGGTCGGGCCACGGCATTTCGGTCATGCGCGATCGGGTCGAGGCCTTGGGGGGCACGCTCTCGGCCGAGCCCCATCCGGCCGGCGGGTTTGAGGTCACGGCGAGTTTTCCCACGGAGCCGGTGCGATGATCTCGGTGGTCATCGTCGACGACGAGCGGTTGGTGCGCTCGGGTTTTGAGGCGCTTCTGAGCTCGGATGCCGAGATCGAGGTCGTGGGCACGGCTGAGACGGGTGACGACGCCCTGAGGGTCGTGCGGCGCGAGAAGCCCGACGTGGTGTTGATGGACATCCGGATGCCCGGCCGCGGCGGCGTGAGCGCTACCGCCGCTATCACTGCTGACCCGGCGCTCAGCGCGACAAAGGTCATCGTGCTCACTACGTTCGATGTTGACGAGTATGTAAGCGCGGCGCTGCGTGCCGGGGCGAGCGGATTTCTCCTGAAGGACGCTCGGCCGACCGAACTGCTCGCGGCGGTGCACACCGTCGCGCGGGGAGACTCGGTGCTCTCGCCGACGTTGCTACGCCGGCTCATGGCCGCGTTCGTGCAGGCCAGTACTGTGCCAGCTCCGCCAGCGTGGATAGCGACGCTCACTCCGCGCGAGGCTCAGGTGTTGGGCGAGGTTGCTCGCGGGCTGAGCAACACTGAGATCGGTGGGGTGCTCCACATGTCGGCCGCGACGGCAAAGACCCACGTCGGTCGACTTCTCACGAAGCTGCGCGCACGCGACCGCACGCAGCTGGTGATCGCCGCCTACGAGGCGGGGTTGGTGGAGCGCTCCCTGTCGTCAACCTCCGACATGGAGCTACCCGGGGACCATTCGCCATTCGTCATGGGTCGCGACGATCGGCCTCCCTTTCGCACGGAACCAGGATCTTCAGCGGAAGGATAACGAACGTGTCCAGCCGGACCCCCCGGTAGCCGCGCTGACGAAGGCCATCGCAGTTCGACGGCCGTCGGGGATGGCGTGAGTGGTCACGAGTCACCTCGACTCGGTGGTGTGGGGAAAAGATGGTGGGTGGCATCTTCGTGCGCGACGCGTCGCAGGCCAGCGAACAGTGGGTCGCCGAGGATGCTGCCAACAACCATGAGTTCAGCCAACTCGTCAGGGTCGGACAGCGACGTAAGTGCGTGAAGGTCAGCAGCTGCGGCGGTGGATGCTGCAGCCGCATAGGCGCCGAGATACGCGTCGGTCAGATCGAGATCGATGGCGCGCAGCCCGTCGAGGGCTCGCGCCGCGGCATCGATACCGGGATTGTCGAGCGAGAAACTCCACCCCTCCGACTGCGCAAGTCGAATCACGTGCTCCCGCGACAGAGTGGAGGGGGTGGATGCGGGCGTACGCGGCGTACTCATGGCGCGCTGAGCGAGATCGAAGGTGTCGGCCATCGATATACCGTCGGTGTCGACCGCCTGCAGAACTTCTTTCGTCGCCGCGATCGACAAGCCTCCCGTTTCAAGCAATGCCCGAATGAGGCGCACGCGCTTCACGTGCTCCTCTCCGTAGTCGACTTGATTGGGAGAGGTTCTCACTCCCTCGGGCAGTAATCCCTCGCGTTGGTAGAACTTAAACGCAGACAAGGGGACATTCGCGCGCGCGACCAACGCAGATACTTTCATTTGCGGATAGTAACACTATTCATTTAGGCGTGCACCCAACCCGCGCTCGGCTTCCGGCGCTGACCCCGCTCTCGCTTCATCCGCCGGGGCCAATCGACCTGAATCAATTCCGCCATGCAGCGCTGGCGTGTGCGTAGGAGATTTCATCGGTTGGTGCCCCACACGGCCACATCCCCGATATCCACCGCACCTGAACGAGGCGACAGAACAGCATTCCGCTGCTAGGGAGTTAGCGCCTGATGTCGAATATATGGATATTGTTTCTATCGGAAAGTGTTACTATCCGTTATCGATTTCTCTCAGATTGAAGGATCTAATGTCCGCTTCTTCGTTGCCGCCGTTCGGTGGTCGCCAGTCATTCGTCGAGAAAGTGACCTGGCATCGACCGCTCCTGTGGGTTGCGATCGCCATGGCTGTTCTCGCAATTGTGAGTGTTATCGGCCTGCTCGTCGATCCGCGGACGGTCATGGGTGCGCCGAGTTGGGCAAAGCCGCTCAAGTTCTCGATCTCGTTTGGTCTGTATACCCTGACGCTGGCGTGGCTCATTGGCATGCTTCAGAGTTTCACGCGCGTGGCGTGGTGGGCAGGAACTGTCGCTGGAGTGTTTCTGATGGTAGAGATCGCGATCATCGTGGGTGCGGTGGTCGCTGGGGGGACCAGTCACTTCAACTTCACCGCGCCGTTCAACGCGGCCCTGTACCAGTTGATGGGTGTGTCGATCGTGATCGCGTGGACTGCAGCTTTGCCGGTGATCATCGTCTTGTTCCGAACTGATCTCGGCGATGCTGCCCGCACCGTGGCAATTCGAGCCGGTCTCGTTATTGGGCTGATTGGTATGGGGATGGCGGTGCTGATGACGCTCCCGACGCCGGACCAGACGTTGAACTATCAGGGAGTGATCGGTGCCCACACCGTTGGGGTCCCCGACGGTGGACCAGGGCTGCCCCTGCTCGGGTGGAGCACCGTCGCTGGCGATCTCAGAGTCCCGCACTTCGTTGGAATGCACGCGCTCCAGCTCATTCCGCTCGCCGCGATCATGCTCGAACTATTCGCGGCCCGTGTTCCCGCTCTGCGGCGAGCGCGCGTGCGCCGCAACGTGATCTGGATCGTCGTCATCCTCTTCGTCGGCACCCTCGCAGTGCTTACATTCCAAGCGCTTGGTGGTGAATCTTTCGTGCGTCCAAGCGGGATAGTCATCGCGGTCACCACACTTCTCTATCTTGGCGCAGCATCGGCAATCACGATCGTCATTCGTCGCCATAGATCAATAGCGGGACTAACGGCTTCAGCTCCTGGGGTGGACGCGTGACAGGCGGACGAAAGGTCCGAGCAGCCTTCTACTTCGCGGTGAGCGCAGCGGGGCTGTTGGGTACGTGGACCTGGAACCTGATTTCGATCGCAGAAAACCGGAACTTTGTCGGCGACTGGGTCTCAAACGGACCAGCAGTCGCCTCACTCGGCCTCGACATTCTGATCGCCGCCATCGCGGCATCGATCTTCATGATCGTGGAAGGCCGTCGGCTGAAGATGCGTTTCCTCTGGGCCTACGTGGCCCTCATCCCGATCGCTGCGTTCGCATTCGCGTTCCCCCTCTTCCTCGCCATGCGCGAGAGAGCACTCCCCACCCTCAACCACACAACAGAGAAGGACACAACCGAATGACCAACTACCTCATCGCTGGCGCCGGACCCGTCGGCAAGACCCTCGCAGCTCGCCTCATCTCTCGCGGAGACAACGTGCTGGTCGCCAGCCGCTCTGGGATGTCAGTCACCGGCGCCCAAGCCGTAACGCTGGACGCAACAAACACGGCCGCGTTAGCTGCGGCCGCCCAGAACTGTGAAACCATCTTTCTGGCGACCAGCCCGACGGCATACCACCGTTGGCCAGAAGTGTGGCCTCCGATGTTTCAGTCGGCAATTGATGCAGCCCATCACAGCGGGGCGAAATTGGTGATCGTCGGCAACCTCTACGCACACGGTGAGGGGTCTGCGATGCCAATGACCGAACAGAGCCCGCTTCTGACGAACGAGACTAAAGGTCGAGTGAGGAAGGAGGGCTGGGACCTTGCGCTCGCCGCACACCGACGTGGTGATATTCAGGCCGTCGAAGTGCGCGCCAGTGACTACTTCGGCCCGGGTGCGGGGAAAACGGCGCAACTTGGAGCAGGCTTCTTCAGACCTGTGCTGGCGGGGAAGAAGGTGAGTATCTTTGGCAGCGCCACGGCGAAGCACAGCTGGACCTTCCTCGAGGACTTCGCACGCACACTGATCGCAGCCTCAGACTACGAAGGTGAATGGGGCCGCCCCTGGCTGGTTCCAACCGACGAGCCACTCTCACGTGCAGAAATCACCGCTCGAATCAATTCCCTGACGGGCAACGCCGCGAAAGTCGCCTCATACGGGTCGGTTCTTCTCCGGACATTGGGCATCTTTTCGCCAGGAATTCGGGCGGCAAACGACTCTGCATACCAATTCGATCGACCCTTCGTGGTGGACGCCACCGAGACCACCAATCTGCTCGGCGTGACCGCAACGAAGTGGCACGACGCGCTCGCGACGACGGTCGCCTGGTATCGAGAAAACCCGGCTGAGAGGACTGAATGATCCGCCGCCCCCTCGGGAGGGATCCGTGGCTGGGCCGGAAGGAACTGCACAGGATTGAGGCGATTCCCTGCCCGCCCGTATGAACTAGCTATCTGGGCGGCGGCGGGGACTCCGGCGTCCGGCTCGGCGGCCAAGTCATCGACGACGTCAACTGGTTGACGGCCCAAGAAGGGTCGCACTTCGACGACTGCGTGCGACCCAATCAGCTTCGGTCCAAGCTCACCTAAAGCGGCCGATAGCGAGGGGGCGGCGCTGGATCGGGGTTCGAATCCCGCCGGTTCTCACGTCACCCGAGTCTCGCGCTGTGACATCTGCGATCGGGGTGCGTGTCACACATTGACGACGGGTGGTGTCATACCTGCAGAGACCATGCTTCTGGCCCGGCTGTTTCGCGGGCCAACACCGAGAGAGGATTACGCGATGGCAACAACAGTGCTGGGGGCGGGATATGCCGGGATCATGGCAGCCAACCGGCTCGCGGGTCAGGGCGAGAAGACAACTCTCGTCTCACCGCATCTCTGGTTCGTTGAGCGCATTCGCCTGCACGCGGTAGCCAGCGGCCGCAGGAGCCAGGCACGCATCCCGCTCTCGACGCTCCTGCATCCTGAGGTTGACCTCGTGAGCGACACGGCTGCTCTGATCATCGGGCACAACGTGCATTTGGCTTCAGGCAGAGCTCTCTCTTTCGAGACCTTGGTTTACGCGATCGGATCGGGAGCGCCCACTCGATCGGGCGTGCATTCTGTGGCATCTGAGCAGGCGGCCGAGCGACTGAAGCATGAGTTGCGCGAAAGACCGGAAGCATCGGTCACGGTGATCGGTGCGGGGCTCACCGGCGTAGAGGTATCCGGCGCGATGCTGGACGCGGGTCGCCGGGTGCGCATCGTGAGCGCGTCGATGCCAGACACGCGTGGGGCGCGCGCTCATCTCGACGACCTGCGTCGGCGAGGCGCCATCGTGGAGACCGGCCGCCGCGTCGACCTTGGTAACGAGCTCAGCGCCGACGACATCGCAATCGACGCGACGGGATTCTTCGCACCGGACCTCGGCCGCGATTCCGGCCTGCCGACGGATGGTCTCGGACGCCTCATCGTTGACGAGCAACTGACTGTACCTGGCCACCCGCACGTGCTTGGGGCGGGAGACGCGGTGTGGGTTGACTCTCCCTCGGCTGCGCATCTCCGACCGGCTTGTGCGACCGCTCTCCCCATGGGCGCGCATGCCGCTGACGTGATCCTTGCGCGGCAGCGCTCTGAAGACGAACGGCCGTTCGGATTGGGATACGCGCTGCAGTGCGTGGACCTCGGACGCGGCCGCGGCCGCGTGCAGGTCGTGCACCCCAACGACTCCGAGCGTGCGATCGCGATCACTGGCTTCGCCGGCGCGCAACTCAAGGAGGCGGTATGCCGCATGACAGTACGCTGGATGACACAAGAACGGGACCGCCCGGGTCGCTTCAGCTGGCCCGCTCCGCCTATCAGCAACCCGCCTGTCGCCGGCATCAGCACGAGGAAGCCATGAGAGGCACCAACCACGGTTCTGTCTTCACCGCCAATAGGCCAGTCATGATGGCAGCGGCGTTTCACATCACCGGATCGCAGGATGACGCCGAAGACGTTGTGCAAAGTGCGTGGGAGGCTTGGTCACGTGTCGACATCGCCTCGGTGCACAACCCACCGGCTTTCCTGTCGGTCATGGCTGGGCGACTCGCGCTGAATGCCGCCCGCGCTCGGCGACGTCGGCGCGAGACCTACCTTGGCCCGTGGCTTCCTGATCCCATCGTCGACGACGGATCTCCGGAGTGGGCGGCTCTCCACCGGGACGGCCTCGGACAGGCGCTCGACTTCGTTCTCTCCACACTCACGCCCGAGCAGGCGACAGCCTATGTATTGCGCAAGGTGCTTGAGGTCGACTACGCGAGCATTGCTGAGGTCGTTGATACCAGCCCGGCCGCCGCGCGTCAGTTGGTGTCGCGGGCACAGCGTGCCGTCACATCCTCGCTGGGCACGCTGCACGGTGACCAGAGCCTGCGCGATGCCACCGCGCTGGCTGCACTGGCCGACGCCGTCATCTCGGGTGATGTCGCGTCGATCGCTGCATTGCTCTCTCCGGATGCGACCCTCTACTCCGATGGTGGTGGCGCCGTCAATGCCGCGCTACACCCGGTCCACGGGGCAGAGAAGATCGCGCGATTCCTCGTGGGGATCGCTGCGCAGCCCGGCGTCGTGCTTGTTCCGTCGATCATTAACGGCAGTGCTGGTTTGGTAATCCACCAGGGGTCCGCCGTCACGACCACCGTATCGCTCCGTGCTGGGCTCGACGGAATCGCGGCGATGTACTTCGTGCGCAATCCCGACAAGCTCCGACGCGTGCAGCCGTAAATCCTGTCGGGGCCTCCAGAGGCGCCCGCTGGGTGCGTTCGACGCGCCATAAATTTTGCGAAGACATGAGAGTCCAGGGGTCGCCCTCCCGCACCCCACAGCGCCAGCCGAAGCGACGGTCTGAGGTGCGGCTCACTGTGGGCGGCTACGGCTGACGATCGGGAGGATCTCCAGCCGACGCTGCACGGCCAACTCGTTCGGCCACGGTGATTGTCAACGGGACCAGGATCCGATATGGCCAACGCAGTAGTCGAGCCGGGATTCGGCTATGGCGCTCCTCGAAAGCGACGCGAGCCCGGAGGTGTTCTTTTGGTCCTAGCGTGCTCGGAGGTTCGGTGTGGCGGATTTCGAGTGCACAGAAGTGCTTGACGCTCTTGTAGCCGTACTGTGAGGGGCTCACAAGGCGGAGAGGTGCACCGTGGCGGATCTCGAGAGATTCCCCACGCATTGATGTCGCTATCAGGACTTCTGGGCCGAGCAGATCGTCCACTCTGAATACAGCCCGGAAACCGTCCGCTCCAATGGCAACAACGTAAGCAGCGGAGCCAAGGCAGCGCGGAGCGATCAGTTGGTTCCAGACGGCGGCCATGGAGTATCCCGTCCAGAGGACGTTGCTATGAGACCACGTAGTCACACAGTGGAAATCGGACGTCTGCTCGCGGGTTCCGATTGTCGCGAGGTCGGCAGCGGTGAGCGTGAACGGCGTAATTCCCTCGCCACTCACCTCGATTCTTACCGGGCCGGGCGATCGCGGAGGCTTGTGCAGAGGGTTGTCACTAAATCTGGGAAATATGTCGAGACGTCTCTGGCCAGGTGGGAGCCCTTGCGCTCGGCGCGGCCATTTCGAGCGGAGTGAGTTGACCCAATTCATCGGCGTCCACCCAGCGTCGCGCAGACGCCGAGAACAATACACAGTGGCGAGTACAAACGACGGTCCCATCGACGGAACTTCGCGCTTGCTTGCCCAACTGGAAGTGAGGACCAGACGAGTCCGCCAGTGCCGCGTACCAGCAGCGCGGCTGCCACGGTTTTCAGGCCGATCCGCACGAGCCAAGACTGCGAAGGTGCCGGTCTGCTTGCTGTCACGGCGATCGCACTGGCAGAAATCAACGAGGCGGCGACTAAAGCCGTCAATGGTCGACTTGGGAACGGTCCTCGGCCGACGACCAAGTCGGCGAGCTCGTCATAGTCTTCGGCCGGCCAGCTTGAGCCCGACGCCCACAGGAAGTGGATTGCTGCCGCACCCGCCAAGCCGACCGCCGCAATGGCGCCAGGTAACCGACAAACTTCCATACTCTGCCGTATGCTCATCACCATACGATAGCGTATGGTGATGATCTTGACCAAACGCCTTGCTGCGGACGATTGGGCCAAAGAGGCTCTCAAAGTAATCGCGGCTACCGGTGTGGAGCACGTCACCATCGAGGGACTCGGTCGCGATCTCGGTGTGACGAAGGGGAGTTTTTATTGGCACTTCGCGAGCCGGCACGCGCTGATCACAGCAGCCCTCGAACTTTGGGAACAACGCGCAACGGTCGATGTCATCGAGCAGCTCCAGAGCATCGTCGATCCAGTGGTTCGCTTGAAGGCACTATTCGAAAGCAGCTTCGGAGATGCTGTCGACGGTCCTCTCGATGCAGCCCTGGTCGCAGCAGTAAACGACTCCGTCGTTGGTGTGACCGTGCGAAGCGTTATCCGGCGTCGCATCGAATTTATGGAACAGCTGTTCGTCGATATGGGTTTCACGTCCTCCGAGGCGCGAACGCGGGCGCGCATCGCCTACTCTGCGTACGTCGGCCATTTCCTCGTCGGCCGGGCGCTTGATGACGGGGGTGATCGCGATGGATTCTTGGGCGCCTACATCGCCCAGCTCGTCACTTCGCTCGTAACTGACGGGCGCCGCTCGGGCCCGGCGCCCGAAGCTGACCCTGTGCCTGGCTAAGGTCTACGACTCCGCCAGCACGCTTGCGATGAGTATCGACACGGCGGTGAGCGCCAGTGACGTCATGGGGTGGGAAGGGCGGTCGATGACCGCTGTGAGCGCGCTCGAAGCCGGGGCCGACGTCAACATCGGTCACGAGGGGCCGACGGGATGGCGTTGGTTGGACGGAGTCGTGTCGAGACGGCGCTGGAACGCGCGATTCATGGTCTCCGGGGTCCCGAATCCGCACGCGCGAGCGATCTTCTCCATTCCCGTCATGGCTGTCTCGAGGAGGCGGCATGCCGCTTCGATGCGCACAGATTCAATCTGTTCGGCCGGGGTGATGCCGACTGCGGTCGTGAACACTCGACTGGACTGGCGATCTGAGAGATGTGTGCGCGCGGCCATCGCGGGGATCGGCAGGTTTGCTGTCAGGTTGTCGGGTATCCCGCGGAGCAGATCGCGGATGGGTTCGTCGTCTGCCGACTATGCTGCGAGCAGCGCCGAGAACTGACCCTGACCGCCGGAACGGCGGGGGTGCACGACGAGTCTGCGGGCGACCGTCGCAGCGGCCTTCCGCCCGTAGTCGTCGGAGACCAGCGCCGACGCAAGGTCGATTCCGGCCGTGACTCCCGCTGACGTCCAAACGTTGCCGTCCTGCACATAAATGACATCGGGCTCGACCGACACCTCTGGGTAGTCACGCTCGAGATCCGCGCATTCGGCCCAGTGGGTGGTTGCACGCCGTCCGTCGAGGAGTCCCGCGGCGGCGAGAAGGAACGCCCCGGGGCAGACGGACGTGGTCCGACGGGATCGCGACGCGAGTCGTCGGATGTTGTCGACCAGCTTCGAGTCGGCCATAGCCTCATTCATGTCCCCTCCGCCGGAGACCACGAGCGTGTGAATTTCACCGAGAACGTTCCCGATTAGGTCGCTCAAACTCCCACCCGCTCGTCGAGACCATTAGTCCACCGGTTGTACTCACCAGCTGGGTCGCGTATCGGGGGATCGAGAGAAAGCGGGATGCGGTGGAGAACACTTCGAGGGGACCCGTGATGTCGAGGATCTGAGCGGATGGGAATCCGACGATCACGATGCGGGGTTCGCTCACTGGGTGACATCGATGTCTACCGAAACCTCGTCGACGGCAAGCTCGTCGATGTCACGGTCGCGGCAGAGCCCTCGCTCGACGCCGGTTGAGCGGATCGCCCCGTCCTTCCGCCGATCACGAACTACCCGGCCGTGCCGAGCAGGCGCGGTCCGGCCACGCCCAAGTGCAGCACGCCCGCTCGTGCCGAGTCGACGGCAGCGCAGACGGCGCCGGCGGCCACGGAACCCGCCCCGAGCGAGGAGAGGACCAGCTCGGGCACCGCGAGCTCGACCTCGCCAGGAAGAAGCGCGCGCGCCACCTCGGCGACCTGGTCGAGGCTCTCCGCCACCGCCCCCGCGACGATGACGCGGGAGGGGTCGTAGACGCTCCCGAAGACGGCCGTGATGCGGGCGAGCAGCGCGCCGGCGCGATCGACGATGCCTCGCGACCAGGCATCGCCCGACCTCGCGAGCTCGAGCACCGCGCGCCCGGTGAGCTCGCCCGCCGACAGGCCGGCGAGCGGGTGCCCGGTCGGGATTTCGCCAGCCGCGGCCGCGTCGCGCGCCCAGCCGGTGAGCCTGAGCCCCATTCCGTCGGCGCTGTCGACCCCGACGACCCTGTCGAGAGCGACCAATTCGCCTGCTCCGCCGTGGGCGCCCCGCAGCAGCCGGCCGTCGATGACGACCCCGGCGCCGAACCGGTCGCCGGCGAGGAGCACGACGTAGTCGCGGCAGCCGACAGCCGCGCCGACGGACCCCTCGGCGAGGGCCGCGAGCGAGGCGTCGTTTTCGACCCGGACGATTGGCGCCCATTCCTCGAGCATCGTGCGCAGGTCGGGGTTCATTCGCCGCCAGAAGCCGTCACGGTGGTCGGGGGAGGCCCCGTGGGAATCGACCGGCGCCGGCACTCCGACGCAGACGGCGAGCACGCTGTCCCGCTCGCGTCCCGCCGCGCGGAGTGCGGAGTCGACGGCGGAGAGCACCGTCGCCCGCCGCTCGTCCGGGCCGTCGCGGGTCGCATCCAGCTCGAGGGTCTCGGTGGCGATGACATCGCCGCGGAGGTCGGCGACCGTGGTGGTGAGGTGTGAGCGGCCGGCATCCATGCCGATGACGACGGCGGCGTCGGCGCGCAGGTCAAACCGCCGCGAGGGGCGCCCCTTGCGGTACCCGCCGACCGCCCGCGCATTGGGCAGCTCGCGCAGGAGCCCGATGTCGATGAGCTCGTCGAGCGCGTCGATGGTGGTAGAGCGCGTCAGCCCGGTCGCGGCCATCGCGTCCGCGCTCACGAACACCCCCGTGTCCCAGGCGAAGGCCAGCAGCGCGTCGAGGCTCGCCCGCGGCGGCGCGGGGGGTGGGTACGACGACGTTGACAAGATGCTTGACCCTTTCGTGCGCTTGTTGCAGTATGGATGCAGCGCAGTTGATTTGAAAGCTAAATCTAATCGACGAACTAACGAGCGCCTCTCTCAACGACGAGACTCGAAAAGGACAACGACGTGCCCAGACACCCCCGCCGCGCACCCCGTACGCTGGCCGCATCACTCGGCCTCCTCCTGGTCGGCTCGACTCTCGTGGGCTGCGCGGGAGGCGGTGGCCCCGAGAGGGTCAACTTCCACCTCAGCAAGTCCGAGGCCATCCCGTTCTTCAACGAAGTAATCAGTGAGTACAACGCCTCGCAGGACGACGTCGAGGTCGTGCTCGACTCGTCGTCGAACCTCCAGGCCGGGTTCCTCCGTGGCAACCCGCCGGACCTCGGGCTGCTGAACTACAACATGGAGATGGCCCGCTTCATGGAGCGCGGCGCCCTGAGCGACCTCTCCGACATGCCGGAGGCCGACCGCATCCTGCCCGAGGTGCAGGAGCTGGTCGACCAGTACGCCACCTACCCCGGCCGAACGAGCGTGCTGCCCTACTCGGTGATGGCCGCATCCGTCATCTACAACAAGCGGATCTTCGAGGAGCAGGGGCTCGAGGTTCCACAGACCTACGACGAGCTCATCGCCGTCTGCGACCAGCTCACCGAGGCGGGAATCACCCCGTTCTATGGCACGTTCAAGGACCCGTGGACCGTGGCGCAGGGCTGGTTCGACTACACCGTCGGCGGACAGGTCGACGTGGCCGGGTTCTACGAGAAGATGAACGAGCTGGGCACCGAGGTCGGCCCCGATTCGCCGGTCTCGTTCGAGAATACGCTCGCCGAGCCGGTCGAGACGATGCAGGTGCTGATTGACAGCTACACGAACTCCGACGCGGCCAGCAAGGGCTACGGAGACGGCAACCTCGCGTTCGCCCAGGGCGAAGCCGCGATGTATATGCAGGGCCCGTGGGCATTGGGCGAGATCGCGAAGACGGATCCCGACCTTGACCTCGGCACCTTCCCGCTGCCGATGACCGACGATCCGGCCGACCTGAAGGTGCGGGTCAACATCGACCTCGCGGCGTGGATTCCGGAGGCGTCGGAAAGCAAGAAGGGAGCTCGGGATTTCCTCAGCTACCTCTTCGACCAGGACTTGATGGACGAGTACAACGCCTCACAGCTCGGCTACGGCACGACCGTCGACGCGGCGCCGGTCACCGACCCGCGGATCCTCGGAATGAAGGAGTTTTACGACAACGCCAAGTTCTATCAGGGTGCCTCGAAGGCGATTCCGCTCACGATTCCCACGGAGAACTACACGCAGGGCGTCGCGCTCGGCGGGGGAGTCGAGAGGGCGTTGAGACGCCTGGACGGCGACTGGGCTCGACTGGCGCTCCGCCAATGACGCACGACACAAGCAGTTCACGAGCCATTCCACAGTTGAGACGAGCGAGAAGGAGCAGAGCATGACAACGACGACAGCGCCGCCGCCGCAGTCCACACGCGCCAGGGAGACCGGCGCGCCGACCCCGAGGAAGCGGCGGAAGGTCGAGGGGATGTACTACCTCTTCCTGCTCCCGAGCCTGATCCTCTTCACCCTGGCCATCACCGTTCCCGCGGTCATCGGCATCTTCTTCAGCTTTACGAACTCGATTGGCTTCGGCGACTGGGAGTTCATCGGACTGACCAACTACGTGGCGATGTTCTCGGACCCCGCCATTGCGCAGAGCTACCTCTTCACGTTCGGATTCGCCACGGTCACCGTGATCCTGGTGAACGCGATCGCGTTCCTGCTCGCGGTGGGCCTGACCGCGCAGATCAAGATGAAGACCGGGCTGCGCACGATCTTCGTGATTCCGATGGTCGTCTCGGGCATCATCATCGCCTACGTCTTCAACTTCCTGTTCTCCAACTCGGTGCCGGCGTTCGGGCAGGCGTTCGGGATCGACGTGCTGAGCGAGAGCATCCTCGCCAACCCCGACCTCGCCTGGGTCGGGATCGTGATTGTCACCGCGTGGCAGGCCGTGCCTGGCACGCTGCTCATCTACATCGCGGGGCTGCTCTCGATCCCCGGCGAGGTGTACGAGGCGGCCGACCTCGACGGTGCCGGCAAGTGGCAGCAACTGCTGCGCATCACGATTCCGCTCGTCGCCGGGTACATCGTCATCAACGTGATCCTCGGATTCAAGAATTTCCTCAACGCCTACGACGTGATCGTGGGCCTCACCAACGGCGGGCCGGGCACGGCGACCCGCAGCATCCCGATGACGATCGTCACCGGATTCACCGGCGGCGACTACGCCTATCAGATGGCCAACGCGACGATGTTCTTCATCATCGTCGTCGTGATCTCGCTGATCCAGCTCCGGCTCACTCGTGGAAGGAACGCACGCTGATGTCAGTACAACCCGCTCTCGTTGCCAAGGACGTCGACGCCGCCGATACCCTCGAGGGGAAGGGGCCGAGAAGGAAGTCGCAGTATCGCGATAAGGGGCTCGGCGGGAGGTCAAGCTGGTCGCTCACCATCGTGCTGATCCTCTGCGCCGTCACCGTGATCATCCCGCTCTACGTGACCGTCTCGATGGCCTTCAAGACCCAGGGGCAGGCGGTCGATGGCAACGCATTCTCACTGCCGGCCCCGTTCAGCGTCGACGGGTTCGTCACCGCCTGGAATCTGACTGACTACCCGACAGCATTTTTCGTGTCGATCCTGATCACCGCGGGCACGGTTGCCGGCACGATCATCCTCGGGGCCCTCGCCTCGTTCGCCATTTCCCGGAACTGGAACAAGCGACTGTTCCGCTGGTCGTTCTACTACCTGCTCGCGGCGATGTTTCTTCCGTTCCCGGTCGTCGCGCTTCCGCAGATCCAGCTGACCGGCCTCGTGGGGCTCGACAATCCCGTCGGGGTCACGTTCCTGCACATCATGTTCCAGTTGAGCTTCAGCATCCTGCTATTCACCGCTTTTCTCCGGTCGATCCCCGCCGAGCTGGAGGAGAGCGCGAGGATCGACGGGGCCACCACCTGGCAGACCTTCTGGCAGCTGATCTTCCCGCTGCTGGCCCCGATGAGCGCGACCGTCGGAATCTTCGCATTCCTCGCCTCGTGGAACGACTTCATGATGCCGTCACTGATCACCTCGGATCCCGCCCTGCAGACCCTTCCGGTGGTGCAAAGCATCTTCCAATCCCAGTTCAGCAACAACTACCACGTGTCGTTCGCCTCGTACCTGATGGCGATGGCGCCCGCCATCATCGTCTACCTCTTCACCCAGCGATGGGTGATGGAGGGCGTGACGCAGGGCGCAGTGAAGGGCTGACGCATCACCAGACCCGCCCGGCGCCTCGCGTGTCGGGCGGGTCTCCCATTTCCACCGCAGAGCCCTTTCCATCCCAGAACGCTGAGGAGCAGCATCCCGTGAGCATTGTCGACGTGGAGAACACCCGCGACCGCACCGAGACCGGCGAGGTGCCGCCCTGGTGGCGCCAGGCCGCGGTCTACCAGATCTATCCCCGGAGCTTCGCGGATGCGAACGGCGACGGCCTGGGCGACATCCCCGGCATCATCGGCAAGGCCGACTACCTCGCCGAACTCGGCATCGATGCGGTGTGGCTGAGCCCGTTCTACCCGTCTGCCCTCGCCGATGGCGGCTACGACGTCGCCGACTACCGCGACGTCGATCCGCGCCTGGGCACCCTCGCCGACTTCGACGCCCTCGTCGACGCCCTGCACTCCCGCGGCATCCGGGTCGTCGTCGACATCGTGCCGAACCACAGCTCCGACCAGCACGCGTGGTTCCTGGAGGCCCTCGCTGCCGGCCGCGGATCGGACGCCCGTGAGCGGTACCTCTTCCGCGAGGGCACCGGACCGAATGGTTCGCAGCCGCCCGCCGACTGGGACTCGATGTTCGGAGGCCCGGCCTGGGAGCGGGTCGAGGACGGCCAGTGGTACCTGCACAACTTCGCCATCGAGCAGCCCGACCTCAACTGGTCCAACCCCGAGGTTCGTGCCGACTTCGTGACGACGCTGCGGTTCTGGTCGGATCGCGGGGTCGACGGCTTCCGCATCGACGTCGCACACATGCTCACCAAGGACCTGACCGGGCCGTTGCCCTCCCAGGCCGAGCTCGATGCGATGCCGCGCGACGGCCAGCACCCGATGGTCGACCGCGACGACGTGCACGACGTCTACGCCGAGTGGCGGAAGATTTTCAACTCGTACGACCCGCCCAGGACGGCGGTCGCCGAGGCCTGGGTCGACAAGGGAAGGGTGCCCCTCTACGCCCACCCGGAGAGCCTCGGGCAGGCCTTCAACTTCGACCTCCTTCAGGCCGACTTCGACGCCGACCAGTTCCGCAGCGTCGTCACGGCGAACCTCGAGCTGGCGTCAGCATCCGGATCCTCGAGCACCTGGGTGCTCTCGAACCACGACGTGGTGCGACACGCGACCCGGTACGGCCTCGCCCATCCCGAGCGCGACGCGGAGGGTCGGCCCACCGTCAAGCACGGCCTCGAGTGGCTGCGGTCCGGCGGCGCGTCGTCGGGCATCGACCGCGAGCTCGGCGCGCGGCGGGCGATCGCCGCAACGCTGTTCATGCTGGGCCTGCCGGGGTCGAGCTACCTCTACCAGGGTGAGGAACTGGGCCTGCACGAGGTCGCCGAGATCCCCGACGCCGAACGGCAGGACCCGACCTTCTTCCGCAGCGAGGGAGAAGACCTGGGCCGGGACGGATGCCGCGTGCCGCTCCCGTGGCACGCCGACGGCGCGGCGTTCGGCTTCGGCGGCGGCGGATCGCATCTGCCGCAGCCACAGTGGTTCGGCGCCTTCGCGATGTCGCGCCAGCAGGGCGACCCCGCGTCGTCGCTGTCGGTCTACCGCCGCGCGCTCGAGCTGCGTCGTGCCCTGCAGACCGAGGAGACGCTGGAGTGGATCGCGACCGGACGCGCCGACGTGCTCCGCTACCGTCGCCCCAACGGGTGGGAGGTCGTGACGAACTTCGGCTCGGAACCGTTTGTGCTCGACCGCGACGACGCGCTGATCGCCAGCGCCGCGCCGAGCGAGGGCGTGCTTCCCGGCGACTCGACGGTGTGGTTCGCGCCGGACGGCGACCGCTGAGGGACTGCTCGCCGGTCGCTGAGCGACAGCCTGTCGGTCGCTGAGCAATAGCCCGTCGGTCGGGCGGGCGCGGCCGACGGGCGGATCGGCTTATGCACACGCAACGACCCGATCGCAAGGGGCGAAGCGGTCATGGCTTGAGGGTCTATCGTGGCGAGAATGAAAAGGGTCACGCACGCGGGTGGATCAATCGTCACGGGGAGCGCGGTCGCCGACGCGCTGCTCGACTACGCAACGCAGATGGAGCGGTGGGCCAAGAGTGTGGCCGTCGACATCCCGGTGCTCGAGGACGACGGCGAGGTGACGGTGCACACGATTTTGCTCGGTTCGGCGAGCGCACTCGTCACCTCGGAGATCGACGGCCCGGCCGACGTCTCCGTCGACGGCACCGAGGAGGAGCGCTTCCCCGTTCCGGAATTCCCCGCGCTGGCCACCGTCGCCGTGCCGGTGCCCCAGGCCGAGGCCGAGACCTCCACCGAAGAGCTCTCCGACGTCATCGCCGCGATCGAAGCGGACCTCGAGAGCGAAGAGGGTTTTGACCCGCAGCCGCAGCCCTAGCTTGCCCAGACGTTTCCCGCGTTCGATGTGAGTTCCGCGTCGCGCCCGCCCGTCATCGCCAGCAGCGCCGGGATGCCGATCGGCTCGACGGCGAGCAGTGGCACGATCGCCATCCGCTCCGCATGATCCCGCCGCACCCGCTCGATCTCGACAAGCTCGCTCGCGGCGCGTACCCGCAGGAACGACGAGGTCGGCGCGGCCGACGCGATCGAATTGTTGATGACCCAGGCCCATGGCGTGATGCCCGCGCGTGGCAGGTCGTCCTGCAGTTCGGCGGCCTCGAGCACTGGGGTCGTCTCGGCGAGGGTCACGGGAATGACCTTCGTCTGTTCCGGATCCTGCAGCTTCATCATTGGCGTCGTGAAGTGCATCGCGCCGCCCATCTGGCGCTCCACCTCGCGGTGATACGACCCGGTCGCGTCGAGCAGCAGCAGGGTGTGCCCGCTCGGTGCGGTGTCCATCACGACGAATCGGGTCTTCGCCTCGCGCGTTCCGCGCGAGAACGCCTGGAATACCGCGATCTCCTCGGTGCACGGGGAGCGAAGGTCCTCGCGCCGCATCGCGCTGCCCTGCTCGTCGAGGGCGGCACCCTTGGTTCGCATCACCCGTTCGGTGTAGTCGCGGATCTCGACGGCCGTGTCGATGCGCGACACCGCGAGGTTCTCGAGGCCGCCGTGCAGGGTCTCGGTGAGGTTGGCCGCGGGATCCGTCGTCGTGAGGAGCACCGGGTGTCCGCGTTCGGCGAGAGCGACGGCGATCGCCGCGGCGAGGGTCGTCTTGCCGACACCGCCTTTGCCCATCAGCATCAGTAGGCCGTGACCTCCCGCGGCGATCTCGTCGACGAGGTCCGCGAGCGGGGCGACCTGCGGCGCGAGAGGGGACTCGCCTCTGGAGATCGGTCGGTCGCCGGTCTGCAGCAGGCCTCGAAGCGCCGCCACGCCGACCATGTTGTTGCTCCTCAGGTCGACTCGGTCGGTCGGCAGGGCCGCCAGCGTGTCGGGCATGTCGGCCAGCGCGCGGCTCTCGCGGTCGCAGATGGATGCGGCCAGCGGGTCGCCGTCGGCGGCCTCGTCGGGAAGGATGCCGTTCACGACGAGGTGCTGACTGGCCACGCCGATCGCGGAGAGCTCCGCGTGGGTGCGGGCGGCCTCGGCCAGGGTCGATGGCTGCGCCCTGGCGACGAGCACGAGGCGGGTGCGCGCGGGGTCGGCGAGGGACGCGACGGCCTCGGCATAGGTCGCCCGCTGCTTCTCGAGGCCCGACAGCGGGCCGAGCCACGAGGGGTCGCCCTTGCCCTCGTTGAGGAAGTCGGTCCACGATCCTGGCAGCTGGAGCAGTCGAATGGTGTGGCCGGTCGGCGCGGTGTCGAGGATGATGTGGTCGTAGGCGGCCGTCCAGGCGGCGTCCGTGAGCAGGTCGGTGAACTCGTTGAACGAGGCGATCTCGGTCGTGCAGGCCTCGGAGAGCTGCTCCTGAATCGCGGCGACCTCGGCCGCGGGGAGCAGGTCCCGCACCGGACCGACGATGCGTTCGCGGTACTCCTCCACCGCCTGCGCCGGGTCGAGCTCGAGCGCGGACAGGCCGGGAATCGCGTCGATGGGAGTGACCGTGTTGCCGACCTCCAACCCGACCACCTGGCCGACCTTGGAGGCCGGTTCGGTGCTGACGAGCAGAACGGTGGCGCCGGCATCCGCGAGCCGGACGGCGGAGGCGCAGGCGATCGAGGTCTTGCCGACCTCGCCCTTGCCGGTGAACAAGAGGAACGGCGGGGGAGTGTCGAGGAAGCTGAGCGAGGTCATCGGGGTCAGCAGCAGCCGGGTCCGGTGCAGCAGGCCGAGTCATCGTCGGTGCTCGCCGTCTGCGCGTTCGACATGGGGGCGTTCGCCCTCTGGTCGTTCGCAGCCTGGGCGCGTGCTGTGGGGGTGCTCGCCATCGGCAGGAGCCGTCGCGAGGTCCCCGGTCGCAGAGGGGCGGCACCGAGCGGTGCGGCGTCGAGCGGTGCGGCGTCGGGCGGTGCGGCCGCGCTCGCCACCCCTAGTCCGGCCCAGCGAGCCATCTCGACGCGCGACGGGTAGCGGCCGGTGAGCACCGTCGCGCCCTCGACGAGCACGACGGGGAGGCCCCCGCTGCCAGCCGTGTGCAGGAACGCCCGGGCGACGTCGTTCTCGGCAGCCGCGAGCGGTTCCTGCGCGAGATTGAACCGGACGACGTCACCGCTCGCGGCGCGCGCCCACTCGAAATCGGCCGAGAACGTGACGAGTTTTCTGGTCGACGTCGACGTCGCAGGGTCCGGGTCCGCAGCACAGCTCGGGTTCGAAGATCTGGATCTTCGTCACGGCGCACCGTCTCTGGTCGCGCACCGCGGGCGGTGTGCGCGTGGAGTGCGCGCCTACAGCATATCGATGTTTATCGATATGTGAACCGAGTGGTCAGCGGGAGAAGAGACGCGAGAAGAAGTTCCCGGCGGCGGGGGCGTCGTTCTCGTGGCCGCGACACCGCTGGGTGCTCGACACGCCGCGCATCACCTGGTCGACGTGCTGTCCGCAGCCCGCCCATGTCGTCTTTCCGCACTTCTTGCAGGCAACCTGTCGGCACATCTGTTTCTCCTCGTTGGATCGTCTTCGACCATGATACCCCTAGGGGTATACCAAAGTGCAACCGGGGACGCCACTGCGGGCGCGGATGCCATCCCATGACCATCGCCGTGGCGAGCACGGGGTGGCGAGGATGGCGATGACGACGAAGAGGGTGGCGAGGATGGCGATGACGACGAAGAGGGTGGCGAGGAAGGCGTCGACGACGACGAAGAGGTGCCGCGACGGGGGAGTGGCGGCGGCGACGGAATGGCGTCTACGGGGTGGCGGTCCTGGCGTAGGCGAACTCCCAGAACTTCGGTCCGTGGCCGGTCTCGACCCACCCGTCGGCCTCAATCTCGCGGCGGAGCACGAGAAGGCTGTCTTTCATGCCCGGCGCCCACTCCTCGCTCGGATCGACGGGGTTGATTGCGCGCGGCGAGGAGAAGGTCTCTCCCCGGTATCTGCTGGTGCCGTCGACCCGCCCCACGAACCGCAGGGTCTGGTTGCCGGCCTGCGACGAGAGGGTTGTGAGCAGCCCGGCCCACCACGAGGTGCCGGCGACGTCTTCGAGGTCGATCTCGAGCAGATCTTCTGAGCTGGTCATTCCCCCAGCGTGCTGGCGCGCGCCGAGGCGTGTAAACCGCTTGACGGGCCTGCATACAGACACCGCCCGCGACTGCTCGCGTGTGACTGCTTGCCCGCGACTGCTCACCCGCGACTGCTCACCCGCGATAATGGGCAGGTGACAGATTCCGGGGGCAGCGTCGCCGAATCCGCCCGCTGCCCGTGCCTCAGTGGTGAGCAGTACGGGCAGTGTTGCGCCCCCCTGCATCGCGGCGACGCCATCGCGCCGACGGCCGAACGCCTCATGCGGTCGCGGTACAGCGCGTTCGTGGTCGGCGACCCGGAGTACCTGCTCGAGACATGGCATCCGACCACCAGGCCCCCCTCACTCGAGCTCGACCCGGCCGCGCGCTTCTTCCGGCTCGACATCCTGGCCGCGACCCGCGGTGGGATGCTCGACACCGAGGGGGAGGTCGAGTTCGTCGCCTTCTCCCGAGCGTCCGGTGCCGTGCAGCAACAGCACGAGGTGAGCCGGTTCGTGCGCGAGCGACGGCGCTGGTACTACGTCGGCGTGGTCTGACGCGGCGTCGTCCGACGCGGCATGGTCCGACGCGGCGTGGTCTAACCGACGTGGCCTACTCGGCGTGGTTTGACCCGGCGTGGCTGACCCACCGCGCCCGGAGTCGGCGCGGTGTGGATCGGCACACTCTGAAGCTGCGGGCTCTGAAGCTGCGGGCTCTGATGCGGTGCAGTCTGGACCGAGCCGGAATGTGTCGCAACGACAGTCGCGGCGGCGCCTGCATCCAGGCCGCCGCCACGACGATCGCGGTGGGTGTCAACTGTCGTACTTCGCCAGCGGAAGCGCCCGGACAGGGCGCTCGGGGCGGGGACCGGTGCATCCGGCGGCGTCCCGGGAAAGTGCCGTCGTCATCGTCGGTCCTCCCCTCGGTGGCGTGTCGAGCACTAACGCCCACGTCCATTATCGGAGGGCCGCGAATCAGCCGCCAGAGACGAAGGTCCCGCGCGCGTCCACGGCGGCCGCGTCGCACTTGCTGCCTATGATGTGCAAGGCGAGGGGATGCACAAAGTGGGCGCGAAATCAGACGGCGAAGGACAGAGACTCCTTCACGGTCGCTACCGCCTCGGCAGGCTGCTCGGACAGGGCGGCATGGCCAAGGTGTACAAGGCCCACGACGAATTTCTCGGCCGCGATGTCGCCGTCAAGATGTTCCGCTCTCACACGGTGGCCGCGAACGACCTGCGCCGCCAGAAGTCCGAGATCACCGTGCTCGCCGGGCTCAACCACCACAGCCTCGTGACGCTGCTCGACGTCGCCGTCGACAAGACGGTGCCGCGCGAACCCCGCATCTTTTTCGTGCTGGAGCTGGTCGAGGGGATCGACCTGAAGGAGCGCCTCGCCGCAGGGCCGCTGTCGGCCAGGCACGTGGCGCAGATCGGCTGCGACCTCGCCGAGGGGCTCGAGTTCGTGCACAACCGCGGCATCGTGCACCGCGACATCAAGCCAGCGAACATCCTCATGGTCAAGTACCACGACGGCGACAAGGCGGCCAGGGCGAAGCTCACCGATTTCGGTATCGCGATGAGGCCGGGCGCCACGCACATCACCGCCGAGAATGCGGTCACCGGTTCGGTCGCCTACCTCAGCCCCGAGCAGGCGCTCGGGGAGCCGATGGGCACCTCGAGCGACATCTACTCGTTCGGACTCGTGCTGCTGGAATGCTTCACGGGGGTGATGGAGTACCCCGGCGCCGCCGTCGTCTCGGCGGTTGCGCGCCTCATCCGCCCGCCGCACATTCCCGCGAGCCTCTCGCCCGGCTGGCACGAGATCCTCTCGGCGATGACTGCTCGTGACCCTGGGGATCGCCCCAGCGCGAGCGACCTCGTCAAGGCCCTGCGGCAGAGGGTGTCGGCCGAGTCCGGCAAGCACGCCGTGCGGCTGACCGCGCCGAGCTTCGGGAGGGCGCTGCGGGCCGCCGCGGCGCCGGCGGAGCGTTCCGTGCTCGATGCGTCGGATGCCCGAGCCGAGCGGGCGCGCCTCGAGGCGGTGCGGCGCTACGACCTGCTCGACACGCCCCCGGATCGCATCTTCGACCGCATTACGGCCATGGCGGCGCGCGTGTTCGGGGTGGCGGTCGCGACCGTGAGCGTGGTCGACAGCGACCGGGTGTGGTTCAAGTCGCGGCACGGGCTCGAGGTGCAGCAGGTCGCTCGTGTGGAGGGGCTGTGCGCGTCGGCGATCCTGCACGATGCGCCGTGGATCGTTCAGGATGCCCGCGCCGACCCTCGTGCGCTCGCGAATCCGCTCGTCGCCGGCGAGACGGGCATGCAGTTCTATGCCGGGGTGCCGCTGACGACACACGACGGCTTCAATCTCGGCGCGCTCAGCGTGATGGACCGGAGCCCCCGCACCGTGACGGCGGACGAGATCAGCACCCTCACCGACCTCGCGGCCATGGTGATGCGCGAACTCGACCTGCGGCGGTCGGGGCAGAGGCTCGCGCGGGCGTAGTGGGCCGTGCGGCCCCCGCGCATCCTCCTCGGCCGGTCTGGGGAAGGATGGCTTCGCGCATCCGCCCCCGGTCCGGGGAAGGATGGCGCATATCCGCCCCTACCGGTCTGGGGAAGGATGGCTTCGCGCATCCGCCCGCACCAGCAGGGGGCGGACCGAACGGGTTAGGGGCCTGATCGACGCCCGGCCAATCCGTTGCGGGATATCCGGCGGGGCTGCGTGTGTGCGTCCCTCAGTCCGCCGGCAGCTGGCTGAACTCGTCGACCTCGAATCCCCAGTCCCGCAGCAGCGACGCCGCCCGGGTGTCGAGCGACGGGCGCTCCTCGAGCCGCACGATCCCGATGCGGCACTGCGCCGACAGCGAGTCCGTGCAGGTGAGGAGCAGGTCGTCGGGAAGCAGCCAGGGGTCGGAGATCGCCATCCGGTGCTCGTCGAGTTCGACGTTGCCGGCATCCACAAGCTGCGACCTCAACGGCTCATCGCCGATCGATGCGGCGATGAGCAGCACAAGTGACCGGGCCACGAGGTCGGCCTCGGTGCCGTCGATGAGCATGGACTCCGGGGCCACGCCCTCGTCGTGGTGCCCGCCGGGCGAGGTCATCCAGACCGGGCCAGAGCTGCCACCCTCGATCAGCTGCGCGGTCATGCTGACCCGCCAGTCCGGGGTGCGCAGCGGGCCCACCCCGGCGGGACCGACCATGACGAGTGCGGTGGTGTGCTTGGACATCCGTCTCCCCCCGGTTCGTGCTCGCCTTCACCGTCACCCTATGGCACCGCTCCGATCCGGACCCGGTGCGAAACGCGGTCCCGCCTACTCCCGCGCCTGTTCGCCCACGGCGTGAGCTGCCCCGTACCCCGACCGCCCGTCCGGGGTCAATCTCGACGGGAACGAGGTCGTTCAGACACTCAGGAGGAAGCGACCATGCAGGAGAACGATCCGCTGGACGCGTACTCGCGAATCGTCACGCACGTCGCCGCGACCGTCACGCATCAGGTTGCGGCGATCACCATGACAGGCGAGACGGCCGTCGGCTCCGCCGCGCGCGGCTCCGGGTCGGCGGTGCTCATCTCCGATTCGGGGGCCTCCTCGCCAACGCGCACGTCGTCAGGGGGGGCAGGGCAGGGCAGGGCAGGGCAGGGCCCGGTTCGCCGACGGCTCCTCGACGGCATTTACGGTCATCGGGTCTGATCCGCTCTCCGACCCGGCCGTGCTACACGCCCGGTCGGCCGAGCTGTCGGAGCCGGCAACGCTCGGGAACGCCGAGAACCCGCGGTCGGACAGCTCGTCGTCGCCGTCGGCAATCCGATGGGGCTCGCTGGATCGGTCACTGCCGGGGTGGTCAGCGCCCTCGGGTGCTCACTGCCGACTCGCTCGGTCGCGGCCGATCGCGTCATCGAGAACGTCATCCAGACCGACGAGGCTCTCAACCCGGGCAACTCCGGCGGCGCGCTCGCCGACTCGCGCGGGGACGTGGTCGGCATCAACACCGCCGTCGCGGGGATCGGCCTCGGGCTCGCGGTGCCGATCAACCCGACGTCGCCTCGCATCATCGACACGCTCACCCCCGACGGCCGGGTGCGCCGGGCCCACCGCGGGCTCATCAGCACGCCGACGCCGCTGCGTCCGGATGTCGCCGCGCACGCCGGGCGGGACGTCGCGCTGCGCGTCGCCGAGGCCGTCCCCGGGTCGCGGGCGGCGAGGGCAGGGCTGAAGCTCGGCGAGCTGATCCTCGCCGCCGGGCGCCAGAGCGTGACGGATGCCCAGAGCCTGCAGCGGCTGCCCTTCGACGAGGCGATCGGCAGGCCGCTCGAGGTGACGGTGCTGCGCGGGGCCGCCATGGTCGATGTGATCGCCGAGCCGGTGGAGCTGTCGCCGGTGCTGTAGCCGGGACCATTGATGGACGCTCGGCGATCCTCCCCGTAGTGGGGCTGCCGCTGATACGCGAGCAATCGGTAGGTTTCGCTGGACCCCACAAGGAGACCAGTGAACAGCGCGGCGACACCCATGAGAGACAGAGCGGCCGGCGAGAACGTGATCGAGAACCTGCTCGAGGCGCAGAGCGAGGTGCCGGCGCGCGGCGTGGTCGCGAAGCTGTTTGGCCGCACCCCTCTCGGCGAGGACAGCCACTCCTGGTACGAGGACGCGCTCGGCGAGATCGCGGTCGGCCGGGCGCTCGAGCAGCTGCCCTCCGAATGGACCGCGTTCCACGCCCTCCCGGTCGGCACGAAGGGATCCGCCATCGACCACCTCGTGGTCGGACCCGGCGGTATCTTCACGATCAAGACCAGGCGTCACCGCGGCGACTCGGTCCTCGTCTCCGACCGCTCCGTCATGGTGTCGGGCCAGCACCGCCCCTACCTCCGCGACGCCGAGCACGACGCGGACAGCGTCGCGCGGATCCTCAAGGAGCGCACGACGCTGCTCACGCCGATCCAGCCGATCGTGGCGCTCGTCGGACCGAAGCAGATCACGATCCGCCAGGCACCGGACCGGGTGAAGGTGCTCGATTCGCGGCAGTTGCAGTGGTGGCTCGCGAAGCGACCCGTGATCCTTCCGCCGGCCGATGTGCTCGACGTCGCCGCCATCGTCGACGACCCGGCCACCTGGCGCGAGGGTACGGTGTCGCTGCCCGGACTGGTGCCCCGATTCGAGCAGCTCGACAGGGAGGTGCGGTCGGCGCAGAGGCGGCGGCAGGCTTGGGCGATCGGGCTGTTGGCCGCGTTCCTCGCGGCATTCGCCGCCCTGCTACTGGCGCTGCCCGGGCTCGTCGGCGATTTGGGGCTCGCGTTGCTGTTCTGAGTGGCTTTCGGTGGGCGGGTGGTGGGGGAATAGCGACCGCGTGAGTGCTGACCGCGCGAGTGCCGACCGCGCGAGTGCTGACCGCGTGAGCGAGCTGTGGCCGCGTGGGTGTACACCTACCGCGTGAGCCGGGTCCGAGGGGGCGGCTGGTGCTGGCGCGCATGTTGTTCGCTCGCGCTGCGGTAATCGCATGCGCGCCAGTGAACAGTGGCCGCGTGGGCGGGTGGTGGGTGAATAGCGACCGCGCGAGTGCTGACCGCGCGAGTGAGCTGTGGCCGCGTGGGTGAACACCGACCGCGCCAGTGAACAGTGGCCGCGTGGGCGGGTGGTGGGTGAATAGCGACCGCGCGAGTGCTGACCGCGCGGGCGAGCTGTGGCCGCGTGGGTGAACACCGACCGCGTGGGTGAATACCGACCGCGTGAGCCGGGTCCGAGGGGGCGGCTGGTGCCCGCGCGCATGCTGTTCGCTCGCGC
>Ga0335397_10001958_pt1 | contig 27971 bp, 22 predicted proteins | sample MAT04_FD_205740 | JGI IMG/M metagenome (GOLD analysis project Ga0335397, IMG submission 205740) | Freshwater microbial communities from Lake Fryxell liftoff mats and glacier meltwater in Antarctica - MAT-04 (spades assembly) (version 2) ... | reverse complement strand
AGGGAAAAGGCAGGCCGAGACCGAGGCCCTGACGGTTAGCCTGCGGGTATGGAAACCTCTTTCACGCCTTCGCACCGGGGCGGCTCCGGCTCGCCGCTCGTCCTGCTCCACGGGTTCACCGACACCTGGCGCACCTGGGACCTGGTCCGGCCCGAGCTGGAAAAGCACCACGATGTTTTTGCCCTGACCCTTCCCGGCCACGCTGGCGGCCCGGCACTCAAGGAGCCGGTCGTGCAGGACGAAATCATTGACCAGGTCGAGGCGATCCTCGACGACGCCGGAATCGAAACGGCGCACATCGTCGGCAATTCACTCGGTGGTTACCTGTCGCTGAGGCTGGCGGCACGTGGCCGCGCGAAGTCCGTCGTCGCTCTGGCTCCGGCGGGCGGCTGGGCTGAAGGCGATGAGTCCTACAAGGAAACCTTTAAGTTCCTCGCCGAAATGAAGACCCAGCTGGACGGTGCCGCACAGCACATCGATGCCCTGGTGGCCAGCCCGGAAGGACGCCGCCTGGCGACCCAGTTCATCACCACCAACTACGAGCACATCCCGGCCGAACTGATCGCCCACCAGATCATGGGCGTGATCAAGTGCGACGGGGCCCTGCCGCTGGTCCAGTCCGGTCTCGACGAAGGCTGGAGCCTCGACGCCGAGAAGATCACCTGCCCGGTTCGTCTGGTCTGGGGCACCGAGGACAAAATCCTCGAGATGGATGTCGCTTCCCCGCGTTTCCGCCACGACTGGCTGCCGAACGCCGATTGGATCGAGCTCGACGGCATCGGGCATTGCCCGCAGCTGGACGTTCCTTCTGAAACAACACAGCTGATTCTGGGCCACGTTGCCGGCTGAGTCCCCGTAAGGACAAAAGCACCGTTTCTCGCTTTAGTCGGTTTGATGCGGTACTTTTCTCTGGTTGGCTTGGGGCAGACCAAGTCCGTCCAATGTATGGGGAGAGTTGATGTTCGAGAGGGTGGAGGATCGTTTCGCGTCCCGTTTTGTAAATCGGGGTGCTTTCCCCTTGACTGTCGCGCTCGCGGGTTCGCTGCTGGCCGCGGTTTTTACACTGTTCCTGGCGCCGTCCGCGAACGCGCTGCAGGCAGAAGTCGGCTCGCGGTCTACCCTTGCTGACGGAGTCACCCAGAAGATCACTTACAAGATTCCCCTGGCCACGGTGACTTCCGGGCAGAACAGGATCCGGTACCAGCCGGTGAACAACGGTACCGGCAAGCCCTTGGTGGACGGCTGGATCACCGGCTTCGACGCGAACCTCGTCTACTCGGACGGTCAGTCGAACGCCGGCGAGGTCCCCAGCTCGGCCAAGGTGATGTTCCACCACGGGGTGTTCCTCAACACCTCACGTGGAGGCGAAAAGTTCTTTGCCACAGGCGAAGAGAAGACGGCGATGGTCATGCCCGAGGGTTACGGGTACCGGTACAAGGCCAGCGATAACTGGCTGTTGAACGAGATGATCCACAACCTGATCACGACGCCGATGCAGCTCACCGCGACGTATACGGTCAGTTTCATCCCGGCCACCGCTCCGGAAGCGGCCTCGATCAAGGAGGCCAAACCGATCTGGATGGACGTCGAGAACGGCAAGAACTACCCGGTATTCGACGTGCTGCGTGATTCCGGCGGAGCCGACGGAGAGTTCTCCTATCCGGCGGATTTCAAGGGTAGCTACCCGGCCGGACTCAACGAGTGGAAGGCCACGAAGCCAGGCGTTCTTCTGGGAACAACCGGCCACGTCCACACCGGTGGGCTCTCGACTGAACTCTTCATGAAGCGGCCCGGCGCCAGTTACACCGGTCCGACCTGCGAACAGCCGAACGACTTCACCGCCCAATATGCGGCGCTCGCCACGGTGATCGAAAAGACCACCAAAAACGAGGCCAGCATCAGGGCGTTGCTGAAGACGAAAGCAATCAGGAAACTGAAGAAGTCGATGGAGCCGGCCAGGATGAAACGGCTGCGCAAATCAATGGCGCCGGCAAGGTTCAAGAAGATGAAGCGCAAGATGACCAAGCGTCTCGAGCGTCTGAAGAAGGTCAATTCGGCAAAGCTCAAGCAGTTGAAATCGGTGACCGGGCGGAAGCGGAATGCGATTGCCGAAAAGACCGGTCTGGAAACGAAGGCCGAAGCCGAAATGAAGATCTACGACGAGTGTGCGTCGAAGATTCCTACGGTCGAAGGCAACCGGGTTCGCCTTTTCGAATCGAAGGCAAATTACTTCGAGCCGGCCGGACCCGTGTCCTGGGATATGGCGATGATCAGCACCAAGGACGACTGGCGGGTTCAGGTCGAGACGGGCGACACCCTTGAACTCCAGGCCGTCTACGAGACCGAGATCGGCTCATGGTACGAATCGATGGGCATCAATGTGGTCTTCTGGTCGCCAAACGAGACCAATGGCCGGGACCCTTACGTGACGAAGGTCGACACCCCGGGCCGGCTGAACCACGGTCATTACCCGGAGAACGACGACCACGGCGGAGAACTGCCAGCCATCGCACCGGATCCGACGACGCTGCCTGACGGTCTTCTGGCTTCGGCCGGTCCGTTCGACATCGGCGGCTACACCTACGAGGCCGGCGGGTTCAACCTGCCGGGCGAGAATGGCAGGCCGCCGGTCGTAAAGCAGGGGGATTCGTTCACCTTCCAGCTGACCGCGGCTGATGACAACAACGGTATCTGGCACTCCCTGACTTCCTGCAAGGCACCCTGTAACAAGACGACCGGCATCGCCTACCCGCTGCCGGACGGTGAGTTCCAGTTCGACTCGGGCCAGCTCGGAACCGGCGGCGCACCGACGGTTGGCCGCCGGACCTGGTCGACCCCGGCCAACCTTCCGGTAGGCACGCATACCTATTTCTGCCGGATCCACCCGTTGATGCGCGGAGCATTCCGGGTAAAGCCGAAGACCTGAAACCGTCGCGCTGACCGACTTTCCAGCGGTACCGGACCAGTTTTTCGGTCCCGGAAACACAGAGTTATGTAAATACCGCACGGTGTTCAACGATGTCTGTTATCCTGCGGCTCAATTGGCGGATCGCATCCGCCGGGGGAACTTCTGACACGAATGGGGTGTGTGGCGTGGATCCAGCATTGCAATTTTCGAAAGGTATGAAGACTGCTTTTCGTGTTGCTTTCACCGCGTTGGCCCTCCTCATCGGTTTCTCTGCGGTTTGCGCGTCTAGTGCTTCCGCCGCCATCGTTCATCCTGCGAATGGATCGAACCAGGCTGCGTCACCCCTGGATTTTCATGGCGACGCCTCACTGTCGCCCGGCGTCTTCGCTACCGACGTCAGCCTCATACTTTTCAACGAGGACGAGAATGGACTCTTCACGATCTCCGGCGTCGGCTCTGGCCCGCTGGACATCAATGGTGACTGGAACATCCAGACCGCCGATCTGACCCTGCGGGCTGACGCCGTCACCAACGCTCCTCTTCCGGACGGTACTCCGCTCCAGGACGGTAAGTACAGGCTTCGTATCACGCAGAGTTCGGTTGACCTGCTCACCAGCGACAACGTCTGGCTCTCCGACTTCCGGGTTGACACAGTTGCTCCGGACACCTCAATTGACTCGGCGACGCCGGCTTCGCCGGCCAATGTCCCCGTACGAACCTTCACCTTCAGTTCCGCGAACCCGTTCCCGGGCTCCGCGGTCACATTTGAATGCCGGATCGATGGTGGCGCATGGTTCACCGCCGGCTGCACCAGTGGCTACTCGACGCCGAACCTCGCCGACGGCAACCACACCTTCGACGTCCGGGCGGTGGACGCTGCGGGCAACATCGATGCCACGCCAGCCACTTCGAACTGGTTCGTCGACACGACGCCGCCGAACACCTTGATTGACTCGGCCACCCCGGCGTCACCGACCAACATCGGTGTGCGCACCCTGACCTTCCACGGTGTCGACCCGGCACCCGCCTCGCCGCCGGTCTCCCTCGAATGCCGCCTTGATGGTGGCGCCTGGTTCACCGTCGACTGCGACGGCGATTACACCACGGCCAACCTGCCCGAAGGCAATCACACCTTCAACGTCCGCGCGACGGATGCCCTGGGCAACGTCGACCCGACCCCGGCCACTTCGACCTGGATGATTGACCAGACCGACCCGACGATCAACATCGTCTCGCCCGGCGTCCGCCAGCGTTTCGTGATGGGTTCCGGAAGCAAGAGCTACAGCTGTGCCGACCCGCTTCACGGTGGACCGCCTCTGGTTGCGTCAGGCATCCAGAGCTGCACCGACCACGGCTTCAGCACCGCCCACCTCGGCAACTTCCGCTTCCAGGTCGACGCCAGGGACAAGGCCGGCAACACCTCGACCGATGCACGTGCCTACGCGGTCGATCCTCCCCGCTACGCCGACCTGGTCAACCCGCGTAATCCGATCGCTTATTACCGCCTCGGTGACCCGCTCGGGTCAGTCCCGATGGCCGACAGTTCCGGAAATGGCCGGAACGGCGAGTTCAAGAACGGCATCGCCCTGAGGCGCCCGCCGGCCCCGAACTGCCACGTGCGCCCGCACGCTCCATATACATGTGACCTGACTTCCGATCCACAGGACTGGTCAGCTTTCTTCCCGGCCCGGGACGGTTACGGATTCACCAACAACATCACAGCCCCTCAGACCGCGTACACGATCGAAGGCTGGATCAACCGGGCTGATGCGGGCGACGGCTCGATCATGGGCCAGGGCGGTGGTGGCCAGTTGTTCGTCAAGAATGGCAAGCTCGCTTTGCGCCAGACCCAGGACACGGTCTATGCCTCCGGTCCGACGCTGACCCCCGGCCAGTGGTTTCACGTCGCCGCAACCTGGAACGGAAGTCTCACCCGCCTTTACGTGAACGGTCAGCAGGTCGGATCCTCAAGCTCGGCCAACAAGCCACCTTCGGGATCGTCAACTCTTTATGTCGGCTACGGCGATCAGGCACCGTGGTTCCACGGCAGCCTCGACGAGATGGCCTACTATGGCACCGCACTTCCGGGCTCGGCATTTGCCGCCCGCTACGAAGTTGGCACCGCTCATGATGTGCCCTCACCGGCGCCGAACGGCCCGCCGATCCAGCGGCCTTCCGCCGATATCGACTCGCCGAACAACAACGGCCTTTACGCGGTCACCAAGCTGCCCCCGCTCGACTTCCACTGTGAGGACCTCGACGGCAACGCGACGGTCGCAACCTGCACCGCGACTGTTGACGGCAATCCGATCCTGGACGGTGCCAACCTGCCGGACACACCGGGGGCACACACGGTCGTGGTCACCGCGGTCGATAACGATGGTCTGACCCGTTCGCACACCCACACCTACACAATCAAATCCTTCGAGGACATCTACAACGATGATGCCCCGCTGGCCTACTACCGCCTCGGCGATATGACCAACGGACCGATGAAGGATTCCGGCCCGAGCCACCGTGACGGCATCTACAAGAACGCGCAGGAGTCCGGCCCGGTCGGTATTTCCGGTGACGGCGATCATGCCCGTCGTTTCTTCGGTTCTTCCGGTTACGGTTACGTAAACAACATCACTGCGCCGACCACGGGCAGCACGATTGAAGCCTGGGTCAATCCGGACGACCTTCGTGAGCAGTCGATCGTCGGTCACGGCGACGCCGGTGAGATCTTCATCGACACCGACGGCGTTCTGTCCTTCCGTCATATGGGCACCACGGTCAGGACCAGCCCTGCTCCCGCACCCGGCCGCTTCACACAGGTCGTCGGAGTCTGGGATGGCGTCAACATCTACCTCTACGTTGACGGTGAGTTGCGCGCAACCGCGGAAGCAACCAAGCGCCCCAGTTCGGTCAGCACTTTCTATGTCGGTTACGGCGAGATCAAGCCCTGGTTCAAGGGCAGCCTCGACGAGGTCGCTTATTACGGCAAGGCTCTGACCCCGAACCGCATCCTCGAGCACTTCCTGGCAGATCCGCCGCCGCCTGATTCTACTTTCGTCAATCCTGGCGATCCGGGAACCCCGGGCGACCCGACGACTCCGGTTGATCCGGACAGGCCGGTCTCTCCCGACGATCCGCTCCCGGTTGATCCGAACCCGCCGGTGGATGACCAGCCGACCAACCCCGATGACCCGGCGATCTACGAGTCGGGTTCGGGCACCAACGCCGGCGCCAAGGGCCGGAAGTCCGCTCTGAAGAAGTGCCAGAAGATCAAGAAGAAGTCGAAGCGGAAGAACTGCGTGAAGCGCGTCAACCGTTCGTTTCGCTGAACGATCGGGAGCCGGCCAGAGTGACTGGCAACCACCTGGTGACGCACCTGACTTACTGCGTCAGCCGCCGACCTTTTCCGCCGGATTCGACATATCGCCCCAACTTTGGCATGATGACCGGATGGGGAGGACCAGCAGGGCATACATTCTTGGATCATTCGCGGCCGTCGTGATGCTTTTCGGCGTCGCCGGCCAGGCCCATGCCGTTGACGTCGTGGCGGAATCTGCCTGCTGCAATTTCACGGCAGGTCCGTTCAGCCAGGCCCAGGGTGAAACTTCGAAGTTCGTCAATCCGGCGGACTCATCGGCATTCCACAACCTGACTTCGACCTCGGCCGGACCCGACGGAAACGCGCTTTTCGAAAGCGAGACCATCACCAGAGGCACCACCTCAGCGGTGAACGGAACCCAGTACCTCGCGGCAGGTTCCTATCCCTTCGTGTGCACCCTGCATCCGGGCATGGCCGGCGACCTGATCGTCGAAGCAACCGGAACTCCGGTGGCCCGGCCCGGCCTCAAACTCTCGGTCCTGAACCAGAAGCTCAGGCAGGTGCGCAAGTCAGGCAAGGTCAAGATCAAGGCCACCGCCCTGAGCGCGACATCGGAAGCGACCATTGATGTCAAGCGCGGCAAGAAGGTCCTCGCAAAGATCAGCGCTCCGAAACTGGCCGCCGGGGCCAGCAGGACGATCGCCGTCAAACTTTCGAAAGCCGGCCGCAAGGCAATGAAAAACGGCAAGAAGGTCAACGTTTCAATCTCAGCATTGATTCCTTTCGGCAAGGCGGCCAAAGCGAATCGAATCCTCCGCTGAGTGTTCAGAGAAGTAACGAACTGAAGATTCGCTAACGTAACCAATAACGGTCCGGCAGCCGGTCTGGACCGCAGATCCACGGGGAGACAATTGATTCAGCGGGTGAAGTACGTATCAGGCGGCGCAGCATCGCGAACAGTCTTGGTCGCGAGCCTGGCTGCCACGTGCCTGGCCCTTCTCTTGATGCTTCAGCCTTCTTCGGCCGAGGCAACGATTACCTCGTCGCGTGCAATGGCCGACGGTTCGGTCAGAACCACCTACTCTGTGGGACCGATCAATGTGACACCCGGGCAGAACCGGATCGCGTACAAGCCGCTTACCGGCTCGGAACGCCCCCCGGTGAACGGCTACATCACTCGCATCCGGCCGGACCTGGTCAGAGAAGACGGCTCGATCCCGCTTTCCAGCAAGGTGATGTTCCACCATGGCGTTTGGATCAACAACTCGGCACCCCCTGCCGATCGACTCTTCTACGCGACCGGTGAAGAGAAGACCATCATGGAACTTCCGCAGGGTTACGGTTACCGCTACAAGAAGAATGACGGGTGGCTCCTCAACCACATGCTCCACAACCTCACCCCGGAAGCGATGAGCCTCTACATCACCTACACGGTTGATTTCATTCCGGATACCGCGCCCCAGGCGGCCGGCATCACACCGGCGCGTCCGATCTGGATGGACGTGGAACGTGGCAGCATCTACCCGGTCTTCGACGTACATCGCGGCAGCGGCGGCGCGGATGGTGTTTTCACCTATCCGCAGGATGCCGACAACCCATACCCGCCCGGTAACCAGAAGAACGAAAGTACGATCCAGAAGGACGGAGTCCTGATTGGCACCACCGGCCACGTTCACACCGGTGGCCTGGCAACTGACCTTTACCTGAAGCGTGACGGCGCCAGCTACGCGGGACCGGTCTGTGAGGATCCGCCGAGCTTCGAAAAGGGCCTGGCGAAGTATTCGAAGTCGCTCAAGGGGCTGAACCGGAAGATCAGGAAGCAGAAGAAGTCGCTGAAGTCGAAGAACATGAAGCGGCTCAAGTCGAATTCTGTCGGCAAGTACAAGAAGTCCATGAAGGCCAAGAAGAAGAAGCTGAAGAAGCTGAAGAAGCAGAAAAGCAAGGCGCTCGCCGGGCAGAAGAAGCTGAAGGCCAAGGACAAGGCAGCCAAAGAGGTCTACCAGGCCTGCGCTGATACCCAGCCTTCGGTCACCGGCAACCGGGTTCACCTTTTCGAATCAACTGCCGATTACTTCGAGCCAGCCGGACCCGTTTCCTGGGACGTTGCGATGCGCAGCACCGACGAGAATTGGCGAGTTGAAGTCAAGGCTGGCGACACGCTCGAATTGCAGACAGACTACGAAACGAAGATCGCCTCCTGGTACGAGTCGATGGGCATCAACGTCGTCTACTGGGCCGAGGAAGCAGGCGGCAACAACCCGTACGTCACCAAGGTCGATCAGGAAGGCGTGCCCAACCACGGCCACTACGAGGAGAACAGCGACCACGGTGGAACCACTCCGCTGGTTGGCCCCGATCCGTCGACCCTGCCGAACGGTCTGGCCGCGGGTGGCCCTTTCCAGATCGGTGGTTACTCCTATGAAGCCGGAGACTTCCGTCTTCCCGGCGCAGCGGGTCGGCCCCCGGTTATCAACAAGGGGCAGTCCTTCACCTTCAAGCTGTCTGCCGCTGACCAGGCGACCGAAACCTGGCACTCGCTGACTTCATGCAAGTCGCCGTGTAACAAGTCGACCGGCATTGCCTACCCGATCGCGGATGGTGACTTCCAGTTCGACTCAGGCCAGCTCGGTCTGGGCGGGGAGCCGACGGTCAATCGTGATACGTGGAGCACCCCGGCGAACATGCCGGTTGGCACCCACACTTTCTTCTGTCGGATCCATCCGCTGATGCGTGGTGCTTTCCGCGTCGTCGAGCCAAAGTAGTAACCTCTCCCGGGTCCGTCTGGCCAATGGCCGGACCTTAATCTTGGGAGAGACGTGGATCAAAGGGTGGAGTTCGTCGGATTTGCCGGTTCAACCGGTCGGAGGGCCATGGCCGGACTGGCAGTTGCGGCATTCGCCTGTTGCCTGATGCTGGCATTCGCGTCGGCGGGTGAGGCATCGGTCGGCAGCACCGAGCGCCTCGCTGACGGCACCGTACGGACCACCTACATGATTGGTCCGCTGGACGTGACCAGCGGACAGAACCGGATCAAGACCCAGGTCATGAAAGGCACCGACCGACCGGCCGGTGATGGCTGGATCACCCGGATAAAACCGGACCTGGTCAACGAGGACGGTTCGATTCCCCTCTCCAGCAAGGTGATGTTCCACCACGGTGTCTGGGTGAACGCTTCACGGATCGACCCGACCACCGGCCGCCCCGGTGAGCGTTTCTTTGCCACCGGTGAAGAGAAGACGATCATGGACCTGCCCGACGGTTACGGCTACCGCTACGAAGATTCGGATCTCTGGTTCCTGAACCACATGATCCACAATCTGGTTCCCGAACCGATGACCCTTTACATCACTTACACCGTGGATTTCGTTCCCGACGGCAGCCCCGCGGCTGCCGGCATGGAGCGGGTTGATCCGATCTGGATGGACGTTCAGAACAAGAGCGGCTATCCGGTGTTCGACGTCCACCGTGGTGACGGTGGCAAAGACGGAGAATTTGAATATCCCCAGGACATCAAGGGTGATGCGTACCCGGTTTCGCCGAAGAACCCGACCGGCGAGGCCAGGAACGAATGGACCGCTGACCGGGATGGTGTTTTGATCGGCATGACCGGACACGTACACACCGGCGGTCTCGCGACCGACCTTTACCTGCGTCGGGACGGGGCAAAGTACGCCGGTCCCCGTTGCAGGAAGACGAAGAGCTGGTCAAAAATGTCGAAGAAGGGGAAACGCAAGTTCCGCAAGTGCCTGAATTCGAAGCCGACGGTTGAAGGCAACCGGGTCCACCTGTTCGAGTCGGGTGCCCACTACTTCGAGCCGGCCGGGCCGGTCTCCTGGGACGTCGCGATGATCAGTACCAGGGACAACTACCGGGTGGCGGTCAAGGCCGGTGACATCCTGGAACTCGGCACCACCTATGAAACGAAGATGGCTTCCTGGTACGAGTCGATGGGCATCAACGTCATGTACATGGCGGCACCCGGGGGCGGCAAGGATCCGTACAGGACGAAGGTCGACGGCCCCGGAATCATCAACCACGGGCACTACGCGGAGAATGACGACCACGGAGGCAAGAAGCCGCTGGTCGGCCCCGATCCTTCGAAGCTTCCCGACGGCCTGATGTCGGGTGGTCCGTTCCTGATCGGTGGCTATTCGTACGAAGCCGGTGACTTCCGCCTTCCTGGCGCTGCCGGTCGCCCGCCGGTGGTCGCCAAGGGCCAGTCGTTCACTTTCAACCTGTCTGATGAAGACGCCGGCCAGGAGATCTGGCACTCGCTGACTTCCTGCAAGTCGCCTTGTAACAAGTCGACCGGCATCGCTTATCCGATCGCCGACGGTGAGTTCCAGTTCGACTCCGGCCAGCTCGGCAACCTGTTCGGGGTCGCCGCCCCGCCGACTGTGGGCCGGACCACGTGGAGCACGCCGGCGGACCTGTCGGTCGGAACCCACACTTACTTCTGCCGGATCCACCCGCTGATGCGTGGCGCTTTCAGGGTGGTCCCACCAAAGAAGAACTGATGTTCGAGCTGTTAATGAGTCTGTAAGGACTTCATGTAAATCTTGTTGTTCGACCAACGAAGCAGACCGGAACAGGAGCAGGAATGCTGAAAAGAATCGGAGTGTTATCGGTGCTCGCCGGGATCGCGGCGGTCTCCGTCGGATTCGGTTTTCCCGAATTTTCACCGGCGGACGACAAGGCGAAGAGCAAGAAGCCGAAAGGAACGAAGATCATCAGCGCCGATTCGCAGTTCGGCAAGATCATCTACGACGGGAAGGGTCAGGCGATCTATCTCTTTGACCGGGAGACTTCGTCCAAACCACGGTGCTATGACGCTTGCGCCGTTGCCTGGCCGCCGGTGCTGACCAAGGGCCGTCCGTTCGCCGCCAAGGGTGTGCGCGGCAAACTGATCGGCACCACGAAAAGGCGTGGCGGTGGAAACCAGGTCACCTACAACGGCCACCCGCTCTACTACTACGTGGACGAACCGCCGCGAACCGTGCTCTGCCACAACGTCTATTCGTACGACGGGTTGTGGAAGGTCCTGCATCCGAGCGGCAAGCCGGAATAGGCTGGCGCCATGAGCGAAATCGTGGTGATTGCAGTGGTCAAGGCCGAAGGCGTTCTCTGAGCGGGCGCAGGGTGCCTTCGCTCGGGGCATTCTCACGACAGTTCGATCAGCCGAGGACCAGCAGCTACGTATACGCGGTCATCGGCACGATCGGCATCAGCTACTGCCTGGCCGCACTCTGGATCGGCATGCGCCTGGTGATGGATGTCGGCGGCAACTGTGCCAGCGGCAACAGCGCCTACGTGATCCAGGCACAGTGCCCGGACGGATCGGCGCTTCTGGTTGCCCCGGCGGTGCCGCTCGGTTTCGTGTTCGGGGCGATCATGGCTTTCGGTTTTGCCGGAATTGCGAAGGGCGCAGGAAGTCTCGTCCTGCTGTCCTGGCCCATCCTGTTCCTTTCCCTCGCTTTCAACTTCTTCCAGGGGGCATTCAACCCACCGGGCGACAGCACCTTCGATGTAGCCTGGCTGATCTGCGGGATCGTCTTTGCGCTGATGGGCTTGCTGCCGGCGCCGGGGGTGCCGAAGCTCTTCGCCGAGGTCGAACCCCGGCGAGGCCAGGTGGTCGCCATCCTTGTGGGTGGTGCTGCGGCCGGAGTCCTCCTTGCCATCTGGCTGGCGAACGCCGTTTCCTGAGAACTCCGGAAGAGTGATCCGGAGGGGCCCGGTGGCCGTTCATAGCTTCGTAAGGTTCTCCTGCGACTCTCATATCTATGGTCCTACTGATTCTTTTCGGATTCATTGCGGGTGCGGCCACCGCGGTGTCCCCCTGCGTCCTGCCGGTACTTCCGGTCGCGCTTTCGGCCGGGGCAACCGGTGGCCGGCGCCGCCCGGTTGGCATCGTCGCCGGACTCACGGCGTCGTTCACTTTCGCGACGGTCGCCCTGGTCTACGTGATCGACGCCCTCGGTCTGCCCGATGACCTCCTGCGAAACCTTGCGATCGCCGTACTCCTCGGATTCGGCATCACCCTTCTTGTCCCGGCACTTTCGACCCGATTCGAAGGATTCCTCAGCCGTCTGACCAGCCGGTTCCAGCCGAAGACTGTCAGCGGCGACGGTTTCTGGTCGGGTGTGCTGGTTGGCATCAGCCTGGGCCTGGTTTACGCGCCATGTGCCGGGCCGATCCTCGCCGGTGTGATCACGGTGTCGGCGTCGCAGCCGTTCACGGCCGGGCGGCTTGCTGTGGCCTTTGCTTACGGGCTTGGCTCAGCCCTCGTGCTCTACCTCCTGATGCTCGGCGGACGGCGCCTGACAAAACCGCTGAGTGAACGCATTCCCCAGCTACAGGCGGCGATGGGCGCGGTCATGATCGTTTTCGCAATCGCCATGTTCGGCCAGCTCGACCTGAAGTTCCAGAACGCGATCGCCGATGACCTGCCAGCCTTCCTGGTCAACCCGTCCAAGACGCTGGAAGAGAACGATTCGGTCCAGAACGCACTGGTCGACGTGCGTGGGGTGGAGAACAGCAAGTCGGCGCAGAAGATCGCCGACGGCGTCAAAGTCGCGCAGGAAGAGCCGGACGCCCCGGTGGCCGACCTGCCGGTGATTGGCAAAGCCCCCGAATTCCAGGGGACGCAGCAGTGGTTCAATACGAAAGACAACCTGCCACTCACGCTGGCCTCACTCAAGGGCAGGGTTGTCCTGGTCGATTTCTGGACCTACTCCTGCATCAACTGCATTCGCACCCAGCCATACCTGAAGGCCTGGGATGAGCGTTACCGCAAGGACGGCCTCACGATCGTCGGGGTCCACACCCCGGAGTTCCCTTTCGAGAAAGACGCTGGAAACGTTGAGAGCGCGGTCCAGTCGGCCGGCATCGCATATCCGGTGGCCCAGGACAACGACTTCGCCACATGGAACGCCTATGCCAACCAGTACTGGCCGGCCGAATATTTCATCGATGCTGAAGGCAATGTTCGTTACGCGCATTTCGGTGAAGGCGACTACGAGCACAAGGAGCAGGTGATCCGCGACCTTCTGGCCGAGGCTGGGAACGATCCGGGCAAAGGCGAGTCGGGGGCTTCCGGCCAGACTGCCTCCAGTGAAGTGACCACCCCGGAGAGCTACCTCGGATCGGCCCGGGCCGACCGTTTCCGAAACGGCATCATTCTCAGCGGCGTGTATGACTTCGGCGAACTGAAGGAACCTGATCAGGACGAACTGTCCTACGGGGGCAAATGGCGGATTTCGCCGGATTTCGCAGTCGCCGACGGCGGGCAGGTCGAACTGAAATTCCGAGCGAAACGGGCCTACCTCGTGCTCGGGTCGCCCGGACGCCCACGGACGATGGACGTGATGCTGGACGGCAAGCCGATCAGCGCGGAAGTCGCCGGCAAGGACGTCAGGAACGGCCAGGTGACGATCGACAGGGAACGTCTCTATGACCTGGTCGATCTGCCGGAAGCCGGCGACCATACTCTCACCCTGACCCCGGAATCGGGGATTCAGGCCTACGCATTCACATTCGGCTGATGTCGACCGTGGCCGGAGTTGATGCAAGACTGGCTGGCATGGAATCCGGCTCACGCGGCACGATCCTGGTTGTGGACGACGAACCGACGATCGTCGAGGTGGTCTCCACCTACATGGAACGCGCCGGCTTCGAAGTTGAAACGGCACCGGATGGCCCGTCGGCAATCGCCAAAGCGATCGAACACCGCCCTGACCTGATCGTGCTTGACCTGATGCTGCCGGAGATCGACGGCATGGAAGTCATGAGGATCCTGCGGGATGACGTATCCGTGAAATCGGCCATCATCATGCTCACCTCACGATCCGAGGAATCCGACCGGTTGATCGGCCTGCGCCGCGGGGCTGATGATTACGTGGTCAAGCCATTCTCCCCGGCCGAGCTGGTGGCCCGGGTCGAAGCGGTGCTGCGCCGGGTCGCCCCACCGGCTGAAGAGGCCGAGGTGATCGAGCATGGCGACCTGGTCATCGATCCCGCCCAGCGCCTGGTGCGGCTGCAGGGTGAAGAGATTCCGCTGACCCAGCTCGAGTTCGACCTGCTCTCTTTCCTTGCCACAAATCCCGGCCGGGTCTTCTCACGCGACCATTTGATGGATGCGGTCTGGGACCAGCCGAACTTCACCGATACCGGCACGGTCACGGTGCATATCCGCCGCCTCCGGGCAAAGCTGGAAGCGCAGCCTGAAAGACCGAACCACATTGAAACGGTCTGGGGTGTCGGTTACAGGTTCCGGTCATGAAGCGGTCATCCCTGATCGGACTTGGTGCCTGCCTGGCCGGGGCAGCGGCGGTCGGCCTCATTTATGACATGCACGGGGCGGTGATCACCGCGATCCTGCTGGTTGGCATCGCCGGTGCAGTGCTCGGAATCGCCCACTGGCTGGCTGGCAACCGTGGCCGGCTGGGCGGGCTCGTCCGTCAGTTTCGGCTGGCCGTTGTCCTGGTTGTCGGCTCGATCCTGGTTTCCGTCTGGCTGGGGGCTGGGCTCATGTTCGTCTCCCGCCACGACGCGACCGTGGCCAGCATCATGGTGGCGGCTATTGGTCTGGTCGCACTAAGGGCCGGCGCGGTGCTTTCGCGCGGCGTGATGAAAGACGTCGAGGCGTTGCGGGTCGGGCTCGAAGCGGTCGGCGAGGGCCAGCGCGACATCGCCGTCGAGGTTGAGGGCCGCGATGAACTGGAAGCGTTGGCGGAGTCGGTCAACGGGATGATCGTCCGGCTGGGTGCGGAGGAGGCCAGCCGCAGGGAGGCCGATGATGCCCGCCGCCGGCTGATCGCGTCGGTTTCCCATGATCTGCGAACGCCCCTTTCATCCCTGAGGCTGCTGGTCGAATCGATCGATGATGGTGTGGCGACAGGCGAAACCCGGGACCGTTACATCGGGCAACTCAGTGCCCACGTTACGGTGCTCAGTTCGCTGGTCGACGACCTTTTCGAGCTTTCACGAATCGAAGCCGGCGATATTTCCTGGACGATCAGCCGGATCGACCTCGATTCACTGGTTGGAGACACCGTGGACGCGATGCGGGTCCAGGCAGATGTGCGCGGAGTGACGGTCAAAACTGACCTGCCGGACGATGGCATCGCGGCCGAAGCGAATCCGGAGAAACTCCAGCGGGTGCTTTTCAATCTGATCCAGAACGCGATCCGTCACACTCCGGCAGATGGCAGCGTGACCGTGCGAGCCCGGTCAGTCAGTGGTGAAGTTGAAGTGGAAGTATCCGACAATGGCTGCGGAATCGACGAAGACGATCGTCCCTTCATCTTCGAGCCGTTCTATCGTGGTGGCAGCGATTCGGCCCGCGGCAGTGACGGTGCCGGGCTGGGGCTCGCGGTTTCCCGGGCGATCATTGAGGCCCATGGTGGCCGGATCTGGCTGGAGTCTTCGCCCAGCGGAACCAACATGAGATTCACCCTGCGCCCGGCCCGGGCAGTGGCTGTGGCCGAAGAGCCTGCCGTCTGAAGCTCAGCCGCGGCCGGCGAAAGCGTTGATCACTGCCGCGGCCCTGGCTGGTTCCTGGGCCATGAAGGCATGGCCGCCGCCAGGGAAGCGGGCGAGCCAGGAGCCGGGGATCCTTGCGGACAGATTGATCGAGTTGACCGGCGGGATGACCACATCTTCTGTCCCGGCGACCATCATCACTTGCGCGGTGATCGCGGCCAGGCGCTCATCTGACGGTTTGCCGAACCAGTCCATCATGGACATGGCCTGCGCGTGGGCCGTCGCCACCCTGACCTTCGCCTGGGCAGCAGCAACGATCGGTCCGAACCCGCGGTAGACCTCTTCAGCCACCGCCGGTGGGAAGAGAATCCAGATCAGGCGTTTCGACATTTCGTCGGGAGTGCCGGAATGGTCGAAAAGCTTCGCGCCGACCTCCCGGCTGCACTGGATCGCTTCCTTGCCACCCGGGTCGGTTGCCAACAGGACGAGATGCCCGATCCGGTCCGGAGCCAGCGCGGCCAGCGACTGAGCGATGAATCCACCCATGGACCAGCCGGCCAGGTCAGTGGTCTCGATGCCCATGGCGTCGATGAAAGCAAGCGTGTCGCGGGCCATCGATTCCATGGAAACACCTTCGGCGCTTTCCGGAGAGTCGCCGATTCCCCGGTTGTCCGGGCAATAGACGGTCGAACTCGTGGCCAAGGCTTGGAGGAATCCCGGATCCCAGTCGTCCTTCGATGCCGCATAACCGTTGACAAGTACCAGTGGCGGGCCGGATCCCAGCCGGCGCCAGGCAATGGCACCGACCGGGGTATCGACGATCCCGGAAGACGATTCAGGCATGGAATGACCCTATCGCTGGCCCGCTCCCGGAGCATCCCGGCGGCCGTTCCTCCTTGGCAGCGGACACCCGAACGCAGAAAGGGCGCCCCGTGGGGCGCCCTTTCCGGTCGGGATTGAGGTTTCTTCTAGCGGAAAAGCGTGATGTAGAAGTTGGCGGGCGTGATCGGGTTGCCGGTCGCTCCATCGACCATCTGGACCGCAACCTGCTCCGCGCCGGTGCAGAATGGCGTGTCATCCAGCGTGACGTTCGGGAAGTCGTTGGTTGTGCCGGAGCCGATGCGGTAGGTGCTCACCTGGACGTTTTTCGGCTCGAAGGAAAGTCCACTGATGCAGACGAAGCTGTTCTCCTTGGTGATGTTGGCAGCGGTGATGCCGATGGCACTGTCCGCAGGCACGACGGGATTGGCACCGAAGGCGTTGACGTACGCGTATGCGGCCGGTGAAGCGAGTTCTGCGGGGGTCTTGCCGCCGAGCTTCTCCGCGTTGGCTGCGGTTGCCGCGTTCGTGGCGTTCGTGGCGTTGGTAGCGTTGGTGGCGTTCGTGGCGTTCGTGGCGTTGGTAGCGTTGGTGGCGTTGGTAGCCGTATCGGCGACCGTGGCGGCCGGCACCTTGCCGAGTGAGCTTTCCTTGACCTGCTTGCCGGTGATGGTGTTCTTCTTCAGGGCCTTGCCGGCAACGGTTCCGGCCTTGATGTTCTTGCCGTTGATCTTGACCGCGGCGTATGAAGTCCCGCCGATCGCGATGAACAGGGCGAGCATGGAAATGACAATGGAGGGCGTCAGACGACGTTTGGTTGAGTTCATGGACCGCATACTGCTCTGACCCCGGACCGGTTCCAATGGAGGTGGCTACACACTTGCTGGCGGAAAACCGACAGGTGTTGTGCGGTCCTCTCCATTGGAAGATCGCACTATTAACGGGAGGATTCCGGCATGAACTTCTATCCCTCCTACTCATGACTGATTCCTGGAACGCTGTGGTGGTCGATGACCACCTCGCGATCAGGGCTATTGCCCGGAAGGTGCTCGAATCGGCGGGACATCCGGTCCTGGGTGAAGCTGAAACCGGCGGTGAAGGTCTGGAGCAGGTGATCCGGCTGGAGCCGGACGTCGTGCTGCTTGACGTAAGCCTGCCGGACATGAGCGGCATTGAAGTCGCGCGCCAGCTGATCGCGGCCGGATCACGCAGCGCGATCATCCTGATCTCAAGCCATGAGAAAGAGGATCTCGGCGATCCCGTGGGGGAGTCCGGAGCATTCGCCTTCCTGCCGAAGTCGGGGCTGACGATCGAAGCCGTTGAAGCCCTGGAACCCGGCCGGTTCAGTCCTGCTTCTGCAGATAGGCCCTGACCGCCAGCACCCGGCGATGCGTTTCGTTGCCGGGGTGCAGGTTCAGCTTGCCGAAGATCGAAGTCACGTGGCGTTCGATTGCACGCTCGCTCAGGCTGAGCTGCCGGGCGATACCGGCGTTGGCGTTTCCTTCTGCCATCAGGCCGAGGACGGTCAGTTCCCGTTCGGTGAGCGCGGCGAGTGGGTCGTCGGAATTGCGACTGCCGAGAAGTTCTGAGACCACTTCCGGGTCGAGTGCCGATCCGCCGTTGGCTACCCGGCGGGCTGATTCGAGGAACGCATCCACGTTGACGACCCGGTCCTTGAGCAGGTAGCCGACGCCTTCGGCGTTGCCAGCGAGCAGGGTCCGGGAGAAAACTTCCTCGATGTGTGCAGAAAGCACCAGCACCGCGAGCCCCGGCATTTCATCACGCAGTTCGATCGCCGCTTCCAGCCCGTCCTGAGTGAGGTTTGGTGGCATGCGCACGTCAACCACCGCCATGTCCGGCTTGTGGGCCCTCACTTTTCTCCGCAGGTCGTCGGCGTCGGCAGCCTGGCCGACGACTTCGAAACCACCGCCTTCGAAGATCCGGACCAGGCCCTCTCTCATCAGCGCCGAGTCTTCGCCGATCACTATTCGCATGGCAGGAACGCTTCCAGGGTGGTGCCTTCGCCCGGCGGACTGCTCAGGGCCATGCTGCCGCCGATTGCCCGGACCCGGTCGTCGAGCCCGGCAAGTCCGCCTCCCGGCTGGGCTGATGCCCCTCCATCTCCGTCATCACTGATTTTCAGATGGAGTTCGTCTCCTGCGACATGAACTGAAACCATGACCTTGCTGGCGCCGGAGTGCCGGGCGATGTTGGCGAAAGCCTCGGAAGCAACGAAATATGCGGTTGCTTCAGTCAACTGAGGCGCTTTCGGTGCGTCATAAGTGATTTCCACCGGCAGTGAGGAACGACGACCCAGGACTTCGATCGCAGCTTCCAGCCCGTTTTCGCTGAGGATTGACGGGTGGATGCCGCGGGCCAGTTCGCGCAGTTCGTCGACCGCCGCCAGAAGTTCATCACTGGCATTGGAAAGTTCCTGCAAAAGGTCGGCCTGATCCTCCGAAAGCTGGGAGCGGGTGAACTGGAGGTTCATTGCGACGGCGATCAGCCGCTGCTGGGCCCCGTCGTGGAGATCACGCGCCAGTTGCCGTCGGGCTGAGTCAGAGGCACTGACCAGGCGCCGTTCCAGCGAGCGCTGCTGCTCTTTGGATTCCACCCGCTCGGTGATGTCGCGCAGATAGCCGGTGTATTCGGGCGGATCGGTGCCGGCGATCCGGGTGATGGTGAGTTCGATCGGGATCAAGGTTCCATCGGCCCGCATGCCGACTATCTCGACCCGCTGGTCGAGGATGCGCGGAGCAGCGCCACTCACGTTTCGGGAAAGACCCTCATGGTGGGCCTCCCTCAACGACGGCGGGACGATCAATTCTCCCATCGACTGGCCGATCGCTTCTTCGGCCGTGTACCCGAAGACTCTCTCTGCGGCCGGATTGAACTCGGTCACCCGTCCCTGCGAATCCATCGCGACGATGCAGTCGAGTGCAGAATCGAGCATTGCCCGTTCGCGGGGGGTGGTTTCATCCTTGCGTTCGGGCACCGCGGCATTCTCCCACCAGCGGCGGTCGGATGCGAAGAATCTTCGGGTCGAAGGTCAGTCGAGCGGTTCGACCGACCAGTCCACCGAGAACCTTTCGAAGCCTTCGAGGAAATCTGCCGGGTCGAATGCCTGCGCCGGGGCCAGCCCGCCCGAGCCCCTGATCTCACCGGCGGCGGCCAGCATTGCCCCTTTGACCAGCAGCGCTGCGGTCAGTCCGTACACGTCATTGCCGGTGATCGAGCCGCGCCGGATCCGGTCACCAGTTCGCGCTTCGCAGCCGACGGTCCAGGTTGCCGCCGCCCGTGCTTCAGGATCGGCACCTTCCGGCAGGCGATTGACCAGGCGGCCGGTCAGGTCCTTGGCCCGCGTCCGCATCAGTACGCCGGCCGGCCGGGCGATCAGGGGTGCCATCCGGGCCAGCGGGCCCGGTGCGACGGAATCGGCGCTGAGCATGGTCTCCACCCGCTTCGTATCCACATGCCGCGGAACGGTGATGTGCTCACCGGCCGGATACCTGGTCATCAGCTTTTCCCCCGTGCTGCCTGCGAAGTTGAATTTCCCCCGACCGATCGACTGCGGCGCGGGCTGGAGGCGGCCGTCCCGCCACTCGAGGTCACCGCCCTTGATCATTTCCAGGGCGGAGAGCATCGTGCCGCGGGTCGGCTGGAACTTCGTGATGTACGCAAGCCGCAGATCGTCGAGTGGTCCCAAACCGTCGGCGGTGAGGCTGGCGATCATGTCACCAGGCACATAATCGAAACCCATGCCGGACATGACTGCACTGCCCGCGGCGGCGGCCTGCGGGCCATAGACCTCGAGAGCCAGCTGCATGAAGGGCTGCTCTCCGGTCGTATCGAGGTAGTGCGTTCCGGCTTCGACGGCGGCTTTCAGCACCGGCTCCCCGTGGAGGTAGAAAGGTCCGGCGCAGGCGATCACGGCGCCACAGTCCGAGAAGAGGTCGCGCAGAGCCTTGCCATCGGACGTCGGGATCGCGTGAAGGGGCACGTCGATTTCGAGCTCCACCGCCAGGGCTTCCAGCTTCGCCTGGTTCCTCCCGGCGAGGACAAAGTCGTGTTTGCCGGCGGCGAGCTCGGCGGCGATCAGTTTGCCGGTGTAACCGGTGGCACCGTAGACGGCAATCGGACCCGTGAGACCTCTACTTTCGCTCATGGACAGCAGTCTTTCAGGAACACAAGTCACTTGACTTGTGTTGGCCAGGAAGCTCTGGTAAGTTCGTCCTTCACAAGGGCGGTTGGCCATGGTCGGGAAACCATGGAGAACAAGGTCGCCAGGTAGGGTTCGAGGAGAATGAAATCGATGAAGATGCGCGCTTTCGCTGCCGTATTGGTCGCCGCAACCGCTGTTCTGGTTTCAGCCACGTCGGCTTTCGCGGCACTGCCTGACGTACCGACGCCCGCAGTTTCGGGTCCGGTCTCAACTCCGGCGGGTTCGCGCCCGTTCCTCTCCACGGACATCGACCTGTCCAAGTACGGATACGTCGAAGAGGAGTACTTCATCGAAGGTGACGCCTACCGGTATGACACAACCGGCGCGAGCAACGTGACTGCCACCAGGATCACGACCGGTGGAGCAGCAAGCGACGGCAAATTCCCCTTCAAGACAAGGATCGTCGTCCGGCGGCCGGTTGATCCGACCAAAGCCAACGGCACCGTAGTCGCCGAGTGGAACAACGTGACCGCGACCCAGGACATCGAATGGAACTGGTTCGGCGATCCGGACTACTTGCTGAAAAACGGCTACACCTTCGTCGGCGTCACCGCGCAGAACACTGGCGTCAACTCACTGCTCGCTTTTAATGCGGCCCGCTACGCCGGCCTGACGGTCAATGGCAACAACACCGTTCCGACTGGACCAGGCCTCGATGCCGACGCTCTCTCTTACGACGTCTTCTCCTCGGCCATCAAGGCGATCAGGGGCGCCGGAACCGGAGTCGACCCGCTTGGCGGCATCAACGCCAACACGGTCATCGCTTCGGGCGAATCGCAGTCCTGCGGACGCCTCGCGTCTCACTACAACAAGGTCGAGCCGATCCACGAGATCGTCGACGCTTATCTCCTGACCGTCTGTGGATCGTCCCTCCGCGTGGACCGTCCCGAAAAGGCGATCCGGGTCATCACCGAGACCGAGAACCGGACCCGGCGCACTGAAGCCGACTTCCCGGACACGAATTCGATCAGGCATTGGGAGGTGGCGGGCGCATCACACCTGCCGCGGATGGCTTTCGACAACATCAATGGCGTCCTCACTCGTGACTTCGCCGCCCTGTCGGTCAGTTGCGACAAGTTCCCGCTGTCACTGGTCCAGTGGCCGTTCACGGCCAACCGGGCAACCGACGCCCTGGTCAAGTGGGTCAAGACTGGTATCGCTCCTCCGATTGCTCCTCGTGGTCAATACGTAGCGAACCCGACCTACGATCCCATGCAGCCGATTTCCGGAAACAATCCGGATGTCATCCTGGATCGCAACCAGTACGGAATCGCCAAGGGCGGAATCCGTTACCCCGCGATGACCGTTCCCACCGCAACGAACGACGGCACGAACAAGGCCGCGGCAGGAGCCGGTGGCTTCTCACTCTTCTGCCAGCTGCTTGGTTCGAGCACGCCGTTCACCCAGGCCCAGCTGACACCGCTCTACACCGATTTCGCCGATTACCTGACGAAATACGGAGCGGCCGCTGACGCGATGATCCCGCAGGGATTCATCCTGCCGGAAGACGTCGCACGCCTCAAGGAGTCCTCACGCCAGTTCGCCGAGATCCGGCCAACGACACCTCTGCTGGTCGGCAGCACGTCGAACAAAGGCAGCTTCGGCCTGACCTGGGTCGGAACTGACGCGCCAGCGACGACATTCCAGATCCAGCGCGGTAATGCTTCCGGCTCAACCTGGACCGACGCCAGCCCGAGCGTGGCCGACAAAACCGCTTCGTTCACCAACGAGCCGCAGGGCACCCACAGCTACAAGGTCCGCAATACGACGGTCCTGCCCGGCACGAACATCTCCGAACCCCGCACTGTGGTGACGCCTTACTCGGAAGCCATCGCCGGAGTGAAGGTGGACCGTTCCGGCCCGGCCAAGCCGAAGGTCGTGCTCAAGGGCAAGCGCAAGAAGGGTGCCGGCAAGAACGTCTTCCGTGGCCCGGTGAAGGTCAAAGTCATCGGCAAGCCGGACGCGAAGCTGCCTGACGGCACCGCCGGCGTCGGCCTGAACAGCAAATCCGTGCCGAAGACCCGCAAGGTCAAGAAGCAGGGCCGCACGGTCATCAAGGTCGTCACCAAGGACAAACTCGGCAACAAGTCGAAGACCGTCAAAGTAGTCATCAAGATCAAGCGCTGAACCTCCGGATGACGGATCCGGAGACGTGATCCATCTCTGAGTTGGAACCAGTGGCAGTGAAATTGCCCGCTGAGCGGGCAATTTCACTGCCAGTCTGCCGGGAACCCGTACCGGTCTGCCGGGAACGCGGGTCGGCCGGAGTACGATTGATCCATGACTGAGCAGGAAGCGAAAGACCGCTGCGCGAAGCTCACCGCTGAGAGTCCCGAACGCGAGACTCACAGCTGGCTGCCCCGTAAAGAAGCCGGGGGCGAATGGGCGGTCGTCAAGCTCGCTGTACCGTCGCCGAAGAAGGAGGAGACCACAACCTCCCAGGCCGGGGACAATCAGGGAATCAAAGACGATCCCCGTCCGGCGATGGAGCAGAACGTACCGCCCTGGGGCATGGGAATGTGAGCGTCGGGCCGTAATAGACAAACGGCCCCGGCTGCCTGAGCAGTCGGGGCCGTTTGGTCAAGCTGAACTGTGGAGGGCTACTGGCCGCCCGAGTCGGTGGTCCCGACCGGGACAACCTTGGACTCGCCGATCATGTCGCCGTCCTTGTTGAACGCCTGGACACCGACGAAGGCGCCGAGTCCCGGAGCATCGATCTCGGTTTCGAGATCGGCCCAGTCCCTGGTCGCGATCACGCTGACGCTGTCGGCGCTGGCGCCGGAAACGACCTTCCACTGCGTGGTTGCCTGCGAACCGTTCCAGCTGGCCCAGACCTTGTTGGTCGCGGCTTCGCTGGCGATGGCCGGGGTTCCCTTCGGGGTGCCGCTCCAGGAGCCCTTGAAGGACCGGTAGGAGCTGCTGATTTCGGGGAATGTGATGTCGAGCAAAACGTCACCTGCCGGGTTGAATTCGGTGACCCGCGGTATTGAACCCCAACCGATCACCACGTTGCCGTTCGGCTGGATGTCGGTGTTGCCCTGTGACCCGGAAACGACCGGGGTGCCGGGGTGGGGGTAACGCTTGACCAGTTCGGCCTTGAGGCTGCCGGCCTTGCCGCTCAGCTTCAGGACGAGACCGCTCGACTCGGCGTTGACCAACGGAACTCCACGGCCGGAGCCGTTGTCGAACAGCGAGATATCACCGTTCGGCAGGCGGCGGGCATCGTGCTGGTAAGCGAAGCTGGTGCCTTCGCCCATCGCGAAGCTGCCTTCGCCGCCATCACCGCGAAGCTGCCAGCGGATCTTTGCCGTCTTCTGGTCGACCCGGAAGATCGAGCTCGAACGGCGCCCCGAGATCAGGTAGCTGTTGCCGTCGACCTTGATCGAGTTGGCGTGGAAATAGTCATACGCCGTCCCATCGTCCGGCGGGTCGCCGGCGCTGGAAGTCAGCGGGACGTTGCCGAGGCTGTGCCACTCGAAGAGGACAGCACCGGTCTTGATGTCGATCTCCTGGATGACGTTGTCCAGGACCTTGTTCGTGGTACCGCCAACCTCGCTCGTATCCCATTCGACGCCTTCGTATGAAAGCGTCAGGGCCGTATTGCGGTCAGTCAGAGCGAACTCATGGATGTCGGCACTGAAACCGTTTCCGGGAGTGAAACTCTTGATCAGGTTGTAATTCCTGTTGAGGATCTCGTAAGCACCGATCTGGGAGAAACCGGTGGAGCTTGAAGTAGAAGAACCCTTCCAGTAAGTCAGGACCGGCTTGCCGTCATAGGTCTGCTTCTGGAAGTTCAGGACCGTCTGGCCCGATCCGCCGAATCCGGTCGGACGGAAGAACGATGTCCGGCCGTAGTTGTCGATGATCTGCAGTCCTTCTTTCCGCGGGGCGATGAAGAACTTGCCGGGTGATGCGGCAGCAGGATTGCCGGTGAAACTCATCTCGACGGGCTTCAGTTCCGGACGGGTCTTAAGTCCGTCGGTTGGCGGCGGGGTGCCGGGCCCGGCCACCTTGTCGTCATTCCCGTAGAACATGCCGATCTTGAATTTGTAGTCGCCCTTTTTGGCGTTAAAGATCTTGAGGTTCGTGTAGACCCTGACCGTTTCACCCTTGCGGAATTCCTTCTTCGGGATGAAGCTGACGCCCTTTTTGTCCGAGTGGACGAGGCGCTTGCCGTTGTGAACACCGGTCTTCGAACCGACGACCTTGATCTTGCCAAGCTTCTTCGGGGCGAGACCACGGAAGCTGATCGTGGTCTTGGGGCCGGCGACCGGAGTGCCCGGAACCGGGTAGACCGCGATCTTGTGCTTGGGCGGTTTGACGGTTTTCTTGGCGGCCTGGGCGGGCGTAGTTGCCACTCCCAACGCGCCGAGGGCGACGACGGCGATCAGCACACGGCCGAACAGCCTCCTGCTTGCGTGATTCAAGTAAATCCTCCTGGGGACGATGGAAATGAAAGAAACCGACTGGACCAGACTATAAACCCGAAGTTAACGCCGAGTAGCGGTCTGGCAGACGGCAATTCGTGGACTTTGTCAGTCCCGGACAAGCTTCTTGTAGGTGATGCGGTGCGGACGGTCCGCTTCGGGACCGAGCAGGTGGCGGCGGTTCTCTTCGTAAGCGTCCAGGTTGCCTTCGAACCAGGTGACCTGGGAATCGCCTTCGAAAGCAAGGATGTGGGTTGCGACACGGTCCAGGAACCAGCGATCATGGGAAATCACGACGGCGCAGCCGGCGAAAGCCAGCAGTGCCTCTTCGAGCGCACGCAGCGTGTCGATGTCGAGGTCGTTGGTCGGTTCGTCCAGCAGCAGAAGGTTGCCGCCGGAGCGCAGCAGCTTTGCCAGGTGAACCCGGTTGCGTTCACCACCGGAAAGCGCGCCGACCTTGCGCTGCTGGTCGGACCCCTTGAAGTTGAAGCTGCTGACGTAAGCGCGGGAGTTCATGCGCTGTCCACCGACGTCGATGTTGTCGTCCCCGTCGGAGATCTCCTCCCAGACGTTCTTGTTGCCATCCAGCGAGTCGCGCGACTGGTCGACGTAAGCCAGTTCGACCGTTTCACCGAGGCGCAAAGTTCCCGAGTCGGGTTTGTCGTCACCGACCAGCATGCGGAAAAGGGTCGTCTTGCCAGCGCCGTTGGCACCGATCACGCCAACGATGCCGGCGGGAGGCAGGCTGAACGAGAGGTCTTCGATCAGGAGCTTGTCGTCGAAACCTTTCTTCAGGTGCTCCGCCTCGATCACCAGGTTGCCCAGGCGCGGTCCGGCCGGGATGTAGATCTGGACCGCATCGAGCTTGACGTTCTTGTCTTCCGACAGCAGCTCTTCGTAACGGGCCAGGCGCGCCTTGGACTTCTTGCGGCGGCCCTTCGGGTTCTCGCGGACCCATTCGAGTTCGGCCGCGATGGTGCGGGACCGCGCGTTGTCCTTGCGGTCCTCGTGGGCCATGCGCTCCTGCTTCTGTTCGAGCCAGCCGGAGTAGTTGCCTTCGAAAGGGATGCCCCGGCCGCGGTCCAGTTCGAGGATCCAGCCGGCGACGTTGTCAAGGAAATACCGGTCGTGGGTGACGGCGACGACGGTGCCTTTGTATTCCTCGAGGAAACGTTCCAGCCAGGCGACTGATTCGGCGTCCAGGTGGTTGGTCGGTTCGTCCAGCAGCAGCAGGTCGGGAGACTGCAGCAGCAGGCGGCAGAGCGCGACCCGGCGGCGCTCACCACCGGAAAGCTTGCTGACGTCAGCATCGCCCGGGGGCAGGCGAAGCGCGTCCATCGCGTTGTCGAGCATCGTGTCGAGGTTCCAGGCGTCAACCGCGTCGATCTTGGCCTGGAGCTTGCCGAACTCGTCTGCGGTCTCTTCGGAGTAGTTGGCGGCCAGCTCGTTGAAGCGGTCGAGCAGGTCCTTGACCTCACGGACGCCGTCCTCGACGTTGCCACGCACGTCTTTGGTTTCGTCCAGATGCGGCTCCTGTTCGAGCATTCCGACAGTCGCGCCCTCTCGCAGTCGGGCTTCACCACGGAAGTCGGTGTCGGTCCCGGCCATGATGCGCAGCAGGGTGGACTTGCCGGCGCCGTTATAGCCGAGAATGCCGATCTTGGCCCCCGGCAGGAAGTTGAGGGAGACGTCGCTCAGCACCTCCTTGCTCGGAGGATGTGTTCGCGAAACCTGATGCATGGTGAAGATGTAGTCGGCCATTGATCGCCACATTACCCGGCGACCAGCCTGTGTGTGGGCCTTGATGAATTCACCGGTTCCGGTTAGGCTCCGCGCTAATGGGACTCCTCCTTTCGCCTTCAGGAACGTTTCACCGGTGAAAGTGGACATCAACTTCTACATCCAGTCGATCGTGGCCGTTGTGGTGATCACCGATCCGCTGACCCGGGGGATCTTCTTCCGCCAGCTGACATCGGCCGAGCCAGAGCGCCGGGTCGAGTTCGTCCGCAAGATCACGATCGCCGTGGCAGTGGTGCTATTCGGGGCGGCACTGGTCGGCAAGGAACTGCTGGAGGCGATGGGGATCAACCTCGGTGCCTTCGGTGTGGCCGGCGGCCTGATCGTCGCCCTGATGGGTTTCGAGATGCTTTTCGGAGGCGAACCGAGCCGCGCTCAGGGCGGCAAAGAATCGAGGCAGCAGCCCGAGAGTTTCGAAGGGTCGGTGGTGGTGCCCTACGCGATCCCGTTCGTCGCCGGACCGGGCGCGATCACGACTGTCATCACGATCGCTTCAACCACCTCTGACGGCTCGGCGACTATCGCCGCCCTGGTCGCGGTAGCCGCCGCCGTGATCCTCCTGCCGATCGGCCACCTGCTGGTCGCCCGTTACGTCAACCTGTCGGAGCAGGGAGAACAGCTAGCCACCAAAATCGGCGGCCTGCTGATTGCCACCATCGGCATCCAGCTGATGCTCGGAGGGATCCAGCGGTTTTTCGAAATCTGAAAAGGTTTCGACCCTTGTGACATCTGCCTGTCGGCGCGTAACGCCGCAGCACCTGCCGGAAGCGGTGGTCAGCCGATCTTTTCCCCGTTTGCGGTGATATCGACATCGATGTTGCCGCGGGTGGCGTTCGAGTAGGGGCACACGTCGTGCGCCGCTGAGGCGATCGTCTTTGCCACTTCCGGATCGGTGACCCCGGGCATCGTGATGTCCAGAGTCACGCCGACCGTGAATCCCCGTTCCTCGGTGGTCTTCAGATCCACCTTTGAATCGATGTAGACGTCACCCAGTTCGGCCTT
>Ga0335397_10001957_pt1 | contig 27980 bp, 22 predicted proteins | sample MAT04_FD_205740 | JGI IMG/M metagenome (GOLD analysis project Ga0335397, IMG submission 205740) | Freshwater microbial communities from Lake Fryxell liftoff mats and glacier meltwater in Antarctica - MAT-04 (spades assembly) (version 2) ... | reverse complement strand
CCACCCCGATGCCCCGAATAAAGCTGACAGGTGACCCCTTCCGATCGCAAAATCTCCTGCCCCAAGCCCTTCAACACATCCTCATCGCCCCGCACCGATCGACAATCCACCCACGCCGGATCGTTTGCCTGCAACTGACGAAACGGGTCAAACGCGGTATAGAGCCGCTTCCAAAAAGCCTGATCGAACTGAGCCATATCGCTGCTGCCAGTCTTGGGTGAAGAACTTCCGCCATTTTAACAGCCCAGTACAGCTAATCAATGATAGATTTCATCCGGCAAGGTATTGAGTACAGCGCAACAGAACCCAATCGATTATGCTTCGATTCCGACCTGTACTTGACCATACATCACGCGCACCGGAAAGACCGCGACACGCACTGTCTCATCGTCAAAACATTCGCCCGTGATCAAATTAAAGTTTTGCTTGTAAATGGGAGAAGCCACTTTGGGAACACCCTGCCGATCGCCCACAATGCCGCGAGAAAGCACATAGGCTTGACTAAACGGATCATAGTTGGCGATCGCATAAATCTCTTCCCCCACCCGAAAAATTGCTACCTGCTGATCTTCCACCAAAGCACAAACGCCAGTGTTAGGAATAATCCGACTTAAAGGGCAAACCGTTAGCCACTGAGCGATCGTTTCAGTCGTAGAAGTAATTTGCATTATGTCTAACTTTAATAAACAACAATGTAACCAAACTCAGCCCCACCTTATCCTTGAATCAACTGCCGCTCCTGTTCGGAAGCTGGGCGAACCTGTCCCCGCTCTTCCATATGCATTAAGCTTGGATCAGGTGCGTCAGAGTTCACAAAATGGTTAAACCGCTGTAACTTTTCAGGGTCAGCGATCGTTGTTTTCCATTCACAAGCATAGGTCGCAACCTGGTATTCCATTTCGGCTTCTAACTCAGCACAGATGCTTAAAGAATCGTTAATAATCACCTGCTTTAGATATTCAATTCCACCTTCCAACTTGTTGAGCCAAGTTGCAGTTCGTTCTAATCGGTTTGCGGTGCGAATATAGAACATGAGGAAGCGATCGATATACCGAATTAATGTTTCCTGATCTACATCTTCAGCAATGAGTTGAGCGTGCTGAGGTCTGATCCCACCATTGCCGCAAACGTAAAGGTTCCAGCCGTTTTCTGTGGCAATAATGCCGAAGTCTTTGCTCTGTGCTTCGGCACACTCACGGGTGCAGCCAGATACCGCCGACTTTAGTTTGTGAGGAGCGCGTAAGCCTCGGTAGCGCAGTTCAACGGCGATCGCCAACCCTGTCGAATCCTGCACCCCGAACCGACACCAGGTGCTGCCCACACATGACTTAACAGTTCGCAGCGCTTTACCATAAGCATGACCCGACTCAAATCCTGCATCTACTAATCGCTGCCAAATGAGCGGCAGTTGATCAACCCGCGCGCCCAACAAATCAATCCGTTGTCCACCCGTAATCTTGGTATACAGTCCAAAATCTCTCGCTACTTCGCCAATCACAATCAACATATCTGGCGTAATTTCGCCGCCCGGAATGCGAGGAATAACAGAGTAAGTGCCATCTTTCTGAATATTTGCCAGGAATGCATCGTTCGTATCTTGCAGCCCAGCATGGAACGGCGTCAGCACATAATCATTCCAAGCAGAAGCCAAAATAGAAGCAACAGCAGGCTTACAAATTTCGCAGCCCCTCCCTTTACCGTGGCGCTCTAGCAACTCATCAAAGGTTTTAATTTGATGGGTGCGAATGAGCGAATAAAGCTCTTGGCGAGAATAAGCGAAATGCTCACACAGGTCATTTTTGACTTCAATCCCCGCTTTCTTCAGCTCAGCCTTGAGTAAATCGGTCACTAAGGGAACGCAACCGCCGCAGCCCGTTCCCGCTTGGGTACATTTCTTGACGCTACCGATATCGGTCAATCCATTATCTTGAATAGCACTGCAAATTTGTCCTTTCGTCACATTATTGCAAGAGCAAATTTGCGCCGTATCTGGCAGGCTTTCAACACCCATTGAGAAGCTTGAGCTTTCACGGGGCAGCATCAGCAAATCTTCGGGATGGGGAGGAAGGGCGATCGCATTTTGCACAAGCTGCAATAAATTGCCGTAAGCCGAAGCATCACCAATCAATATTCCGCCCAGTAATAGCGAGCCAGACTCATTCAGAACTAGCTTTTTGTAAGTGCCCTTAATAGCGTCTTTAATAGCAATTTCTTTAGCGCCCTCGGTCCTCCCAAAAGCATCCCCAAAGCTAGCCACATCAACACCCAACAGCTTCAGCTTAGTAGACATATCTGCCCCATTAAAGCTGTTGCTATGAGGCAAACACAGATGATCAGCCGCTACAGCAGCCATCGTGTAACCCGGTGCCACTAAGCCATAAATGCGATCGCGGTATAGCGCACATTCCCCGATCGCCAGAATATCTGGATCAGAAGTTTGGCAAACTTCGTTCACCACAATGCCGCCGCGCTCTCCCACTTGCAACCCACAGACCTTCGCCAGCTCATCGCGAGGACGAATCCCTGCTGAGAACACAATCATGTCCGTTTGTAGTTCCGAGCCATCGGCAAACAGCATTTTATGAACGTTACCGTTTTTGTTCACAATCTCAGTGGTAGACTTGTTGACGTAAACCCTTACGCCTAATCCTTCAATTTGCTCTTTCAAAACTTTGCCACCTGCATCATCTACCTGCACAGGCATCAGGCGTGGCGCAAACTCGACCACGTGGGTTTTTAACCCCATATTTTTGAGGGCATTGGCGCATTCTAAACCAAGCAACCCGCCTCCAATCACAACACCTACCTTGCAGCTCTTAGCGTAGGCTGACATTGCCTCTAGGTCTTCAATGGTGCGGTAAACAAAAGTACCTGCGGCATCTTTCCCTTTAATCGGTGGCACAAAGGGGTAGGAACCCGTTGCCAATACCACTTTGTCATAATTGACTGTAACCCCGTTCGCCGAAGTGATGGTTTTAGAGGTGCGATCGATGCGATCGACCTTATCGCCAATGTAAATCTGAATGTTGTGAGTTTGGTACAGACCCGGTTCTACTAAAGACAAATCGGCTGCGGTTTTGCCAGCAAAGAAGCCGCTGAGATTAACGCGATCGTAAGCAACTCTGGGTTCCTCGCAAAAGGTGATGAGATTCCAGTCGTCCGTTGCCCCTTTAGCAATCATGCACTCCAAAAACTTGTGCCCAACCATGCCGTTGCCAATCACAATCAGATTTTTCTTCGTCATAAGATGTGGGGACGCTGTACTTTCCTCTAAGCCTAATGGGAGTCAGAGAAAGATACTAGATGCTTTTTGTATCACGAGGATACAAAGTTGGCTTAGACCATCCGGAAAGCGCACACTTAGTATTCTCTTTTTGCATTGCTGGTTAAGCGAACACTACGTCTTCATAAATTTGCCCGATCGCCACAGTGATGCCAACGCTATTCAACACAACCTCGTCGTCTTCCCCGAATGGAATAAATTCCCAACCACCCTGTTGGTTCCGCCGAAATACCTCAACCGTTTTGGTTTCAGACCCAACTAAAACATATTCTTGCAGACTTTCTAGACGGCGATACAAAGCAAACTTTCCACCTCTATCGTAGGCTTCCGTAGTGGGGAATAATACTTCGATAATTAAGCAAGGGTAGCGAGAAAACTGTTGAGCGGCGCGATCGCGATCGTCACAAGTCACGCTGACATCGGGATAGGTGAATGGTCCATCTTCGGTAATGCCGACTTTCGCATCAGAGTTTCTAACTTTGCAACGTCCGCGCAAATGCCCTCGAAGCATACTCGCCAAATTTAGGGCAATATCTGCGTGGGGCAAGGTTCCTCCTGCCATAGCAAAAACCTCACCATCAATATATTCATAGCGCATCTCTTGCTGAGCTTCCCATTCAAAATATTCTGTAGGCGTAAAGCGAGATAATTTTTGGGCAGCGGTCATTTGCAAAGCTCCTAATAACAAAATTGCATAAGTCGTCAGTGCAACGCCACCGCGACATTCCTGTTCAGCTTATTCCCCAACGTCAACAACGACCAACTAGCAACAACAAAAACCACCATTATTCCAATGATATAGGCGGCAACGCCACTATAGCCACCCACATTTTCAGGGTTAAGAAAAGGGTATGGATACCAACCCACGATCGCCCCCCGAATCAGCACATAAACCATATAGAGTATTGGAAATACTAGGCACAATAGCAAATACCTTGTTCCGAGCTTTGTCCTCGGCGGCATGAGAAGCCATTCAAGCACCACTGCGATCGGCATAATGTAATGGAGAACGGTATTAATCCAGGGCAAAAGATATCCCATATCGACATCCCGCAACAAGACGGAGAACACAATGCCGACCACTGCCATATTTACAACTGAAATACCCCGAATCAGGTCAGTTGAGGGTGACGGCTGACGATGCGTAATTAACTGAAACGCGCCAAAGATTAAGACGATCGCCGCAAAGAGATTAGACAGATTAGTGAAGTAGCTGAAGAAGTTGACGACACTGAACCTCAGTTGAACCTGAACAGCAAATTGTTTCCCTACGGCTACCAACGTGAGAACACCGAAGATTAAACGTAGGGCAATTAATATTGAGCGTTTAGTCATGTGCGAATGATCCAGGTAAACGTATTCTTGTCGTGTTTCATTTTAGTTCTGAAAGACACCACCTTAAACATTGAGTAGATACTTCTATAAAGAAGAATCTGAAAGCTAACCTCTTATGAGGTGGAATGCTGCGGATGTTGGTTTTTGACAACCATTTGGACTGGAGATGCTCCTGATGTCAACCCTCGGCGCACAGGTTGCACTGAATGTGTATTAGCTAGCCCTAGTTCAACGCCTGACAAGATTCTGCTCAAAACTACTTTCATTTCAAACAGAGCAAACGCCATGCCAATACAACGCCGACTCCCGCCCCCAAAAGGCAAGTGCTCGAAGGGGGAAAATTGACGCTCTAAAAATCGTTCTGGTCTAAACTGATCTGAGTCAGGGTAGAGATCTTCGCGGTGATGGGTTAGATAGATAGAGCCGATGACAATGGTTCCAGGTTCCAGCGAGTGCCCCATGACCTCTACAGGTTTGCTGACAACTCGTGGGAAAGTCAGCATTCCCACAGGGTAAATTCTTAGCGTTTCACTACAAACTGCATTCAAATAAGGAAGGCGCAAAAGCGCATTAGCATCATTAGGATCATCAAGCTCTTGAAGTTCTTGCAACAGGCGATCACGGACTTTGGGGAACTTTTGAACCCAGTACAATGCCCAGGTTAAAGCAGTGGCTGTGGTTTCATGACCCGCTACTAAAAGCGACATCAATTCATCGCGTAACTCTACATCCGTCAGAGCCTTGCCTGCTTCATCACGGGCAGCCATGAGCAACGTAAGAATATCGTTACGAGCAGAGTTAGGCTGCGATCGCCGCTCAGCAATTTCATCATAAATAAGCTGGTCTACCTGCTCTCGTTTACGGACAAAGTTACCCCACGGACTCAGCGCTCCTAAATCCTGGCGGAGGATAGGAAAATAGAGAAGGCTCACACTCAAAGGATTACTCATTTCATCAAGCATGGCTCCCAGAAGTTGCTCTAGTTGATGATAGCGGGATCCTTCAGCTAAACCAAACACAGCCCCCAAGATTACCCGCATGGAAATAACCTGCATCGACTCTCGAACTGAGAAGGATTGATCAACCGTCCACTTGCGGATGACATTTTCAGTAATTTCTCCAATGAGTTGTCCATAGGAACGCATCCGTTCTCCATGAAACGGGGGCATCATGAGCTGCCGCATCCGGCGATGGCGATCGCCACTTAACCCAATTACAGATTGCGTTCCCAGCAAGGGTTCAAATAGCCCGTTTAGCTCACCAGGAGCATCGAACACTTTAGAATCGTCGTTCGTCAAAATAGTTTGCAGGGCTTGAGGATGACTGAAGAAGACGACGGGAGCAAACTTCGCACCCAGCCTCACCGTGAAGCAGTCGCCATAGTTATGGGTACAGTCACGCATAAAGGAAAATGGGCTAGTAATCCAGTGGAACATTTGCCAAATTGCCGGAGTTTTAGGGCCATTGGGGAGTGACATAGCAGTTACCTATTACAGATTTGCTCGCATCTAACTCATCATCAAACTATTCTGCACACTCAAAATCAAGCTTCATACTCGTAATTGCAGCCGAATCGGTGTAGTCAATCTCTACAACTGTGCACTGGATGGTAGGAATTTGCAAATCATGTATAGGGTACTCTCCAAAACAATCCAATCACTGAAAATTTCCATGCCCTCCCAAAAACTTTGGTTGCCTCTTGTCATCAGCTTAGAAATTATCTTGGTCAGCATTTACGCAGTTAGCATTCATTTAAGTGGAGGAAAACCATTCCCAGCGTTTGATGTAGATGGATTAAGAACCATTCCTTCAATGTTGCAAGCCACGCAGTTATTTTTATTGGGAGCACTGCCGCTATGGATGTGTGCGACTTATCGAAATCCGCAGGTGCCGCCCTCTCGAATGTTATTGGCGATCGCCTCCGCCTTCTTCCTCTACGCCTCCATTGATGAAACTTTCAAACTCAACCAAATTTTCCATCAGCATCATTTGTGGCGGCTCATCTACATTACTTTGGGCATATCAATGCCCCTTCTATTCCGCCGCGATTTTGTGCGCTTGTGGAGGATGCATCCCAAAGCAGCACAACGAATCATTATTGGCATCATTGTTTTCATAACGGGTGCGTTTGGTCTAGAAATTTTCCGCACCTATGTAGAGCAGCCCTACTGGTATCAGCTTTTTGGTAGATGGAAGTTTTACCAGGTTGATTCTATTCGGACAGCCATTGAAGAATTTGGGGAGATGTGCGGAGAAAGTTTGGTGTTGAGTGGAATGATCATGATGGTACAGAAGCGATTAGAAAAAGTATCATCGGATTTGTAAATTAGTTTATGTGCTTCATTCCCAGATTCTAGCCTGGAAACGAGGGAATAGCCTTATTGACATCAATACGTACAACTTGTATATCAGCTTTACAAGCTTTTGGATATAGTGGATCAATTACTGGTAAAATCTTGAAGAAGGGTAACTTTTCTTAAGGCTGTGGTGTAAGAGCAATGTCCAATCTTTTGGCGACACTTCCAGACGGTAAGGTCTGTGATTACATAGACCAAAAGATCCGCAATGACACGCCCGAAGAGTATGTTCGCCAGAACATTGAGCGTCGATTGGTGCTGGAATTGAGCTATTTGCCCGAACAAATCGAAGTTGAGTATCCAATTAAACAGGGTAGTAAGACGGTTCGCGCAGATCTGGCGATTTTTCGTGAAGGGGAGCAGCATAAACAGGAAAATGTTTGGATCATTATCGAATGCAAGAAAGACTCGGTAACGCCTTCAGCTAATAAAGACGGGATTGAGCAGCTTAGGTCTTACATGGCTGCTTGCGATAATTCCGAGTGGGGGATGTGGACAAATGGCAAAAAAAAGACTGTCTTACGTCGAATTAGGACGGAGGAAGGAATTGAGTATGAAGAGCCTAATGATATTCCCTCCAAAGACGGCAATATGGAAGAAGTCGATCGCCCGACTCGTGACTCTCTAAAGAATGCAGTTGGAGACAATTTGCTGTTTTCCTTCAAGATTTGTCATGATCATATCTATGTTACAGATGGATTGCAGAAACAACCTGCCTTCTTTGAGCTTCTAAAGGTTATCTTTTGCAAGATCCATGATGAACGCAATTTTCCAAACCCATTAGAGTTTTATGCAACAGCGCGTGAGAAGAAGAGTAATGATGGTCGGCTAACTGTCTTTAATAGGATGAGCAAAATTTTTGATGCTGTTAAGAGGCAGTACCCAGCAATTTTCGATACCAATGATGAAATCAAGCTTCAGCCTCGATCTCTAGCCTATATTGTGGGAGAAATTCAACGCCATAGCTTTCTTAGTACCAATATTGATGTTAAAGGGAAAGCCTATGAAGAGCTGGTTGGGGCAAATTTAAGGGGCGATCGCGGTGAGTTTTTTACACCCAGAAATGTTCAGAAAATGACGATTCGGATGCTTGCCCCAAAAGTCACAGATAAAATTCTTGATCAGTCATGTGGGACGGGTGGATTTTTAGTGATTGCGATGAATGAAGTCATCAAACAATTAAAACAACAAGCGGGAGTCACTGATCAATCTGATGTTTGGATGCGAGATGCACTGAATTCTAGGATTCGTGAAACGGCTCAAGCAAATTTCTTTGGGATTGATATTAATCCAGATCTGGTTAAAGCCACCAAGATGAACATGGTGATGAATAATGATGGATCTGGAAATATTCTCAGGCAAGATTCGCTGTTGCATCCGCATCAATGGGAAGACGGCTTTCGCAAACAGTTTGCCAAAGCCCTTGGCATTAATCCAAAAGATGTACGCAGTGAAAAAGATTTAGCGCATTTTGATCTCATTGCGACCAATCCTCCTTTTGGGTCGAAATTGCCCATTAAAGATGAGGAGACATTAAAACAATATCAATTGGGACATATTTGGAAGGAAACAGAAACAGGGTGGGAACCTACAGATCGGCTTCAAACCTCTGCGCCTCCAGAAATTTTGTTTATTGAGCGGTGCTGGCAATTCCTCAAACCGGGTGGACGGATGGGTATTGTGCTACCGGATGCAATTTTGGGCGCACCTGGCTTACTCTATGTTCGATATTGGATGATTAAGCATTGCCGCATTGTGGCATCCATTGATCTACATCCCGATACCTTCCAGCCTTTTACTGGTGTCAAAACTTCAATCCTTATTCTTCAGAAGTTATCTAACGAGGACATTAATAAAGATTTGTCTGACTATGAAATCTTTATGGCACAAGTGAAATCCACTGGATATGACAAACGGGGTAATCCAGTATATAAACGAAATGAGGATGGTGAAGAAATACTATTATCTTTTGATGAAGCCGTCCAAATTTCTCTAGAACAAGAGACTCTAAAAATTAAGAAATTTAGTTCTTTTCAAAAAATTCTAGATGATGATACGTCTGCTATTGCTGATGCCTTCATTGATTGGAAAAAGGAGATAGTGCTGGGATGGTAAACTTCGCAATTCAACCAGAATTGATGCATACGTCAGTGTCGAAAGTTATATCGTTTTTAACGCCTGAATCAAAGCAGCTATTATATACTTCTGTTCTGGAAATACCCTCTTCTGTTTCAGAGGATGATCTAGAACAATCAGAGGGTCCTATCCGACATAGCACTGTTAAACTTAGTGACCTTTATAAAACTGAGTTTCGATTAGATGCTGAGTTTAATATCGCGACTAGACTTGGCGGTAATGAACTTCAAGACTTAGAGGATAGTGGTTTAGAAACCAAACAACTTTATGGCGACAATGGTTTTTGTGAAGCAACTTTTTACTCTTCTCGCTTCAATCGGGTTTATGTAGAAAACAACGAACACGGGGTTCCATTCCTTTCAAGTTCAGAAATTATCAGCTTTCGACCTGAAACTAGCAGGTATCTAAGTCGTAAAAACATTCCTGATTTAGAGAAGCTGCTGATCCAAAAATGGGATATTCTTATTTCTCGTTCTGGAGCAGTAGGTAATGTAGGTTTAGCTACGGAATATTTTGCTGGCAAAGCTCTTTCAGAAGACACTATTCGTCTTCGAGTCAATGATGCTGATACTGCGGGCTACATAACTGCTTTTCTCCGTAGTCGATACGGTCGCCCTCAATTAACTAAGCTGGTTTATGGTTCCGTAATTTCTACTGTTGAACTAGAACATCTTGAAAGAGTTTTGATTCCTGATTTACCTCCGATTCGTCAGATTGCGATCGGTCGGTTAATGTGCAAAGCAGGTGAATTGCGAGATGAGGCAAATCGGTTTTTAGATGAGGCAGATCAGTTGCTGCATGAGCGGTTGAATCTGCCTTACTTAAAGTCAATTGCTCCTAATGGTAATGCATCAGCGATCGCCAAAATCAAAGCCTCTCAATTAATGGGACGATTGGAAGGTAGCTTTCATGATCCAGTGGCGATCGCGGCTGAAAAACAGTTGAGTGAACTATCCGTTGAAATGACTACGATAGGCGATTCACGAGTTACTAAAGAAGTTAGAGCAATCACGAAATTTCGTAAACGAACCTACGTTGAGAAGGGCGGAATTCCCTTACTCAGCAGTAAACAACTTTTTCAAATCGATCCAATAGATGTCAAGGGATTGGCTAAAGGCGCACATACCAAAGATCTACCTGAGATACAGTTGGAAGAAAATATGATTGCGGTGACTTGCTCTGGCACAATTGGGCGAGTGCAGATTATTCCTGCTTACATGGCGAAATGGACAGCAAATCAACACGCCACCCGATTTCTAGCCGCAGAAGGAATGAATGCAGGTTATTTATATGCTTGGTTGGCTTCTGATTATGGATATTGTTTAATCACTCGAAACTCTTACGGCTCAGTGATTCTTGAAGTTGACAAAGAGATGTTTTCTTCTGTCCCGGTTCCCTTGCCTGCACCCAAGATAAGAAATGAAATTGGCAACCTAGTCCTCAAAGCCAATCAACTTCGGGATGAAGCTTGGCGCAACGAACAAGAAGCAATTACCAGACTCGAAAACTGGATTATGAATAAACCAACTGCCCCAGCCCAAGATGAATCCGACCCAAATAAAGTTTCTCTAAAAGATATTAGGTATGACCCTAATGCAATTCCAATTTGGGAACTCGCTGCTCGGATTTCTGCTAAAGTTCCTAATGAAGAATGGGCGAAATTGCCCTCTGACTTGTCACAGAGATTTGATTACTACCAGGGATTAAAGGACGATTCGTGAGATTCATCTTCGCAGATACGGGCTATTGGGTTGCATTGTTAAACCCCGGTGACAACTTGCATCAAAAAGCAATTAATCTGGCGCAAGCACTACAGCCAGCTCATATTGTCACCAGTGAGATGGTTCTTACAGAAGTGTTAAACGATTTCTCAAAACGCGGTGAATATTTACGAGATGTTGCTTCTGAATTAATTCAAGATTTGCGTTCTCATCCCAACACCACAATCATTCCTCAAACCAGTCAGCAGTTTGAACAAGCATTCATCCTTTACACCGAACGCAAAGACAAGCAATGGAGCCATACAGATTGCGTTTCTTTCAACATCATGGAAGAAAATAGAATTATGGAAGCACTCGCTTACGACAAACACTTTGCCCAAGCAGGCTTCACGCCCATAATGCGGAATTGTCGGGTATGAGTAGAAGGCGATCGGTTCTTCGTTTCCAAGCTCTAGCCCGAAAATGCTACGCGGAGGCTCTGCCTCCTAATCCAAGGCCCTATCCCTTCATTTTTTCCACCGCTACCCAAGCCCGTAACACCTCCGCCACTGTCCAGGCCTGGGCAATGCAACCTCGTGGAATCATTGGTGCATCGCCATCAAAAATTTCACTGCCGCTGCCCAATCCATGCGCCTTCAAATGTTGCGCCATTGGCTCCAACCATTCCTGGGCGATCGCCGGATTATTATAGACCCGTAAGTGCGCTGTTACAAACGAACCCAATAGCCATCCCCATACCGTTCCTTGATGGTATGCGCCATCCCGCTGATATCGATCGCCCCCGTAATGCCCTTGGTAATCAGGATGATCAGGCGAGAGCGATCGCACGCCGTAGGACGTCACCAACCGCTGCCCGCACACATCGACCACTGCCCGCTGCTGTGCCATAGACAAAGGACTTTCGGGCAGGGAAACGGCAAAGAGTTGATTGGGTCGCAGGGCATCATCATTGCCGTTAGGCGTGTCTAGAACGTCGTAGCAGTAACCCGTTTCAGCGTTCCAGAAACGGTGGAATTTTGCTAAGGTGCGATCGGCGATCGCCTCATATTCCTGGTGGGGTTCACCGACTTGACGGGCAAATTTTGCCATCGTCCGCAGCGCGTTGTACCACAGCGCATTAATTTCAACTGGCTTACCGATTCGAGGCGTTACTACCCAATCGTCTACTTTAGCATCCATCCAGGTTAATTGTACGTCTGTTTCACCCGCATACAATAAACCATCAGAAGGATCAAGATGAATGTTGTAGCGCGTCCCTCGACAGTGCCAGTCGATAATGTCAGCGAGAACAGGAAAGAGATCACGGAGAAGATCATCGTCATCCGTAGCACTGTAATACTGACGAATCGCCTCAAAGTACCAGAGCGTTGCATCAACAGTATTGTATTCAGGAACTTCACCTGCATCGGGGAAGCGATTGGGCAGCATTCCCTGGCTAACAAATTGGGCAAAAGTGCGAAGAATAGAGCGGGCTACTTCTGGGCGACCCGTTGCCAATGTCAAACCAGGTAAGCTAATCATCGTGTCGCGCCCCCAGTCACCAAACCAGTGATAGCCCGCAATGATAGTTTTCCCAGTAGATTCGTTGGGTGCAGATTCATTAGGTATAGATCGATTCACAATGAACTGATCAGCTGCAAGAACAAGTTGATTGATCCAAGCGGGAGATTTCTTAGAGGGATTAGGACGACTAGCATCCCAAAACCCGATTAACTTTTGTTCGTAGACATGACGCGCTTTAAGTGCGGCTGTTCCGTCTAAATCGGGTCGGGCTTCTGTGCTGGCAACAATAGTAAGGGATTCACCAGGATTCAAAATAGCTTCAAAAGTGGCGGCATGAAGATGATCTTCGCGATCGCACAATCCTCGATACCGTTCCACTGCCAGGCTAAATCCGTAATACCATTCATGGGTTGGGAAAGCATGGGCGCGATCGGATAGCAGATAAAAGGGAACTGCATCAACATCAGCAGTAATCCGAATGCCATGTTCGACCGTTGTAATATCCATAACCCAATTTCTTGCTTGAGTATCACTGTGATAATCACGATAATTAACTAATGCTTTAAGTGATATCTTAACCGGTTGAGTTGCGCGGTGTGATTGATACTTAATATAGGTCGTATTCGTTCCCTGCTGCATCCATATACTTTTCACCAGAAGCGCATCACCCAATGCAAACTTCCAGGTCGGCACTGTTCCGTTTAACTTGAAACTTTCAATACTTTGAAACCCTAGAGGATTAGCGCTACCCGTTGCCCAATCATTAGTATAAAGCGGATAAGTAAGACCGTTATACTCAACTGCTTCATCTAACTTTGTCAGCAGTAGAGTGCGACCCAAGGGCGGATTCAGAGCAGCAACCAATAACCCGTGATAGCGTCGAGTCAACGCCCCCGCGATCGTGCCGGAAGCGTAACCACCGATGCCGTTGGTCACAATCCATTCCCGCGAGGTGGCACTGTCGCGATCGCCACACACCTCTCGCCCAAACTCAACGCCCATTGGTTAGCCTCCTATTGGTATTCGTTGCTTGCGCAAGTCTGCCTTATTTTCAGTGTAGTTTGCTGCGACATAGACTAAATTATCATGAGGCTAAGTGCAGGTAATGGAGGCTAAACCACTGCTGCGGATCAGTCCAAACACGCTTGCTTTGAAAACCTGCCAAAGTGGCAATTTCCTGGAACTCAGAAATACTATATTTATAAGAATTCTCAGTCCGCAACAGTTCACCTGCCTGAAACGAAATCGCCACATCGCCCAAATGTACGACTTGATCGACGAGGCTAATCAGATACATTTCAATCCGCCCAACGGGATTATAAATTGCCTGATAGCCAAAGTTTGCCAACTCAAAATCTGCGCCTAGTTCTCGATTAATTCGGGTCAGCAAGTTTAATGCAAAGGCGGCAGAAATTCCTTGGGCATCGTCATAAGCTGCCTCTAAAATAGCTTTATCTTTTTTAAGATCAACCCCAATCAATAAATCTCCATGCTCTAGTACCGAGGCAGTATTTTTAAGAAACTGTACCGCTTCCTGTGGCTCTAAATTACCGATCGAGGAACCAGGAAAAAACCCAACTTTGTGTTTATTGCGAATGGCAGAAATGTCAGGCAGTTGCAACGGCTGAGTGTAATCCGTACAAATGGCGATCGCCACCAACCCTGGATAATCTTGAGCCAGTTGAGTACAAGACTCCTGCAAATGTTGTTTAGAAATATCTAACCCCACGTAAACAGGCAATTGAGAGGAGACTTGCGGCATTGCATCCAAAATAATCCGCACCTTCTGGCTACTCCCACTGCCAAATTCAATCAACGCGCCATTACCAATAAGTGCAGCGATTTCCTCGGCATAGGTATGCAAAATTGCTGTTTCAGTCCGCGTCAAATAATACTCATCTAACGTGCAAATCGCATCAAACAATTCTGCACCCTGTTTGTCGTAGAGAAACTTGGGCAAGAACTCCTTGGGCGATCGCCCCAACCCAGCCAAAACCTCTGTCCGAAAATCATCCAGCGGCGGATGTAAATCATACAGTTGAACCATCGAATTAGACAATGCAGCCATAAATACCGTTTACGATAGGAGACTAATCAAAAAAACTTACTTTGCCAACCGAATTCCACTAAACTGCCACCGAGTTGCAGGTGGGAAAAAATTACGATAGCTCGATCGCACATGGCTGTAAGAAGTCACACAAGAACCACCCCGCAACACCATTTGGTTGCACATAAACTTACCGTTGTATTCGCCCACTGCCCCTGGCGCAGTCTGAAAGCCAGGATAGGGAAGATAAGCACTTTGCGTCCACTCCCAAACATCCCCAAAAAGCTGATCAGGGCGAGTGTTACCCCTTGCTGGCATAGGATGCAAATAACCGCTGTCTAAAAAGTTGCCTTGCAAAGGGACTTGAGCCGCAATCTCCCATTCAGCCTCTGTCGGTAAGCGTTGCCCAGCCCAGCGCGCGTAGGCATCAGCTTCATAGTAACTAACGTGACAAACAGGTTCATCAGGGTTGATCGATCGCATTCCTGCTAGCGTCATCACTTGCCAATCACTTTCGTTCTGTTCCCAGTAAAGAGGCGATCGCCAACCTTCTCCCTGCACGATTGCCCAACCCTCTGCCAGCCAATGTTCCGCCTGTTCATATCCTCCCGCTCGCATAAATTCCAAATATTCTCCATTGGTTACCAGCCGAGCAGCCAACCAATAGTCTTGCAGATACACCGAATGGCGAGGTAGCTCATTATCGAAGGCAAATTCTTGTCCTTCATACCCTAAGGCGTAAACACCTCCAGGATAGTCTAGCCAATGCTCTTTGGCTGCTACAGCTTGAGCATTGAAGGGCAAGTCCAAGCGGTAGGCAGGGCGAAGAGGATTGATCGCCAAGATGTGTTTAATGTCGGTGAGCAGTAATTCTTGGTGCTGTTGCTCGTGGTGTAATCCTAGCTCAAGCAAGGATGTTAGAGCAGAATCATCCGTCTCAGAGAGGAGCAACTGCATCCCTTGATCGACATGCGATCGATATTGATAAACTTCTGCCACGGTCGGGCGAGAAAGCAGACCCCGCTGAGGGCGAGGGTGGCGTTGCCCCACCGCCTCATAGTAAGAGTTGAACAGATAGCCAAACTGAGGATGAAAAACCTGATATCCAGCTAAGTTGGGAACCAACAAAAAGGTTTCAAAAAACCAGGTCGTATGTGCCAAATGCCACTTTGGTGGACTCACATCTGGCATACTTTGAATCCCATAATCTTCTGTTAGCAAAGGATAACAAATCTGTTCACTCAGCTGACGAACCTGTTGATATTTTTGTGCTAGAGACAGTTTAGTTTGAACTAGGGCAGTAGAGTAGATCATGAGTCATACAGAGATGGTTTTTAGTCTTGGAATTTGACTTTTAGAACACTTTGACTAGAATATCTAAGTCTGTGCAAAGTTTTGTGACAGTTTAGCATCCTAACTCTGTTGCAGCCCCTTTCACAAGTTAGTTGCATTAGCTATCTAGGGATGCATCCCAGTTTTGCACCCTCACCCTAAATTCATCTCCCCTTTTTGGGAGATATACTTTGATTCCCCTTCTCTGTTTTTGGGAGAAAGGGGCTAAGAGGATGTTTGAAAAGTATCACCAATCATCGGTAGGGGCGTGGCATTCAGCACAAAAGCTATCGGGATCACCGAAAAGTGGTCGTCCGAATGCCGCGCTCTTACATGATGTGACACCGACGACTTTTCAGACATCCTCTAGGGATGAAGGCAGTTTAGAGATTTTCAAAAGTGGGATGCACCCTTTGTAAAAGCGATCGCTTCATCATTTAGGCGTTAAGCCTCTACACGGGTTCGGATATTTTGGATGAGTTGAATACATTTCCGCTCATTGCCTTTCCTTAAACTACCCACTCCCAACCCCTCCCAGAAAGATCCAGCAGCCACCGTTGAGTAATGCCACAATTACAGCCGCAGCAATAACGCCCTTTAGCCTTGCCCAACGCTGTCGCCTTTTGAGAAAAAGCGATCGCGGCACCACATAGAGCAACTGCAAAAGTCCAATCCTCCAAGACCATACATAGGGATAGCTCCGGATGAAGATGGGAAAATTGACACTAGTAGGAGCAGCAGGATGATTAACACAAAATTGCTGATCAGTACTTCCATGAAGCCGCTGATCAGTTGAAATGCCTCACTTTGCCAAAATTGTGGGGTAGAGAAAATTGTGAAAAATATAATGGTCAAAGCCAGCAAGAATAAACCTATTAATCCCATCATATAGTCCTCTCTTTTTCCTCAATTAAATGATGCCCGGCACTTCCCTCTCGTAAAAAAGATTATACGTATCGAAGGGAATAATTTGTCCATCGGGATGAACGATATGAATACACGATCGCTTTACCGATCGCACATCAAAGTTAAACGGATCGAGGAACTGCACAATCAAAATCCGAAATATATTTTTATAACTAATACCTTCCGGTGCAGGTAACATTGGCAAACAACACAAAAGCTGTTTGAGTGATGCAGCAGCAGATTTCGGCGAATGACTGGTAGAGAACAGGTCAAAGATTCTATTTTTCAATTCCGAATTCTGTTCTATTGGACATCATGTCTACATAGCTCTGAGAATCAAACAGTCCCGTGAGTGGAATCACTTGTTCCTTTACTTTGAGCGCATATGCCATCGCCAAACTATCGGGGTGACAAGGCACAGGCAAAATGTCTTGGGGCTTAAAGTGGCTGCACTGTTCCAGGATCGATCGCCTTACCTCCGTTAGCGTGTAGCGATCGCGCTTCGGGTCAAATCCTTCCAGCCCGCCCGCCACTTGGATAGGCTGAAACGGCACGCCCCGGACGCATTTTTGCTGAAGCGCATACTCCACAATTTTGCCCCAAAAAACAAGCGACCTGAATAGCCCTAAGTCCCCAAAACGGGTGAAAGTCAGGCTTAATGAAATCGATGAATAATCGAAACGTCAAATACGCCATCATGTAAAGCTTGAACAAATCGCCAGATTCCCAGATGGGGCGGGATAAGATTTTCAAAACCGCCAGGAGTCCCAGCAGAAAAACAATTTCGTAAAGCTGGGGGATGACGGGGAATGCCGTCTCCAAAGTCAATGCCCCACGGCAGAGGGGTCGGTGTGCCGTAGGTGCGATCGCTTAATCCTGTCAAAAAACATCCCACCCGCCCGATCGCCGTTCCCGATAAGCTAAAGTTGTCTAGATGTTAACACTCACCAACCTCTCCGAGATTTATGAACGCAACGGGTAAAGTGTTGCAGGGCGGCAAATATAGCCTTGACCAACTGCTAGGTCAAGGGGGCTTTGGCATCACTTACAAAGCCACCCATCATTATTTGGGTCAAACAGTTGTGATTAAAACCCTCAACCCCGCCAACCAAACCCATCCGCAGTTTGCGAAATTAGAGCAGCAGTTCCAAGACGAGGGGCGCAGATTGGCTCTGTGCGTTCATCCCAATATTGTGCGGGTCAACGACTTTTTTATTGAAGAGGGCGTGCCTTATTTGGTGATGGATTACATCCCCGGTGAGACTCTGGAAGAAGTCGTTTTCCCAGATACGCCGATGCCCGAAGCGATCGCCATTCACTACATTCGTCAAGTGGGTGCTGCCTTGCAAGTCGTCCACCAAAATGGACTGCTCCATCGTGATATTAAGCCCCAGAACATTATTTTGCGGCAAAACACCCAAGAGGTTGTGCTAATTGACTTTGGCATTTCCAGAGAGTTTACCCCTGGTGTGACCCAAACCCATACCAGCATGATTTCCGAGGGCTATGCACCCGTTGAACAATATATTGTCCAACAACAGCGAACATCCGCAAGTGATGTCTATGGGCTGACGGCGACGCTGTACGCCTTGCTGACTGCCCAAGTTCCGGTTGCGTCAATTCTGCGCGATCGCCAAACGATGCCCACGCCTGCCGAATTACAGCCTTACCTCAGCCCCGAGGTGAACCAAGCCATCATGCGAGGAATGGCGATCGATGTCTATTATCGTCCCCGCACTATCGAAGAATGGCTGTCGATGCTGCCCAACTATGCGCCCATGTCAGGGGAACCTATCACCCAGCCGCCTAGCCTTTTGGCTGCCAGTCCCCCGACTGCGCCGACTTTGGCGGTTAGTCCTCGCTACTCTCGTACTCCCAATGTTTCTGCGCCGTCTGCCGTACCCTACGTGCCGCCTTACGTTCCAGTGAACGACCTGCCTGATGTTCCTACCACCGTTCCGACTGTGGTCGGGCTTGCTTATACCCCTGACCATCCCAACCCTGACCATCCTAACCAAAAGAAATCAGCGGGCTGGGGGTTTGCGTTTTTAGGATTTGTGGCGATCGCTAGCATTGTTACCGCTGCTGTGGGCGCTGTCTGGTTTCGCTCCCAGCAATTTGCCGACCTGCCTTCTCCCTTCCCAACGGCATCCCCGACTCCCTCCCCCGAATTTTCTCCTTCTCCTTCTCCCAAACTTTCGCCATCCCCCAGTCCCAGTCCTTCCCCCGAAGTTTCCCCTGAACCCTCCTCACCGATAGATCAGGTCGAGCCTGTCGAACCCATCAAGCCCGATAAACCCCGTAAGCCAGAACGTCAGAGCGATCGCCCTGAAAACGGCAGCGATTCTGGCAATGCCCGTCGTAGTGTGCGTGGAATCGCTACGGGCACTTCGCAGCGGGAAGTAGAGGCAATCTTAGGCAAACCCGATAGTGTGGATGACAATGCTTATTGGGAAAATACTCGCTCTGCCCGGTATGACGTGGTTCCTGACCAAGTGAGTTTGGGTTACATCTATGACAAGCAGAGCGATCGCCTTCGTCAAACTGAAGCGACGTTCGTTCAGTCGGTGGATGCCTTGACAATGCGGGTAACGCTAAATGGCATGTTGTCTAACCAGTTAACCGAGGAGATTGAGGAAGGGCTTGCTGCCGTGCGCGATCGCCAGTCTAACCAGTACAATTTTCGGGCTGGCTCGCTCCAAGGGGTGATTCAACGGAATGAGCAAGACCGTGTTTACATGGCGGTGTGGGAGGAGGAATTACATTAATTGCGAAGATAGCCCCCACCCCCGTAGCGGTAGCGCCCCCGTGCCTACCCTACTCTCTTGGGTCAACTACGTAGATTCTGTACAGATTGCATTTTGGGCGGTGCATTGCGTTTTGAGTGGTACATTTTGGATGATTGCATGGTGTAGATTCGGGGTGGTGCATGGTGTAGATTCGGGGTGGTGCATTGCGTAGATTCGGGGTAGTGCATGGCGCAGATTCGGGGTGGTGCATTGCGTAGATTCGGGGTAAGCACGGGGGCGTTACCCCTATGGATTTTTTGACTTTTTGACCTTTATTTTTATTTGCTGATGCCAACTTTATATATTGCTGTTACCAATCATGGCTTTGGACACGCTACCCGGATGGCAGCTTTGGTTGCCGAAATTCAGCGCATTTGTCCTGAAATTCTAGTTATCTTAGCAACTACAGCGCCTCGGTGGCTGCTAGATTCCTATATTCAGGGAGATTTTATCCATCGGCATTCGGCATTAGATATCGGCATTATCCAGAGCGATAGCGTCACGATGGATAAAGACGCAACCCTAGTCAAGTTGAAGCAGTTTCGGGCTGAAGAACGCGCTATTGCTGTCTGTGAGGTGACGTTTCTTCAGCAAAATCGGGTAGATTTGGTGCTGGCAGATATTCCGCCTTTGGCAACCACGATCGCCCATGCTGCTAAGGTGCCTTGCTGGATGGTTAGTAACTTTGGCTGGGATTTTATTTATCGTCCTTGGGGGGGCGAGTTTGTAGAAATGGCAGATTGGATTGCCGAACGATTTGGCGAATGCGATCGCCTGTTTCGGTTGCCCTTCCATGAATCTATGAGCGCTTTTCCTCACATTACAGATGTGGGCTTGACGGGTGGGTATCCCCACTTTTCGGTTGCCGAAATGCGCGAGAAATTTAGCATTACCTCACCCGTTGAAAAAACAATTCTGCTGACGTTTGGCGGTTTGGGTTTAGCAGAAATCCCTTACTTTAATCTTCAAAACTTTCCTGATTGGCAGTTTATTACTTTCGATCGCCAGGCTCCCGATTTGCCCAACTTGGTCAAGGTGACGGGCGGTCAATATCGCCCCGTGGACTTTATGCCGCTGTGCCGCGCTGTCGTCTCCAAGCCCGGCTATAGTACCTTTGCCGAGGCTTGCCGCATGGACACGCCGATTATTACCATCACCCGCGAAGACTTTGCCGAATCGCCCGTGCTACTTGCCGGAATGCAAGACTGTCACCCCCATCAAATTCTGATGCCGGATGAGTTTTTTAAGGGCGACTGGCAATTTTTAGAGCAGTCGTTTCAGCCACCTCGGACAGATTGGCGACCCGCGAAGAATGGCAATGAGGCGATCGCTCAAGCTGTGATGGACTATTTTCAGTAGGGTTTTGTTAGTAGGGGTTTTAAATAGGGCGATCGCTTTATGGGGGGACAGCTTATTTGGTACAGTCTCTAAAAGAGTTTATACATTAAACATGGTTGCCGCCCCCCCATCTCAAGTTGAAATCCGACCTGTTATTACAGCCGCTGATGCCGAACGGTTTCTTGATCTGCCTACCAAAATTTATAAAAAAGATCCCAATTGGGTGCCGCCTCTACGCAGCAGCATTGCCAAGCAGCTTTCTCTCCAAAATACATTTTTTCAATACGGCAGGTTGCAACAATTTATTGCCGTTGTGCCCCAAACCAACGAAGTTGTGGGGCGCATTGTTGCCGCCATTAACGATCGCCTCATTCAACGCGAAGGGGTAAACATTGGGCTTTTTGGCTACTTCGAGTGTATTGAAAATTTTGCAGTAGCGCAGGCACTGTTCCAAGCAGCGGGTGATTGGCTGAGAGGGCAGGGAATGGCGATCGCTCGGGGCCCCATCGATCTTTCCACTCATAACAACTGCCTCTTTTTAATCGATGGCTTCGACTCGCCGCCTATGGTGATGATGCCCTACAACCCATCCTACTACCCCAAATTTGTCGAGCAAGACGGTTGGGAAAAAGCCAAAGATGCCTACGCCTACGACCTGCCCCTTAACCACGAACTCACCGAACAGTTTGCCAAGTCTTACCGCATTGCTTGTAAATCTGGCGTTACCTTTCGCCCCTTACGGCTCAAAGGCGAAGGCTTCGAGCAAGATTGTAAGGCACTCTATGACTTGTTCAATAAGGCTTTCTCGGGCAACTGGAGTTCTACCCCTCGCACCCAAGCAGAATTTTTAGAAGAAGCCAAAGACCTACAAAGCTTGGTTGATCCTGATATTTTCCCGATCGCCGAATATAACGGTGAAATGGTCGGCTTTTGGATGGCACTCCCCAATTACAACATTGCCCTCAAACACGTTAACGGCAAGCTCAATTGGCTGGGTATCCTCAAATTTCTCTGGTATCGTCGCCAAATTGATCAGGGTAGAGTCATCGCCGTTTGTTCCCTGCCCGAGTATCGGCGCAAACTCGTCCCCCTGGCTCTAATTTATCTGGGCATGAAAGGCGGCATTGAAAAAGGAAAACCCTACAAACGCGCCGAACTCTCCTGGGTCTTTGAAGACAATATGCCCTCCCGAAAACTCATCGAAGCTGCTGGCGGCAGCATTTACAAAACCTATCGGATCTACGAAAAATCTCTCTAGCCCCCTTCTTATGAAAACCCTGATTACCGGAGCCAACGGCTTTACAGGCTCCCACCTGGTCAAAGCCGTTGCCCAACAAAGCGATAAAGGCGATACCCTGATTGCTCTGGTTCGCAAAACCAGCGATCTCTCCCGCCTCGCCCATACCAGCGTGCAACTGGCATACGGCGACATCACCGATCGCCCTTCCCTGCAAGCTGCTCTGCAAGGCGTCGATCGCGTTTTCCACACCGCTGCCTATGTAGAGCTTGGAATTGTCGATGCTCGCCGCATGGAGCGTATTAATGTTGAAGGAACTCGTAACGTTTTAGAAGCTGCCCAAGCCGCAGGGGTTCAAAAAATGGTCTATTGCAGCACCATCGGCGTGTATGGTGACACTCAGGGGCAAGTCATCGACGAAACCTTTGAGCGCCAACAAAAAGGGTTTTCTTCCGCCTACGACTCCACTAAATATCAGGCACAGCAACTGGTTGATCAATTCGCCACCGCTGGGTTTCCTGTGGTGAGCGTCATGCCCTCAGGCATTTTTGGAGCCGATGATCCTCACTTTGGCCCGGTCATGGATACGTTTCTTAAAGGCAGATTGAAAGTTTGGGCAGGGGGCGATCGCATCACCGGGATCGTTCACGTCGATGATCTAGTTAGTGCCATGATCCTCGCTGCCGATCAAGCCTCCTCGGGTTCTCACTACATTATTTCCACCGGGGATCTGTCTACTCGCGCCATGTTCCAGTTCCTCAGCGAAGAAACCGGAATTCCTGCCCCAGCAGAGATTCCTCAGCCTGTGGTGCGACTGGTGGGTAATATCCTTGACCCGATTGGGCGGCTACTGACCTGGCAACCACCGATTAGCCGTGAGCGAGTGCATTACATCTACGATCGCTGTGTTCGAGTCAGCGGCGACAAAGCTAGAAGGGAATTGGGCTGGAATCCTCGGTCGGTCGAAGAAACATTACGGCAGTCTCTAAAACGTTAGAAGGGCGCTAAACGCTCTGCAAAACCCCATCTTCTAAATACGTCACCCGATCTGCTACATCCATAATTCGGGGATCATGGGTGACCATCAACACCGTTCGGTTATTCTCTTTTGCGAGTTGACGGAGGAGTGTAATCACGGCGTGACCGCTTTGAGAATCTAGTGCTGCTGTTGGTTCATCTGCCATGATGAACTGGGGATTTCCGGCTAGGGCACGCGCGATCGCCACTCGTTGCTTTTGCCCTCCCGACAAATCACGGGGAAGATTTTTTGCCTTATCTGCCAGCCCGACTTGATCGAGCAAAAACAGCCCTTCTCTGCGCACCGCACTGCCCTTAAACCCTTTGAGCTTAAGGGCAACTTCTACGTTCTCAACGGCAGTAAGCGCGGGGAAGAGGTTGAATTCTTGGAAAATAAAGCCAATATTTTTGAGCCGAAACTTGGCGAGCTGCGATCGAGACATCTTGGTCAAGTCTTGCCCTGCCAAGCAAACGCTGCCTGAGGTGGAGGTCAAAATTCCGCCCAGAATCGACAGAAGAGTCGTTTTACCAGAACCCGAAGGGCCCATCAGGAGTTGGATATCGCCTCGATAAACATCTAAATTAATATTTTTGAGCGCGTGGTAGTCTTGGTTGCCGCTGTGAAACACCATCTCTACACCCCTGGCAACAATTGCCTTCTTTCCCATGAACGGTTCGAGTATCCCATTAGAACTGGGACTCAGAACTGTTGGAGGCTCTGTTAGGTCAATTTGGAATTTAATCGGGGTGGCAGTCATTCGCGTTTGGTGGAGTAGGGTGCAGATAATTAGATCTTTAGTTTATCGGGCGACCAGCTCTCAGGTATGCCCTTAATCTGGTGAGTCCCGTTGGTGCTTAATGAGTTTCTTAAACCTATTGCTTTAGTATTAAGGCAAAATGCTTTGTCTATATCTATAGATGTGCAGGACGTTAAACTGTTCCATGCCGATTTGATTGCGTGAGGGGGAATGAGTGAGTGGTCAATTTTTCTAGGGCGATCGCTTAGAATCCGGACTTGGAGCCAAAAATCGTCCCATACAACATCGTTTTTTGCCCTATGACTTAAATACAACCGCTGGGTCAACATGGGTCACTTTCTGAATCGCAAATATGGCAGAACCGACACACATGAAAATGGTGATTCCTAGCACGCCAGTTGCCATCAGCGGCGTGATTAAAATGGTGACTCCCTGGGTTGCAAATGTCCAGGCTCCTAGCCCCAAACAAAGCGCCATACTCGGAATATAGCCTAGTACTGCCATCCACAAGGATTGCTCAATAATAATGCTGTAAAGCACACGGTCAGATACGCCCATGGCTTTCAGGGTGGCAAATTCTTTTAAGTGGTCAGACACTGAGGAATAAAGAATCTGCCCCACAATCACAACCCCTACAATAAATCCAACCGTAGCCCCTAATCCTAAAATAAAGCCTACTCCAGTCCGGCGTAGCCAGTAGCTGCGAGTGATCTGTGCCATCTCAGCGCGGGTGTAGGCGCGAGTGTCGGGCAGGCGGGCTTCGAGTTGGCGCTTCAGGGCTTCTAGGTCTTGTCCTGGCTTGGCGCGCACCAAAATATAGCTAATAGGATCAGTGGCAGTCAGGGGCGTCGGGGCGATCGGGGCTGGATTTGATGAAGGCGACTGCTCATAAACATTAGTACAAAGAAACTGATCGGCTTCCATGCGGCAGTTCAGATTCGCAGTTCGATTTCCGGTGGCATAGGCTTTCGTGTTTTCGATCGATGCAAACAAAAAATTGCCCGAGGCGATCGATTGCGATCCCTGGGTCATGCCTACAACCTTGACGCCCAATGATCCAATCGTGGCAGTGTCACCTACTTTCTCAATATTCAAGTTTTTAAGGTTGGCGCGATCGACCATGATCGAGTAAGGCTGTTTCAACGCATTTAAGCTGCCTTCTGTGATTTCAAAAGCGTTGAACAGTTGCCCCGTTGGGTCGAAGCCAAAAATGCGAGTGGTACTCAGTTTCCCTTCCGGGTTGCGCCAAATACCGCCGCCCAACAGCAGGGGTTCAGCTCTGGCTACACCTGGAATTTTGAGCGCTTGACTGAGATTGCCAGCGGGCATGGGTAAGGTTAGCTCTAAGTAAATCATGTCTTTGCTGGCAACCCAGATATCGGCTTGAGAGCGATCGATCAAAATGCCTGTAGATCGGGTGAAGCCATTGAGAATTCCAGTTTGAATCGTCACTAGGCTCACCGCAAACATAATCCCTGCTTGCGCGACCAGGAAGCGGGGAATATCTTCAAATAAATTTTTGCGGGCGATAGAAGCCATGAGCTAGATGCCAAACCCAATTTACGACAATTTTAACTTTATATTGTTTACCTCTATCCTTGCATTCTGGATGTGCCAGAGTTGCAAAAGTGAGATGCCCCCGATACTGCCTTTGAAAACCTGACTATGGGATACGAGGAATACGAAAAAAGCCTTCAAGAAATCTTTGTTAAGATTCTTAGGAATGACTTGGACTGGGGCGTTAGTAAGGTTCGACGATAAGTATCTGCTGCTTTTTTGATGGCTTCGGCTTGGGTGGGATAAGGATGAATGACGCTTGAAAGTTTGCCGAGTCCAACTTCTCCGATCATGGCGGTGGTAATTTCGCTAATCATCTCTCCAGCGTGCCTGGCGACGATAGTGGCTCCTAAGATTTTGTCGGTGCCTTTTTTGTGGAGAATTTTGACGAAGCCTTCTTCTTCTCCATCAGCGATCGCTCGATCGACATCCTTAAAATGAATCTGTATGGTACTAGTTTCGATGCCCTGCTGCTGTGCTTCCGGTTCGTATAGCCCCACATGGGCAATCTCCGGGTCAGTATAAGTCACCCAAGGCATAATCAAATCACTCAGCCTGGCGCGACTCAAACCAAAGGGCGAAAACAGCGTATTTTTAATGACAATTCTTGCTGCTGCATCAGCCGCATGGGTAAACTTCCAATCCATGCAAATATCGCCCGCCGCGTAGATTTTGGGATTGGTGGTTTGGAGATAATCATTCACAACTACGCCCTTTTTAGGGTCGTACTGTACCCCCACGCCTTCTAAGTTGAGTCCTTCTATGTTGGGCGATCGCCCTGCCCCTACCAAAATTTCATCAACGGTAATAGAGTCCTCTTTGCCCTGGCACTCAAAGGTCATTACCTTGCCATCTGTCGTTTTTTCCACTCGCTTCATCTGAGAATTCAATACCAGGCGAATGCCTTCACTGATAAAATTTTGCTGCACAATTTCTGCGGCATCGGCATCTTCTCTATCCAGTAGATGAGAACCTTTGTGAAACAGAATAACCTCACACCCTAGCCGCTGAAACGTCTGTGCTAACTCGCAGCCAATCGGGCCGCCGCCAATCACTGCCATGCGATTGGGGCGATCGGTCAAAGAAAAGACGGTTTCGTTAGTCAAATATCCCGCTTCATCAATGCCAGAAATAGCGGGGCTAGAGGCTCTTGCACCCGTGGCGATGACGGCTTTTTTGAAGCGCAGGGTCTTGCCGCCGACCTCTATACTTTGGTTACTATTAAACCGACCATCGCCTAAAAAGACATCTACCCCAATATTTTGAAATTTTGAAGCCGAGTCATTGGGGCTGATGCCTGCCCGTATCCGCCGCATTCGCGCCATCACGGCTGGAAAATCGATCGCAATCTCATGAGGAGGCTTAATTCCAAAGGGCTGAGAATTTCGCATATCAGCCACCACCCGAGAAGAGCGAATCAAGCACTTAGAGGGAACACAGCCCACGTTCAGGCAATCACCGCCCATCAGGTGCCGTTCAATCAATGCTACCTTCAACCCTAACCCCAATCCTGCTGCGCCCGCCGCTACAACCAACCCTGCTGTGCCTGCTCCAATCACGACCAAATCATAATAGGCAGCCGGAGACGGATTCACCCAATCTGGCGGATGGACGTAGGAAACCAGGGTTTGGTTATATTCATCCATTGGCAAGACGTTGACGCGGTCAAATGCGGACTGAGACATGGGTTTTCCTCTAGATGAGCGGCTATTAAGAGCGATTAATTGGGGTCTGAGATTGCTTCAGGCGTAGCCTCTGCCAAGGCTCTCTGGGCAACTTTTGTGACGTAGAGCGTAACTGCAACTGTAGCGACAAATCCAACGATCCGAATTGCCCATTGCACCGTAGGATTGATCGACTGATCTGCTGCGCCAACCAGGGTTAAATCGTGAGCCAGTGAGCCAATGTAAACGTACAGAATAGTGCCGGGAATCATACCCACAGAGCCAAAGAAATAATCGCGGAGAGAAACTTGGGTGACTCCTAGAGCATAGTTCAGCAAGTTAAAAGGAAAAACAGGTGAGAGGCGGGTCAGTAGGACAATCTTGAATCCTTCTTGACCGACGGCATGATCGATCGCCTTAAATTTTTGATTGCCCTCAATTTTTTTAGAAATCCAGCCCCGTGCTCCATAGCGACCCATTAAAAAGGCGAGGGTTGCGCCCAAGGTTGCGCCAATAAAAACGTAAAGAGAGCCTTGTATCACGCCAAATACGACTCCGGCACCCAAGGTGAGAATAGAGCCAGGCAGGAAAACGATAGTTGCTACGACATAGAGGGCAATGAAGGCGATCGCCCCGACGGCGCCTAACCCTTCAATTTGGGCAAGGGCATCTCGCAAGAAGGTCTGAGGACTGAAATTTTCACCGCTGGCAAAAGCTGGAGCCGTTGTCAGCCATAGCGCCAGAGCCATATATCCCAGAGTTTTCAGGGTTCTTTTCAAAGTTCTGGAAGCAGCAGGGGATGCAGGCGAGATTCTCATGGCTAATTTCGTTGAGAGTAATTTGCACACTTTTACTGTAAACGGATTGCTGACTTATAGAACCCATTTGAGATCTAATCAAAATTCAGCTTAAGGTATATCTTTGACGACGGTTGAGCGATAGGGGCGCAGCATTTGCACCAGAATCTAGGTTAGGGAGTAGCAATGAAATAACGTCCCGA
>Ga0335397_10001956_pt1 | contig 27989 bp, 23 predicted proteins | sample MAT04_FD_205740 | JGI IMG/M metagenome (GOLD analysis project Ga0335397, IMG submission 205740) | Freshwater microbial communities from Lake Fryxell liftoff mats and glacier meltwater in Antarctica - MAT-04 (spades assembly) (version 2) ... | reverse complement strand
TGAATTTTGCCTTTAACTTTGAACTCTAGGACTAGCATGATTTCTTTCCTCCTGCGTCTATGATATCATAGACGGGTAGCCATTGGATAGATTTCAATGAAAGAGAGATTAAGTTTAAGGATTGAAGTTTCTAGGCTTGAAAAGTTTAGAGCCGTTGCGGAAGAACGAAAGAAGACAATGACTCAATTAATTGAAGACTGGATAGACCGACTACCGAATCCAGTAGAAAAGGACTCTGCCCATTAACATGGGCACGAAAGGGTTCGCTACATCCCACGACTGAAGCCAGTGGGTTTTGCTCCCCTCTCGAACTCTCCCACCGTATAACTTATGGGTGTCAGACTATCCGTATCTGCGGCGAGATATTTTTTTGGATATTAGCCGCAAGCTAGGACGGTAGAAGGCTGAAGCATTTGTCTCTAAATTCCTAGAGGGTTTAGAGAGGCTATGGATTAAAGCCTTCGATCCTACTTTCTCCCTTTCACCCAAGGAATCATCGGGTCTTGCGCTAGGTGCTTAGAAATTGCGTAGGCTCCATAGCGGTTGAGGTGGCTAGGGTCAGAGAAGTAACGATATTCAGTAGTCCAGCGATCGCCCAAATCTCTAAACGTGAACCCGTCTGATTGACTCATTGATAGGCTTAGCATTGACTGTTTAAATTGTTGCTCATGCTCCGATCGCGTGGGGTCTAAATATTGATCTGTCAAAGGTAGATTGATGAATACGACTGGAACTTTCTGAGTCTGAGCAAACTGAACGAGAGATTGCAGAGCCGTCTCTTGCTTACCCGCAATTTGAAACTGCTCATAGTCACTATCGTAAGACCCTGCAACCTTGGCGTATTTTTGATAGTAAGTCGCCGGGTTAAATTGCAACGGTAGGGAAAGAAACCCAGTGCTATTCACCAGGGGTTCACCGGGTTGAACCGCCGCTGCAAAGGTGGGCTGACTTGCGGGCACATCGGCAGAGATAATCTCTGGGACAACGGCGACAGACTGGGGAAGAAAAGCCCCAACTTGCTGCTTAAAAAGGTTCTTCAAGCGATCGCGCTCTGGATAGGTTCCCGAAAGGTTAGACAACTGCTGGCTAAACCAGCGATCGATTGTGGTATAGCTCTCAGTCAAGGTTTGGTTGATGACGCCACGAGGGGCGATCGGGGCTTGAGTGGGCGCATCGGGGGCAAGCGCCAGTTTGGGAATCGGCAAAGTGCCTGCCATAAGTTGACGGTAAGCCGCAGATGCCACAGTACCGTCGTAGGTCACATCGACCGAGCCACTATTCAACGCTCGCGCTCCATCTGCCCACAAAATCATCCGGGGAAGCTGTTCGGGGGTCAAAATCTTTTGAACTAATAAATCCACGACCTGAGCGGTTGCCCCGTTGATGCCGAAGTTAAAGACTTTGACCTGAGGATAGCCTGAGTCAGCCAATGCTTCTTCTAAAGCGATCGGGTCAATGCCTCGGAGCGCTCTGGAACTGCCCACCACCATGACGTCTGGCGTGCCAAATTTCTCCAGGTATTGATAGTAGAGCTGAATCTTTTCGTCTAGTTGACGGCTATTGAAGGTCGGCAGGGGTGAATCGGTCAACAGCGCCGCAGTGGCAAGATCGCCGTCAAGATTGGGAGGGGTGTAGGGAAGAGCAGGCAGGGTTTGAGCAGCACCACTATCAGCACCACTATCAGCACCACTATCAGCACCACCAGCATTACTGACGCTGCTGATAGAGCCTTTGGTTGCAGGTTGGGTGAAGCCGTTTGAGTTGAAAACATCCTCATTTTTTGGCTGGGGCGAAGCAGCAGGCAAAGAGGAGGGAAGTTGGGCAGGGCTAGGTGCCGGAACGATAATGGGTTGCGTTTGTGCCACAGTTTGCTTGGGTTGGGCGCGCACGACTTGACCCAGCAGCCAATTCGTCTGTAGCGTCAACACTACGCCGATAACGCTCCACACAAGGGCGACTTTTGTGCCTTGGTAGCTAACTTGTCCAGGGAGGGCGATCGCCTGCGCTTGAGCCTCGGGCGTGACTGTGAAAAGCTGTGAACGGGTCAATACATTCTGAATTGTCGCATGAACCCAATTTCGTGACTTTTGCCAAGTCACCTGGATATCCGTCAGGGTCAAGTCGAGGGCTTCTTCTTGGGGCAATAGGTCGTTAAAGTAGTCTGCTGTCGCAATAAACTCTGGCATGGCTTCGGGTACAAGCTGATCGCGGCTGATAAAGTCAGAACCAAACTGCCAGAGCGGATGCTTCTCGCCCGATCGCCGTCCGTAAATTCGTACCCCAGATAAATTGGGAATCTGAAGCGGTTCTAGAAACCGATTTACTGTACTACAAATCTCTTGCTTATCGGGGCAAAGATAAGCCTCGCTCATAATATGTAGCAAATCGTTTTTGGGCAAAAGCTGAAGGCGCGTACCGCCTGTTGCCAAATATTGACTCAAATTAGGATTAAGCAAGCGATGGAGTAAGAAGGCGATCGCCCCCCAGTCTTTTTCCTTTGCCAACGTCAGCGCCGATTCTGCTAACTCCGAATGAATCGCAGCTGGCAAATTCAGCCATTCTACCCATGCCGCATCTTCTTTCCCTTTGACCTGACCGTAAAGGGTGGTGGAGTGGATGCCTTGGGGCGCCAGGGCTTCTAAGAAAAGACCAATCTCGGCACGAATCCGCTTTTGGTCGGGAACTGTAGCGGAAAGAGGTCGGGTGGCGCAAAACAAATGCAGCGTCGAGTCATTCAACGTTGCGGTAGAAACCTGAAAGCCTGCTGGCTGCAATTCTTGGGTCAGCAGGCGTTGAATGGCTTCTGCATCGCCCCACCGCGCCCAGTCGCGCAGCATTTCACTCGGTGGAGTCAGGTCTACTCGTAGCAGCCAGTCGGTTCGAGTTTCGCCCAACACCCGGAACATAATAACGGCATCGCGGAAGCCTTCCACCTCTAAATCTCGCAGCTTTTGGGTGAGAGGCTCGCTGATTAGAGATGATTCTGGACTGTAGGGCGCTTCACACATCACCCAGAGCCGCTTCATTGTCCATTGGGCGTCGTCGAGCGAGGCGCTATGGACGGCAACAGCAGGCGCGTAGGGGAGAGTCTTGGCGCTCACTTGCACCGCAACGCCCAGATCGGTCAAGGCTTCGCTGAGGTAAAGAGCGATCGCCATTTCATTGCCGCGTTTCGCCAGGTTGCGATTAGAGAGGAAAAGAGCCGCTTCTTCTGCGGTTGTAGTAAATGGATCGGGATCTTCTAGGGTCGATGCTTGGAGTTGCAGGGGTTCCTGTGGCGCTTCCTGTGGCGCTTTTGCGGCTGTTACTAGTGCTGGCGAGAGTTGGAGGGAACGCTTGAGTTGTTCTAAGTGGCGATCGAGTTGGTCAAGATGAATCGAAGCTTTCCATTCTGGATCGTTTTGTCCGCTTAAGCGCCCATAAAGCTGAATTCGATAAATCTGGGGATGATACGCCGGAATCAGGGTATTGAGGTCTTTTTTCTGAAGGGCAGGAATTAACTGAAGCTGAGCATCAGTCCGCCTAGGGCAAGGTTCTCCTTCACAGAGAATACGTAAGTCATTGCCTCGAACTTGCAGCTTGAGGTGCATTCCGGGCAAGCCAATCGTTTCGGTAATCCATCGCCCTAACGACGATTCTTGACCTGAGGAGTATTTTTGAGCAATGTTAGACATGAGAACCCTACCGCTCTCGCGGATTTCACAGATGCTGGAGCATAGCGATAAAGCATACCCTCAACCCAGCAATACGGCATAAGTCTCGCGTTATCTTAACGATGTTTTACCATAAGCTACAGAGGTGGGCATTGAAAAGAGCAAAATGCTTGCGGAGATTTTAGATTTAGGAGACGCGAGGGCGTTAGCAATATGAAAGCGAACTCAAAAAAATGGTCAGGGATTTGGGTTGGTCTAGGCACGGCCCCCTTGCTACTGGGGCTATTGAGCGCACGGGCGATCGCCGCTGCCATGCAGGAGATGGGAACTGCGAGTGAGGAAATTTTTCGGGGCGATCGCCTACCTATTCTTAAAATTACGCCTTCTGACTCCAATTCCTCTGACTCCAATTCCTTTGACTCCAATTCAGCAGATTCTTGATCCATTGGATTCTCCATCATTCGTCGGTGTTTCCTCTCTACCTATTCAAAATCCTGATTGCTTCGGATCAACTGGAGGCAAAACCTCCTCTTTCGGAATTTCTGGCAAAGCAGGTGGCGTCTGTAGCTCGGTAGGTGTCTCTAAGACAGGCTGAAAGTCGGGTGCTGGGGCTTGAATCTCGGCAGGCGCTGGGGCAATGGGCTGCGGGGGCGGCAAATCTATTGGCTCAGCGCCTAGATCGATTGGCTCTGGACTTAACCTTAAAGCTTCAGAATGAGCCGGACGAGCGGTAGGCTTTTTCTCGGTGGTCTTTCTGGAAGGTTTTGGAGTGGGCTGCGGCTGAGTGCCATTGCGGGTAATAGAAACGTTGTCGGGCGGTAAGTTGAGCAATGCTAGAATCTGCTGAATGTCTGCCGGAGCCTGGTGCTTTTGAAGCCAAGTGACGGCATCACGATTGTTGCTCTGGATCGCTTTCATCAACGTGCCCCAACGCAGCACATCGACTTCACCAGGATTGACGATGAGAGAAGTTTCGACCTGGGGCAAAAGGTGATTGACATTGGTGTGGAGAAAATTGATGATGTCATAGCCGTTTTGGTGGGCAGTTTTGAGTTGGCTCAGGGCTTTTGTCCAACGACCATCCATCAACAGTGCCAGAATTTGTTGGGTAGGGCTTGCCCAAGTTCGGTCAGCTTGTGCTTTGGTGGCTTGGGCGTGGAGCTTGACCAAATCTAGTTGAGCTTGGGCGGTAGCTGACCAAGAGTTGTTTTGTTTAACGACTTCTAAAAGCGCTCGTGCCGATGCCCATAGACCGTTTTGTGCCAGTAACAGCGCGTTTTCGTAGGTTCGACCCGTCACGGCAGGCTTAGTGAGGGCGATCGCCTCCAACTGCAATGCCTCTGCCATCGACTGCCGCGCTTTCATTTGATACACCTGAAAATGCGGTTCCAAGCCCACCGTTTGGTTGACCAAAAGCTCTGTCCGAGCATCTCCAGTGATTTGCTGCCAGCGGGGGAGTTCTCCAGCAGGGCTTGTCCAAGTTAGCAGAGTATAGAAGCGGGTGCGCAGCGGGTCATAGTGCAGCATTCGCCCATAAGCGACTTGGCTGCCGCTGCGTGACCATTTGCCGCTGAGTTGGAGCCAAATGCCCGCAGATGAAGCTTTGCCTTCGACAAAATCTATTTCGTTTAATGCCAAGAGCCGATCAGAGCCTTGAATGAGTTTAGAAGACGCAGTCAGGGGGGCGATCGCATCTGCCTCAGTCGGACCTGCGATCGCAATTCGATCTTTCAACTCAAAACCAGTCTTTTCGAGAACAGTCTTTTCCGCCAGCTTCATCTGCCGATAAACCCGTAGTTCAGTCAGCTTCTCCAACATCGAAGAATCGTAGATGGGCAGTAGAAAGTCATCTTGACCCAACGCTCCTGCTTTAAAGCCGGGATAAGTGCTGACATAAAGAGGGCTACCTGCAAACCCTCCTGCTTTGTATGCCTCCGCCTGAATTTCCTTGAGAGTTTGGACAGAATGCCCTGCTCCAAGCAGTTTATTCCCAGGTAGCCAGCTTAATGCTTCAGGATTGAAGATGAACTGAGCCGCCAGAAAACCACCCCCACCAACTCCCACGATGGCGCTGAGAAGGAGTGTCGTGACCAGGAGGTTAACTTTCCAACCCCCTGTTTCTTGCAAGCGAACTTTGGTCATGGGTGGACGCGGTATGCGTTGCCAAAAAGGTTTTGGGTCAGTAATGAGAACCTTGACCTTGCGGCGACGAATCGGTTGAGGGGTGGGTTGGTCAGCGGGTTGCTCAGAAACCAGGATCTGCACTGAATGAGCAGGCTGTGGCAAAGTCGGTTGTTCAGAAACCACTAATTTGACTTTGATTGGGGCTTTGACCGGGACTTTGGCTAGGGGCGTGCTCGGAACCCGACCTAGAAGCCGATTCAACCGCAGGGGCAAAATGGGCACAGATCTGCTGTTTCCCATACTTCTAGAATGACTTGGCTTGTCCGGGTTAATTTCACGACTCATGCTGTCAACCTCAACTCAAAACACACGTTGTTATTTTGCGCCGTGGATCACTTGCTCATACCGCTGACCCGCTTGCTCCCAAGTATATTCGCGTTCTACAAGCGATCGCCCTTCCCTTGATAATTGTCTCCGAAGCTGAGGTGCTTCAAATAAGCGACCGATCGCCACCTGATATTCTTCAACTTGATTAGCACGCAGGGCACGCAGCGGGTTTGCCCCATCTACTGCCAAGCCTTCTAAGCCGCGATCGCTTCCCACCACCGGGGTTCCGGCAGCCATTGCCTCTAACGTCTTATTTTTGATGCCGAAGCCAGTCCGCATGGGCACTACGCAAACCGTTGCCCGATGGAGATACTCCACCATCGAAGGCACCTTGCCCGTAATCGTAATGCCGGGATGACATCCTAATTCTAGGACTGCGGGCACTGGACGGGCGCCAACGAGTTCCAGCGTCACGTCAGGATATTGCTGTCGAATTTTTGGAAAAACTTCACGGCTGAAAAATCTAGCCGCGTCGATATTAGCAACATTATCCATTGCGCCGATGAAAACCAGGCGATGACCACCTGGGTCGGCGGTGCGGCAAGGAAAGTGGCTGAAGTCTACGCCGTTGGGAATCACGGCAATGTTGGCATGGGGGCAAAATTCCTGAATTTGCTGCTGATCTTCGGGAGTCGTGACAACAATATCGGAAAATTTGGTGCAGTAGTGGCGCTCATAACGTTTGAGGAGAGGCCGGTTGAGGCGATCGCGCCAGGTATTTTCAGACGTATTTGTTTCAAGCTGATTTTTGCAGGAGCCGTAGACAGAACTGTGAATATCGACCACTGTGCGGAGATGCGATCGCCATTCAGGGCGTACAAAAATCTCGTTAACGCTGTGTTCACAGGTAATCACGTCAAACTTATTTACCGCAACTGCGGTATCAATCCAATCCTGTGCCTCTTTGAGGTGAAGTCCCTGAACATTTGGGGGCGTACCGTTGAGAGCAAATTGTCCAAAGCGCTGAAGCTTTCCCCTAATGCCGCCGCCACCATCGGCACGACGTGGGAATACTTTAAGATGATCTACCCAGTCGCTGAGTCCCGCAATTTCCTCATCGGTGACATCAGGCGATCGCTGCGTCATCAAGGTCACGGAACTATTTTGCTTTAAATACTTGAGTAGATTAAACGTCCGCACCTGAGTTCCGCCTCGCGTTGGCGGGTAGGGAAAGGTTGCGGAGATCATCAAAATATTCATTAACGCTGATCACTCACTGAAATTGCCAGACTGCGATGAAACAGCTTGATTCCGTTATCCTGCTAGAGCCTCCGGGAATCATAAAGCCATTCAACGCAAGCTTAAGATTCCCAGACTCTTGAGTTCGAGATCATCTCAAATTTGAACTCTGTCAAAGCGTATGCCGTGCCCAAAATTAGCGTTTGTATTCCCACTTATAACCGAGTTCAATTATTGCCCCAAGCGATTCATAGTGTGCTGGAGCAAACCGAATTAGATTTTGAATTAATTGTTTGTGATGACGGCTCTACAGACAATACTGCGGAATTATTGGCACAATATACCGATCCCAGAATTCACTACATTCGCCATCCGCAAAATATTGGCAAGAGCAACAATATGCGATCGGGGTTTGAAGCTGCGATTGGAGAGTACTTTATTAAATTTGATGACGACGATCGCCTCACCCCGCAATTTCTCGCCCAGACTGCTGCAATTCTCGATCGCCATCATCAGGTCGATTTTGTCGGCACCGACCATTGGGTCATCAACAGCGAGGGCGATCGGGATTTACAACTCACCGATGCTAACTCTAAAAAATGGAGACGCACCGATTTGCCTAACGGCATGATCGACCATCTGCTAAAAGTGGTGTTTGTTGATCAATGCTTGCAGGTCGGTGCCACCTTATTTCGACGGCAAGCCTTACTAGATGTGGGTTACATGCGTCCCAACCTTCAAAACTGTGAGGATAATGATTTGTTTGTGCGGCTAGCGTTGGCGGGAAAGCAGGCGTTTTACTGGGGCGATCGCCTCATGGAATATCGCTTCCACGCTGAACAACAAGGCATCCACCGCGCCATTCCTTATTTCAAAGACAAAATTCACTATCTCGAAAACTTCCACTTTAAAGACGTGGAACTAGAGGAAGTTCGGCAAAATCGCCTTGCTGAAACCAAATTACTGCTAGGATTGCGCCTAATTGAAACGGGGGAAACCCAAATGGGGCGAGCTTTAGTGCGCATGGGCAAAACAGCAAGCCCCGCTAAAGGCTTAGCGGGGCTTGGATTATCTTTACTGCCCTTGAGCTTGCGTCAGCCAGCCTTTCAGCTTCTGCGGCAAGCTAAAGCCCAATAAAAACTAACAGAGCCTACTTTTTGGGAGAGAGCATCATCATCATGTTGCGTCCTTCCCGCTTAGGAGTTTGCTGAACTTCAGCAAACTCCTGAAGGTCAGTCGCCATCCGCTTCAGCAGCGTTTCAGCCAGGTCACTGTGCTGAATTTCTCGTCCACGGAACATAATCGTTGCCTTTACTTTGTCGCCCGACTTTAAAAACCTTTCGGCTTGGGTGACCCGAACGTTGTAATCGTGGTCTTCAATCTTGTAGCGCATTTTCACTTCCTTAACGTCGGAAGTATGCTGTTTTTTGCGAGCTTCGCGTGCCTTTTTCTCTTGCTCAAATTTGAACTTACCGTAGTCCATAATGCGGCAGACGGGCGGGTCAGCCTTGTCGCTCACTAAAACAAGGTCTAGTTCTTTTTCTTCTGCCATTCGCAAAGCGTCCCGTGGAGTCAGGATGCCGAGCTGCCCACCGTCTGTATCAATGACCCTAATTTTTGGGAATCGAATCCGTTCGTTGATGGTTGGTAAATCGCGGTTTTGCTTGATCAAAGCCATAGGGTATTTCTGATGTTTTTTGCTCTGTGAATAAAGTGTAGGTTTACAGTCTGTAGCTTGAAGATACTTAAGTTAGACCTAGGATAACAATCATGTTACGTCCCGCTTAGAAAAGTGGAACTATAGATTTGTTACAGCTATTCTAGCGAGCTTCTTTTACCTTCTGTCTAGTTTTATTACCGAATTTAACGCTTCGGTAGTAAATGTTACAAATCGAAGAGTGCTGAACGCTACGTTTGTGACTAATGGGACTTAAATTGGACTTAAATTGGATGATCAATGATGCATCGTTGGGCTAAAGGTCTAAAAGGCTGGCTGGATATCTTTTTAGAGTCTAAATGCCCCTTATGTGAACGGTCTACGCCTGGGGTTGTTTGCCCTACCTGTCAGCGACAGTTGCAGCAGTGCAGGCTACCCGATCCGTATCTGCAAGCGGCTTTGCCTGTGGTGGCTTGGGGCGAATACGGGGGGGCGCTCAAACGGGCGATCGCTTCTCTTAAATATGATAATCATCCTGAGTTAGCACGTCCTCTGGGTCAGTGGCTTGCCCAGTCTTGGCTGAGCGCTAAGCTACCCATCAAAAACTCTATCATTGTCGTCCCGATCCCCATGCATCCCGACAAAATAGAGCAACGAGGATTTAACCAAGCCGAACTGATCGCCCAGTATTTTTGTGAAGCCACAGGCTTGCCGTTAAAACGCCACGGACTCGCTAGAATTCAAGTGACAGAAGCGCAGTTTAAGCTATCGCCCCAAGCTCGTGAGCAAAACTTAGCGGGAGCTTTCGCCCTAGGGAAAGATTTTTTGCAGCAGCGCCCTGCTGGGACGGTGCTATTGCTAGATGATATTTATACGACCGGAGCAACGGTGCGGTCGGCAGCGCAAGTGCTACGGCGGCAACAGGTTTCGGTATGGGGCGTGGGAGCTGTGGCGATCGCTGCAAAACGAACCCCGTAGAGACTACTGACCCAGTGATCTCGCCCTCTCTTTAATTTCTTGTCCTCACCCCACCCTCTACTGTATCAGCCCCTAACCCCGAAAATCTGCCGGGATCGCCCGTCCAATTAAAGTCGCTAATTTGCAACGACACGGCTGCCGCTTCCCGAATCGGGCTAAAGCTAAACCCAAGAGAGTAAGCGCGGCGCTTGTATTCTAATGAATAAGTGGTGTCAATTTGTCGCCCCGTGTCTAGGTTTAGCGCAGTTTGAATGCCGATACGGAAAGGCCCATAAATTTGTTGGGTGATGCCGGCAGAAAGCACTTGTTCATCGGCAATGCGATCGAACAAAAAGGGCGACTGCCCATTCTGTAGGCGGTTGGAATAGGAAATGTTAAATGCCGTGTAGTCAAAAATGGGCTTAGAAAAATGACCAAATTGCCCATACAAACCGATTGATCCCGTTAGGCTCGACTGGGTATCGTTACTGCTGTAACCGCTGAATACACCCGTAACTCCGGGGGCAAGTACCAAATAAGGTGTAATCGGTACAGAGCTATAACGCAGTCCTTCGGTAGGAGTAGAGGGGAGAGTTGTACCTTGCCAGAGCGTAAAGGGACGGCTAACTGAGGCACTGGCTTGGTAGCGGGTCAGGTCAGCGCGATTGTTTTCGCGGGACACTGCCAAAAGGTCAGGGCGATCGGTGTTGGCATTGATGTACTGCACGCCTCCTTGGTAGCTCAGGTTAATGCCTGTATTGCCGAGGGTATAGATAGGTGAAGTGATGATAAAACCAATGCTGCTCTGAACGTTCTGAAAGCCTAGAGAGCCGTTGAAGAGGCGATCGCGATAGGTATATTCCAGTGCCAGGGTATGATTGCCAATTCTTTGTCGTGCTCGTAGGCTTGCCCGCAAGGAATTTTCTATATCCTGAAGGTCTAGGCTGGTAAAAACTGCATTGCCCACAATTGAGGTGTTGCGACCCAGGCTGGCATTTAGGCGGGAGGTCAAACCAAAGGAAGACGGCGCCAGAAAATCTCCCTGGTCATAACTGCGCTGTAATAAAATTTGCGGCGTGATGCTGAAGTTAACGAAAGGGCTGGCAACAACCTGAAAGGAGCGCTCAATAAAAAAGCCGCCACGTTCTGCTTGATCGAAACCAAATTGTAGTAATCCAGGTTCGCGTTCGCTGCTGTCTAGAATGAGGCGATCGCGTAGTAAGGGAAGTTGCAATCCTTGATCAAAAACCACAACTGGACGACGTGCCCGAATTTCGCTGCGGGTAGGCGATAGGCGAGTAAAGGTGACTCGGTTCGATCGCAACTCTAGCTCGGGTGGAGAAAATGGATCGTTGGTGATGCGAACGTTACTGGCTTGCCAGCCTTCAGCCGTAAAGTCAATTTGCTCTGCCTCAAAACGCAGTCGCCGCACCTCGCCTGTGGTTCCGGTGGCAGTGTTGTTACGGTTGTTGCCCGCCGTTAGCCCAAAAGTAATGCCCGAATTCGTGCCCGTGACCTGGACAGGCTGTGCCGCCGCCACGCGATCGCCTGTTGTTTGGGTCGCGGCTCGCTGTGCCGCATCATCGGTCGGTAGCGCTGAGGAAAAATCCGACTCGGCTGCCCCTAAATCTAGCTCGCCGCTGGCTCCTAAGAATGTGCCTTCGCCTTGAACCAGGTTATAGATTAGGCGATCGCCTTTAATCACTTGCTGCCCACGGGTCAGCACCGCATTTCCTTCGGCAACCACAATTCGGTTAGGCACATTGACTTGAATGCGATCGGCGCTCAATATCGCCCCCCGAAAGCGCATGGTTGCATTGCCCTGCGCTTGGTAAACCTGAGCGCGTTCATCATAAATTTGGCGATCGGCGTTCAGTTCAATAACATTCTCTGCCCCCGGCACAGGCTGACCCGGAAGAGAGGGCAGTCTTGGAGCAGGAGCCGTTTGAGGATTATCGGTTGCGGGAAGGGGCGATCGCGGAGTTTCTGGGGGCAACCGCTGTTCAATATTGTCTGGCAGAATAATGTCCGGTAGAACTCCACCAGGCAGGATCTCATCGGGTAGGACTCCATCTGGCACAGCTCCATTGGGTAGGACTCCGTCTGGCACAGCTCCGTCGGGCAGAGTAGGAAGTTGGGACGGCACTTGAGCAGGGAGTGGCAAAGCTTCACCTTCTGGCAAAGGAGCCGATGGCGCAGGCGCAACGCCCTGAGATACTTCAGTGACCTCGGCCGATTCGTCGTTGGCGGCAGGAGGCTGAATACGGAGAGTATGGGAATCAGATCTAAAAGGATTGCGACTGACTCTAATTTCTACAGGTGAACGCAAAAGCCGGGCTGTACTAAACTCCGGCGCTGTAGATTCAGAGGCTGTAGGCGCTGGGACAGAGAGAGAATTGTCAACAGGCGCAAGAGAGACAGGTTCCCCTTGCGGTTGAAATTGAACGATGGGAGGTGGAGTAGGCGGTAAAACCGGGTAAGGCATAATCTTTAGGCGAACATAGCAAACACCCCAATCAAAGGATTTTAGGCATCCTCAACGATTTGGGGCTGAGGGGAAGGGAAAAGGGGGATAGAAGTTCTTTCCTTAATTAAAAAAGCACTACACCCCAAGCCCTACACCCGGTTTCTAAAGAGCCTATTCCATATCCCGACGGTTGGGGTTACGAGAGGGGTCGTTAGAGAGAAAGCCAAACACAAAGAGCGAGATAAAGATACCAACAACGATGTAAACAACAATCTTGAGGGTCAGCATGGAAGATCCTCCGCCAGCGGGTTTTTCTAAAAAATAATCCTTCTTATATTATCGAAACGTTGCACCCTTTTATCTATTAATCTTTAAGGGCAATCTTTAAGGGCTGTTTTTATAGAAGCAATTTTCAGGAACAAGTTCCGTTATCACAAGCGGGATAGCTGGATTGGTAAAGGGTATCTCGTTTGCCAAAGAGGGTGTAACGATTGTCGCGGATTTGCTCATAGACGCGATCGCCCATCCATTTTGCGCCTGGTATTGCTCGGTAAGCCGTGACAAATGCTTGAGCTATGGGCAACAGCCGCCCAATTTCTTCAGCCGCATCACTTCCCTGCCAGCGCTGCGTTGGGTTCTCCCGGTCGATCAGCAGCATCCCCATTTCACAATCTTGGGGCGTAATGCCGTATCGGTCTAGGATTTGCTGATCTTGCATCGGTGCGTATTGAAAGCGATCGCCGCGATCGAGCTGCTCTAGAGTTTTCACCAAATTGACACACAAGTTACAGTTTCCGTCATATATCACATGATACATATCATTAGCCTGAGCCTCTTGAGGCTTGAGTCGTAAGTATATTCACAGCATAGCGTTGGTAACCCTAGAGTTAAATTCTCATAGAATTTAAACTTCTCTTTACCTAAGGCTTAGGTTTTCTTTACCATCAGACAGTAGTATGCAGGCGCGACCCTGTAAGAATACGAAACTGATAGGAATATATGACTTCTCTAAATCGCTTAAAGCGTCGGGCTTTCTTGGCTTCTTTAGCAGTGGCTTCCTTAGGGTTTGCTGCTTGCCAATCTACCCCTACTGAAACTCCGACCGCATCTGGCAGTTCTCCTGCTGCGGGTGGTGGTGCGGCTGGTACCGTTAAAGCTGCATCGTTGAACGGTGCAGGAGCTACTTTCCCTGAGCCTCTTTACGTGCGTTGGTTCTCTGAGTACAACAAAGTTCAACCTGGTGTTCAAATCAGCTACCAAGGCGTTGGTAGCGGTGCAGGCGTTGAACAGTACCTCGCAGGCACCGTCGATTTTGGCGCTACTGATTCACCTTTGAAGGCTGAAGAGAAAGCAAAATTTAAGGCGAAATACGGAGCTGACCCGATTCAAGTGCCCATGACGGCAGGTTCGGTTGTGTTTGCTTACAATCTGCCAGCAGTGAAAGACTTGAAGCTTTCGCGTGAAGCTTATTGCGGGATTGCTACGGGCAAGATTACAAAGTGGAATGATCCAGCGATCGCCGCTGCCAATGCAGGTGCAGCCCTGCCTGACCAGGCTATCAGCTTTGTTCACCGCTCAGATGGAAGTGGCACGACTGCTGTGTTTACCACCCACCTCAAGGCAGCTTGCCCCGATTGGGCAGCAGGCGCTAACAAAACGGTGGAATGGCCTGTCGGTACAGGTGCTAAAGGGAATCCAGGCGTAACTGCCCAAGTCCAACAGGCGGATGGGTCTGTTGGCTACGTAGAGTATGCCTACGCTAAAGAAAATGGCTTAACGATGGCAGCCATTGAAAACAAATCTGGTAAAATCATTGCCCCTTCTCCAGAAGCAGGTGCTCTAACCTTTGAGGGTGCTGAGCTTCCAGCTGACTTTGCCCTGCAAGTGGCTGACCCTACTGATGCTGGAGCTTACCCCATCACTAGCTTGACCTGGCTGTTGTTGTATCCTACGTACAAAGATGCGGCTAAGAAAGAAGCGTTAACCTCAGTGATTAACTGGGCTTTAACCGATGGCAAAAAGTTTTCTGACGAACTAGGTTATATACCTTTGCCCGGTGGCGTGAACAGCAAGGTTACCGAAGCTGTGACCAAGATTCAGTAGATTAACTGATCAGTCCTATAGGTGCAATTACAAGACCTATGGGACTGATTCGGTTAATCAGGGTCTAAATTGCGTGCTGTTGCACATCCAAGGTTAGTTTCAAGATTACTTTGATTAGGGTCTTAGCTAAAAGTTTCAGGTTGAGCTTTTTGTTCTCTTAGGACTAATTTATGAGTTCGTCAACGATATATGAATCTTCCGGAGCCGCAAATAAGTCAGTAGCGACTGCTCGGTTGATTGATCGAATATTCTTTGGGTTGACTTGTGCGTTTGCTGTTTCTATTGCGGTTATTTTGCTGTGGATTACAGCCTCGTTATTTTCCATTGCTTATCCAGCGATCGCCAAGTACGGTCTAGGATTTATCACTGCTAGCCGCTGGAGTCCCGTTGAAGATCTGTACGGCGCCCTGCCTCAGATCTACGGCACCATCATGAGTTCCTTTATTGCGTTATTGATTGCAGTGCCTCTGGGCGTTGGAGTAGCCATCTTCCTCAGCGAAGATTTTTTGCCAGCCAAGATTCGGACCCCTGTTGCATTCGTCATCGAACTGCTTGCCGCTGTCCCTAGCGTGGTTTATGGGCTGTGGGGCATTTTTGTATTGGTTCCCGCTATTAAACCCTTTCTAGAGGGCATCTACCGAACTTTCGGTTGGATTCCGCTCTTTAGTACAGCCCCCGATATTCGAGGGTTGTTCCAAGCAAGCCTGGTGCTGGGCATCATGATTTCTCCCATCATTATTGCGATCTCAAGAGATGCCTTGATGTCTTTGCCGCCTCAGCTGCGCCAGGGGTCATTGGCACTCGGCGCGACTCGCTGGGAGACTATTCTTAAAGTGCTACTTCCAGCAGCACTGTCAGGCATTATTGGGGCAGTCATGCTAGCGCTCGGTCGAGCGTTGGGCGAAACGATGGCAGCCGCTATGTTGATTGGCAATGCACCCCGAATCAGCGCTTCGGTTTTCGACCCCGCTTCGACGATCGCCTCCCTGATTGCGAACCAGTTTGCTGAAGCCAGCGGTTTACAGCTTTCTTCCCTGCTTTACACCGGATTAATTTTGATGCTGCTGACCCTCACGGTCAATATTCTGGCAGAGGTTGTGATCAGTCGCTTCCAGCAAATCGAGTAGTTTTTCATTACTTTAGATTAGGTATACTATGGCTCCGGTTTCAGATCAGCCCCAACCCGGTTCTAGTCAAGATGCAATGTCCTATAGTGTGTCACCCAAACGTAAATGGTTTGGCACATTCATGACTGTTTTGGTCACAGGTTGTGCCCTATTGCTAGCATTGCCCCTATTCTCAATTTTGTGGACAGTCATTTCTAGAGGCGCTCCTAGCTTTAGTCTTGACTTGTTTACCCAATTGCCACCGCCTCCCTTAATGAAAGGCGGCGGTTTTGGAAACGCGATCGTGGGTTCTCTCATCGTCTTGGGTATTGCTGCGCTAATTAGCGTTCCGTTTGGTGTCATGGCAGCAATCTTTGTTTCAGAGTTTGCGCGAGGCACCAAGTTCGCTAATTTCGTTCGCTTTGGTATTAACGTTTTGAGTGGCGTGCCCTCCATCATCATGGGGCTGTTTGCCTATGGTGTTGTAGTGTTAGCAACGGGTAGTTTCTCGGCATTAGCGGGTGGTATCGCCCTAGCTATTCTCATGGTGCCAATTGTGGAACGCACGGCAGAAGAGGGCTTAAAGTCGGTGCCTATGGAAACTCGGCAAGGGGCGATCGGGGTGGGTGCCACCAACTTCCAAACCATCATCCAAATTGTTTTGCCCGCTGCTTTACCTTCTATTGCTACTGGGGTAACGCTTTCATTAGCGCGTGCATCAGGCGAAACGGCTCCTTTGCTAATTACGGCACTATTTAACCAGTACTATGCTAAAGGTGTGCTTGAACCCATTGCAACCCTGCCAGTACTAATTTACAACTTTGCCGGCGCACCCTACAAAAATCAACAGGCGTTAGCTTGGGCTGCCTCTCTGCTTTTAGTGATGCTAATTCTTGTGGTTAGCATCATCGCTCGTAGCCTTTCGCGCCGTCAGACCTTCGGTTAATGAACAGAGTTCGTCGTTAAAGTCCTTCACCTTGTCCCGTCTATCCTCTGAAACCTATGGCTGTTTCCGATACTCAATCCAACTCTACTCAACCCTCCCTATCGGATGTGGTGATTCACACTGAGAAAGTCAATATCTATTACGGTGCCTTCCATGCTGTTCGGGATGTCTATCTAGATATCCCTCGGAATCAGGTGACGGCGTTTATTGGACCTTCGGGCTGTGGCAAAAGTACGCTGCTGCGGTGCTATAACCGTCTCAATGACTTGATTCCCAGCGCCAGAGTTGAAGGTCGCATCACTTTTGAAGGGGTTGACCTCTACGCTAAACAAACTGATCCTGTAGAAGTACGCCGCCGGATCGGGATGGTATTCCAAAAGCCAAACCCTTTTCCTAAGTCAATTTACGACAACATTGCTTTTGGGGCGCGGATTAATGGCTACCAGGGCAATATGGATGAATTGGTAGAGCGATCGCTCAAAAGTGCAGCGCTCTGGGAAGAGGTCAAAGACAAGCTGAAACAAAGCGGTCTATCGCTTTCGGGCGGTCAACAGCAGCGCTTGTGCATTGCCCGCACGATCGCCATCAAACCCGAAGTTATTCTGATGGACGAGCCTTGTTCTGCCCTTGACCCCATTTCAACCCGGCGGGTCGAAGAGTTGATGCATGAGTTAAAGAAAGAGTTCACCATCGTTATCGTTACCCACAACATGCAGCAAGCATCTCGTGTGGCAGATATGACCGCCTTCTTTAACGCCGAAGCCTCTGAAACTGGCGGACGGTTTGGCTACTTAGTCGAGCACGATCGCACTCAAAATATCTTCAACCAGCCCCAGGAAAAGTCTACCCAAGATTATGTCAGTGGTCGATTCGGCTAAAGGAAAAATCTGTCAGAATAAAGAGTAAAGATATGTAAACCTTTCTCCCTTCCTGGCATGACCTCTACTCCCATAGTCTTTTCACCAGATTCCCTCGCTGCTCCACAAACCTGGACGTGGCGAGGGTTTCCTATTTGTTACCAAACTCAAGGCAAAACTGGGGCGGCAGTCGTTTTAATTCATGGCTTTGGAGCTTCTTGGGGACATTGGCGGAAAAATATTCCAGCTCTAGCAGAACATTGCCAAGTGTATGCCATTGACCTGATTGGTTTCGGCGGCTCAGCTAAGCCTAGCCCTGGAAGCGAAATAGACTATACCTTTGAAACCTGGGCGCAGCAAATTGCCGACTTTTGCCGCGAAGTGGTCGGTACACCTGTTTTTCTGGTAGGCAACTCTATTGGCTGTATCGCTGCTATGCAGACAGCAGTGGATTATCCAGACCTAGTGCGAGAAGTGGCGATGCTTAACTGTTCTTTGCGGCTCCTACATGATCGCCGCCGCGCCACTCTTCCCTGGTATCGCAAATTTGGCACACCCATTTTGCAAAATATTCTGGGCGTTCGCTGGATTGGGCACAGTTTTTTCAACCTTCTCGCCAAGCCTAAAACCGTCCGCAAAATTCTTTTGCAAGCCTATGCTCATCCCGAAGCCGTCACTGATGAGTTAGTGGATATGCTCATGGCTCCAGCCGCTGAACCGGGAGCAGCAGACGTATTTTTGGCGTTCACTCGGTATTCTCAAGGCCCCTTGCCCGAAGATTTGCTAGAAGTGCTGCCTTGCCCTGCGATTTTGCTGTGGGGCGATCGCGACCCGTGGGAACCGATCGCCCTCGGTCGAGAGTTCACAAAATACGCTGCTGTGAAGCAGTTTATCCCGTTGGAAGGGGCTGGACATTGTCCCCAAGACGAAGTTCCAGAGCAGGTAAACGCAATTTTAATAGACTGGCTTTTGGCAAAAGCATGAACTTAAGGTGAGGCGATCGCGCTTTCTCGCAAAAACGATCGCGTCACATTTAAGTAAGTCTCCACATCTTCCAACATGGGAAAGTGAGCCGTATTCTTGATAACGATATGCTCAATTTTGTCATTGAACGCTGCTGCTGTTCGCCCCAACTCTGCTGGAATAATTTGGTCAAACTCTCCCGAAATTAGCAGCGTCGGCACCGTCAACTGGGCAAACTCATGAGGCATCTCTTCAGCAGCTCTTTTGCTAACCGCCGTGTAGACTGTTCCCAGCGCCACTTCATGATCTGCCATCAAAAAATCTTCTAGAAACGCTTGATTTGCTGCTTGGGAGAGAGGTTGCCGGACAAAGCGCGCCATGAAGAGGCGATCAACTCCAGGAATATTCTTCAGCCACCGGGGACGAAACGCGACGACGTAGCCTGAAAAAAAGTGGAACGTCTTAAACGCTAAGGCATTGTACTCAAACACGCCATTGCAGGTCAGAATCGCCCGTTCAACCCGTTGCGGATAACGATTCAGGAAAATCACAGCAACTGAACCGCCTGTGGAATGGGCGTTAAGATAAACCTTCTCTATGCCCAATGCATCCAGCAGCAACGCTAAATCGTCGGCAAAGCTATCGAGTTCGTAGCCCAGCGCCTCTACTTCAGGGGGGATGGGGCGAGGAAGGCGCGATCGCCCAAACCCACGCATATCGTATAACAAACAATCAAACTGATCGGTAAAAGCGATCGCTGTACTTTGCCAATAACGAGTCGAACCTGCCCAGCCGTGAATAAACACTAATACGGGCTTACCCGATGGCACAGGCTGACCCGGAATTCCAATCCACTCATAGTGGTGATCTACACCACGGATATTAATCTCAGGCATTTTTTAGAAAGCAATAAAATAATCAAATCCTATGCAGATTCCGGCTTAGGCAATGAAGACGGATGCACCAACAGCTCGGCAGTCGATCGCTTTTCAACCATTTCACGGGTAATAGAGCAACGAGTCACGTCTTTACGCGAAGGCAACTCGTACATCACATCTAGCATTAGTTCTTCGACAATGCTGCGTAATGCTCTGGCTCCAGTTTTGCGGCGGAATGCTTCTTTGGCGATCGCCCGAATGGCATCCGGCTTAAACTCCAGGCTCACATTATCCATCCGCATCAGCTTCTGGAACTGCTTCACCAGAGCATTCTTCGGCTCCGTCAAAATTTCTGTCAGCGTATCTTCATCCAACGGATTTACGACTGCCATCACTGGCACCCGCCCAATAAATTCAGGAATCATGCCAAACTTCACCATATCGTCTGGCTCCAAATGCTTCAGCACATCCGAGGATTTCTTTTCCTTCTGGCTCTCTCCGGGCTGCACAAAGCCCATCGCTTTCTTGCCAATCCGCTGCTCCACGGCTTTATCCAAGCCCACAAAGGCACCGCCGCAAATAAACAGAATATTGCTGGTATCGATCTGAATGCAGTCTTGATACGGATGCTTCCGCCCCCCTTGCGGTGGCACATTGGCAACCGTTCCCTCCAGCATCTTCAAAAGCGCCTGTTGAACGCCTTCTCCCGACACGTCCCGCGTGATAGAGGGATTCTCGCTCTTACGAGCAATTTTGTCGATTTCATCAATGTAAATAATGCCGCGTTGCGCCGCATCTACATCTAAATCTGCAACCTGGAGCAGCCTCAGCAAGATATTTTCAACATCTTCTCCCACATAGCCCGCCTCGGTCAGAGTCGTCGCATCTGCCACCGCAAAGGGTACATCCAGCATTTCAGCCAGGGTTTGGGCTAACAAAGTTTTGCCGCAGCCCGTGGGCCCAATCAGCAAAATATTCGACTTTTGCAGCTCTACAGGGTCTTCATTCTTCGTCGTTCCCTTAGACTGCAAGAAACTCAGACGCTTGTAATGGTTATAAACCGCAACCGAAAGAATTTTCTTTGCCTCGTCCTGCCCAATCACGTGCCCATCAAGATGCTTCTTAATCTCACGGGGCTTAGGAATTTGGCTCATCGACATGTTGGCAGAACGAGCCGGACGCTTCTCTGGACTATCGCGCCGCGCAGAGGGCTGAGGGACGGCAGCCGTTGAGTCGAACAGCTCCTCATCTAAAATCTCGTTGCAGAGGTCAACGCACTCATCGCAAATGTAAACTCCAGGCCCGGCAATAAGTTTCCGAACTTGCTCCTGCGATTTGCCGCAGAACGAACATTTGAGATGGGAGTCATATTTAGACATATTCGCCCCTTATTTCACTGCGGTAATCGTGGGTAAGTCTTTGCGAGTGACAACCTGATCAATCAGACCATAGTCCTTGGCTTCTTCTGCGGACATGAAAAAGTCGCGCTCCGTATCAGCCTCAACTTTATCAAAAGACTGCTTCGTATGATAAGCCAACAATTCGTTTAAAGTGCGCTTGATATACAGAATTTCCCTTGCCTGAATCTCAATATCTACTGCCTGACCCTGAGCACCACCCAACGGTTGGTGAATCATAATCCGAGAGCTGGGTAGGGATAGACGCTTTCCGTGCTCGCCTGCTGCTAACAAAAATGCGCCCATGCTCGCCGCTAAACCGTAGCAAATCGTAACGACGTCTGGTCGAACTTGCTGCATCGTATCGTAGATTGCCATGCCTGCCGACACCGAGCCACCTGGAGAATTGATGTAGATCTGGATATCTTTTTCAGGATCATCGGCGTCTAGGTAAAGCAGTTGAGCCACGATGGAATCTGCGACATCGTCGTTGACGGGAGTGCCCAGGAAAATGATGCGTTCGCGTAAAAGACGAGAGTAGATATCAAAGGCGCGATCGCCTCTTCCCGATTGTTCTAGCACCATGGGTACAACGTTTTGCACCTCGGCAGTAGAGTCAAAAGGATACGAGCTTGAGCAGTTAAACCCTAAAGATCTGGCACTAAACAAGGAAAATTCGGAATCATTGGGCTGGGGCATAAGACCTGAAAATACGATGAACTCTTATTTTGAATGAAAAAATTAGCTTGATTCGGGGGCTGTTGACTCAAGCACCCTTACTCTACCCGACAATTATGCACTAACTGCCTTAAAACCGAGGGAAGAATGAAACATGATCGCTTCGAGGTGTCCCGAGGGGATCGCTTCATTCTTCCCCTATCCTACTTCGATTCAGATTTAGGCGTTTGCTTGCTAGATTTCCCCTTCGATTTTTTAGGGGTTTCCGCAGCCTCTTCTATCTCATCATCACAAGCTTCTTCCAGCACTTCGTCCGCAACCTCTTCTACTACTTCAGCGGCAACATCGATCGCCGCACTAGATGCAGCCTCTACTTCAGCAGCTGTTTCCGCTACTTCTACGTCCTCTTCCAATTCTTCCTCAGCAGGCTTCAGTGATCCCTCTGGAACCAGTTCTATAGAACCTTGCTCCTCCAACCAGCCCAGAATTTTATCCTTAAGCAAATCTTCCGAAACAACTTCCCGCAGACGTTCCAGGTCAATCTCCCGATCCTGTCCGGCATATTCAGCCAAAATTTCATTCATTTTGGTTTCGATGGCGATCGCCTCTACTTCAAGAGATTGTTGCTTAGCAATTTCTCCCAAAGCCAAAGTACGCTGAATTCGCGTAATCGACTCAGGACGCGCCTGCTGCCGCAGCATGGCAACAATTTCCTGGGTGAACATCTTTTTAACGTCCATCCCTTGCTGACTAAACTGCATCGCCGTTTGGGTTACAGAATAATCAATTTCTTGTTTCACCAAAGTTTCAGGCAGTTCAACTTCAATGTGCTTCACTAACTCAGTTAGCAAAGCTTCCTGTTTGTTGTCCTTGGTCTTTTGGTCGGCTTCTTTCTGATAACGGGTTTCTAGCGACTCCCGCAGTTCTGCCAAGGTTTCAAAATCGCTGACTTCCTGAGCAAAATCGTCATCTAGTTCTGGTAGCTCTTGAGCCTTTAGTTCCTTAAGGGTAATCGTGAATACGGCGGGTTTACCAGCCAAATCTTCCTGAGGATAGCCTTCTGGGAAAGTCACTTCCACTTCCTTGGTTTCTCCAGGACTCATGCCGAAAGTTCCTTCAATAAATCCAGGAATAAACTTGCCTTCGGACAGCTCGATCTGAAAATCTTCGGCGCTCCCGCCGGGAATCTCGCCAGGCTCTTCGCCTTCGAGCGCATCGGCAAAGCGTCCGGCAAAATCCACGATCGCCATATCCCCCTGCTCAGCCACCCGCCCTTCGACTGGAACCAACGTCGCAGCCCGTTTACGGTAATCTTCCAGCACCGTATCTACTTTGCTAGGGTCGTACTTCACTTCCTCTGCTTGGACAATCAACCCGGTGTACTCACCCAGCTTTACCTCGGGCGGCACGTCTATTGCTGCTGCAAAGGTCAGGGGCGAACCTGGCTCAAACTGCTCTACCAACTCGTCGAAAGACGACTGGAGACTGAACTGACCCATCGTTTGAATTTTTTCGGTCTCGACCGCCTTTTTCAAGCTGTCTTGAATTAAATCTTCGACCACTGTGGCTTTAATTCGGCTCGAACCAAACCGCTGTAACAAAACTTGGCGGGGCACTTTGCCCTTACGGAACCCAGGAATGCTGGCATTACGAGTAAACTCCTGGAGAGCCTTCTCGTAAGCCTTTGATGACATCTCAGGGGTGATCTCGATTTCTAGACCAATTTGACTGGCGGGGAGCTTTTCCTGGGTAACTTTCATTAGAATTTCTCTTTGCGTGTCGCTTCTTAAGGGGCTGAAACTATTCAGCTTTGCCGCAACTAGCTATAGTAGCTGACTTCTGACTCAACTGCTTAGGAGTGCAACAAATCTCGTTACGCTTCAATTAAGAGAGAGAGTCAGAAACTGGGGACATTAGTTAATGTATCTCTTAATATCGCCTTCTTCAAAAACGGCAAGAGATCCGCTATGATTTGGGGAAACAAACAGAGAAAGATTCGAGCGGATACGCACCAATCAATAGGTGGACAAAACCTGGGTAAGTCTACAGAATTTAATGAGACAGAGCGATCGCCCAAACCTGGGTCGCCCTACCAAAGCCTTGTAACAGGCGATTGATTAACTTCTGACTACCCTTGATGCGCTCTTTCCACTACTCTGGTTTGTAACTAGAATTTTCAAAAAACTTTAAGTTCGTTTCTAATGGAAAACCCCGTTTATCGTTTGATTGGAGGATATTGAGTTTGGTCAAAACTTATCGAGTTGCTATTTTAGGTGCGACGGGAGCCGTTGGCACTGAGCTTTTGGATTTGCTGTCGGAGCGAAATTTTCCGTTGGCTGAATTGAAGCTTTTAGCCTCGCCTCGTTCGGCTGGTGAGAAGCTGTCATTTGCAGGTGAAAAGCTTGTAGTTGAAGCGGTGGGCGATCGCTCCTTCGACAGCATTGATCTGGTTCTAGCTTCTGCCGGAGGTTCCATCTCCAAAGCTTGGGCAGACAAAATTGTTGATGCCGGAGCCGTCATGATTGACAACTCTAGCGCCTTCCGAATGCGTCCTGATGTCCCTCTGGTCATTCCGGAGGTTAACCCTGGCGCAGCGGCTCAGCATCAAGGTATTATTGCCAATCCCAACTGCACCACAATCTTGATGGCAGTGGCAATCTATCCCTTGCATCAGGTACAGCCTATTCGTCGAATTGTGGCTGCAACCTATCAATCTGCCAGTGGGGCAGGTGCCAGAGCTATGGAGGAGGTAAAAGTCCAGGCACAGGCAATTCTGAATGGAGAAGAGCCTAAATCTGAAATTTTCCCCTACCCCTTAGCATTCAACCTTTTTCCGCACAACACCCCGATTAACGACCAGGGCTATTGTGAAGAAGAAATGAAAATGGTTAACGAGACCCGAAAAATCTTTGCGGCACCTAATCTGCGAATAACGGCGACCTGTATACGGGTTCCCGTATTGCGCGCCCACTCAGAAGCGCTTAATCTAGAGTTTGAGTCACCTTTTGCCGTGGCTGAAGCCCGCGAGATTTTGAGCCAAGCTCCGGGAGTCAAGCTAGTTGAAGATTGGCAGGCAAACCATTTCCCTATGCCCAGCGAAGCAAGCGGGCAAGACGAAGTGTTGGTGGGGCGGATTCGTCAGGACATTTCTGACCCCAATTGTCTGGAACTTTGGCTAAGCGGTGACCAGATCCGTAAAGGAGCCGCTTTGAACGCGATCCAAATTGCTGAATTGCTGAGCGCACAAGATTTGATTTATCCAGTAAAAATGACAGCGGCTGCCCTGTAAGCAGTCAAAAATAATGAAGTTCGATGATCGAGGAGTGGGTAACGTGTGGTAGATTTTGGACGTGTGGTGACTGCAATGATCACACCGTTTGCTAAAGACGGTAGTGTAGATTATGCTCTGGCTGAACGGTTAGCTATTCACCTGGTTGAGCATGGTAGTGATACATTGGTGGTCTGTGGAACAACAGGCGAATCACCTACGCTAAGTTGGGATGAAGAGTTTGAACTGTTTCAGGTGGTTCAAAAAGCAATTTTTGGGAAGGCTAAAATTATCGCAGGGGCAGGGTCAAATTCTACGAAGGAAGCGATCGCTGCCACACAAAAGGCAGATAAGCTAAGATTAGATGGAACACTGCAAGTGGTTCCTTACTACAATAAGCCTCCCCAAGATGGGCTTTACCAGCATTTCCGGGCGATCGCCGAAGCCAGTCCCGATCTTCCCGTAATGCTTTATAACGTTCCAGGACGTACAGGTCAAAATTTGGCACCCGAAACCGTAATTCATCTCGCCGAGATTCCAAACATTGTGGCAATCAAGGAAGCCAGTGGTAGCCTTGACCAAGTTAGCCAAATTCGGCGCTCTACCCCGCCTGAGTTCAGCATTTACTCTGGCGACGATTCTTTAACGCTACCCATGTTGGCAGTGGGCGCGAAAGGAGTCGTGAGCGTGGCAAGTCATCTGGTGGGAGATCTGATGCAGCAAATGGTTCAGGTATTTGAACAAGGTCAAGTTCAGGCTGCCCGCCAAATTCATTTGCAACTTCTCCCCCTGTTCAAAGCTCTGTTTGTTACCGCGAATCCTATTCCATTGAAAGCCGCTCTAAGGCTACAGGGTTGGCAAGTCGGTTCTACCCGTCCGCCTTTAGCAGATCAGTCCCTCGACGTTGATCAAATCCTTCGCAAAGTCATGAAAGAACTAGGATTGCTTCCCGTATAGCGTGTTACTTGCGGATCACAAATTTGTCCACAACAAATTTGTTTACAACAGATTTGCTCACAACTGAATAGGTAGCAAACGAGTTTCATTTTTATCCCTGAGTTCTGTCATTTCCATGAACTCAAGGTTCTGTTTTCTATCAACGCCTTCGTTGCAAAAGTTTCTAAACACCCTGAAGAATAAAGGACACACATGAGTCAAAACGGTTCAGCTAACGTATTAAAAGTTATCCCCCTCGGCGGATTACACGAAATTGGTAAAAACACATGCGTATTTGAGTACAACGATGAAATTATCCTACTCGATGCCGGGCTAGCCTTCCCTTCCGACGGTATGCATGGGGTCAATATTGTGCTTCCTGACATGACCTACCTGCGGGAAAATCGTCACAAAATTAAAGGCATGATCGTCACGCACGGGCATGAAGATCACATTGGTGGCATTGCTTTCCACCTCAAGCAATTTGATATTCCGGTCATCTATGGACCTCGCTTAGCGATGGCGTTGCTGCAAGACAAGTTAGAGGAAGCCGGAGTTTCCGATCGCACCGAACTCCGCACTGTTCGCCCCCGTGACATGGTGCGCATCGGTTCCCATTTCTTGGTGGAATACATCCGCAATACTCACTCTATGGCGGACAGCTTTACCGTCGCAATTCATACGCCCTTGGGCGTCGTCATCCATACAGGCGACTTCAAAATTGACCATACTCCTGTAGATGGTGAAACCTTTGATTTGCAGCGGTTGGCAGAGCATGGAGAAAAGGGTGTGTTGTGCCTAATTAGTGACTCTACTAACTCTGAAATACCAGGATTTACACCTTCTGAACGATCGGTTTTTCCTAACCTCGATCGCATCTTTTCCCAAGCTCCAGGGCGGCTCTTGGTCACGACGTTTGCCTCCTCAGTGCATCGCGTCAACATGATTTTGGAATTGGCGAAAAAGAACAAGCGATCGGTCGCTGTTTTGGGGCGCTCCATGCTGAATGTGATTGCCCACGCGCGAAACCTGGGATACATCAAATGCACGGACGATATCTTCGTGCCGCTCAACACGGTCAACAAACTACCCGATAATAACGTTCTGATTTTGACTACCGGGTCGCAAGGTGAGCCGATGGCAGCCATGACTCGGATTGCTAACCAGGAACACCGCCAAGTCAAAATCCGGGAAGGCGATACGGTCGTTTTCTCAGCTAACCCGATTCCAGGCAACACGATCGCGGTCGTCAACACCATCGACAAACTGATGATGCAAGGCGCGAAAGTAGTTTATGGCAAGGATAAAGGCATCCACGTTTCTGGGCACGGCGCTCAGGAAGATCAGAAAATGATGATTGCCTTGACTCGTCCTAAGTTTTTCATACCTGTTCACGGCGAACACCGGATGTTGGTTAAACACTCCGAAACCGCTCAGAGCATGGGCATTCCGGCAGAAAATATGATTATCATCGATAACGGTGATGTGGTGGAACTGACTCCAGATAGCATTCGGGTTTCAGGTAAGGTGCCTTCTGGTATTGAGCTGGTAGATTCTTCTCGTTCGGGCATTGTCCAAGAGCGCGTTCTTAAAGAACGTCAGCAAATGGCTGAAGAAGGTATTGTTACCGTTGCCGCTGCCATTAACTCGAAAGGTGAACTAATAGCGAAGCCTGAAGTCCATTTGCGGGGTGTTGTGACCAGCATTGAAAAGGGTCGCCTCGAAAAAGCCGTGTCCCAGAGTATTGAGAACGTTGTTAAAAATGGCTGGTCAGAAATTGCCCAACCTTTGAGCAATGGCAAGGTCACTGAGGTGAACTGGGTTAAGCTGCAAGCAGATATTGAAGCAGACTTGCGGCGATTGCTGCGACGCGAACTTCAGTCTAGCCCTACGCTAGTGTTCATGATGCAGACTTCAACACAACAGATTTCAACACAACAGGCTCCATCACAACAGGCTGTATCACACCAGACTTCGATGCCACAGCCTGCGGTACAACAGGCTTCGACACAGTCCGTCGCGCCGAGCAGCTCTAGGAGGCAGCGATCGACTGCGAAGGTTGCTTCCTAGTAATCTTATAGTTTCTCTTTAAGTTGAAAGTAAAATTTGAAAAGGCGATCGCCAGGTCGCCTTTTTGAGTGTTATGGTGTTAGACGGAAATCACCACGAAAGTATTTCAATTTCTTTTTTTATGTCGAGTTTTGACTCATTTACAAACCGTAGCTTCCGATACACTTCATCAACAAAATATCAGGTGGAGCTGCCCTATTTCAAAAGCTTATCAATCATAAAAACCCGTATTTCTACGAACTTCCATCCGGTTTTCTTCGGACAAAATAGCGATGTCAGTTGAAGAAATGTCAATGAAATGTAGCCTTCTACACATGAGTAAAGCGGAAATTTTTCTACCATTGAAGAAGTATTGGTTGGTTA
>Ga0335397_10001953_pt1 | contig 28018 bp, 27 predicted proteins | sample MAT04_FD_205740 | JGI IMG/M metagenome (GOLD analysis project Ga0335397, IMG submission 205740) | Freshwater microbial communities from Lake Fryxell liftoff mats and glacier meltwater in Antarctica - MAT-04 (spades assembly) (version 2) ... | reverse complement strand
GCGGCGACGAGCCTCGCGCCGTCGTCATCGGCTCGGGGATCGGCGGTTCGGCGGCGACCCTCCTGCTCGCGCATGCGGGCATCCCCGCCACGCTGGTCGAGAAGAATCGCCGCGTCGGCGGTTCGTGTTCAGGCTACGAAAAACAGGGCTTTCGCATCGACATCGGCACGCACATGTTCTGCCGCGGAGCGAAGGGCCCGCTCGGCGACGTGCTGCGCCGCGCCGGACGACCGAGCGCGATCGACTTCGTGCGCACGCGCGACATTGCAGAGCTCCGCTTCATCGATCCGAACGACTCGACGAAGGTGCGCGGCGTCGCCGTGCCCGCCGACGTCTCGCGCATGCCGCGCTTCGCCTTCGAGATCGCGCGCGCCCTCGACCTCTCGGTACCCGACGCGCTCCGCGCGGCGCGTCTGTTCACGCACATCCTCTCGATGAGCGACGCCGAGGTCAGCTCCTGGGATCACCGGAGCATCGAGGAGTTCCTCGAGCCGTTCACCGATCACGCGCCCACGATCGGCGTGTTCGGCTTCCTGCTCGGGCTCTACTTCATCCTCCCGTACTGGGAGGTGTCCGCGGGCGAGGCGCTCTGGTGCTTCCGGCGCATGGCCCACGACAACGCGCTCAGCTACCCGAGGGGCGGCTCCATCGCGATCCCCGAGACGTACGTTCGCCTTGCCGAGGAGGACGGTGCACAGGTCCGTACCGGGACGGGCGTTCGGCGCGTGCTCGTGCGCGAGGGGAGGGTGACGGGTGTCGAGCTCGCCGACGGCACGGTGCTCCCGGCCACGATCGTGATCTCGACGTCGAGCGTACGCACGACCGTGAGCAAGCTCGTCGGGCACGAGCACTTTCCCGAGGCCTACTCCGACGGCGCGATGAAGATCCGCGGCTCGTACATCGCCGTGCAGGCGAAGATCGGCCTCCGCAAGAAGCTCGTCGAGGCGGGGTGCATCGTCGGCGGCGTCGGTGACGGCGTCGACCTCGCGCGCGTCGGCACGAACGACATGAAGGAGATGTTCGCGCATCTCCTCCGGGGCGAGGTGCCGCCCATCGTGCCCTTCTACTGCCCGGTCCCCACCAACTTCGACGCGAGCCTCGCGCCTCCCGGTCACCAGCTGCTCACGCTCTGTGCGGTCGCGCCGACGAGCGACGTCGCGCTCGCTTCGCCGCCCGCGGCGTGGGAGGAGGCGATGCTGCGGACGATCCGTCGCGTCGTCCCCGGCATCGACGAGCACGCCACGTTCATCGACACGTTCGACGTGAGCTTCATCGAGAGCTGGATCGGCAAGGAGTTCGGCCCGGCCGTTTCGACGGGGCAGACGCCCGATCAGGTCGGCAAGAAGCGTTGGAAGGTCCACACGCCGCTCCGCGGGCTCTACCTCGCGGGATGCAACGCGGGAGCGCGCGGCGTCGGGACCGAGCTCGCGGCGGCGAGCGCGATGGAGTGCGTGGATCGCGTGCTCACCGATCTCGGGCGGGAGATCTTCGCGCCCGAGGTCCGCCGGTCGCCAGCTCGGACCGCCGCGGGCGTCCTCGCGCGGGCCGCGGTGAGGCCGGTCGCGTGGGCGACGCGCGCCTGAGCCAAGGAATTCAGGCACTCCGACGATCGTTGCCCGACTTGCGCAGGCAGGGCGGCGCGGGTTGGCGCGGCGCCGGCAATCTTCCTCCCCGTGACGGACAAGGGAGCAGCGGGGCGTGCCCGAACCGCTGAGCCGCGAGCGCCGCAAAGGGCTTTACGACGGCCCACGAAATGCCGCTAGATAGCGGGCGGTGCCGAAGAACGCCCGTATCGTAGCGATCCTCGCTCTCGCCGGTGCGTGCGCGACGGCGTCGTGCGATCGGTGCGGCGGCGATGCGAGCGCCGACAAGAAGGACGCCGCCGCGGCGACGCCCTCCGCGAGCGTGAGCGCCAGCACGAGCGCCAGCGCCGTTCCGGTCGAGCGCGATGCGGCCCCTGCCTTCGCTCCGGCGAGCGACGCGGCCGCGAGCGCGCAGGACGGCGCCGCGCCCGACGCCGGCCCCTCGGCCTGTCGCCTTGCGTACGGTCCCGCCGAGCAGCCGTTCCGCGGCCCTGCCGCGATCGTCACGGCCGGCAACGAGCTCAGGCTGATCGCGAACGACGGCGGCAAGCCGCGCGTCTATCCGCTCCCGCTCGCGGCTCCTCCGGCGGCCTCGGCGGCGCTTCCGGCTCCGCCGAAGCCTTCGTCCTTCGTCGCGATGCGCTGGCCTCCGTGCGAGATGGCGGGGCGCTGGGCGTACTGCCAGGCGGTCGGCGGTATCGTCTACCGCACGACGCTCGGCGCGAGCGATTCGAAGCCGATCGCCAAGAGCGCGCCGAGCACGCGCATCACGGCTGCAGCGCTCGGCCCGGACCACGCGGTCGTCGCGACGCTCGACTCGAGACGGACGACCGAGGGCGTGATGCTCCAGGCGTTCGTGACGCTCGACGACGGCGAGACTACGCGTCTCTCCGACGACGGCGCAGGCGCGACGGTGCTGCGCGTCGTGCCTCGTGGTGAAGGTGCGGTCGCGCTCTATCTCGACGCGCGGATGGCGATGCTTCCGGTGCACGCGCGGCCGATGTCGCTCCGCGGCAAGGAGCTCGCGCTCGCCGACGACGCCGTCGTCTTCGTCGGTGGGCCGCCCGAGCGTGGCATCGATCTGACCGGCGCGCTGGCGGGCAAATCACTCTTCGCCCTCATTGCGACCGCGCGCGAGACCAGCGAATTCGGAATGGCCGCCATCCCGATCGCGGAGCACCCCAAGGAGGACGTGCAGGCGGCCTGGTCGCTCTACCCGAACGGCCTCGACCCCGCGCCGATGGCCGCGACGATCCACGGCACCGGCGACGGCCCCGCGTGGGTCGCGCGCGTCAGGCCGAGCGAGCGCGCGGCCGGGTCGCCGCGGGTCCTCGAGCTCGGTCGCCTCGACACCGCCGGGGCCTTCTCGTCGATGGGCGTCATCGCGACCGACAAGAGGATCACCGACATCGCCATCGCCGCCGATTCGTACGGCTCCGTCTGGGTCCTCTACGGCGACGCGAACGCGACGTGGCTCGAGCGTCGCGTGTGTCCGTGAGCGATCAGGGAAGCGCGCACACGCGCTCGGGGCTCGTGGCGCCGAGGATCGCGACGCTCGCGTCCTCGTCCGCGGGCGTGCACCCGCGGCTCACGAGGTCCGTGCCGGCGCCGCACGTGTCGTCGTGAATCGCCTGCGCCTCGTGGCACAACGTCGGCCACGTCGCGCTGCGATACGGCGCACGCTGGACCCCGAGGTACGCGTTGCACGCCTCGGCGGCGCGGCCCTGCGCGGCGACGAGGTACCCGGGCGCGAGCCGAGGCGGGCGAGCCGGCGCGTCGTGACCGGGCTCGCCGGTGAGGGCGGACCACTGGTTCGCGGTGCCGTTGTCAAACGTGCAAGATACACGGAAACGACGGCCGGCCTTCACCGGAAGCCCCCGCTCGAGCACGTAGGCGCTCTCCCAGGCCCAGCGCCAGCGCGGGATGTCGAGAGCCGCGCTCCACGAGCCGTCGCCCTGCTCGACCTCGACGAGAAGGCTCGCGCCCCGTGTCTGCATGCGGCCGAGGACGACGTGGAGCGTTCCGTCGAAGGGCGCGACCGACGCGCACGAGCTCGTCACGAACAGATGCTCTCCGCTCGCCGTCGATTCCGTCGCACGGGCGAGGTCGGTGCCGCACGCGGTGAGACGGGCGTCGGCGCGAGCGCGCGCGCCTGCTACGTCCGGACCGGCCAGCCGCGAAAAGGCGTTGTCGCGACTGCAGGGGGAGGAGGGGTCGGTCGAGACCCCGGTGGGGCAAGGGACCTCGACCGGCGCTACGACCGACACGGCCACGATGGGGCGTACGGCGCGTCGCGCGCTCTCGCCGGCGACCCACAGGTCGACACCCGAACGATCGGATCTGCCGGAGAGGTGTTTGACTGCATAGTGCACGCGTATCACGACGGCTCCGCCCGACGGGATGCGCACCGAGGCGCCCGTCGGCAGGAACGTCGCGCCCTCCTGGGGCCCGCCCGTGCTGCTCGCCCCCAGCGAGGGCCCGAGCGCGAGGTCATCGAGCCCGCCTCCACATTCGAAGCCCGCGCGGCCGTCGTGCCGCTCGCGTGCGCGCGCGGTCGCGGCGCCCTGCGCGCCCACCACGAAACCGCCGAGACTGCGTACGCCGAACGGCGTGCCCGCGTGCCACCTGGCGGCGGTGACCCAGAGGCCGTCGCGGCCCGCCGGAAGGTCGAGGACGAAGCATCGGATCTCGTCGGTCACGAACGGGTTCGCGGGCGCCTGGTACGAAACGCCGCCGGCGGGCTCGAGGCGGAGGTCGGCAGGCCCAGGCGGGAGGGCAGGGGCTCTCGGTGCGCGCTCGACGTGATCACGCGGGTCTCCCTCGGGCGCACCGGCCGCGGCCCATGCCGCGAGGGTGGCGATCGCATCGCTGTCCAGCACACGCGAGGACGTCAGCGGCGCGCCCGCGCGTCCGGGCGGCCAGGGCGGCATGTCACGCGCGGAGGCCCTCTCGGCGATCAGCGACGCGATCGACTTCGCGGCCACGCGATCCAGCGGAAAGCCGCCGGTGCCGTCGACCACGTGGCACCCGCTGCATTCACGCTGCACGATGGGCTCGACGTCCCGGAACCACGTCGGCGCCGGGCTGCTCGCGTCCGGGGCCGCGACGCCGAAGGGCGCACCCGCCGGCGAGGCCGCATCGCTCGACGAGCACGCTCCTCCGCTCGTCGCCGCGACCACAAGCGCGAGCGTCAGCATCGTCAGGTTCGCGGGGGCACCACCCAAAGCGTCTCGAACATGCAACTGCACTCGCGCGGCGTCCACTCCCGGAGGGTGCTCTAATGGAGGAGAGCCGCATGACGACTGGCCCCGACTCCGTTCCCCCGCTCGAAGCCTCCGCAGAACGCGGCATCTTTGCCCTCGGCGAGGTCATCGCCGACAGCTACGAGATACGTGCCGTCCTCGGTGAGGGCGGGATGGGGCAGGTCTTCGACGCCTGGGACCGGAACCTCTCGCGCCGCGTCGCCATCAAGGCCAACTTCGCCGAGGTCGTGCAGTCGGTCCGTGTGGAGGCGCAAGGGCTCGCCGCGATCCGTCACAACGGCGTCGTCGGCGTGTACGCGTTCGGGTCGCACCAGGGCATCGACTACATGGTGATGGAGCACGTCGCAGGCGTGACGCTCGCGCATCACCTCGAGAGGCTCGAGGGGGGCGGGCTTCCGCTCGCCGAGAAGCTCGACGTCCTCGTGGCCATCGCGGACGGCCTCGCGGCCATCCACCGCGCGGGGATCTCGCACGGTGACATCAAGCCGGAGAACGTCCTCCTCTCCGCGAGCGGGCGCGTCGTGCTCACCGACCTCGGTCTGGTCCGTGCCGCGTACCAGCCCGACGGCGGCGTCGTCGCGGGAACGCCCGGGTACATGGCGCCGGAGATCGTCTCGCCGACGATCGCCAATGCGGGCTGGCACTACGTCGACGCGTACGCGTTCGGTGTGCTCGCGTTCCGCGTCCTCGCCGGCGTGCTCCCGTTCGAGGCGGACAGCGTCGTCCTCATGCTCTTCAAGCACCACCACGAGGCACCCCCGAAGCTCGACAACGTGGCGGGCATCCCGAAGCGGCTGAGCGAGCTCGTCGACAATCTGCTCGCCAAGGAGCCCACGGAGCGTCCGCAGTCCATGGACGCCGTGGTCTGGCAGCTCCGCGCCACGAAGGAGGAGCTCGCGCGCGAGGTGGTGCAGGTCACGGCGCCGCCGCTCGCCGTGCTCGTGGTCGACGACGACGTCGACATCGCGCGTCTCGTCGCGATGTACGTGAAGAAGGCCGCGCCCACGGCCGAGATCACCATCGCGCGCGACGCCAAGGAGGCCCTCGCCGCGTTCCGCGCCAAGCCCCCGCGCCTCGTCTTCCTCGATCTCATGATGCCCCAGACGAGCGGCTTCGAGCTCTTCACGTACCTGCGCGGCGTCCACCTCGTCGATGCCTCGACCGTGGTGGCCATGAGCGCCGGCGGGTCGGCCACGGACGTCCAGCTGATGCTCGAGCTCGGCGCGCACGACTTCATCCCCAAGGGGCCCGAGCTCCGGGGGCGTGTCACGCGCATCGTCGAGATGCTCGCGAAGAGTCAGTAGCGCCCCTCCCAGGCGCTCGCGCGTCTGTGCTAGTTTCGGCGCTCCATGGAGCCCGTAGGCGACGACTCTGATCAACGTACGCGCGCGTATTACGACGAGTTCAGCAAGATCTACGAGCGGCATCGCCGCCCGAACGACGCGACCGGCTACCACGCCCTCGTCGACGACCTCGAGGTGGAGCTCTGCGCGCGCTACGGGAGGGGCCGCGAGGTCCTCGAGTGCGGCTGCGGCACCGGGCTCATCCTCGAGCGCCTCGCCGGGTTCGCGAGCCGCGCCGTCGGCATCGATCTCTCGCCGGGCATGCTCGATCACGCGCGCGAGCGCGGCCTCGAGGTGAAGGAGGGGAGCGTCACGGAGCTTCCGTTCGACGACGCCACCTTCGACGTCACGTGCTCGTTCAAGGTGCTCGCCCACGTCCCGGACATCGGCAAGGCGCTCTCGGAGATGGCGCGTGTCACGCGTCCGGGCGGCGTCATGATCGCCGAGTTCTACAACCCGCTCAGCTTTCGCGGCCTCGCCAAGCGGTTCGGTCCGGCGGGCAAGGTGGGCGAACGCACACGTGAGAGCGCCGTCTACACGCGGTTCGACGCGCCGTGGGTGCTCGAGCGCATCCTCCCCCCGAATACGCGCATCGAAGCGGCGAGGGGCATCCGCATCGTGACGCCTGCGGCCTTCGTGATGCACGTCCCCGGCCTGAGCGGAATACTTCGTCGCGCCGAGCGGTTGCTCTGCGACTCTCCTGCCGCGGTTCTCGGTGGTTTCTATGTGGCGGTGATCCGCAAGGGTTGAGCTCTCCGAGAGCCCACGGAGCGGGCTATTTTGCCCGCTCTGCCCGATAAAAACCGAGGCGCGATTAGGCCCGAAAGGGTCACTCGCGCGTCTATACTGGATCCGATGCGTTTTCTCGCACGCGCGCTCAAGTTCATCGCGCTCTTCGCTGCCTTCGGTCTCGCCGCCTTCCTCGCCTTCCGCCTCCACGGGAACGGGCTCTGGGACGGGCTCGCACCTGCGAGCGCGGCGGCCACCGACGCCAACGGAAAGTCGCACACCCCGGCCAACTACGACCTCACGCAGCTGAAGGTCGTCAACGAGGTCCTGAAGAACGTCCGGGACAAGTACGTCGACCCGAAGCGCGTGAAGCCGAAGGACATGCTCCTGTCCTCGCTCAACTACGTGCAGCGTGACGTCGCGCAGGTCATCGTCCTCCACGAGGAGAACCAGCCCACCGTGAAGGTGCGCGTCGACACGCAGGAGCGTGAGTTCCGCGTCGACAACGTGCTCGGTCTCTGGGACGTGAGCGCGCGCCTCCGCGAGATCTTCGGCTTCGTGCAGGAGAACCTCAAGGGCACCGAGGTCGATCTCCGCGAGGTCGAATACGCCGCGTGCAACGGCATGCTCCACACGCTCGACCCGCACAGCGTTCTCTTGTCGCCCGAGGCGTACAAGGAGATGAACCTGTCGACGAGCGGCCAGTTCGGCGGCCTCGGCATCGTCATCTCGATCCGCGATCAGCAGCTCACGGTCATCAATCCGATGCCCGGCACGCCCGCCTTCCGCGCGGGCGTGAAGAAGTACGACCGCATCATGAAGATCGGCGGCGAGTCGACGCTGAACATGGGCCTCAACGAGGCTGTCCAGCATCTCCGCGGCGCGCCCGGCACCAAGGTCACCGTGTGGCTCCGTCGTGACGGTCCCGAGGGCTTCCAGACCCCCAAGCCCTTCGAGCTCACGCGCGAGGTCATCAAGGTCGCGAGCGTCGAGAGCAAGCTCCTCGCCGACAACATCGGGTACGTGCGCCTCAAACAGTTCCAGGCGAACACCGCCAAGGACCTCGACGACGCCCTCACCAAGATGAAGGCGACCGGCGAGCTCAAGGGCCTCGTCCTCGACCTCCGCGGCAACCCCGGCGGCCTCCTCGAGCAGGCGGCGCGCGTTGCCGACAAGTTCCTCGTCAGCGGCCCGATCGTCGCGACCGTGGGAAATCCGGGCTCCGGTGAGGATCGCGAAGAGAAGGTCGCGCACGCCGAGGGCACCGAGCCGAACTACCCGATCGCGCTCCTCGTGAACGGCTCCTCCGCAAGCGCGAGCGAGATCGTCGCGGGCGCGCTCAAGAACCACGACCGCGCCATCGTCATCGGCGAGACCACGTTCGGCAAGGGCTCGGTCCAGCTCGTCTTCACCGAGCTCCCCGATCGCGCCGCGCTCAAGCTCACGATCGCACAGTACCTCACCGAGCCCGGCGACATCTCCATCCAGGGCACGGGCGTCACGCCGGACATCGAGCTCGACCCGATGACCGCCGACACCCAGGAGATGGACCTCACGGTCGACACCGGCACGATGCTGAAGGAGCGCGATCTCGCGCGCACCCTGCAGAACGCCAAGATCCGCGAAGGCCAGAAGCCGCAGGAGGTCGTCCGCTACAACCTCCCCGAGTCGCTCCGTCGTGAGCTCCGCGAGCGCGGTGGCGACCCCGACGAGGTGATGGGCAATGATTTTCCGAGCAAGGACTTCCCCGTGAAGTTCGCCCGTGACGTCGTCGCCAAGGTCCCGCACGGAAAGCGCCTCGAGCAGCTCAAGGCCGCCAAGCAGGTCATCAACGACGCGCGCACGGGCGAGCTCGCCAAGGTCGGCAACGACCTCCAGGGCCTCGGTATCGACTGGAGCGACGCTCCCGCGGACGTCGCGCCGGCCGCCCAGGGCGCCCCGCCGCCGAACGTCGAAGTGAAGCTCGAGACGGATCGCCCCGGCAACGAGGTGAACGCCGGCGATCCGATGCAGCTGAAGGTGACGGTCACGAACAAGGGCACCGCCACCCTGAACCGCCTCGCGGCGGTCACGAAGAGCGATAGCGGGCTCTACGACAACAAGGAGCTCGTCATCGGCAAGCTCGAGGCGGGCAAGACGAAGACGGCGATGATCCCGCTCGGCTGGTGTGACGTCGACGGCCGCAAGGCCGGCTCGACGGCCGTGCTGCCGACGAACGCGCCGCGCACGTGCAAGATCCCGCGCGACACGCTCTCACGCCAGGACGGCATCAGCGTTCGCTTCGACGAGGCGCGCGGTCGCGCCCCGGCACCGCAGAATCTCAGGGTCGCCGTGAAGGCGCTCGAGCGTCCGCTCTTCGCCTACAGCTACCAGATCTCCGACGCCCGCAAGGGCAACGGCGACGGCAAGGTGCAGAAGGGCGAGCACCTCACGCTCTACCTTTCGGTGAAGAACGTCGGCAAGGGCAAGAGCTTCGAGACGCAGGTGAACCTGCGCAACCTCTCGGGCGACGGGCTCCTCCTCCACGAGGGTCGGTTCGACATCTCGAACATGCAGCCCGGCGAGGTGAAGAAGGTCGCGTTCACGTTCGACGTCGAGTCGCCGCTCGCCGACCCCGAGGCGAAGGTCGAGCTGTCGATCGCCGACCGTGACCTCCGCGAGACGGTCGTCGAGAAGGTGCGTATGCCCATCGCCGTTCCGACCCCGCTCACGACCGCGAGCGGCACGATGCGCGCGAAGTCGGGCGGCGCGACGCTGTTCGAGTCCGGCGACGCGAGCTCGCGCAGCTTCGGTCGCCTCGGCGCCTCGACGGCCGTGACCGTGCAGGCGAGCTCGGGCGACATGACCAAGGTGTCGCTCGGCGACGGCCGCTTCGGCTTCGTGAAGACGACCGAGCTCGAGCAGGGCGGCACGCCCTCCGCGCAGGTTCCCTTCGAGGAGGTCATGCGCCGCTATCCGCCCTCGATCGAGGTTCAGCCCACCGTCCTCGCGACGAGGGACGCGACCACGACCATCAAGGGCGTGACGAGCGACTCCGATCGCCTGCTCGACGCCTACATCTTCGTGGGCTCGAAGAAGATCTTCTACCGCTCGAACCGCAACGGCCAGGACCCGAAGCGGATGCCCTTCGAGGCGACCATCCCGCTGCGCCCCGGCGTGAACGTGGTCACGGTCGTCGCACGTGAGAATCCCGACACGGTCGGTCGCAAGACGATCATCGTCCGCAAGGACGGCCCGAACGGCGAGATCCTCCAGACGCCGAAGACCGAAGAAGACGGCGAAGCGGGCGGCGGCGACGACTAGTCGCCCGGGGCGAAGGACCTACAGGTCCTTCGCCTGCTTCAGCTGCGTGCGGTGCTCGTCGGTGATGCCGTCGCCGTCGGTGATGTCCCAGAGCATCTGACCGAGGACGTAAGCGCCGTCGTCGCCGTTGATCACCTTCGTCGACGCGAGAGAGATGACCTCCGCGATTCGCGGGTCGGTCACGACGTTCCCCATCGTGTAGCGGTCGTCCGTGCCGCCCGGGGCGCACGCCCGGTTGAGCGAGAACGGCCGAAAGTAGAAGTGCGCCACCGCGCCGGCGGGCACCTTCAAGACGTGGCTGTGCAGGATAATGCCGTTCTGCGTCGCGGGGTTCTTGGCGATGAACGAGAGGCCCGCGGGCATCGTCACCTCGACCTCGGCGGTGGTGGAGTTCTTCAGGCCGACGCAGACGAGGATGAGGTCGCTGCCGTACTCGACGTAGGTCTTGCCCTTGCAGCTCACGTCGACGTCGCCGGTGAGCTCGCCCTCGATCGTCACCCCTGCGGGGAGCGCGAGTGGCGTGCCGGCCGGGTTCGCGAACGCAGCCTCCGTGCCGGCCTTGCACGTCCCGCCAGCGGCGGTGCCAGGGCCCGAGCTCGCGGAGTTACTGGGCGAGCATCCAGCCGCTGCGAGGGCCGCGGTGACAGCGAGGAGATGCAGCCGGGGCGAGGTCTTGGCGAGAAGAGTCATGGGCAGGTTCGTAGCGGCTCCGCCTGCTGGGTTCAATGCGGCATCCCGCACGACGGGCAGGTTCGAGAAGGGCTTCATGAAGTACCGGGTCGACCGACCCGACCTGGCAGTTGCGTGCTCATTCGGCTCTCTGGCCGGCCGAATCGCGATCGCGCCTTCTGTGCTACCGTCGCCTCGTGATGCGTTTGCACATCAACGTCGATCACGTCGCGACGCTCCGTAATGCGCGCGGCACGCCCTATCCCGACCCCGTCGAGGCCGCGCGCATGTGCCTCGATGCCGGCGCGCACGGGATCACGGCGCACCTGCGCGAGGACCGTCGCCACATTCGCGACGACGACGTCGAGCGACTGCGGGCGACCCTTCGCTCGACCTTCAATCTCGAGATCGCGTCGACCGACGAGATGATCGCGCTCGCCTGCAAGGTGCTCCCGGACGTCGTCACGCTCGTGCCCGAGCGGCGCGAGGAGCGGACGACCGAGGGCGGGCTCGAGGTCGCGAAGGCCTCGCCGTCGCTGCGTGCTCATGTCGACGCGCTGCGGGCCGCCGACATCAAGGTGAGCCTGTTCATCGCCCCGGACATCGCGCAGGTCGAGGCGTCGCATGCCATCGGCGCCGAGCAGATCGAGCTCCACACCGGCGAGTATGCCCACGCTGCGGGCGACGCGACCGCCGAGGAACGAGAGCTCGGTCGCCTGACGGCGGCGGCGATTCGCGGGCGCGAGCTCGGCCTCGAGATCGCTGCGGGGCATGGCCTCACGACGCGCAACGTGACGGCGCTCGTGGCGATCCCGGAGATCGTCGAGCTGAACATCGGGCATGCCGTCATCGCCGACGCGGTGTTCCTCGGTCTTCCCGGCGCGGTGCGGGCCATGCTGGCCGCGATCGGCAAGGGGCGCGGGCAGCCATGATCGTCGGCCTCGGCATCGACGTCTGCTCGATCGAGAGGATGCGTCGGGCGCTCGAGCGACACGGCGACCGATTCTTCTCGCGCATCTGCAGCGAGGCCGAGCGCGCCGACCTCACGGGGCGCGACATCGCGACGGCGCTCGCCGGTCGGTTCGCCGCCAAGGAGGCCTTCGCCAAGGCGCTCGACGGCGCGAGGGGAGTCGGCTGGCACGAGGTCGAGGTGCGCCGAGCCGCGAGCGGTCGACCGACCCTCGAGCTGAAGGGCAATGCCAGCGCGATGGTCGAGAGCTTCGGCGCCGACTCCTGGCACGTGAGCATCACCCACGACGCGGGGGTCGCCGTTGCGGTCGTGATCCTCGAGAGCTCGGGCGGCAAGCGCGCGGAGGCCAGCAAGCCATGATCCCGGTGCTCTCCCGCGTTCAGATGCGCGCATTCGACAAGCATGCGATCGACGCGTGCAAGGTCCCGAGCCTGGTGCTCATGGAGAACGCGGGGCGGGGCGCGGCGGACGTGATCGAGCGCGAAGTGCTCGGCGGCCGGGTGGACGGCAAGCGCGTCGTCGTCGTGTGCGGTGCGGGCAACAACGGCGGTGACGGCTTCGTCGTCGGGCGGCACTTGCTCGCGCGCGGCGCTCGCGTCGAGGCGTGGCTCGCGGGAGAGGCCACCAAGATGACGGCGGACTGCCGCGCCAACTACGACGCCTTTGTCGGGCTCGGCGGTCGCGTGGACGCCGTGGCGCCGGCCGCGCTCGACCCGCTGCGCGTCGCGCTCGCCGCGTCGGACGTCGTGATCGATGCGCTGTTCGGCACGGGGCTCGATCGGCCGATCGGCGAGCTCTTCGCGGGCGTCGTCGGCTTCATTAACGACGCGCGCGTGCGCAAGGTGGCGCTCGATGTTCCGTCGGGCATGAACGCAGACACGGGCGTCGCGATGGGCACCGCGGTGCGTGCCGACTTCACCGTGACGTTCGCGCACCTGAAGCTCGGGCACGTGACGGGGCAGGGGGCGCATCTCTCCGGTGTGGTGAGGGTCGTCGACATCGGCGTGCCGTCGTCGATCCGCGCAGAGCACGCTGCGGCGCTCACCGAGGCGCGCGACGTGCGGGCGGTCGTGAGCCCGCGGCCGGTCGACGCGCACAAGTACCGCGCGGGTCATGTCGCCGTGATCGCGGGCTCTCCTGGGAAGATCGGCGCCGCCTTGATGGCGGCGCACGGGGCGCTGCGAGGTGGGGCGGGGGCCGCGACGATCGTGACGTGGCCCGACGCGGCGACGGCGATCGAGTCGCGGGTGGTCGAGGTGATGACGGCGCGGATCGGAGCCGGCGGCGTGCTCACCGAGGAGCTCGATGCCGTGCTCACCAACAAGCGAGCCGTCGTCATCGGTCCTGGCTTCGGTATGGGAGCTCGTGCGCGCGAGGCCGTTCGTCACGTGCTCGGCACGTACAAGGGGCCGATCGTCGTCGATGCCGACGCGCTGAGCATGCATGCGAAGGCGCTCGAGGAGTTCGCAGTGGCGTCGGGTCGGGCGATCCTCACGCCGCACGCGGGCGAGCTCGGGCGGCTGCTCGGGATCACGAGCGATGAAGTGGAGAGCGATCGCTTCGGCGCGGCGCGTACCGCGGCCGCGCGCGCGGCGTCGGTGGTGGTGCTCAAGGGCCCGTACACGGTGATCGCGTCGCCCGACGGCCGTCTCGTCGTGAATCCCACGGGCAACCCCGCGCTCGCGACGGCAGGCGCGGGTGACGTGCTGGCGGGTCTGCTCGGCGCGCTGGCGTGCTCGCTCCCGCCGTTCGAGGCGGCGTGGTGCGCGGCGTATCTGCACGGCGCGGCGGGCGACGCTTGGAAGGCGAAGAACGGCGACCGCGGGCTCCTGGCCAGCACGATCGCCGATGAAGTGCCGGGCGTGCTCCGCGATCTACTCGCTGGCTGACACCTTCGCCTCGAGCGCGGCGACGCCCTCGATGACTGCGCGCGCGCGTCGTGCGGCGAGCCATCGGCCAACGGGCTCGTAGAGCGCGGCGAGGAGCACGAGGACCATGAGCCCGGGGACGGAGAGGATGACGAGGACAGTCGCGAGTTCGACATCGTCTCGCGCCGCAAGCAGCGTCCAGGTGGTGATGAAAGCCACGTAGACGAACACCTCTCGCCAGAGGTTTAGGTCGACGCTGAGATTGGGGATCGGCTCGTTGTCGTCCGCGATGGGCACGTCGCGATAGGGAGCGTTCATGTCACGTCCGGAGCGTGATGTGCGCCGCGGTGTAGCGGGCATCGCGCGATTGGAGGTTCTGGATCTGGGCGTCGTATTCGCCGGGAGGCGCCTCCTTGCTCTTGGTCCAGCAGAGCGCGTCGAAGCCGTTGTGGAAGGCGACGTCCTCGGCGTAGCGCTTCTTGATCGCGGGGTTCGCCTCCAAGAAGGCGTCCTTTCCCTTGCTCCCTTCGAGCATCGTGCGCGCGGCGTGCATGCCTTCGTCGCAGTGGAGCTGTAGCGTCGCGGCGCGCGCACCCACGTGGTCGCTCACCTTCGAGGCGGCGCTCTGCCTCGTCATGCTGACGTCGAGCTTCTTCAGCTCCTGGTCCTTGAAGCCCGCCGGGAGATCGAGGCGATCGAGGATGGCGGCGTGGAGCTGGTCGCGTGTGGCGCCGTCCTTCATGGCCGCCTTGTCCTTTTCCATCTCGTACATGCCGTAGTGAGCGGCAACGAGGAGCGCCGCGGGCAGTACGACCTGAGGCAATCGCCCGGCAGCGTGGATGGTGTGTTCGGCGACGCCGAGGGCTTCGAGCACCTCGGCGCCGTGGATCGCACCGGCCACCGCCTCGCCCTTCCCTATGTGAGTCTTCCGATCCTCGAGGACTTTGTTCAGCGTCTTGTCGTCGCCGCGGACGCTCACGTCCTTCTCCTTGAAGCCGGCGTCGCGTCGCGCCTTGTTGACGATCGAGTTCGTCGACTCGGGTTTGCGCATCGCGTCGATCTCGTCGTCGCTGAAGGACCGCTGCCTGCTCCCCGAAACCCCGCTGACGTCGCTCATCTGTTTCCTCCTGGGTGTGGCTCTCCGGTCGGCCGTTCGGGGATGTGGTTGCGTTCGAACTTGCGTGGCCGCGGCCACGCGGCGTTGGCTGGGCGGACACACGCGGGTGTGTCGAATCGCGATTAATACAATGATTTCGATGGCCTGATCCATGGCACCACGGTTGCTCAAGGAGTCTCCCGGAGGATGTCGATGAATCACCCCGCCACCGAGACCCGCACCGAACGCACCACCCGTAGCCCTCTCGTCGCGAGGGATCTTGCGAGCCTGAGGCTCGGTCTGGTCGAGCTCGTTCCGGAGCTGCGTGGTCGCGCGTGCCGTCTCGCGGGTGACCCGACGACGGCGGACGACATCGTGCAGGACACGATCGAGCGCGCGCTGAAGTTCGCGGCGCAGTACGAGCGCGGCACGAACCTTCGCGCGTGGGTCTATCAGATCCTGTTCAGCGTCTTCGTCACGCGGTACCGCCGCACGCGTCGCGAGAAGAACGCGCTTCGCTCGCTCGCGTCGGACCCGTGCGCATGGACGACGCCGGAGCGGTTTGCGCCGCCCGAGGCGGGCGCGTCGCTCTCGCCGACGACGAAGGGCAAGCTCGAGGCGCTGCCGGAGACGTTCCGCCAGGTGCTGAAGCTCGTCGACCTCGACGACCTCACGTATCGCGAGGCGGCGTCGGAGCTCGGCGTGCCGGTCGGCACGGTGATGAGCCGCCTGCATCGCGGCCGCAAGCTGCTCGCTTCGCAGATGGTGGAGCCGCTTCTCGCGGCGTGATTCGAGGCGGGATCAGGTCGTGGGCTTCGGGGCGCGGGGCGTCCAGGGCACGTCCTCGACGCCGGCCTTCAGGTTGGCGTGACGTGCGAGCGTGAAGAGCAGATCGCTGAGTCGGTTGAGGTAGATGACGACGTCGTTACGCGCGGGTGTGTCGTCGATCGACAGCACGGCACGCTCGGCGCGGCGGCAGACGGTGCGTGCGAGGTGCAGGGCGGCGGCCTGGGGGCTGCCGCCGGGGAGCACGAACGTCTTGAGGGGAGGGAGCTCCTTCTCGGCGTTGTCGATGGCGTGCTCGAGGCGAGCGGCGTCGTGGCCGTCGAGGAGCGTCATGGATAGCTTCTCCTCCTTGCCGGGCACGCAAGCGAGCTCGGCGCCGAGCGTGAAGAGGTCGACCTGCGCGTGCGCGAGCACGCCGTCGGCGAAGGGATCGAGCTTGGCGGCGCGTGCGAGCCCAAGGGTCGCGTTGAGCTCGTCGACGGTGCCGTAGGCCTCGACGCGGGTCGAGGCCTTCTTGACGCGCCCGCCCCCGAAGAGGCCCGTGGTCCCGTCATCGCCGGTCTTTGTGTAGATCTTCACGCGTGCAGTTTCGCACGTCTCGGCGCCGCGATCATCCGCGCAGGTGATAAGCGCCCGGGGTCGACGTAGAGCCTGCTTCGACTTCGCGACGGAGTCGCGCAAGCAGCTCCTCGAAGGCGCTCAGGACCTCCTGCGTTTGCCGCACGATGCGACGGAGCTGCTTGTCGTCAGTCGCGAGATGAGCGTCGATGGCGTCGATCAGGGCGCTTGCGTGGCTCATTGACGTGTTCCTCACGCCTTCAGGAGTGTGGCGCGCTGCGTGTCGCTCTTCGCGGTCAGGTACTCCTTGTAGTAGCTGAGCGCTCGGTCGATCTGCTCCTTGGCGTCTCGCCCGAGGTCGCGCGCGTCGTCGGCCGCGCGCTTCTCTCTCGCTGCAACCGAGCTCTGCGCCCTACCGGCCTCTGCTGCGGTTGCTGCATCATGGTTTGCGAGAGCGGCATCGAGCGTACCGAGCCCCTTGACGATCGCGGCCGACCCGGTGAGTCGTGTCTCCGTGACCTTCTCCGAGCCCGCCCCCACCACGGTCATTGCGCCGCTGGCGACACTTGCCCCGCTTTCGAAGAGCCCCGCCGTCAGCTTGCACTCCGCCTCGCGCCTCATCGCGTCGAGCTCCTGGTTCTCCGCCTCGCGCTGCGCGATCTCACTGGCCCTCCGGGACTCGCGGGCGACTTCCTTCTGCTGGTGCGCCGACGTGAGAACGAGGCTTGCCAGCTGTGCGCCGATATCCGCGCTGTTGCCGAGCTCGCCCAGAGGTCCCGGCAAGAGACTCTCCGTAGAGTGGATGCCCGGGTCATCGCACGGAGCGTCCGGTGAATAGGTACCGATGTTCGATGACCCCAACGTCTTTGAGCAAGCATCAGTCATGATCGTCCTCCCGCCGCGAGAATGAGAGTCTGCCCCTGAGTTTCGACGATCGAGTTGATCGTCTCTGACGCTCGACGCGAGCTGCTGGTCGAGTCTTGTAGTTGCGTGATGACTTCGTCGATGGCCCGCTGCAGACGCTGCATCGTGTGCTCTGCGGTCTTTGCTTCGCGCAAGTCGATGTCGGCGTTGTAGGCGTGAGCAGCCTCGTCGCCCTTCTGAAGGCCCTGCGACATCTGCGATGCACCTTGAGCCCCCTTCGCCACGGCCTCGAGCGTCGTGCCGCCGCTCGGCGCGAAACCGGTCACGACAGCCCCACCGACGGCCATTCCAAGCCCCACCCACTGCGAGACGCCGTCGCCGAGCAAGCCGTCGAGACACTTCGTCTCGCTCACCAGGAAACCGCTCGCCGAAAGTCCGAGCCCGACGGCCACGACAAGTGGGGTAGCCGTGCCCAACGTCATCACCGTAGCCGCGGCTGCAACCACCACCATGGCCACCGTTGCGACCGTCTTGAAGATGTTGCTGCTCTTCTCCTCCTCGGCGTCCTTCAGTTTCTGCCTGTACTGCTCGAGGGCCGCGCGTTTATCGACGAACTTGCTCTCGGCTTCGGTCTTGCCGTTCTTCTGCATCGTTGCGTTCGCTTCGCTCATCAGGACGTAGAGCGCCTCGATGCTTCCGACAGCGGCCTTCGGCGACGGCAGGAGGGAGGTCGTCGACTGGCCGACCATGCCCGGGGGGCAAGGTCCGCTTGTCGCGATCGGTGCAACGCCAGCGCCGGGCGGTATGCTGCAGTTGCTCATGCCGCGCTCCGGCGCTCACGTTCGGCGATAGCGGTGAGCTCATCGTCGCCAGCCTCGATTGCAAGGTCGAGCGCGCGCTCGAAGCTCGTGACCGCTTCGTCGTCGCGGCCGAGTGCACGGAGCGAGCGACCACGCGCGATCGTGCAGCGGATTGCCGGAGCCGCGACGGCTCCGGCAATCTCGTAGAGAGACGCAGCGATCGCCTGCTGTCCGATGCCTTCGTGACACGCGCCCAGGGCGAGCCAGGAGCGTTCGTCCGACGGTGCGGCGAGGGCCATCATGCGGAACACGATGGCGGCATCGTCGAAGCGCTCGGCGGAGAGCAGCCAGTGGCCCGTGGCGTACAGTGCCTCCACGGAGGTTTGCGGCGTCGTCATTGCGCTCACTTGCCGACCTGGCTCACGATCGACATCTGGCCGTCGTTGATCTTCGAGATGATCTGGGTCGTGAGCTGGATGGCCATCTGACGCTGGGAGACCATCGACTGGAGGTTGATCATCTCGAGCTCGGCGCCCTTCGTGAGATCGTTGCTCAGCGCGTCGATCTTGAGGCCGAGGTCCTTGAGCTCTCCATTGCTGACATCGTTCCCTGCGCCGTTGTTCGTCGCCGCCGCCGTGAGCTCCGCGTGCTTGGCGTCGGTCATGTGTCCGAGGTTGTACTGATTGCCCAGGTTTCCATCTCCCTTGCAGTACGCCGTCGAGACGAACTCATGAAAGGCGTCGTTGAGCTTGCCGCGCATCGGGTCGTTCGGCGGGAGCTTGGCGAAGGCCTCTTCGAACGCGGCAACGACGCGTCCTTTCTCCATGTTCCCGTCCGCGGCCATGTGGTCGAGCGCAAGCGAGGTCCTGATGCCGGAGAGTGCGCCAGCGATGTCGTGTGACTGTTGCTGCTTCGCCATTCGTTCCTGGATCCCAGCGTCGAGCGAGCGAAGCTGCGAGGCGCAGTACGCCATCACGCTGTCGGGCGAGATCTGACCGCCAGTGATCACCGGCGCTGCACCGACGCCGTTCGGACCCGAAACACCACCAACACCAGACATGGTCGTTCTCCTCTTTCAGCCACGGATGCCGATGACGAGCGCCGTCGGGATCATTCCCTGCGGCGCACACGCGTCGTCGAACTCGCGCAGCCATGACTCCGCCAGCTCGATCGGGAGGTCCGCGAGGGCCTCGTTCTGCTGCCGGGCCTGGTCGAGCGCTTCGTCCTGACGCGCGAGCTCCATGCGGAGCTGCTCTAGCTTTTCGTCGTGGGTCATCTCGTCACCTGTGGGGCCTGTCGGCCACCTCAGGCGCGAGTTGTCAGGAATCGCGCAACGCCCCAAGACCCGCGAAAACGCCCTTCAAACCCGCATACGCCGCGCGCCGTAGCTCGAGGAGCTCGCGGTAGCGGCGATGCGCGGCCGCGTTCGGCTCGTGCATCACCAGCTCGCCGCGCCACGCCTTCGCGTCCTCCACGCTACCGAGCACCCCCGCGCCGAGCGCCGCCAGGATCGCCGCGCCCGCTACCGTGCCGCCGCCCTTCGACGCATACGCGAGCGGCACGCCGAGCGCGTCGCACAGGATCTGCCGGAACAGCGCGCTCTTGCCGCCGCCGTTCGCCGCCACCACCTCGCGCAGCACGACGCCGCCGTCCTCGAGCACCGCCTGGCAATCCACGAACCCCAGCGCCACGCCCTCGAGCAGCGCACGCCACAGGTGCCCGCGCCCATGGCCCAGGCCGAGACCCACGTATGCCCCCCGCGCCGTCACGTCCCAGATCGGCGTTCGCTCGCCCTGGAGATACGGCAGGAACATCAGCCCTTCGCTCGCCGCCGCCACACGCGAAGCCTCACCGTCGAGCACCTCGAAGCTCGGCAGCGCCCCTCGCACCGCGGTGTCCTCCTCGCTGACCGAGGCCCGCGACAGCGCATGACGCAGCCACTCCTGCGCCCCGCCCGACAGCGTCCCCCCGAGCGAGAGCCACGACTCCGCCCCGACATGATGCGCGTTGATCAGCCGCGCGTCGGTCCCGGGCGTGCGTCGCGGCACCAGCAGGTTGCCCGCCGTGCCCAGCATCAGACACGCCTCGCCCTCCGCGACCACGCCGGCGCCCAGCGTGGCGGCAGCGAAATCCCCGCCGCCCACCACCACCGGCGTGCCCGCGCGCAACCCCGTCACCCGCGCCGCCTCTGCCGTCACCGCGCCCAGCACCTCGTACGAGCGCCTCAACGGCGGCATCTGCGCCGCCGTCACGCCCGCGCCGGTCTTTGCATCATGCACGCGAGTGAATGCGCTATGCACCCATTCGAGCCTCGCCAGATCGAACAACGGCAGCGCCAGCGCCGCCGTCGACGGATCGACCGCCACCTCACCCGTCAACCGCATCGCCAGGAACGCATGCGACTGCAGCACCCACTTCGCCTTTGCGAGGGCCGCCGGCTCGTGGCGCGCGAGCCACAGCAGCTTCGGGCCCAGGTAATACGCCTGGGTGCCGAGCTCGCGCGCCTCGCCGTCCGCGCGCGTGTCGAGCCACAGGATCGCCGGGCGCACCACCGCCCCCGCCGCATCGACCAGCACCACCGTCGGCGCCTGGCCCACCACCGCGATGCTCACCACGGCATCGAGCTTCTCGACCAGCGAGAGCTCCCCCAGCACGCGCTCGACCGCTCGCCACCACGCCTCCGGATCCGCCTCGGCCCACCCAGGCTTCGGAGAGTCGTGAAGGCAGCTCGCGCTCGCGTCGGCGACCATTCGGCCGCTCTCCGCGAAGAGCGCCGCGCGCACGCCTGTCGTCCCGATGTCGATCCCGAGCAGCACGGCGCGAGCGCTCAGGGAATGCCGCCGTCGCCGGCCGCACCGGCGGCGGGCGCGAGCGTCCAGCCGGAGCTGCCCTTGACGAAGGTGACCGTCGATTCGCCCGGCGGCCTCGTGACCGTCCCGCAGGCGGCGTCGATCGCCGTGAGCGTCGGCCTCAGCTTGACCTCTCGCTCGTAGCGGACCTCGGCGTGCGTGTCGCCCGTCGCCGTGACCTTGAGGACCTTGTCGGCGCGCGCGTCGGCACAGGTGAAGCGCCCCTCGCGTAGCTCGCCGACGAGCTCGACACACGTGCCGTAGACGAGGCTGCGGGAGCGCCGCTCGTACGCCGGGATGTCGGTCAGGCTCGCGCTCGCGACCTCGTCGGGCCACGCCAGCATGTACGACTCGGGCATCCGGTGCGTGACACCCGCAGCCACGAGCGCGTCGACGCACGCGCGAGCCTTCTCGGCGCCTTCCTTGGGAACGCAGAGCCCCTTGGTCGAGTGCTGCATCTTCACGCGCGAGAGCAGCTCCACCGGGAGGATGCAGCTGCCCTCCTCCTTGATGCCGCTCTGGATCGCCTCGAAGGCCTGCGTTTTGGACGGACCGCTGCTGCAGCCGAGGAGGAGCGTGGCGACCCCGGCCGCGACCAGGACGCTGGCGTGCGACTTCATCCCGAACAGTGAATCAGATCACGCGCCCGAATGGCGCGTGAACTTGGCTCACGCGCGGAACATGTCGTCGACCTGCGCCTGCAGGACGGGCTCGGTGACGCCCTTCGCCGCGGCGAGCTCCTTCATGAGGAGGCTCTTCGCCTGATCGAGGAGGCGGCGCTCGCCGAACGACAGGTCCTTGTCGAACTTGAGGCGGTACATGTCGCGCAGAACCTTCGCGACCTCGTGCGGCGAGCCGCACTTGATCATCTCGGTGTACGCGCGAAAGCGACGGCTCCACGGCTGGAGGTCGACCGCGACCTCGCGGGCCTTCATGGTCTCGAGGACGCGATCGGCCTCCTTCGAGCTCATGACGGGGCGGATGCCGGCAGCGCTCGACGAGTTGCGCGGGACCATCACGCGCATGCCGTTGTCGATGATGCGAAGGATGTAGAACTCACCCTTCATGCTGCCGATCTCGCGGTGCTCGATCGCGGTCACCTCGGCGAGGCCGTGCGAAGGATGCACGGCCTTGTCACCGACGCTCAGCGTGAAGTCACGCGGCGGCGGCGGCGGCTTCGGGATGTCGACGAGCGGGACGTAGCCCCGGGGCGCGACGCCTGACGGACGACGCGTGCCGACGGCCGCGGGCGCACGCACCGGCTCGGCGGCGGCGGCGGCGGCGGCGACGTTGACGGCGAGCGGGGCCGCGGGCTGGGCCGCGGGAACGGGAACAACGCCGCCCTTGACGGTGCGGAGCGCGGGACGCTTCGTGGCCGCGGGCGTCGTCGTTGCGCGCGTGCTCTTCGCCACCTTGGCGCGCGCTGCGACGGGGGCCGCGGGGCGCGCGGCCGTCTTCCGCGCCTTCACCGCAACGCTAGCTGTCGTGGCCGGAGTACGGCGGGACGGAGAAGAAGAAGAAGAGGAGGAGGGGGAGGGGGACCGGGAGGAGCGTGCTGTCGACTGTGCCACGGTCGCGCGCGTAGCATTGCTAGCCATTCGGCGTCAACGGGCCACCCGTGAGACGGGGCAAAACAGGCTCCGAACGCTCCTCGCCAGAGCTCGGCCGTAGCGCGGGCCTCACTCCTCTTCGCGGCGGGGATCGCGGCGCTGCAGGGCGGCGATCGCCGCGGCGTCCACCGCGACCATCCGGCGCACGGTGGGGCGGGTATGGACGTTCGGCGCTCGGCCGTCGGCGTTCGGCTTCGCGGCGACGGCCGGGCCCGACTCCATCCGCCCTTCGTGGTCGCCGTCGCCCGGGACGAGCTCGTCGGCGAAGGGATCATCGAGCTCTGGAAGCAGCGACGGTTCGGCGGCAGCGCCGGGCGCACGTGCGACGCGCGGGGTGACCACCGCACCGAGCTCGCTCGGCACGGCCTCGTCGAGGACCTGCAGCTCGTTGGCCGGAGGAGGTGCGGTCGCGCGGTCGTCGGTGCCGAGGCTCAGGTCGTCGACTGTGAGCTGTGGAGCGGGCAGCGAGTGCCCTGCCTCGCCCTTCGCGATCGGCGTGAGGATGATGAGCCCCTCGTGCTCCGAGATGCGGAGGGGCAGGACGAGCCTCGGCGACAGCTCGAGGGCCCGGCCGAACTCGTCGATCGGCACCGCGAACCGGATGGTCGGGAGGAGCCGCTCGCGGATCCCGACCCCGTAGTCGCACATCACGATCATCGTGGTCGAAGTGTCGTCACCCGAGAGCTCGACGCGCAGCTCGCCTTCGAGCCACTCCTGCCCGACGAGCCGCGCGACGGCCATCAGGACCTTCGGGCACCCCTCACCGGGCTTGGCGATTGCCGCCACGCGCGTGAGCAGGTTGCGGATCCCGACGGACGAGCTCGCCGCCAGCTTGGCGTGCTCGGACGTGAGCTCGGTGCAGCTCTGTAGGGTTGCGAAGTCGGTCACTTGGCTCCGAATTATGCACTACGACCGCGTGGCGGTCGACGGTCAGCAGCTTACGGATTTCCTGGGGTCGAAGCGGGCGAACGTCGTCCGCCGCGCATGATGTCGCCGATCTCCGCATCGAGCGCGTCGTGGAGGCCGCGGGCCATCGCCATCGCGTCCAGCGTGACGTCCACGAAAAGTGCCTCGTTCTCGCCGCGCACCTGGGGCGCGGCGAGGGGCTGGTTCAGGCCGAGCAGGCGCCCGAACGGGCTCTCCGACACGACGTGCACCGCCGCCGCGAGTCTCTCGGCCGCCGCGGGCGCGTCTTTTCCCCAGGCGCCCGTGAGGACGATGCGTAGGGCAACCTTCGCAGGCGCCCCGACGAAACGCGCCGAGACCCCCACGGCTGTGCTCGCACGCACGAGCCCACCGAGACCTTGCCCCATCTCGCCCTCGAACGGGCCTGCCGCGAACGCACGAACCGGAGCGTCCCCGACGAGACGAGCGACGCCGCCGAGCGCTGCGCCGCGGAGCACCGGGGAAGCGCGACGGAGCTTGCCGAGCGCGAACGACTCGGCGGCGCGAACGGGACCGGCGCGGCCCTGCTCGAGCGCGACCATCTCGCGCGCGAAAAGGACGAGCTGTTGCGCCTCTCCGTTCACCTCGCCCCACACACGCACGACGGGCGGGTTGACGACGTCGACGCTGCGCCCGCCGGGGTGGGTCACTCGATCGGCGAACTCCTTCTCGACACGTGTGGGGTCGAGCGGCGCGCGCGCCACCGTGAGGAGGCTCTCCCTGTACTTCGCGATGCACAGATCGGTGATCTGCCTCACGTCGATGCCGCCGTGCGCGGCGGCGAAGGTGGCGAAGCGCGCCTCGGGCACGACCCGCGCGATGACGGGGATGAGGTCGGGGATCTCCGCGAGCGCACGCGGCTTGGCGTCGACGACCCACTCGAGCCCCGCGGACGGGGCGAGCTCGCAGGCCGACTCGAGATGGAGCGGTACCGGAGGCGGCGCGGTCGGAGCAGCGACGGGCTTCGGGCCACAGCCCGATGCGGAGAGCACGGTCGCCGTCGTGAGCGCGAGAGCGAGTGCGCTCGCGCGCGCCGTCACGGCGCGACCACGACGTACGCGAACCTGCGGTTCTTCGACCCGACGCGCAGGAGGTAGCGCTTGCCCTTCTCGAGCTGGAAGTTCACGTCCGTCACTCGGACCTGATCGACCTCGACGCCGCCTTGCTCGACGAGGCGCTTGCCCTCGCCGGTGGACTTCACGAGGTTCGTGCTCGAGAGCGCCTTGGCGATCCAGAGCGTCGCGCCCTCGGTGGTGAGCGTGTGCTCCGGGACGTCGGCAGGGATGGCGTCGCCGGCGTAGATCTTCTCGAACTCGGCGGCCGCGGCGACGGCCGCGGCGTCGTCGTGGAAGCGCGATACGATCTCGCGGGCGAAGAGCGCCTTGATCTCCTTGGGGTGGCGACCGGCGGCCTTCTCGGCCTTCAGCTGCGCGATCTCCTCGTTCGACTTCGAGGAGAGGAGCTCGAAGTAACGGAAGATGACGTCGTCGTCGACCTGCATCACCTTGCGATGCATCGTGAGCGGCGGCTCGGTGAGGCCGATGTAGTTGTCGGCGCTCTTCGACATCTTGGCGCCGACCACGACACCGTTCTCGAGCTTCGCGTCGATGCCCTCGAGCAGCGGCGTGGTGATGACCATCTGCGGGCGCTGCCCGTATTTACTCATCAGGTCGCGACCTACGAGGAGGTTGAAGAGCTGGTCGGTCCCGCCGAGCTCGAGATCGCAGTTCAGCGCGACCGAGTCGTAGCCCTGCAGGAGCGGGTAGAGGAACTCGTGCTGGTAGATCGGGCGGCCTTCCTCGAAGCGCTTCGCGAAGTCGTTGCGCTCGAGCATGCGCGAGACGGTCATCTTCGCCATGAGCTCGACGATCTCGACCGGCGTGAGCTTGTCGAGCCACTCCGAGTTCGAACGGATCTCCGTCTTCTCCCGGTCGAGCACCTTGAAGGCCTGATCGGTGTACGTCTTCGCCGAGGCTGCGACCTCCTCGCGCGAGAGTCGCGGGCGCGAGTCGCTCTTGCCCGTCGGGTCGCCGACCATCGCGGTGAACTCACCGACGAGGAGGATCGCCTGGTGACCGCAGTCCTGGAACTGCCGCATCTTGGCGAGCAGCACGGAGTGGCCGATGTGGAGGTCGGGCCGCGTCGGGTCGAACCCCGCCTTCACGCGCAGCGGCTTGCCGCTCTTGCGTGACTCTTCGAGGCGCTGCTCGAGCTCGGTCTTGACGTGCAGGTCGACGATGCCGCGCGTGAGCACGGCCATCTGCTCGGGTACGGGAGGGAAACGGTCCGCCATGCGGGCTACACGTTAGCCCTAAATCGCAGAGCTCGATTCTCGTACCTCGAATGGAGCTCTGCGATTTAGTTCTTACCCAGGTGGGGACTCCGTCCCCCTCCCTCGCTGCGCTCACGAGCCTCCCCGATTCGCTTCGCGACCCGTGCTTCGCACGGCGCGAGAAGAGTATGGGGGCTCGTCGTGCGAAGCACGATTCGCGAAAGCGAGGGGGGAGTCTCGTTGCGCACCAACGAGGGGGCCTCCGGCCCCACTTGGGTGAAGGCTAGACCCCTTAGCCGGACTATCCGGGATAAACACCTTGTACGTAGTCGTAGAGCGAGCGGATCTCGAAGTCCCGGTTGCGGCTCGCCCACCGGACGAGATCGCCGATCGAGAGCACCCCGATGACGGTTCGGCCCTCGACGACAGGGAGGTGGCGGACCCGGTGCTCCGTCATCAGGGCCATCGCCTGCTCGGGCTCCTGGTTCGGGTCGATGCAGAGCACGTTCCTCGTCATGATGTCCCCAACGCGTGTGCTCGCCGGGTCGCGCCTCTCGAGGACGAGGCGCGTCATGATGTCTCGCTCCGAAATGATGCCAATTGCCTCGTCGTGCTCCTCCACGAGGAGCGCGCCGATGTGACTGCGGCACATCCGGTTGACGGCTTCGAGCACCGATACTTCCGGCCCGACGTAATGCACGGTCGAGCCCTTGCCCTCGAGGATGGTGCGAAGCGCGCTCATGGAGAACCTCCTGCTTCGCGCAGAGAGGCAAAGCGCGCACCAATCTTCGGGCGTGCGGCTCAGGCCGTGTGACTCAGTCGTCCTTGTCGTCGCCGCCCGTGATCGTCGCGTGCGTGAGGCGGCTGTTGTTGACGAGCTCCTTGAGCTCCTTGCCGACCTTGAAGAACGGGAGGCGCTTCGGCGGAACCGGGACCGGCGCGCCCGTGCGCGGGTTGCGACCGGAGTACGCCTTGTACGGCCGCACCGTGAAGCTCCCGAAGCCGCGGATCTCGATCCCCTCGCCGCGCTGCAGCGCCTCGGTCATCGCCTCGAAGACGCAGTTCACCACGAGCTCGGCGCGCGCCTTCGTCAGCTGGCTGCGCGCCGCCATCGCGTCGATGAGTTCACTCTTCGTCATCTCGGTTACCCCGCGGCGTACTGCTGATCGTGAAGCTGCGACTTTGCACGGCGACGGAACCCCCCCGCGCCATTTCCTAGTGAAGCCATCTTCTGGCAAATCGTCAACGAGTTCCCGCCATTAGGTCCCGGAGGCTCCTGACCACCCAGGTGGGCCCCCGATTTTCTAGGGGAGGCGCTTGAGCGAGACGCGGTCGAGCGCGACCGCGCCACTGTGCGCTTCGAGCACGAAATGCGCGGCCGGCGGGGTCAGGACGACCTCCCGGGCGGGCAGGTCGGCGCAGGCCGCCCCCTCGACGTCGATCCACTCCCAGCGCTGGCCGCCGACGCTCACGGCGCCGTCCGGGACCGTCGGGCCTCGCGTCTTCGCATGCGGCAGCTTCGTTCCCTGGACGATGCGGATGCCGACCGAGTACCGGCCGGCCTGGAACACAGGGACCGAGATCGTCGCGCGCGCCCGCCCGGAGAGGGGGGTCGGCGTGAGCATGAGCGCGCGCGTGCCGCCGGCGCACGCGTCGCAGAACACCGGCACGGCGAAGCCGCCGCTCTGCTCGAGCACGGGCCATTCCGCCTCGGCCTCGAAGCGCTGCGTGTCCGGGAGCGCGGGCGGCGCCCACGGAATGATGACCGGTACCGCGACCGGGGCGGTCGTCGCGGGAGCCGCTCCGGGCGGCAACACGGGCAACGTCGGTGAGCTCAGCGGAGGGACCTCGTACTTGTAGAGGTACGTCGGCGGACGATCGAGCTTGTCGTAGAGGAGTCGATCGCGGTCGTCGCCGCGGAGGCGCGCGACGACGAGGCCGTTCTTGATGCGCGCCTCCGGGTCGTGCCCGAGCGCGAAGCCGTGATCGGTGTCGACGAAGACGAGGCCGCTCGTCACGTTGGCGCGCGCCACGAGGTCCGGCTCGAACATCGGCCTTCCGCCGTCGCGCTCCGCAAGCTTGCCGTGGTCGAAGGACGCGTGCACGGCGAACCCTGCGAGCGATGCGGCCACGAGGGCCAGCGCCCCGCGCACGTAGCGAGGGGCGGACACGAGCCGAGCGACCGCGACGGCGAGCAGCGCGTGCTCGATCGGAAGCACGTCTGCGAAGAGGCGGGCTCCGCCGCCCGGGTAGTTGCCGTCGAAGTAGAACGGCGCGTACGCGAGCATGTGCAGGATGACGAGCGCGAACGCCGCGAGCACCGCGGCGCCCCGCCGGGCAGTGCCGCGGACGCGCGCGAGCGGGACGAGCACGAGGAGGGCGAGCGGCTCAAGGTTGCCGATGTCGAGCAGGTGCATGCGCAGCCGACGGAGCGTCGTGCCCGCGGCGGCGACGATGCCGAAGCCGTTGGCGAAGCGTGCCGCCACGAACTCGCCGTGCTCGTAGAGGCA